>Ga0190271_10002996_pt1 | contig 10462 bp, 7 predicted proteins | sample Popmic356T_FD_133747 | JGI IMG/M metagenome (GOLD analysis project Ga0190271, IMG submission 133747) | Populus adjacent soil microbial communities from riparian zone of Weber River, Utah, USA - 356 T | ecosystem: Environmental > Terrestrial > Soil > Riparian zone | place: USA: Utah | collected... | reverse complement strand
GGTGAAGCCGACTTCCTGCCGGCAATGCAGTTCGGAGTCGACCGCTTCCCTGCCGCCCTTGCCGAGCCCCAGGAACAGCGAGTCCTGCTTCAGCAGGCCGCACTGGATGTCGTGTTTCTGGATGCCGGCGACCAGGCGCTCGATGCCGCGCAGCGGCGCATTCCAGATTTCACCCGCGGCTTTCACGCCGTAGCGACGCACGAGCTGGTGCAGCTCGAGTTCGCTGTCGGGCGTGAGGAACCCGGCGCTGCGGCCCGAGGAGCTGCCGCCGAGCATGTTCTTGTCGATCAGCACGACCTTGTGGCCCGACTTCAGGAACTCGACGGCGGCCGCCACTCCGGCGAACCCTCCGCCGACGATGACCACGTCGCACTTGATGTCCCGGGTGAGCGGCGGGCAATGTTTGTATTGATGCACCAGCAGGGTGGTGATCCACCAGTTCTGATTCACCAGGCGTTCTTTCTTGGCCACTGTGCACCCGCCGTGTCGGCTTTGGTTAGTTAGTCAGCTCGCGAGCGCCGAGCCATTGCCGTGCCTCGGCGATCCGGGACGGTTCGAAATATTCGATCGGAAACGCGCGCATGCCCGCGGCGGTGAACAGCAGCGTCAGTTCTTCCCACTGGCGCTCACCGACGATGGCCATGCGCTCGATGCTGGCGTCGTGATCCGAGAACGAAAAATCGTTCCAGGTGCCGCCACGTTCCCAGCCCTCGAAATCCTCCGTCAGCACCAGGATGCGCCACTTGCCGCCGGCGCTGATCACGCCGGCCGCGGCCGACTGCATCCCGGCGAGCTCCGCCTGGCTGAGCGTGCCGCTCACTTTCATCGTCAGCACATGTCCGGACACGTTGGCGATTTCGGCGCCCATGGCGAGAGTCCTCGGCGTTGCGCATAGATAGGCCGCCGCGAAGGAGCGGCCGCTCGCCTGATCGCTGCTGCAGCAATATCGAACCCAAGGCCGGCCCGCGGGAATGAGACCTTGGTCCCATGATCGAGGGAGCGCCATCCGGTATCAAATCGCCTAATAATTCCCAGGGGCGCGCAATGAATGTTGGACCATCGCAGGACCTGACGCGAACGACTCTGGGCGTGCTCATCATCGGCGTGCTGCTGGTGGCCAGCCTGTGGACGATGCAGGCCTTCATCGGGCCGCTGGTATGGGCCACGGCCATCGTCGTAGCCACCTGGCCGCTGCTCGAATGGGTGCAGCGCAAAGTCGGCGGCAGTCGCGCATTGGCGACGACCGTCATGACGATCGTCATGCTGGTGATCTTCGTCGTGCCGTTCTGGGCGGCGCTCGGCGCGATGCTCGACGCGTCGGCCAATGGCGTCGATGTCATCCGTTCCTATCTCAAGACTGGCCTGGGCCCGCCGCCGTCGTGGCTCGCGGATATCCCGTTCGCGGGTGAGCGCCTCACCGCCGAGTGGCAGACGCTGGCAGCCGCCGGGCCGGAACAATTCGCCGAAACGATTCGGCCGTACGTCAAGTCCGTGGCCGCCTGGATGCTGGCAGTTACCGGGGGCTTCGGCGGCTTGCTCGGGCACTTTCTGCTCACGGTGATCATTTCGGGAATTCTTTATGCGACCGGCGAAAAGGCTGCTGCTGGCGTGCGCGCGTTCGCGAGCCGCCTCGCGGGAGAGCGCGGTGATGCCGCCGTGATCCTCGCCGGGCAATCGGTGCAGAGCGTGGCGCTCGGCGTCGTCGTGACCGCGCTCGTGCAGACCGCGCTCGTCGGGCTCGGGTTCTTCGTAGCCGGCATCCCGCATCCCGGACTGCTGACCGCCATCGTGTTCGTGCTCTGCATCGCGCAGATCGGGCCGATCCTGGTGTTGATTCCGGCGGTCATCTGGATGTATTCGCATGCCAGCGGCGTGTGGGCCACCGCATTTCTCATCTATTCGATTCCGATGGCACTGCTCGACAACTTCCTGCGCCCGGTCCTCATCAGTCGCGGAGTCGATCTGCCGTTGATCCTCATCATTGCCGGCGTCATCGGCGGACTCATCGCGTTCGGTGTCATCGGCCTGTTCATCGGTCCGGTGATCCTTGCCGTGACGTATTCGTCGCTCGGCGTCTGGATTGCCGAGAAGCCCGTAGCCACAGCCAAGGGAACCCCATGAGAGATGCAATTCGAAAGGCGACGATCGGCGCGAGTCTGCTGGCATTGCTCAGCGGATGCGTGGTCAACGCGCCGCCCGTTGCCGAACGGACTCCCGATGGTCTGGTGCGTGTGACCGGCAGACAGGCTGACACGGTGTACGTCAAACCCGGCGCAAAACTCGGGGCCTACAGCCGCGTGATCCTCGACCCCGTGAATCTAGCGTTCAAGCTCGATTGGCAGGCGCGAAATCCGGACGTGACGCCAAGTGATGTGGCGCGAATCCGCTCGCAGGGAACCGCCATCTTCAACGAGATCTTCTCGAGCGCGCTCACGCTGCAGCACGGGTATCCGATAACGATACAGCCCGGGCCAGACGTTCTGCGCATTTCCGCATCGATCACCGAGCTCGATGTCTCGGCCGCGCCCGGCACCGCGGGTTCGCAGCGCATGTTCATCGTCTCGCCGAGCGATCTGACGCTGACACTGGAATTGAGTGATTCGCAGAGCGGCGCATTGCTGGCACGCGCCGTCGACAAGGAGAAAGGCCGCTCGTTCGGCAATCTCAAGGTCGAGGGCTCCGTGGAGAATTCCGCCGAGGCGCGGCGCGCGCTGGAAATGTGGGCAGGCCTGCTGCGCACCGCGCTCGACAATGCCCGCGCTGCACCGCCGGCGCCTTAATCATCTACTGCAGAAGGAAGCTGAAAATGAAACGTTCGATTGTCTTCGCGTTCATCGGAATCCTCGCCTCGATCAGTTGCACGGCGAAGGAACCTTTCATGAAGAAAGAGTCGCTGGAGGTCTCGGCGAAGGTCGTCGCGATCGACACCGAAAATCGCCTGCTGTCGGTGAGCGGCCCCTCCGGCATGTCGACCATCCTGTGCGGCCCTGAGATCGTCAACTTCCCGCAGATCAAAGTGGGTGACGACGTGAAGGTGACCTACAGCGCGGCCATGGCAGCGGCGATCACCAAGAGCAAGGCGCAGCCGGTCACCACGCTCGACACCCAGGCGAATACCGCGCCCGTGGGCTCGAAGCCGTCGGCCATGGTGGGCGCGACCGTCTCGACCACCGTGGTCATCGAATCGGTGGACACGTCATTCGACACGGTGTCGTTCAAGCGGCCGGATGGCTTCGTGCGAACCATCGCGGTGGAATCGCCCGAAGGAAAGAAATTCATTCGCACGCTGAAGAAAGGCGACAAGGTCGACGTCTCGTACACCGAGGCGCTGGCAATCGCGGTCGTGCCCGCTTCCTAGCGGCCGCTGCGAGTCAGCGGGAACACCAGGGCGCGGGGGACTTCAGACCCCGCGCTTCGCGCGTTCCGCTTTGCCACCCTTGTACGAGCCTTTGGCGCCCGCGGCTTTGCCGACGTATTTCTTCTTGAAGCCATCAGGCTTCTTGTCGCTGAACGAGGGTTTGCCGCCAAACGACGGTTTGCCGCCGAATCGTGGCTTTTCCGCGAACGTCGAAAAACGCTGCGGCTTGCTGCCTTCGAAAGAGGGCCGCTCGCCGCCTTCGGCCGGCGCGGGCGCACTGTCGTCGCGCTTGAAGCGCGGTGTGCCCGCGTAGCTGCGCGGCGGACCCGAGTAGTTGCGTGACTCGGAGCGATTGCTCTTGAAAGGACGCGGCTCGCCAGCCTTGTCGAAGCGGTTGCCGCCGCCCGTGTAAGGGCGCTTCTCGCCCGAGGGCGGGCCCGACTTCTCGTAGCGCTTGCCACCACCAGCGTAGGGACGACGGCCGCCCCCTTCCTCATTAGAAGAGGCCTCCGCCATGCGATCCGGGCGACGCGACTGACCACTGAACTTGGGTTTGTCGGGCTTCGAGTCCACGCGCTGGATGCGAATGGCTTCGCCGCGCACGCGCACATCCTGCAGGCTCGCCATCATCTCGTCGGGCAGCCCGGGCAGATCGACGTAGCTGTGGTCTTCGCGGATGTCGATGTGGCCGATGTTCTTGCCTTCGATACCGGCTTCGTTGGCGATGGCGCCCACGATGTTGCCCGGCAGCACGCCGTGCGCGTGGCCAACTTCAATGCGATAAGTCTGCGTCGGCACCGAGCCGTCGATGCGCGGTGGCGCTTTCTGCTGTTCGGACTCAGGCTTTGCGGCGAGGAACAGCGGCGTCGAACCCTGCACCATGCTCGCGAGCGCGGCGGCGATCTCGATGGCGGGAATGTCGCCCTCGGATTGCACCTGCTCGAGCATGCCCTGGAATTCCTTGCCGGCACCGCTCATGACAGCGGCCGTGATCTTTTCCTTGAACTTGACCACGCGCAGCTCGTTGACGTCGGCGACGCTCGGCATCTTCATCTCTTCGAGCTGTTGCTTGGTCACGCGTTCGATGACACGCAGCATGTTCCGCTCGCGCGGGCTCACGAACAGGATGGCATCTCCCGTGCGGCCGGCGCGTCCCGTGCGGCCGATGCGGTGCACGTAGGTCTCGGAGTCGTACGGGATGTCGTAATTGAGCACGTGCGAGATGCGCTCGACGTCGAGACCGCGCGCGGCCACGTCGGTGGCGATCAAAATGTCGATCTTGCCGTTCTTGAGCTGCGTGACCATCTGCTCACGCTGGCGCTGTTCCATGTCGCCGTTCAGCGCGGAAGCCGCGAAGCCGCGCGCCTCGAGGCGCTGCGCGAGATCGACGGTTTCGATCTTGGTCCGCACGAACACCAGCATGGCGTCGAAGCGTTCGGATTCGAGCACGCGGGTGAGGGCATCCAGTTTGTGCAGGCCGCTGACCATCCAGTAGCGCTGGCGGATCTTCGGCGCGGCTTCGCCACGCGACTGCACGCTGATCTCGCGCGGGTCGCGCATGTGCGTCTGGGCGATGCGCCGGATGGAATGCGGCAGCGTGGCGGTGAACAGCGCCACCTGCTTGTCTTCGGGCGCCTGCTGGAACAGGAATTCGATGTCGTCGACGAAGCCCATCTGCAGCATCTCGTCGCCTTCGTCGAGCACGAGGAACTTGAGGTGCTCGAGCGAGAGGGCGCCGCTCTTCACGTGGTCCAGCAAGCGGCCCGGAGTGCCGACGACGACATGCGCGCCGCGCTTCAGGCCCTTCAACTGCGGGGTGTAGCTCTGGCCGCCGTAGATAGGCAACACGTTGAAGCCCGGCATCTTTGCCGCGTATTTCTGGAAGGCTTCGGCGACCTGGATTGCCAGTTCGCGAGTCGGGCAGAGGATCAGCGCCTGGGTCGCGCGCAGTTCCACGTCGATCTTCGAGAGGATGGGCAGCGCGAACGCCGCCGTCTTGCCGGTGCCGGTCTGTGCCTGGCCGAGCAGATCCGCGCCGCCGAGGAGGGCAGGAATGGTTTGCGCCTGGATGGGCGTGGGAGTTTCGTAGCCGACATCTTTCAACGCGGCAACGACGGCATCACTCAGGCCAAGCTCGGAAAAGCTCGGCAATACGGCAGATTCAGACATTTACGGAGGGCTCATGGTGCCGGGTGAGGAAAGTGGGGAACGAAAAAATGGGGACAGTCCCCATTTCCCGGCAAAAGGGGACGCACCTCAAAGAGGTACGTCCCCTTTTGCAAGGCAGCGCTGGCTGCTGATTTCGCGGGAAACTGGAAATGGGGACTGTCCCCATTTTTTGTTCCCCACTTTCCTCACCCGGCACCACTTGGCGGGGGGCGGAATGTACGCGAAAAAAAGGGGACAGATCTATTTATTATTCGGAAAACTCGTGTTAGAGGCCCTGGTTTGCCAAATAAATAGATCTGTCCCCTTTTTTACTGCTGCGATTGGGCGAGGTTCCCGGAGAACGCCTCATTTTCCCCTCCCTGGACCTCCTTCCAGTCCTGGTCCCAGGAATCCACTTCGTAGCGCCGCGTCATGGGGAAGCTGGCCGGGCGCAGGTATTCGAAGCGCTTGTCATAGTCGAGCTTGGTGCCGTAGCGGGGCTCGGTTTCGAGGATGGTGCCGGCGGTCAGGCTGCCATAGATGAACATGACGGCCGGCCTGGCGTGATCCGTGCCCTCCGTATAGAAGCGCCGGCGCGCGAACAGCGCCGCATGCACGTTCAGGTCGCCGGGCCCGGTGACCTCGGTGGCGGCGATGCGGATGTCGCGGCCCGCGATCAGCGCCAGGTAGTCGCGCGAAACGACGGTCTGTCGCGGGTCTTTCAGATACACCAGGTCGTCTTCGATCTCGATGTCGCTGGGTGAGTAGACGGTGAAGATTCCGGTCACCGTCCCGCGCACGTACAGCTTGGCGTCCTTTTCGCCGATGAGATATCGCGGCTTCTGCGAGGGTTCCGCGCGCTGCAGGGTTCCTTCGCCATTGGCGAGACGCCACACGTAGCTGCCGTCGGGATTGAAGATGATGCGGGTGTCCTCGGCGAACAGTTGCCGATCGCCTTCGTCACCGCCGCTGAGCACATCGGGCATGTCGCGCGGCAGCGTGACGCGATCGGTCTTGGTCTCGGCTCCACCCTGGAATACATCCCGGTTGCGGCGGACGTTGAATCCGCCGATCGTCAGTGTCGAGGCCGCGGTGGTCACCTTGCCAAAGAACCGAGGCTTGATGCCACCGATGGTGGTCAGTCCGAACTCGGTGTTGCTGTGGAAGCGGCCATCGATCACGTCATCGTGCATCTGGATGTTCGGATTCCAGTTGTTCACGAGCTGCGTGAAGTGCGAGAACGCGAGGCGCTTGAGGCTCAGTCGCGTCTTCATGCGCTTGCCGTCCTTGTCCGTCATGATCTCGGCGATCACCTGTTCGAGTCCGGTGCTGTCGGCCGCCGGCTGACGCATGACGCGCGCGGAATATTGCTGGCCATCCTGCTGCCAGCTGATCGTGGTCGCGGTGGCGTTGGTATCGAGCAGCTTCTGCGCGAGTTGCTGCACGCTGCGCGTGAGCATGACCTGCTCGGGCTGCGGCATCACTTCGGCGGCGCCTTCGGGCGTGGGCTCGGTGATGAGCGGGACTTCGGCGGTCGATTCGGCGGTGGTAGTTAGTACTTCGCCCGCCTCGGGTGCCGGCTCGACGAGCGTGGCCGCGGCGTCCAGCTCCGGGACTTCGGGAACCTGCTCCTGCATCGGCGTGGCGTCGGCCAGCATCGGCGCATCGAGCGTCTGTTCGCCGGTGCCTGGATTGTCGATCACCTCTTCGACCGGGTCAGGGGCGGGTTTCGGCAGCGCAGCCTCGGTGAATTCCTGGTCGTTCGGGCCTGCACGGGTTTCGAGCTGCACCGACAGTTCCGGAATGTCCTTGTCGTCCTCGCCGGCGATGTAAATGGCGCTGCCGATGCCGAAGAGGATGACGAGGTGTACGAAGGCGGAGATGGTGAGCGCGGTGCTGACGTCGCGGTGCGGTTGAAACGCCGTCCAATACTTTGCCGACGCCCGATTGATGACGAGCGCTGCGTCTCGATACGCGATCGCGTACACGGGCGTAAGCACCCGAGACCTCCAGCAATATCTCCCCTTAGGTCCGATCTTGCTCCGTTCGCGCGATCAGGTCACGGACTTTGCGTGACCTTGGGCGGCGACTGTGAACTGGGATCGCCCGTGGGTGGCGGCGAGCGGTCCTCCGCGGCTGGCGGCCCCAGGATTTCCGTGAAGATCGGCTTCAACGCATCGGCCCAGAGCTGGTACGCCCGGGGCGTCAGATGCAGGCCGTCGTTGGCCATGCCCTCACGTAAGTGATTGTCTGGAAACGCAAGCTGCTCATTGATGTTTATGTAACGCACCTTCCTGCCATCGGCGAGCCGCGCGATCTGCGCGTTGGCCTCGTCGATGACGGGCATGACGGCGATGTTGTCGTTGCGCGGTGTGATGCCGGTGATCACCAGCGTGGCACCTGGCGCGCGTTGCCGGATTTCTCTGACAACGGCTGTCACACCACGCGCCACGTCGGCGGCGCGTGCGCTGATATCGCCGAGCGGTGTCGCGCGGCCGACATTGTTAGTGCCAGCCATCAGCACCACCACCTTCGGATTCACGCCGTCGAGCTCGCCGTTCTGCAGCCGCCACAACATGTGCTGCGTCTTGTCGGCTCCCCAGCCGAAGTCCGCGGCGTTCCAGCCATGGAAGTTGGCGCGCCAGTTGGCCAGAAGGTCCTGGTACTGGGAGTCGGTCGCGCCCCAACGCCGGGTGATCGAATCGCCCATGAAATAGACGTCGATCTGGCCGGCCGTGCGCTTGGCCAGCAATTGTTCATGCGCGAGTTTCGAGTTCGCATCGGTGCGCGGGGTGGCGACGTCCGAGGGCTCGAACGGCGACCGGCCGGCAACCAGCGCGCTCATCCACGCCGCGGAACGCTGGTTCCAGGGCATGGATTGTTCGGGCGTGGCGAGGTGGTTGTGCGGCGAGTCGATCATCGGCGCCGCTTCCTTGGGGCCCTTGATCTGGCTGAAGGCGGCCCAGATTCCGACCGGAGGAGTGGCGGTGTCGATGAAGCCCATAGAAACCAGCGAAGGCACCTTGACGCGTGCGGCGCAGTACGCCGTGTCGAAATACGCGGCGGTCTTCAGGACCTGCGGGTCGTTCACGTCCCAGAACGGATAACCGATCCTGCGGCCATGCGCTTCGCCGTTGGCGTCTGCGCCGGCGGGAACGTTGACCAGTATGGCGGTGACCTTGGGATGCAGGCCGGCGGCGCAGAGACTCTGCTGACCACCCATGCTGGTGCCCATGACCACCAGCGTCCTGCCGTCCCAGTCGGGGCGGCTGGCCAGGTAGTCCACGGCGCGGATGTCGGCCAGGTACATATATAAGAAGTAGTTCCTGTCGCGATTGCGCGTCTCGATGGAGTTGTAGTTCTTGAGGGCTTCGGGCAACGCGTCGTAATACTCCTTGGGCTGGTCGGGCATGACATCGTGCGGCTCGATGTTGACCGCCAGCCACCCTTCGGCGGCGCGATCCGTGACCCAGGATTTCTGCAGTGGATAGGGCGGGCTGGCCCATTGCAGGATGACGAGGCCCGGATACTTCCTCCTGTTCGTAGCGTCGTGCGGTTTCGCCACCTGGCCCCAGACATGTTTGCCCTCGACGTGATTCATCTTGAGGATGGCGAAATCGACGCCGTCCTTTTCGCTGGGCCTGGCCGTGAGCTCGGGTTTCGCTGGAACCTTGCGAAGCGCCTTGATCTTCGCTGCCCAGAATGCATCGAAATCCGCGGGCGCGGGAATGGCCGGCGAGATTTTTTCCGGCGCCACGGCCGCGCCCAGGGCACGCGGTTTGGCGCCGGGGCTGTTCTCCGTGATCTCGACGTACACCATGCCGGGCTCGTCGAGTTTCGCCTCGATGCGCGCCGGCTTGCCGGGCGTGAGCGTGCCGCGGCCGATTTCGGCGAGGTTGTTCCTGCGGATGACGTAGCTGACGGTGGGTGAATTCCAGGGCAGCGTGACGTTCCAGCCCGCGGTTTCACCCAGCGCGTAGATGCCCGATGACTGGTAGGGCACATAGGCCGGACCCGCGGACTCGTCGGCCAGTGCCGAGGCACAAAGAAACAGTGCCGCGAAGAGCGGCGCGCGATTGAATCTCATGTTCCCCCTCGATTGGAATCTAGGCGCTGATGGGCGGTGTCGCGATCGTCTGCGCCTTGAGCACGAGCTCGGCGGCTAACAACGCCTGGTCCTGGTCCTGCGCGACCTGCGTGCGGTTCACGATGTCGGCGACGAATTGCGGGCCGAAAGGCAGCTGCACGTTCTTGCAGTCGATGTAGCGCGCCTGTTTCTTGTCGACGATGTACAGGTGGTTGCCGCCTTCGAGTCCCGAGGCGACGTTGATGTACTTGCGCAGTTCGATGTAACCCTCGGTGCCGAGCACGAACAGCCGTCCGTCACCCCAGGTCGGAAGGCCATCGGGCGTGTACCAGTCGACGCGCACGTAGCCGGTGCCGCCGTTGCCGGAGATCGTCATGTCGCCGAAGTCTTCGAACTTCGGGTACTGCGGATACGCGACGTTGCCGGTCTGCGCGGCGATGACCCTGGCTTTGGTGCTGTTGGTGTAATAGAGGAATTGGTCGGCCTGGTGCGAGCCGATGTCGCAGAGGATGCCGCCGTAGCGCGCCTTGTCGAAGAACCACGCGGGGCGGGAAGGCGCATTCACGCGATGCGGCGCGAGATTCACCGTCTGCACGACGCGGCCGATCGCACCTTGTTTGATGAGTTCGCCGGCGTACACGGCGGAGCGCACTTCGAGGCGCTCGGAATACATGATGGCGAACTTGCGACCCGTCGCCTTCACCGTCTTGCGCACCTCGGCGAGCTGCTCGAGCGTGGTGATGCCGGGCTTGTCGGCGAGATAGTCCTTGCCGGCCTTCATCACGCGGACGCCGAGCGGCGCGCGCAGGTCGGGGATGGGTGCGCCCGCGACGAGTTGAATGGACTTGTCGCCCAGGATTTCGTCTTCG
>Ga0190271_10002995_pt1 | contig 10464 bp, 8 predicted proteins | sample Popmic356T_FD_133747 | JGI IMG/M metagenome (GOLD analysis project Ga0190271, IMG submission 133747) | Populus adjacent soil microbial communities from riparian zone of Weber River, Utah, USA - 356 T | ecosystem: Environmental > Terrestrial > Soil > Riparian zone | place: USA: Utah | collected... | reverse complement strand
TGCCGGGAAGCAGGTTGTCGCAGATCAGCGTGCCCGTCGGCTTGCGGCCGACCAGAACGATGTCGCCCTTCTGGATACGCTGGAGCCGCGAGGTGAGCGGACCATCCTGCACCTTGATGCTGAAGAACTCGAGATTCTCTTCGTGATTCGCGCTCGCCATACTGTAGGCGCGCAGCAGCGGCCGGCCGTTGACCTCGAGACCCATCATGGTGAACTGGCCATTCAGGAACCGGAACCCCGGATCGCGCGTCGTCGTGAAGGAGAAAAGCGAGTCCGTCCAGTGGCGCACGGAAAGAACTTGCTCTTTGTTAAAAGCGCTCATGCGTTTCGTTTTTTCAGGATGGTTGGAGGGAGAAGATTTTTCCCGCAGCGGCGCGTGAAGCCCGTGTGGATTCATGCTCGCATGTGTCGTCCGCAAACCTCGGAATGTTCAATCGCTCCGGCCATATAGTGCATCGCGGGCAAATGTAAACACCGTGATCCATATCACAAAGTCGATCGCCGAATTGTTGCAGCGTCGTGCCGGAAATATTGACAGCGTGTCCACGCTGCGATGGCGCCAACCTTATCGATGATTGCCGCTGCTGAATGCGCGCGCCGACTCGGCGGCTTGCTCCAGCGGAGCCACGCGCGGCAGCACGATGTGAAAGCGCGTGCCTTTGCCGACCTCGGAGGTCAGGTCGATGCGTCCCCCAAGACGGTTGATGATGATGTTGTGGACGATGTTGAGGCCCAATCCGGTACCGCCCTTGTCGCGCCTTGTGGTGAAGAACGGATCGAAGGCGTGACGCCGCACGTCATCGGACATGCCGACGCCGTCGTCCGAGTAAACGATCTCCACGAATTCGTCGCCCGCCTCGCGCGCGGTAATGCAGAGCTCGCCCGATGTGCTGGCCGGAAAGGCGTGCACCACCGAATTCAGAAACAGGTTGGTGACGACCTGGCCGTAGGGGCCAGGATAGCTGTTCATGTCGATGTCCGGCGCGCAGTCCACCGTCAGCGTCAGGTTGCGTGAGCGAAGTCCGGGACGAAGACTGGTGACGATCTGCTCGGTCAGATCCGCAAGATTGAACTGACGCCGGTCGGGCATGTTACGATCGACCGCCACCTGTTTGAATGACTGGATCAATTCGGCGGCGCGATTGAGGTTCGCTACGAGCTGGCCCGCCGCATCGAGATTGGCCTGCACGAACGCATAGAGGCTCGAACGCTTGAGTTCGCCCCGCGCGAGGTCTTCTGCGAAGATCAGGCAACGCCGCTGCAGCGCAGTCGCAACCGTGACGCCGATACCGACGGGATTGTTGACCTCGTGGGCGACGCCGGCGACCAGCCGGCCGAGCGCTGCGAGCTTTTCGGACTCGATCAGCGAGTTCTGCGTCGCGCGCAGGTTATTGAGCGCGTTCTCGGCGGAATCGCGCGCCCGCTGCGTCTCCTGCTCGCCGCGCTTGCGATCGGTGATGTCGAGTGCAACGGTGACGATGTATTCGATCACGCCGTCGGCGCTCTGCACCGGCACCTTGTTGGCCATCCAGTGCCGCAGCCGGTGCGTCGAATCGAAATAGGCCTCTTCATAGAAGCCGAGCTCCTCGCCGGTGCTCAGGACGCGATGGTCCCCCGACGTCTCCTTCGAGGCGCCATAGCGCGCCATAATCTCGTTGGTGGTGCGCCCGACGGCCTCTGCCGGGTCAACGTCGAAGATTCGCGCCATGTAGCGGTTCATCAGCAGATAGCGAAAACTCGTATCCTTGACGTTGATCACCGCCGGGACGCTGTCGATCACGGTCTGCAGCTGGCGGCGACTGGCGGCAAGCGCCTGCTCCGCGCGGCGCTGGTCGGTGATATCGCGAACCGTTCCCTCGTGGCGCAGCACCCGGCCGCTTTCGTCGCGCACAGCCGTTGCACTGTCGGATAGCCAGAGAATGCTTCCGCCCCGCTGGCGCACCTGATACTCGAACTCGCGCACCATGCCGTCACGGCGCATGCGGAGCAGATACTCGTCGCGCGCCGCCGGATCGACGTAGATCGACTGCGCAATGTCGGCAATGCCGTCGATCAGCTGCTGCGGCGAGTCGTAACCCATCATCCGGGCCAGCGCCGGATTGGCGTTGAGGATCGCGCCCTCCGGCGTTGTCACATAGATGCCGTCGACAGAGCCTTCAAATATCTTGCGGTAATCCGCTTCTGCCTGTCGCTGCTCGGCAACTGCGCGCAACACAGCGTCGCGCGCGCCGGCGATATCGGTCGGAATGTTCAAGGACTGCGGAGCCGCAGCCTCAAGCAGCGGCGCACCGCAATCGCCGCAAAACTTCTTGCCCTCAGGGCTGCGGGCCTGACACCGCGGGCATTGCATCTGGCAAACCAGCCTCGATAACGACACGACAGGCCACCGCCATCACGTCGGCGGCATTGCCGGTTCAGCGCTTGTCCGGCCGGCGTATCGCACTGTCCCCAAGACCGGCAAAAACCGCAAGGGGCCATCGGCTCAATTTTACCACGACGGTTCAGCCGGTTAAGCCGGCCCACGCAGGCCTACCGGGCGGTGCGGCGTTCATGGATCGCGCGCCACACCCGCTCGGGCGTCGCCGGCATATCGAAATGCCGGATACCGATATTGGCAAGCGCGTTGCACACGGCGTTCATGGTCGCAGCCATGGCGCCCACAGTGCCGGCTTCGCCGACGCCCTTGACGCCCAACGGGTTCAGTGCCGTCGGCACTTCGACGTTGGCGCAAACGAAGTTTGGCAGGTCGCCCGCGCGGGGCATTGCGTAGTCCATGAAGGAACCCGTGAGCAGTTGCGCCGAGCCCGGCTCATGCACAATCGCCTCCTGCAGCACCTGGCCCATCCCCTGCGCCACGCCGCCATGAATCTGCCCCTCGACAAAGGCTGGATGCAGCACGCGGCCGACATCCTCGACCCCTACATAGCCGATCACCTCGACCTGGCCTGTGTCCGGATCGATCTCGACTTCGCAGATATGGCATCCGTTCGGATAGGTCGGTTGCGACATCTTGAATTCACCGCTGCCGGTCAATCCATCTTCGTTGCCGGACAGCGCCGCAACATCGGCGAGCGAGAGCGAGCGATCGGTGCCGGCGATGCGAAAGCGCCCTTCCGAAAACTCGATGTCCGCAACCGCCGCTTCGAGTCGATTAGCCGCAAGGTGCCTGCCCTGCTCCAGCAGCTTGTCGACGCCGAGGGAGATCGCGGAGCCGCCCAGCGTCAGCGCCGCCGAGCCGCCATTGCCCTTGCCCCGCGGGACCTTGTCGGTGTCGCCATAGACATAATCGATCTTCTCGATCGGCACGTTCAACCGTTGCGCGACGATGTCGGATAGCGATGTCTCGAGCCCCTGCCCGACCGACATGGCGCCGGCGCGCAGCCGTACGCTGCCGTCGGCCTTCGCTTCGATCCAGGCGAAGTCCGTGCTCGGCCGCGCGAACGGGCCGGCCGCGACTTCGATCGGGTTGGCGATGCCGATGCCGCGCAGCTTGCCGCGCTTCTTCGCTTCCTTGCGACGCGCGCCGAAGTCCTTGTAGGCGGCGAGTTCAGCAGCCTTATCCATGCCCTTGATGAAATCGCCGCAGTCATAGGTGAACACGAACGGCGTCTTGTAAGGCATCGCCGAGGGCGGGATCAGGTTGCGCTTGCGCAACTCAAACGGATCGATGTTCATCTCCTGCGCCGCAACGTCGATCAGCCGTTCGATGGCGTAGGTGGCATCGGGCCTGCCGGCGCCGCGATACGGTGCTGTCGGCGTCGTGTGGGTGAAGATGCCGGTGGCCTGGCCCAGTATTTTCGGCGTGCGATAGACACCGGCGATGCCGCCGAAATTGCCGATCGGCGAGCCCGAGCGCGCCGACAGGTACGCACCGATGTTGACGCGATAGCCGACGCGCAATGCCGTGAAATTCCCGCGCTTGTCGAGGCCAAGTGCAGCATCGATCTCGATGTCGCCCGCGTGTTCGTCCGACAGGAACGCCTCCGATCGGTCGGCTACCCATTTCACCGGCCGCTTCAGCTTCTTCGCGGCCCAGAACACGATCGACTCTTCGCGCAGCAGGCCCGATTTCATGCCGAACGAGCCGCCGACATCGGTGGCGACAACGCGCAGCGCGGTCTTCTCCATGCCGAACATGTTTGCCAGCGCATCGCGCAGGTTGTGCGGGCTCTGATAGCTGACATGAAGCGTCGGACGCCCGTCCTTGTCGACATACCCCACCGCGCCGCGCGGCTCCATCGTGTTGGCGGAAACGCGGGTCGAGAGGGATGTCAGGCGAACGACATGGTGCGACGCCTGCAGCGTCTGCTCGACGTCGGCTGCATCACCCTTGCTCCAGTGGTAGGCGACGTTGTCCGGCATTGTTTCCCAGACCGAAGCCGCACCTCCGGACGTCGCTTCGACCACTGTCGCAACCGCCGGCAACGCGTCATAGTCGACATGCACGAGTTCCGCCGCATCGCGCGCAGCAGTGAGCGACTTCGCGATCACCATGGCGACCGGCTCTCCGAGAAACCGCACGCGGTCGCGTACCAGCGGTGGCCGCAGTGTCTCGGTCACCTCGACGCCGCCCGGGCGCTGCATCTTCGTCGGCAGGCTGTAGTCGCGCACCCCATCCGCGTCGAGATCGGCCGCGGTGAAAACCGCGATTACGTCCGTGGCCTTCCTTGCCGCTGCCGTATCGACCGACTTGATGAGGGCATGGGCATGCGGCGAACGTACGAAGATGACGTGGTTCGTGTTTTCGGGTGCGACATCGGCCGCATAGAGGCCCCTGCCCTGGGTCAGGCGGAAGTCCTCGCGCCGGTGCACCACGCGGCCGTATTTGATATCCTGCATGTGTTGTCCGTGATTGAAAAACTTACCGGCCGGCGAACTTGGGCGTGCGTTTTTCCATGAACGCACGGCGGCCCTCGCGGAAATCCTCGCTGTCCATGCATTTCGTTCCAATGTCAGCGATCGCCTGCATATCGCGCTGATGATGGTCCTTGAGAATCTCGTTGATGGTGATTTTCGCAGCCGAGATCGCCAGCGGTGCGTTTTGTGCAATTTGCCTCGCGACCTCGAGCGTTGCCGGCCAGAGTCCTTCAGGCGGCACGAGCCGGTCGATCAGGCCGAAGCTCAACGCCTCTTCGGCGGAAAGGCGCATGCCGGTGTAGAGAATGAGCCGTGCCCGCGAGGGACCGACCAGCGCCACCAGCCGCTGCAAGCCGTCGAAGCCATAGGCGATGCCAAGACGCGCCGCGGGAATCCCGAACCGGCTGCCGTGCGCGGCAATGCGAATATCCGTGTTCAGCGCGGTGCCGAGACCGCCGCCGAGGCAATAGCCGCGGATGGCGGAGATCGTCGGCTTGGGGAAATTGGCGAGCAGTGCCTGTCGCTCGCGGAATTTAGCCGCCGATTTCGCGGCGACTTCGGCGTTCGGCCGGGTCTTGTCGAACTGGCTGATGTCTCCGCCGGAGATGAACGCCTTCTCGCCGGCGCCGGTCAGGATCAGTACCTGCACCGCGGGATCGTCGCGCAGCGCCGTCAACGCTTCACCCAATCCGGCGGCGACCTCAACGGAGATTGCGTTGAGCCTTTCCGGGTTGTTGATCGTCAGGATCGCAATCCCCTCACCGACGGACTGCAGCAGTTTGCCCTCGGCATACTGCCTGGCGGTGGCGTTTGTCAGGACGTTCATGGACCCTCTCGATCAGGTGTGCGCAAGTAGTCTGCCACTGCGGCCGCAGCGGGACCGCCCGCTTCGGCATGCGTGAGAAGCGGAATTCCGTGCGGGCCGCGCCAGTTGCGGGCTTCCGGTACGGCTTCGATCATGGCGCGAACAATCGGCAGATAGCCAAGCATGGCCGCGGCAAAGATATCCATGCGGGCTCCCTTTTCGATGAGACAGAGCGCGATATCCCGCCGCCCCACATGCGCTGCGGCACCCAATCCCGTCTCCCAGTCACCATTTCCCCAGTCCCAGGCAGCGTTGACGAGCGCCGGATGCTGCTCCAGCAGTTGCCGCACGCGATCGAAATCGCCATGGGCCTTGCCGACGAACTCGTTGACGAGCGTGGATGCAAGCGGTGTCTTGTCTGCCATCTGCCCTCCGCCACCGGACACGTTGCCTCGCACAGCTACAGACTGATCCTGTAGACGTCCGCGGCCGTCCCTTCGAACATGCGGTTCTTCTCGGCCTCGCTGTAAGGGGCAGCAACGCGCTTCAGCGCATTCCAGATCACCTGATAGCTGCACTGGCCCTTGTCTGGCGGAAAATTGCTCTCGAACATGCAGCGGTTCGGGCCAAACGCCTCGATGCACGTCTCCATGTAGGGCTTCCACGCCTTTGACAGTTCTTCGGACGAGACGGGTTTGGGTCGCGCATGAAAATCGTAACCGAGCAGCATCATCGCGAGGCCGCCGAGTTTGACGACGACGTTCGGGCATTTGGCGATATCCTGGACCGATGCTTTCCATATCTTGAAGATGTCGTCGCGCCGGTTTGCGTAGACGCCGAGCCCCACCGGACCGCCGCAATGGTCCATGACGATGCGCTGGTTCGGAAAGGCGCGCGCGAGATCGGCCAGTTCCGGGATTTGCGGATGGAACAGCCAGGCGTCGAACGTCAGCCCGAGTGGACCGAGGCAGGCGAAACCCTTGCGAAACTGCGGATCGGCCAGCAAGCCCTTCGGGCGTGACGCATACGCACCGGCGACCGCAGGGTCCGCATCCCACGCCGAGGAATGGCGAATGCCGCGGTAGCGCCCGTTGCCGGCCTTGATCTGCGCCTCGAGCACGGCCCTGGCCTCACCACCCAGCAGGAGATTGGTATGGCTGACGATCGCGGCGTTGACCGCGCACGACCCATAGCCGCCACTGGCCGCCTGCGCCGCGACACCATTGGCAAACTCGACCTCGCCAACCGGCTTGAAGGCCTCCGGTCCACCTGCGCGGTACATCGAACGGCAATCCACATAGACGGTCGCGACGATGTTGTGCCCGCTGGCGATGTCGTCGGTAAGTTCCTCCAGCAGATAGCGGCCGCCCTGCCGGTCCCACAGGTGATGGTGCGCATCGATAATCCGGCGTGCAGGATCGATAATGTCTTCGCGATACAGCGCCAGCCAGTCGGCGCGCGGGTCGGCATAGAGACCGCTCTTGGGCACAACGACATTGCTGGACACCATCCGACCGCTCCCTCTATCCGGCCCGTGCGATACGCCGGGCTCTTGTCACCGGATCGAGGCTAGCAAGCGGAACGGGACCTGGGGAGTCTCCGGCCCTGCAGAACCGCATTGCACCCTTTCCCTTGCGCGTAACGCTGTGCAGAATGCGGCGCCGGCGCGGCGGCGCCTCAACAAGAACGGTCAGGATGGAAACGCATCATGAGGCTAGCGAAACCCCGCGTCGCACCTGTACCGGACGACAAGTTCACCCCCGATCAGATGGAGGTGCTGGCAAACGTCATCAAGACCGGCCGCGTGCTGAACATCTTCCGCACGCTGATCAACGCGCCAAAGGCCGTCCGCGGCTTTATCCCGTGGGCGAACTACGTGCTCTCACGGCGCAACGATCTGCCGGCGCGCGAGCGCGAAATCATCATTCTCCGCATCGGATTTCTGTGCAAGTCAGGCTACGAATGGGGACAGCACGTCATCATCGCCCGCAACGCCGGCCTGAGCGACGAGGAGATCACGCGCATCAAGCTCGGCGCCGGTGCACCCGGCTGGAATGCCAAAGACGTGCTGCTGCTCAAGGCAAGCGACGAACTGCACCACGATCACTTCATCAGCGAGGTGACATGGTCCGCCCTGCGGAACAATTTCACCGAAAAGCAGTGCATGGACGTGGTGTTCACTGCCGCTCAATACACGCAGGTCTCGATGATCCTCAATTCGTTCGGAGTGCAGCTTGACGCAGGGATGACCCTCGACCCCGACTTGAAGCGTTACTGATCGGCCTGCGATTTCGTGACGTCGATGCCGGACGACCTGGCAGCGTCCAACAAGCAACGGATCGACGTCTGGCGCACCGCCACTCGGAAAGATTGTGCCGCGCGAGGCAGCGCGGCTCAACCCATTTCCGATTTCACGCAACGGATGTTGCGGCGGCATCAGTCCTTCTTGAGAAGGCCGAGCCGGCCAAGGTTCTCCTTCTCGGACGCCATGTAGTCGGCGACGAACTTAGTGTATTCCTTGTTATCGAGATAACTGCCGCGCAGCATCTCGTACCGGTCCATCAGCGAGATCACTGCCGGATCGTCCAGCGCCTTCTTGTAGGCGTTCTGGAGCGTCTCGACGATCTTCGGATCCATGCCCTTTGGTCCGGCGATGCCGTAGGGCGACTCGAACACATACGGATAGCCCAGTTCCTTCAGCGTCGGCACGTCGGGAATCTTCGCGTTGCGTTTCGAGGTCCAGATATTCAGGAACACAAGCTTTCCGGCCTCGACCATCGGCTTCGATTCGAGTCCGCTGACGCTCAGCATCACGTGCCCGCCGATCGCCGCAAGGTTTGCCTCTGCGTTGCTCTTGAACGGAACGTGCGAGAACTTGACACCCGCCTTTGCCGCCATCAGCTCCATGCCGATGTGGCCCGACGTTCCCGCGCCCGAGGTCGCGTAGCTGACCTTGCCGGGGTTGACCTTGGCGAAGGCGATCACATCGTTCCAGTTCTTGAAGCCGGTATGTGTCCCGGCCTGCGCGGTGATCACGTAGCCACTCAGGTTGGCGATGTAGGTGAAATCCTTCACCGAGTCGTAGGCGGTGCCCTGCACGAGCTGGTAGCGAAACACGCTGATCGGAATCTGTCCGATGGTGTAGCCGTCGCCCCTCGCCATCGCCGCCATCGTTGCCGGACCGACCGTTCCGCCACCGCCGGCCTTGTTCTCGACGATGATCGGCTGGCCCAGCTCTTTGGACGCGGCCTCCGACAGCGCGCGCATCACGAGGTCTGTGCCTGAACCCGCCGCCCATGGCACGATGAACGTGACTGGCCTGGTCGGGAAATCCTGCGCCGCAGCAGCAGTGACGAACAGCGCCACGGCGGATGCAAGCGCAGCCTTGAAAACCTTCCGGCTCATTGGTTCCTCCTCCCATCGCGGGTGGCCGGACTTCATTGACGTACTGAGCCCGTTGGACCGCCTGCTCAATTCATTAACGGCACGCAACCGTTCCTCACTCAAGCTTCGGTAACCACAGCCCGATCCTAGTCTACAGGAACTGCTCGTCGATTTCCGCGTTCGCGAGGCACGGAGCGTCCGTCGTTGTCGCTGTTGCAGCACGACAGACGTTCGCAATCCTGCGTCCGGCACCGAATGTGCCGCCCGGTTGCATGTCCCGATCGTTTTCGTTTGAAATGACCTGATGCACGACTCACGCGCAACGGCGCACGGGCTCGTTGAACGATTTGAATCGCGGTGCGCCACTACGTCACGGCGCAACAAGAACTATTTGTACCTAGCCTGCCAACAACAAAAAACGCTTCCACCGCGAAGCATTTGGATTTGTACGGCACCGTACAATGAGGGGGGCTTCGCGACGGCTGCAAACAGCGGTTCTTGCGATCGGGAGGGAGTGCATGAATGCTCAAATTCAGGGATCGCACGACTGAGGCTCCGCACAAGAGCGGGGTCGTGCAGAATCAGTTCCTGTCGACGATGTCACCGTCGGACTTCGAGCAACTGCGCCCATTTCTGCGGGTGGTCGAACTGAAGCGGCATACCATCATTCACGAAGCCAACAAGCCGGCCGATGCCGTCTATTTCGTGGAGAGCGGCATCATCTCGCGCGTGGCGCGTACGCAGGCCGATGGCGCCGTCGAAGTGGCGATGGTCGGGCGATTCGGCCTCGTTGGCCTCGCGGTCGTCCTCGGCACCATGGTTGCGTTGCACCGCACGGTCGTGCAGATTCCCGGGCTGGCCCTGCGTATCCCGGCGCCCGATCTGCAGACGATCATGGCGAAGAGTCCGGCCATCCGCGATCACTTGCTGCGCTACGTACCGCTGTTGATGTCCCAGAAGGCGCAGGTCGCGCTGTGCAACGCCAAGCACGAAATCGACAAGCGCCTCGCCCGGTGGCTCCTGTTGGCGCACGACCGGGTCGCGGGCAACCAACTGCCTGTCACCCATGATCTGCTGGCAATGATGCTGGGTGTCAGGCGAGCAGGCGTGTCCGAGGCGCTGGCGACGCTCGAGGAGAAGGACGTCGTCGCCAAGACCAGGGGCACCCTCAGGATCGTTAGCCGCGAGGGTCTGAAGGCGCATGCTTGCGAATGCTACAAGATCATCGATGAGCGGTTTGCGTGGCAGCGCACGATGACGCATTACGAACATCGCCTCGACGTGCGCGACTGAGCCGCGCGCTGACCCCATTTCATCCTGAGTAAAGGCGGGACGAACGAACTCCGATGCGCCGCGTTTGCAGCGTCCCGGCTGAGGACAATCGTACGGGCCAAAAAAAATCCCCGGCAGGTTTCCCT
>Ga0190271_10002994_pt1 | contig 10464 bp, 10 predicted proteins | sample Popmic356T_FD_133747 | JGI IMG/M metagenome (GOLD analysis project Ga0190271, IMG submission 133747) | Populus adjacent soil microbial communities from riparian zone of Weber River, Utah, USA - 356 T | ecosystem: Environmental > Terrestrial > Soil > Riparian zone | place: USA: Utah | collected... | reverse complement strand
TGCGTTTCGACTCACCACGACGCCGTCGAGCGGCGCGCGCAACGTGAGCATCGATGGGCTCGCGCGGTCGCTCGTCAGGCCGAGTGCGCGCAGGCGTTCGCTGGCCGCACGCGCCTCCAACTCGTGCCCTTCGGCGCTGGCCACAGCATCTCGATAAGTCTGCTCCGCCGTGAGCCGCTGGCTGAGTAGCTGTGCGAGGCGCTCGGCGTTGGCACGTGCCGCGGCCGCTCTCGCGCTCGCCGAGGCTTGCTCAGAACGCAGCTTGCCGAGGTCCGGCACACGGATGGTCGCAAGCGCATCGCCCTTGTGAACGCTGCTACCTTCCTGAAAGCGCACCGCCTCGATGCGACCGGGAATCGGCGACGACACGCGCGCCGACTTGTCCGGGTCCGCCGCGATCTCTCCTGGGAGTGCAAGAGTATTTGGAAGCACCTCTCGCACAACCGGAGCCGTGTGGATCTGCGCCGCTTCGATCACCGCCTCCGTCAGCTTCACGAGCTTCGGCAGCTCCTCGTGCTCAGGCTCGTCGACGTGCTTGGGTGAGGTGGCCCCTTCTGCTTTCGGGGCTTCGTCTGCGCGCTTGTCGGATTGGGTGCAGGCGCCCAGAGCGATCGCGAGAAAGCATACGATACAACGTCTCATAACCCCGTACCCTCCAGTGGCAGACCAGCGCTCCTCGCCAGCTCGATCGAAGCCAGGCAGAGCTCGAGCTTTGCTTCGATGCGTGATCGCAAGAACTCGATCAAAGTTTGCTGCGCTACGACGGCGTCGCTGATCGAAAGCCGTCCGGCGCGCAGCTCGGCGGCGATGCTCGCGAGGCTCTGCTCCGCCTGGGCGACGCGCTCGTCGGTGTAGAGCGCTTGCTGCGCCTGGGCCGACTCGTACGCCTGCCAGGCCGCGATGATTTCGAGGCGTACGGCGCGTTTGACGCGCTCGATCTCGGCGTCGGCCTGGCGCACCAGCGCCGCGTTCTCCGCGAGCTCGCCATACAGCGTGCGGCCGACGGGATACGGCAGCGGAATCGGCACGGAGATGCCACCACCGAGCACCCGTTCCCCGAACCCATCGCGCTGTGCCATCAGCGACAGCTTGATGTTGGGCACGCGGCTCTTCTCGAGCACCGTGCGTGCGAACGCCCGCGCCTGACGCGTCTGCTTCACCTGCGCGATCTCGTCGCGCCGTTCGACGCTGCTGTCGAGCTGGTCGACGCGCAGCATAGCGACGTGAGTGAGCGGCGCGAGCTCGCCTTGCGCCGCCACTCGCGCGGTCGTGGGATCGAGCCCGAGCAGCGATGCGAGTGCAGCCAACGCAGTGCGCGCGCGCCGCTCGGCGGCGATGCGCATCTGTGTCAGACGCAACACGTTCAACTCCGCGACCTCGGCATCGACGCCCGAGACGAGGCCGTGCACCGCGCCGGCTTCCGCCGCGCGGCGACTCTGCGTGAAGATCTGTTCGAGGCGACTCGCGGACGCGAGAGCATCGCGCGCGGCGAGCGCTTCGAAATAGGCGCGCCAGGCCGAGGCGGCCACGTTGCGCTCGGTCGCACGAATCGCGCTGCCTTGTGCCCGCAGCGCCGCACCCGCCTCGTCGCGGCGCGCCGAACGCTGTCCTGCGAGCTCGATCTCCTGCGAGAGCGTGGCGTACCAGTTGCCCGCCTGCTGCTCAGCAGTCGACCGGTGCGCGCCCGACAGCGACAGCTCGGGATTGCCGGGGAGAAGCGGACTGACCGCCGTGCGCCGGCCTTCGAGCGCATCACTCTCCAGCCGCTCACGCGCGAGCGCCAAGCTGGCTCGAACGACGCAGCGCACCACGTCGTTGCGCGCGATCGCCTCACTGCAGCTCTGAGCAGCAGCCGGGCGTACCCACACAGTCCACACCATCACGACCGCAGCTATTGCGGTCTTCATGCGACGCCTGTTCACAAAGTCCCATCCTCCGAGCACGGCGCACGCGAACGTGCGCCCGGACGAGGCCTCCGACACGCGACTAGGTTCGCCGCGATCCGAAGGACCCCCGAGAGTGTCGCTCTACGAGAAAAGAACGCTCAGTCTCGGTGGACGATCGAGCCGTGCGCGGTCGGGGCTGGAGGGAATGAGCGCGCCGCTGAAGGCTCGGTCGGCGCTACAGGCAAGCCGTGGCACGACGACGTGCGGCAGCGCCGGAGCCGGCACACTGTAGGCCGCCGCGCTGTGCGAACAGTGACAGGCCGGACAACCCGGAGGGCATTCGCGACCTTCCCGCTCACAGTCGTCGGCGGGATGCTCGACCATGCCCAGAGTAACGGCAAGATCCAGCGCCGCGTGAACGCTCCCAGAGAGCTCGGCGGCGAGCACCACCATGATTAGGCGCATCATCCACACGGCAAACACTTGCCACCGCAGGCACTTCCGCGCGCGCATGGCAAAGAGCTGTGAGCGGGTATGCGGCATCGTGAGGCAGCGAAAGCTGTGCGCGAAGGATCGCAATCAAAGCGGGAGAAGTCAACGCACCGGCGGCGGCCCGGCGGCGCAGTTGCGCGTGCGGCTCGCTGCTCGGCGGTTGGCGCATCCCGAGCGCCTCATTGTCAGCTGAGTCCCTGGCGGTCTGTGCTGCAACCTTTTGCGGACTGACCTCGTCTACGGGTGCATTGGAGATGCCAATGCCTGACGCACGAGCAAGTCTGCAGTCATGCGTCGTAGCAGCGGCTACGTGCGACGCAGCCTGGACGGCCTTCCCAAGCAACGCTCGAAGCGGCCGTCTCGCATGCCGGCGTGGCTTCCGCAACATTCGCCGCTCGCACTCGGGTTGCGTCCTCCGCTGCAGCTCGTGTTCATCGCCTGGGCACTGTGGAGGAGTCGCCCAGGCGACATGCGAAACGCGCGAAGTTGAGCGGAGTGCCGACGCGCGGTTTGGGCCGGAGGCCTTGCGCTAACCGCGCCTGCCCGGTCGCTTGACTCGAGCCAGGCCTACTAAGCCTAGGAGGCTCATGCCAAGGCCCCAACTGGCCTTGGCGGCTGTCTGTGCGCCAAGCGCCGCGACGCTGCACCCGCCCGACTTCTTGGGTGCTGGAGGCGGCTCGGCGGCGGTGGTAGTCGCTTTCGCGCCACCCGTTCCGCCCGTGCCCGCACCGGTGACCGGGTTCGGGGTGGCGCCGGCGGAGTCCGGCGCGCTGCTGCCAGCCGGTGCAGCTGCCGCGAGCGCACCGCCGCTGCCACCGACAGCTGCGGTGCCGCTGCTCCCAGTCATCGCGCGTGGGACAGTCAGATCGCCTTTGCAGTCGTACTCCGTGTACTTCTGGATAAAATCGGCGGCGCCCGGGATCATGTAAGAAGCGCAGATCGGCGCCGACGCGTAGTGGTCGGTTCCGCACCAGGCGTTGCGCATCTGGGTCTCACAGGTCTTCTGCATGTCGGGACAGCTCGAGTAACTCTGTGCGCAGCGCATGTCGTAGCTGGCGGTGAACATACCGTTGTCGAGGTTGAGCGTGCCGAACTGCCATTGCTTGCAGGCCAGCATGCGCTTCTGCGCGTCGTCCCAGCGCAGACAGCCGATAACGTACTGGTCTGTGATCTTCCGCGGCGCGGCCTTGGGCTCGTCGATGACGGAGACTTGCTTCGTCATCTGATCTTTGTCGCTGATGTACAGCTTGCCGTCGGGCGTGAGTGCGAAGCCGCCGAGCTCCGTCACTTCCGCGATCTTGCTCCAGGAGCCGGGCTCGCCACGCATCGGGCTGTACAAGATGTCGTCTGCGCCCATGCTGCGGATCACGATGCCGTAGATCGCATCGGGATTCTTCGGATCGACTGCGATCAAGCGGAGCGATGCAGCCGTGTCCGCAGCGCCGAACTGCGTGATCGGGTTCAGCTCGTGCTCGGTCCACGTCTTGCCCTCGTCGTCGGAGTAACGAGCGACGTAGTGCACGACCTCGCGCGGCATCGTCGCCATGGGATCGACCGGATCGGGGAAGACCTTGGTCTCCCAGAAGCGCTTGCCGCTGCTCGTCTTCACGACGTGCAGTGATTGGATCCAGGAAGCGTCCTGAGGACCGAGCGCCGTCCACTCGTCGCTCGTGCCGTCGTTGGCGAAGATGCCGTTCTTCGCCATGTCGCCGCCGTTGGCGGTCGTCACGTACATCCGTTTGAGGTCGTCCGGATCACCTGAAATCGCAGCGATAAAGCGCCCCTTTAGCGCGTCGACTGGGGCGAAACCGCAGCCGTCCTTGTCGCCGCGCCACAGACCAGAAAAGCCTCCGACGTAGACGCTGCCGTTGCCCGACACGTAGGAAAGCAGCTTATCGGTTCGGAAGTCGGGCGAGATAGAGCTGCCGCATACCAGCGAAAAACTCTTGGCGCTATCGTGGCTCATCACGAAGCCGGCTCCGCCCCACTGGTATTGAATAAGCGCCGAGCTCGGGTCGCCGGGCTGCAGTTGAGCACCGTCAAACAGTTCGATGGGGCCCGCGTGGACACGCCCAACGATCAGAACGGAGGACACCCACAATATTCCTAAGCACCACAGCAATCTCGACATCTCTTACCTTCCGATCTGGCCCGAACCACGCCATCAACCACGAGGTCACCGGCACCAAGACGCTGCCGCAGAGACGCGAAAGTATACCGGCATGCACAGCGTGGGCTCGTGCATTGAGCGCAAATCACGAGTCTTGTCGCGTAGAGCGGCGAGGTAGCCCAGCAGGTCAATCGTGGCCGCTCGGCGCAGGCGGTTACTCACTCCCGCGAGCCCGTCAGCGCCACCAATCGGAGACGACGCTTGTTTTCCGCGACTGAAGCGCGCCGGCAGCCTCATCCTCCACATTTTCCGGCTTCCCATGCTTGCCGTTGCCCGTCGCGCGTTAGGAGCTTACGCGAGGTGCGCGCCAAAACGAACGCTGCGCCAACCAGCGGAGCTTCACTTCCTGCTTTACGCTCCGTGGGCATCTACGACCGCGCATAGTAGATAGGGCCCGGCCGCTTGTCGAGCAGTTCCGGGCGTGGCCGGACCAAGTGGACACCAAGCGCAGTTAGACGGCTTGTGGCGACGCAACACGGTGGCTCGCCGCAGTCCGTCGCTTCTATGGTTTGCCTTTCTCCTCGGCCGCGATCACGCATGCCAGCCACTTTCCGAGCTGCGTGCGCTCCGCCTCTGTCGGTTTAGGATCAGTCGGGGGCATCTTCACATTCACCGCATCCGGACCGGCCGCTGCGAACTCATCGATGTGTTCAGCCACTGGCGCGATTCCGGCCTCGAGATCGAAGTCGTGGCCCGGCGGCGCTCCCATACGGGCTCCGTCTTTGAGCTTGCTGGAGTGGCACCGTACGCAATACTGGTCCATGAATCCCTTGCCAAATGAGTCGTAGGAAGGGGCACCGTCAGGCGGGCACGTAGCGCCACTCGGTGTGCCGCTTTCCTCCGTTTCGCCGTGGTGATCGCCGGTGCTGTCGTCGTCATTGCAGGCTGCCATCAACATCCCTGCTGTAACCAGCGCGATGCGACCGAGCCTGGATCGTGAGCAGAAGTGCGTATGTGTCATTGCGACTCTCCGTAGCCAACAGTTCGAGAACGCCAATTACTATTCATAGTAGTAGATAGATAGAAAGCCGACCGCGGCAGGATGTCGCATGCCACGACGTGGGGATGACGCCACTCACCGGCTCGTTGCAGACGAGCTGCGCAATCGCGACCCGTGGGCTCCCAAATTGGGGCGTCTTGAAAATTTACTATTGCACATAGTAGGTTTGGCGCATGCTGTCGACCCGTGCCCGCTTCTTCCTCGCCTTCGCGCTGGCGTACTCCTGGGTTGCTGACGTTGCGGCCGCTCCAGTGGAGCGGTTCATCGAGCTCGCGATACATCCCAGCGACCCGAAGGTATTGGTCCTACGATACGAAAACGGCGGCGGTGGCCTGATATACAGCAATGATGCGGGCCGCACGTTTCGCCTCCTCTGCACGTCGGTCATCGATCCGAACATGCGAACTGCAGGGAAGATTGCGGTCACGGGAGACGGGCGTGTCTTGATGGGTATGTACGAAGGGATGTGGCAAGACGACGGTCGTGGCTGCGGTTGGGGGCAGGTGCCGACGCTCGAACGAGCTTGGGTGCGTGACATCCAGCCTCATCCGAGCGATCCGAACGTTGCGTTCGCGCTCATCTCTCCCAGTTCCGCCTCGCCGACTGGCGGGATCGTACGGCGCGACGCGAACGGACAATGGTCCGATATTGGGCCGCGTGAAGGCGCGCTAGTCACGCGTTTGCTAACCGTGAAGACCGCCAACGGCTTGCGTTTCTATGAGTCTATGGTTTCGACTCCGGAGATGTCGGTCGATGGTACGGCACCCGTATCGACCTACACGATCCGAGTGTCCGACGATGGAGCGAATTGGGAGGAATTCCCGATCGCGGCCATGGCTGAGGAATCGCCCACCTTGGAAGCAGTGGATCCGAGCAACCCCGATCGCATCGTCGTGTTGACGAATCAGTACGGCACCTCGGCTCGCTTGCTCGTAAGCAATGATCGGGGCCGGAGCTTCACAGACTATCTCACGGTCTCCGGCCTCGGCGGGATCGCATTTGCTCCGGATGGCCGCGTCTGGATCGGCGAACCCCCTAGCGTCTCGAGCGGTGACTTGTCGAAGGGTCTCTGGTTTTCCCAGAGCCTGGCTAGTCCGCCGACCAAAGTCGCAGAGTACGGCGTCGAATGCGTGCACTACCAACCAGCCACCGAAACCCTCTACGTTTGCCAGGCGTTCACCTTTGGAACCGCCGACCAAACGAGTGGCGCGTTTGAACAGCTTTTTAAGTTCGCCGAAATGAAGGATTTTTTGGCCTGCGATGGGATCGACATGCCGAGCACGTGCCAGGCGCAGCTCTGCAAGGACTATTGTGGAGCTGGTCACTTTGCTCAGGCGCCGCTTTGCTGCGTGTATGAGGATCCGCTGTGCGGCCCGGCGGTTGCCGAATCTGAAGGAACGGGCACCCGCGCTGCTTGCGACGCGGTGAGCGCAGGGGCAGCGGCCGGAACGGCAGGTGCCCCGGGAAACGCAGGTGCAACGGCCGGAACGGCAGGTGGAGACGTCGAAAACGCAGGTCGGTCCGGCTCGGTCGCACCAGCGACCACACCGAACTCGAGTGCTTCACCGAGTACGGCTGCAAACCGCGATTCAGGCTGCGGCTGCAGTCTCACTGGACGCCGGGCGCCTTCCGCTGCTTGGCCTTTCGCGCTCGCCACTCTCGTTGCGATGGTTTGTCGAGCGAGGCGCTGCGCGACGGCCAAGCGTCGTCGGGGTTAGTTGTCATGTCAAAGCAGACCAAAAACGACGTGCGTCAACCCACCAGCGGTTGTCTATTGGGAGCAGTCCTCGTACTTCTCGGCTGTGGTGCGGAATCTCCGGTGGCGGGCGACTCGATGGAGCCGGCCGATGCGGGACTGAGCGCGAGGTGTCCGACAGACACGCCGGAGTTCAGTGCGACGCCTGCTACAGGACTTCTTGCGCGCGCTAAGAAAGACAGTATTCAGGCACGGATCATCAAGGCTGAACCGGCTATGCCGGAACGCTTCGAGAATGACTGGACGATACGTCTCACCGACCTCGCGGGAGCGCCGTTGAACGACATCGAGATTGCAGACGCTTGTGTCTATATGCCTGTGCACGGGCACGGCAGCGCGCCCAGCGGGGTCACGGGCGCGGGAGAACCCGGCACCTTCGATCTCAAGGGGCTCAACCTTTTCATGCGCGGCCCGTGGGAGGTTCAGTTGGCGGTTAGCAGCGCGAGCGTTGCCGGACCCGCCGCAGAAGCGACCAACTGTGATCGCAACAAGAGCCGCCCAGGTCATGACTTACTAGTGTTCCAGGTCTGCGTGCCAGATGACTGACGCCCCAGTATTGTCCAGCGGATCGCGTCAGGTGTGGAGGGTCGCGCCTGCGCTCGTGCTCGTGTTCGCGGTCGTAGGGTGCGCTGGCGAGCCGGAGGAATCCGATGTGTGCGTGGAGACAATCGGACTCGAGTGCACTCCTGCGTATGAGCCGAACTACGACGCTGTCTACGCCAACCTTCTCGGCAAGACCTGCGGTGCTGCGAGTACAGGAAACGTTTGCCACGCGGTGCCAACGGCACGTGGTTCCCACAACGGGCTCGTGCTTGCGAATCCCGATCAGTCTTATGACAACTTGCTTGGCCTTACAGGGGGTCGAGCATTCGTCATACCTGGAAACCCTGAATGCAGTGTACTGATCCAACGCCTGGAATCGAACGACCCGGGGTTTCGGATGCCTGTTGGCAGTGCTCCACTTTCGCTTGCGGAGCGCTGCGTGGTTCGCCATTGGGTCGCGGCCGGAGCATTGCGCCAGTGAAAAGCTTTCTATTGTACGGTCTGGTATTGTTGTCGCTGGTCGCATGCAGCAGCGAGCCCGAGTCACGAGCGCTCACACGCCAGCAACTGCTCGATCCAAATACCTGTAAGGAGTGTCATCCAAAGCATTACGAGCAGTGGTCGAGCAGCATGCATGCCTATGCGGCCGCAGATCCCGTATTTCTAGCCATGAACCGTCGTGGCCAAGAAGAGGCAAAGCTCAATGATTTTTGCGTCAAATGCCATGCGCCAATGGCGCTGATGGAAGGCGCAACCACCGACGGATTAAACCTTACTGAGCTCCCTGCGCATTTGCAGGGCGTGACCTGCTACTTCTGTCACAACGCAGTCGGCGTCGAGGGGGAGCATGGAAATGGCTTAAAGCTAGCAAACGACACTGTGATGCGTGGTGGGATCCACGATCCTGTCGAGCCCGTGGTTCATGGCGTCGCGTACTCCGAGTTTCACGATCGAAATTCTAGCAAGAGCTCCCAAATGTGTGGCGCGTGCCATGACTTCGTGACGCCGAACAACGTGTTTCTCGAACGTACGTTCGCGGAGTACAAGGGAACGTTGTTCGCCAAGGAGAGCAGTTTGAGCTTTGACACCTGCCAGGGCTGTCATATGGAGGGCCAGTATGGGGTCGTCGCCAACGTTCCGGGCGTGCCGGCACGACGGTTGCACGAACATCTTTGGCCCGGCGTCGATGTCGCACTGACGAATTTCCCGCACCGCGAGGCGATGCGGGCAGCTGTGGAAGAGTGCGCGCTTCAGAACAGTATTCAGTTCTTCTCGTTCGAGTTTGATGCAAGCGGTCCTACGAACTTCGTTGCAACGCTCGAGACGAGCGCGGGACATAGCCAGCCCAGCGGTGCCGCGCAAGATCGTCGAATGTGGCTCGAGGTAGTCGCCTATGATGCCGCGAACAACGTTGTCTACGAAAACGGCAGAATCGCCGACGGTGCCATCGAGGAGCCTCCGAACGGCGGCGCTTCGGCCTGGATGTTTCATGAACGAATGTACAACGCGCGGGGAGAACCCGTGCACATGTTCTGGGAGGCTGCGGCCTCCACGCAGTATCCGAAGGGATATTCGGAGCGAGCGCTTCCGGGTGCGCAGACCCCGGAGGCCGGGGGCCACTCGCAGAGTTACAACTATCGACTTCCACTCAAGTTGCCGGCGCGCGTGGAGTTTCGCCTACGCATGCGTCCGATTGGACTGGATGTGCTGCAGGATTTGGTCAAGTCCGGTCATCTCGAGCCTGCAGTAGTGCCGGAAATGCCGACGTTTACGGTCTACAGCGCCGTCGCGGAATGGACGCCAGGGACGAATGATCCGCGCGACTTCACCGTGAAGAGAACGAGTCAACCCGACTGCGAGCGGTATCGCTGCCTGTATGATTCGAGTTCTCCAGGCTGCACGAACAAGTGACGGCGACGCCGAGTTCCCGCGCGAGACGCGAGCCTAAGCGCGGGGTGACGGACACGGCAGCTTGAAGCCACGATGGACGGGCCGCCGAAGCGAGATCTCGCGAGCGTATGCGGAGCAGTACCGACCAGACGAGGACGCAGTGAACAAGCAGAAGATCGATCTCGAGCTCGCTCTGCCCAGCGATGCCCCAGCCTGCGACGCGTGTGTCGCTCGGCTGATCGAAGCGCTTGGGGCCACTCGAGGCGTGGCTCGTGTGCACATCGATCGCGATGACCCGCTGCACCCGAAGTTGTGCCTCCACTACGATCCGACGGCGGTGCGCCTCGAGGAGGTGGAAGCCGTCGTCAGGAGCGCTGGCGCTTCGCTCAACGCGCGCTTCCAGCATCTATCGATGCCCGCCGTTGGCCTCCGCCATGAACGGCAGGCGCGTCTCGTGGAGGGGGTGCTCGCCCGCCAACCCGGTGTGCTGCACGTGTCGGTCGCGTTCGGCTCCCGGCGGCTGTACGTCGAATTCGATCCGATCAAGACGAGCCGAGAGTCGCTGCTCGCTATCGCCGGCAAGTCCGGGATTGTTTCGTACGCGGAGCCAGCCTCGCCGACGGCTGCGGCCAAGAAGCGTGAGGAACACGAGCATGAGCACGGCGGCCCCTTCGGCGCACGCTCAGAGCTCGTCTTCAGCCTGGCGTGTGGCGCGCTCACAGGTCTT
>Ga0190271_10002993_pt1 | contig 10469 bp, 8 predicted proteins | sample Popmic356T_FD_133747 | JGI IMG/M metagenome (GOLD analysis project Ga0190271, IMG submission 133747) | Populus adjacent soil microbial communities from riparian zone of Weber River, Utah, USA - 356 T | ecosystem: Environmental > Terrestrial > Soil > Riparian zone | place: USA: Utah | collected... | reverse complement strand
CGCGAGAGGCGCGCCATGACGTCGGGATGCGGGTGCCCGAACGAGTTCACGGCGCCGGCGCTCACGATCGCCACGCGTGGCTGGACGGCTCGGAGGAGCGCCTCCGAGCTGGAGGTGCGAGAGCCGTGGTGCGGCACCTTCAGTATGTCTGCACGTAGGTCTGCGCCTCGGGCGAGGAGCTGCGCTTCCGCGTGCGCTTCGATGTCGCCGGTGAAGAGCACGCTGCGCCCGGCATAGTCCACCCGCAGCACGAGCGAGTTGTCGTTGGGATCGAAGCCGGAATCGAACGCCGGGCACGGAGACAGGACGCGAACTGTGGCCTCGCCGAAACGCTGTGCAGCGCGGCAAAGCTCGGCCGGGCTGCGCACGAGCGCCCCCCGCATCCGAGCGGTCCGGACGAGCTCAGCGGCAGCTTGCGAGGTGTGGCTGAGCTCGGCTTCGAGCTCGGCCTGACCACTGTCCCAGAGCTGCTTCGCTGGCAGCGCCGCGAGCACGGCCGCGAGTCCACCGTAGTGGTCTGGATGCGGATGCGTGAGCACTGCCACGTCGATGCTCGTTCGACGGCGCGCCGCTAACAGCGGCAGTAGCACGCGGGCTCCTGGGTCTGGACCGCCCTGTGGGTTGCCGCCCCCGTCGATCATCATCAGCTGGCCAGTGGGCAGATCCAGGAGCGCCGAGTCGCCCTGGCCGACATCGAGGAACGTCACGCGCAAGCTGTCCCTCGGCTGTTCGTGCGCGCGCAGAAACGCTTCGCAGGCGAGGTAGGCGGCGAGGGTCGCCGCCACGATGCATAGCTGCATGCGCGCGCGTTGCGCGTGCAGAAGACCGCAGGTGCCGAGGCTGATCGCGATGCCTTGCGGCAGGGACAGCACAGGCAACACGAAGTGAGGATCGAGCGAATTGCATGCGCTGGACCCTCGCAGGAAGGCGCGCGCTAGCAGCGTCAAGCAGGCTTCGGTCGGCAGCGTGAACAGAGGCACCGTGCTGGCGACTAGCGCGTGCACGGCCGCGACCACGAGCAGCAGCGAGCCGATGGGGACGAGCAAGAGGTTGGCGAGCAGGCCGATGAGCGGCAGGCTGCCGAAGCTCCACCACACGATCGGCGCCGTGGCCAAGCTCGTGCGCAGCGTGAGCACGAGCAGCCCGCGCAGACTCGCCACGAAGCCTGTGGACGCGCGCTGCGAGGCGCCGAGCAGCGCGGACGTGGCGGCGACCGAGAGGAGAAATGCAGGGCGCAGCGCGTCCGCCGGAACGGCCACGGCATACGCGAGGCAAGCCGCTGCGGTGACGGCTGTGGCGTCGGGCTTGCGGCCGCACGCGGTGACGAACCAAGCGAGCGCGGTCGTGAGCGAGGCGCGCCAACCGCTCGGGGCGCCGCCGGTGAGTGGTGCGATCAGCAGCGCGAGGGGAATGCCGAGTGCGGCTGCCAAGCGAGGCACGTCGTGGCTTTCTGCCAGCCTGTGCACGCGCAGCAACGCGCGTGTCATGAGCCACACGACCAGACCCGCGAGCAGCGTGACGTGCATCCCGGAGACGGCGAAGACGTGCGACAAGCCCGCGCCGCGTACGTCGTCTGCCTCGGCGTCGTCGAGCACGTCGGGGTCGCCGAGCAAGATCGCACGAGCCACGGCCGCCGTGTCAGCCGGCAAGCTGCGCTCGAGGCGACGCCGGATGAGCGCTCGCAGCTCGTCCAACCAGCACGTGGCCCACGAGCGCGAGACGACCATGGCAGCGCTCGCCGACGGCATGTGGGCCGCGCCTTGCACCGGATGAGCCGCGTGCAGCGCGGGATGCGGCGTGTCGTTGCGGAATGGGACCGTGGGCCGTACGGCCGCGAGCAGCGAAATGCGCGCGGCATCCGGCAACGGAAATGGCTCGACGAACAGGTGCGTCCCGACGGGGAGGGCCGCACCGTCCACGAGGCGCGTGCCTGACGACACGCGAACGCGCGAGCGCACCCGTCCTTCGCGACCATACTGAACCTCTTCGACCTCGGCACTCAGCCGCGACATGCCTGGGAGCGGCAAGGGCCGGCGCGGATTGTGCGGCGCCAGCACGACTCCGGCTCCCAGAAGAGTCACCAGTGGCAGCCAGCGCAACGCCGGCAGCAGGTCTCGGCGCTGGCGAGCGGGCGCCTGGGCTTGCCGGCGGCCTCCGCCCATGCTCGCCAGCCTCGCGAGCGTGGCGGCCGAGGCGAGGCCCAGGCAGCCGAGCGCCAGATAGCGGTCAGCCGTCAGCTCGGGCAGGGCGAGGCCGAGGGTGAGACCCAGACCGAGACAGATGACCAGTGGCAGTGGTGTGCGCACGCGTCGGACAGCGCAAGCTGCGTGCCGACGCTACGTCGGGGCTAACCCCGCGAAAACGCGTGAACGTTGGCCGACGTTCGCCGCTCGCGAAGCTTGACATGGCCACGAGTGCGACCTAAATCAAAGCCCGAAGTTAAACCTCACGCACGCGTAAGAGTTAGAATCGTTCGCATGGCAATCTCACTCCCAGTTCTGCGAGAGCACGAACCCGACGCGGCCGACGCCGACAAGGTGCGGCAGGGTCACGCGGAGCGGCCCGCGAGAAGCTTGCGTACGCTCAAAGTCGGTGAGCTGGCGCGCCTCTCGGGCAAGACGGTTCGGGCTCTGCATCTTTACGAAGAGCGCGGACTGCTCGAGCCCATCGAGCGCTCCAAAGGTGGCTTCCGGCTGTACGCAGAAGACGCACTGGTTCGCGTGCGCTGGATCTCCAAGCTGCAGGAGATGGGATTTTCGCTGACCGACATTCAACGGATGCTGCGTCAGTGGGAGGAAAGCGGGTCGGCACCCGGCGCAATGTTGCGCGTGGGCGACCTGCTCAAGAACAAGCTCGAGGAGACGCGCGCTCAAATCGCCCGGCTGCGCGTACTCGAGAACGAGCTGCAGTCGAGCATCGAGTACCTCGAGATCTGCCCGACCTGCAGTCCGAAGCAGGAGCTGACGGCGTGTACGGCGTGCGAGTTGCACGCGCAGAACCAGTCAGCGCCGGACTTGGTGGCGGGTTTTCACGCGCAATGAAGCGCCTTAGAGGATGCCGATGTCTGTGAAACTACCAATCTACATGGATAACGCCGCGACGACGCAGGCGGATCCGCGCGTGGTTGAAGCGATGCTGCCGTACTTCACCGAGAAGTTCGGCAATGCGGCGAGTCGCTCGCACTCGTTCGGCTGGGTCGGCGAAGAGGCCGTCGAGTACGCGCGTGAGCAGATCGCCCAGTTGATCGGCGCAACGAGCGATAAAGAGGTCGTGTTCACCTCGGGTGCCACCGAGAGCAACAACCTCGCGATCAAGGGCGTCGCGCACTTCTACAAGGACAAGGGAAACCACATCATCACCTGTGCCACCGAGCACAAGGCGGTGCTCGACACGTGCAAGCGTCTCGAGAAGGAAGGTTTCGAGATCAGCTATCTCAAGCCCGACCCACAGGGCCGCGTGAGCGCGGACGTCGTGCGGCAGGCGATCACCGACAAGACGATCCTCGTCAGCCTGATGCTGGCGAACAACGAGATCGGCACGGTGCACCCCATCGCCGAAATCGGCAAAGTCACCCGCGAGAAGGGCGTGCTTCTCCACTGCGACGCCGTGCAGGGCGTGGCCAAGGTCGACTTCGACGTCAACAAGATGAACGTCGATCTGGCGAGCATCTCGGGACACAAGATGTACGGCCCCAAGGGTGTCGGCGCGTTGTACGTGCGACGCAGTAAGCCCCGGGTGCGGATCGTCGCCGAGCTCGACGGTGGTGGACACGAGCGCGGCATGCGCTCGGGTACGCTCAATGTCCCGTCGATCGTGGGCTTCGGCAAAGCGGCCGAGCTCGCTCAACGCGAGTGGCGCGGCGATGCTGTGCGCGTCCTTGCACTGCGCGAGCGGCTCCGTACGAAGCTCTTCAGCGCGCTCGAGTTCGTGCACTTGAACGGCGCGGATGATCCGTATCGCGTGCCGGGCAACCTCAATGTGTCGTTCTCCTTCGTCGAGGGCGAAGCGATGATGATGGCGATCAAGGACGTCGCTGTCTCATCGGGCAGCGCTTGTACCAGTGCGAGCCTCGAACCGAGCTACGTGCTGCGCGCACTGGGGGTCGAGGAGGAGCTAGCGCACAGTTCGATCCGTTTTGGGCTTGGCAAGTTCAACACGGAGGAGGAGATCGACTACGTGGCCGATCTCGTGATCCGGAACGTGGAGCGACTGCGCGAGATGTCTCCCTTGTACGAGATGCATCGCGAAGGCATCGACATCAAATCGGTGCAATGGTCAGCGCACTGATCGTGCTGATCAACTGCAGCGCACGTTGAATGGTGCGCTGATACGCAAACAACTCACGCGCGGCCAACCGGGCCGGCATCAGGAGCGGTCATGGCATACTCAGAAAAAGTTATCGAGCACTACGAGAAGCCGCGCAACGTCGGCAGCTTGGACAAGGAAGACCCCAACGTCGGCACGGGCCTCGTGGGCGCCCCGGCGTGCGGCGACGTGATGCGTCTACAGATTCGCGTGAATCCGGAGACGAATGTGGTCGAAGAGGCCAAATTCAAGACATTCGGTTGCGGCAGCGCCATCGCTTCCTCGTCACTGGTGACGGAGTGGGTGAAGGGCAAGACGGTCGACGAAGTGCTCAAGCTCAAGAACTCCCAGATCGTCGAGGAGCTGAACCTTCCGCCCGTGAAGATTCACTGCTCGGTACTCGCCGAAGACGCGATCAAGAGCGCCATCGCCGACTTCCGGAAGAAGCAAGCTTCGCAGTCGACGGGCGCGGTAACCGCCACGCTCAGCAACACACCTGCAGTCGCGGACGCGGACCAACACGCATCTGCTGAATGAAGAGCCTGCATCTCGCGCTTGCGCGGGATGCGCGCATCCCGCGGCCTGCACCCACCACGAGTTGACTCATGTCGTTGATCTCCAGCTCAGCTTCCAAGAAGACCGACCCCAGTGAACATCTGCCTGTCACGCCTGCCAATGTGCAGAGCGAGCAGGCGCTGGACGGCGTTCGACTGACGCCGAAGGCGATCGAGATGGCAAAGAGCGCGCTGATCAAACGCGGGACGCCGAACGCTTGGTTGCGGCTCGGCGTGCGCGGGGGGGGCTGCTCGGGCGTCTCGTACGCGATCGAGTTCTCGGACAAGTCGCGCGAGCGCGATCACGTGTTCGAGTACGACGGGCTGCGCGTGCTTGTAGACCCGAAGAGCTTGGTGTATCTGCGCGGGTCGGTGCTGGACTACGAAGTGAAGTTGATGCAGCACGGCTTCAAGTTCGTGAACCCGAACGAGAAGGCTGGCTGCGGCTGCGGCGAGTCGTTCTCCATCTGAACAGCGCAACTCGAGGCCCATGGTTACGGATCCGTTTGCAACATTGGGCTTTGCGCACCAGTACGAGATCGACAAGAGCGCCCTGGATCGCCGCTATCGCGAGCTTCAGCAGGCGCTGCATCCGGATCGACATGCTTCGGCGCCGGCCTCTGCGCGTGCGTTGACCTTGAACAAGGCCGTCGCGGTCAACGAAGCGTACCGGATCTTGCGCGATGACTTGAAGCGCGGTGAAGCGCTGCTGCAAGTGCTCGGTGGGCAGGTGACGGAGCACACGGCTGATCCGGAGCTGCTCATGGAGATGATGGAGCTGCGCGAGGCGCTGACCGAGGCGCGAGCCGAGGCAGCGGCCGACGAGGTTGCGCGGCTCGCTGGTGTCGTGGCCAAGCACGCGGAAGCGGCGCGCAGCGAGCTCACGACGGTGTTCGCACAGCTTCAAGCTGTGGGTGAGGGCGAGAAGAAGGCCGACGCGCTGCTGGCGCATGCACAGCAGCTGCTCGGTCGCTTGCGCTACTACCATCGGTTTCACGAAGAAGTGGCACGGTTCGAGGACGAGGCGCTCGGGCAAGTCTAGTAGCCCAGTGAGTTGATCATGGCTTTGATGCAAATCCACGATCCGGCCGCTGCCCCGCGGCCGATTGGAATCGATTTGGGCACGACTCACAGTCTCGTCGCGTATCAGCCGCTGATCGGTGGTCCGACGTGCCTGACGGACTGTGATGGCGACGCGCTCGTGCCCTCGGTCGTCCACTACGCAGAGCAGGGCAAGACCGTCGTAGGCAAGGACGCGCAACGTCTCGCGCAAGACTTCCCGCAAGACACCATCGTCAGCGTCAAGCGCTTCATGGGCCGTGGCGCGGACGACCCGGAGACGCGCAGGCTGGGGCCGTATCGCTTTGCGAGCGAAACTGGTCCGGTGGTTCAGTTTCAGGTCGCCGGCGGCCGCGTGGTGAACCCTGTCGAGGTGAGCGCGGAGATCCTGCGAGCGCTGCGCGAGAATGCCGAGGCCGAGCTGGGTGGCGTCGGCGGTGCGGTGATCACCGTGCCTGCGTACTTCGACGATGCGCAGCGGCAAGCTACCAAGGATGCTGCGCGCCTCGCGGGCCTGTCGGTGTTGCGCTTGTTGAACGAGCCGACCGCTGCCGCGCTCGCATATGGGCTCGACAGCCGTGAAAACGGCGTGTTCGCGGTCTACGACCTGGGCGGAGGGACCTTCGACGTCACGATCCTCGTGCTCGACAACGGCGTGTTCCAGGTGCGCTCGACCGGCGGCGACAGCCAGCTGGGCGGTGACGACATGGATCGTGCACTCGCCGAGCGGCTGTTCCAGGACCTCGGCTTGGCAGATGGGCAAGCTCGCACGCCCTCGCAAGTGCGCGCGGTGCTCACGGCGGCGCGCCGCATCAAGCACGCGTTGACCGATGTTGCCGAGGTCGAAGCCGAGATCGAGGTGCCGGACGCAGGCACCAAGGTGGTGCGCATTACGCGGGCGGAGCTCGACGCGCTGATCAAGCCGCTGGTCGAACGCACGGCCCTCGTGTGTAGGCGGGCCTTGCGCGATGCCCAGCTGGGCGTGGCCGAGCTGAACGGCGTGATCCTCGTCGGCGGCGCGACACGCGTGCCGCTCGTGCGCAGCTACGTGGCTGCGCTCTTCGGACGCGAGCCGCTCACCAGCGTCGATCCTGATCAGGTGGTGGCCATCGGTGCCGCGATCCACGCCGACATCTTGGCAGGCGAGAGCGAGCGGCAAGACGTCTTACTGCTCGACGTATTGCCGCTGTCGCTCGGAGTCGAGGCGATGGGTGGTGTGGCGGAGAAGATCCTGCCACGCAATACGCCTATCCCCGCGTCGGCCGCGCAGGTGTTCACCACCTACGCAGACAACCAGACCGGCTTCGAGCTGCATGTCTTGCAGGGTGAACGCGAGCTGGCCAACGATTGCCGTTCGCTGGCGCGCTTCACACTCAAGGGCATCCCACCGCTGCCAGCGGGCTTAGCGCGGCTCGAGGTGCGCTTTGACGTGGACGCTGACGGTCTCTTGCACGTGTCCGCGCAGGAGACCTCGACCGGCATTCACCAGCAGATCGAGGTCAAGCCGAGCTACGGTCTGCACGATCAAGACATCGAGCGCATGCTGCGCGATGCCTACGATCACGCCGAGCAGGACGTCGCCGAGCGCGCCTTGCACGAAGAGCGCGTCGAAGCCGAGCGCATTTGCGTGGCCACCGAAAAAGCGCTGCGCGTCGACGCGGCGCTGCTCGAGCAGGGCGAAGGTGAAGCCATCTCGGCCGCGTTGCAGGCCGTGCGCGAAGCGGCGCGTGGTACTGTGTCGCACGCGATCCATAGTCGCATCGAGGAGCTCGACCGCATCTCGAAGCCCTTCGCGGGCAGGCGCATGGACCGCAGCATCGCGCAAGCCTTGTCGGGCCGCGCCGTCACTGAGCTCGAGCGCGAAACGGTGCATGCTCGAGGCATCGAACCGCATCTGAAAACGACCGAGGAATGACATGCCGATCGTACGCTTCCTGAAAGAAAACATGGAGGTCGACGTGCCCGAGGGCACCTCGATCTTGGAAGCATCGCGGCTCATCCACGCCCCCGAAGGCGACCGCTGCGGCGGGGTCTGCGCGTGCTCGACCTGCCACGTCTACGTGGTGGAAGGCCTCGATAATACCTCCGAGGTGCAGGACGAAGAGTTCGACATCCTCGACAAAGCCTTCGACGTTCGCATGAGCTCGCGCTTGGGCTGCCAAGCCCGAGTGCTCGGCGACATCGCGGTGGAGATCAGCGACGAGAGCTTCCAGGCATTCTGCGACGAGCATCCGGACAAGCGCGAAGAAGCCGAGGCCATTCGCGCGCAGGCCAAAGCGAAGCGCTGAGCTGCGCGCGCGTGCTGCAACTGATGGCTGCAGGATTGCCGAGGCGCCGACGGCCTTGCGCTGATGGAAGCGGCGCGAGCGCGCGCCTCGGAGCAACGTTTCGGGCGGACCACTGTCTCGCGCCGCGTTGGTCCGTCCAGGGTGTGCTGTTCGCCGATGCGGCCAGCTTCGAAGCTGCGACCGCGAACGAAAGTGCATCACAGCGGTCAGTGCGGAACGCCGTAGACGCGCTCAGTAGGCATGTGAACAGAGTTGATGCGCCTCGCGCCTAGACCAAGAAGCCGCTGAACACGCGGCCCTCGGTGCCCACCGCGTAGATGCCGTGATCGCGCCGCAATGCGATGAGAAGCCGCAGTGGATAGCAGCGCGCATTCGACTCGCGGGCCGGCTGAGGCGACAAGGCTCGCAGCTCACAAAGCGTGTTGTGTCACCTTATTGTAAGGTGTGTCAGCAGCCGAAAGTGCAGACAGTTACACGACGGGCAGAGCTGCCATCTCCGCACCGCTTGGTCTGGGATGAAACGGAATATGCGACAAAGGCGCGCGTCGCCTTCGAGCGGCGGCGCTGTGCGTCGCGATTGACTCGCGCCAGCCCGACCTCGAGCTGCAGGCCCGCTGCGCGCACGCGAGGCTGCGAGCTGCCCTCAGGCTGTCACGCGGCCACGAGCATGCTCACCTCTTGGTATTCGCAGGGCGGTCGCGTGGTATAAGATTGGGCATGCCTACGTCGGCATCTTCGAGCCCGCCCGTGCAAACTGCAGCGACTCCACTCGCGCTGTCCCCTGAAGCGTGAAGCGAGCCATGTGGATATCGCGGAGTCTCACCGGCCGTGTCGCGCTGAGCGTCGCATTTGGGTCGCTCGTATCCGCGAGCGTCGTCGCTGTAGTCAGCGGAGTGCTCTCGAGTCGCCTGGCACGCACACAAGAAGATGGCGCCCTGCGTGACGCAGCGGGCATGCTGGCGTTTGCGTTGCAGGTGAAGCACCACGACGCCGAGCGTGCAGCCGCGGATCAGACCGGCGAGCTGGCACACGCGGGCATCGCGGTGGCTGTCTTCGAGCAGCGTCGACTCGTCGCAGGGGATTCGGCGATCGAGTTCGTCGCGCCGGGTTCGTGCGCCGACGTGTCGCGAGCCCGCGTGTGCGCCGTCCCCGCGGGGCACTTTGTCGCCGCCGCTGCGCGTGACCACACCCGCACGCGCGAACAGCAGGACGTTTCTGCGCACGCCGCCATCCTAGCGGTGATCTTCACTATGCTGGTGTCGACCGGCCTCGCGCTCGCGTTGGCCTACGCCGCCGTCAAGCCCCTCATCACGTTCGCCAGCACCGTACAGCGCATTCCGTCGGATGGTGGCGCCGACGCAGAGCTCGGCGCTGACGAGGGCGTCCGAGAGGTCGACGCCTTGCGCGCCGCGCTGCGTTCCGCCTTCGATCGCCTGGGGCGAGCGCTCGACCAGGCGAATCACTTCGCCGGTCATGCGGCGGCGCAGCTGAAAATGCCGCTGACCTCCATCATCGGCGAGCTCGACCACTCTCTCGAAATCGCAGGCGAAAACGGCCGGGACGAGAGGCAGCGTGCGCGCCGCGTGGCTGCGCGGCTATTCACGCTGGTGGAGCGCCTATGGATCCTGGCAGGCCCGGATGAGCGCGCCGTCCGGGCGGCGCCCGAGCTCTCGCTGCGCGCTGTCGTCGAAGACGCGCTCGAGACGCTGCCCGAACCCGCGCGGTGCCGCATCACGTGCCACGAGGCTGCGCCTATCAAGCTTCGTGCCGATCCTGCGCTGCTCGTGAGCGCCATCGTGAGCGCGCTCGAAAACTCCCTGAAGTTTTCGGACGGTGACGTGCGCGCGATTATCGAGGCACGGGGCGAGCAAGCGTTGCTCGCGATCGAGGACGATGGGCCAGGTATCCTAGAGCGCGAGCGCGAGCAGGTGTTTGCGCCGTTCTACCGCGGTCAACAAGGGCGTACCGGGCAGTACGCTGGGCACGGCATCGGGCTCGCCATCATCTCCCGGGTGACCTCGGCGCACGGCGGAACAGCACGGTTCGTGGAGCGCGCGCGCGGCGCACGGCTCGAGATGACCTTTGCACGTCTGGACATCGCGGACGACGGTCTCGCGAGACCGCCCAAGGCGCCTCTCCCGAACCCAAACGGTGGAAAAACGGGCTCAAAACGCATGTGATTCGCATTTTCGCGCACGCGAAGTTATGCTGGAAGCATGCACTTGATGGTTGTCGACGACGACGCGGAGCTGCGTGACCTGTT
>Ga0190271_10002992_pt1 | contig 10469 bp, 7 predicted proteins | sample Popmic356T_FD_133747 | JGI IMG/M metagenome (GOLD analysis project Ga0190271, IMG submission 133747) | Populus adjacent soil microbial communities from riparian zone of Weber River, Utah, USA - 356 T | ecosystem: Environmental > Terrestrial > Soil > Riparian zone | place: USA: Utah | collected... | reverse complement strand
TGCGGTGTTGCGCGGGGCTATCTGGGTCGATTTGGTCTGACGGCGGAGCGGTTTGTCGCGGACCCGTTTGGTGTGCCGGGGAGCCGGATGTACCGGACCGGGGACATGGGGCGCTGGCGTTCGGACGGCGTGCTTGAGTTCCTGGGGCGCTCGGACGCGCAGGTTAAGCTTCGCGGGTTCCGGATCGAGCCTGGCGAGATCGAGGCGGCGCTTCTTCGCCACGGCAACGTTGCGCAGGCGGCTGTCGTTGTGCGCGAGGATGTGCCTGGGGTTGCGGGGCTGGTTGCTTATGTGGTGCAGACGGGCCGAAGCATCGATGTTGTCTCGCTTCGTGCGCATGTTAGCGCGATTCTCCCTGATTATATGGTGCCGTCGGCGCTTGTTGTTCTGGATCGTCTGCCGCTGACGCCGAACGGCAAGCTGGACCGGCGGGCGCTGCCGGCTCCGGATTTCGCCGCTCCGAGCAGGCGGCGAGCGCCGCGCACGCCGCAAGAAGAGATACTCTGCGGTCTATTCGCCGAAATCCTGGGCCTGCCGCGGGTCGGAATTGACGACAACTTCTTTGAGCTCGGCGGCCACTCGTTGTTGGCAATCAGGCTGATCAGCCGGATTCGCGCCAGCCTTGATGTCGAGATTGGCATTCGAAGCATCTTCGAAGGGCCCACCGTCGAAGCGTTGGCCAAGCGCCTGGTGCCTGGCCGCCCCGCCCGTTCGGATTTTGAGGTCCTGCTGCCGATACGACCGGTCGGCATCAAGCGGCCGCTCTTCTGCATTCACGATGCCGGAGGATTCAGCTGGCCGTATTCGAAGTTGATCCGGCATATTCCGCCGGAATATCCGATCTATGGTCTCCAGGCACGCAACCTGACGCAACGGGAAATGCGGCCCCATTCCATTGAGGAAATGGCCACGGACTACCTGACTCTCATCCGAAAAATTCAGCCCGAGGGGCCCTACAATCTGCTCGGTTGGTCCTTCGGCGGTTTGGTGGCGCACGCCATCGCGACGCGGCTACAAGCCATGGGTCAGGACGTTTCGCTGCTTGCCTTGCTCGACAGCTATCCGGTCCTGCACGAGCGTTCGCGGTCCGCACTCGATGATGAGAGCGAGGTTGCTCACCAGGTAGCCATTAATCCGATCAGAAATCTGTTGGATGTACTGCGCCGTGAGGGGCTTTCGACGCTCAAGGAACATCACTACGAAGCAATCATGGATACCTTCAAGAACAACACGCGCCTCGTCAGAACCTTCACACCGCAGAGGTTCACAGGCGACATGATGCTCTTTGTCGCCATGGAAAGCGAAGTCAAGCCGCCAATCGAGGCGTGGAAATCGTATGCCGGCCGGGAGATCGGTGTTCACCCGATTGATTGCGCCCATGACAACATGATGGACCCCATCCCGGCTGCAAAGATTGGCGGCGTACTTGCCAAAGAACTTGAACAGCAGGAAAAGAAGTCAATGCTCCACGCCAGCGGAGGAAATCGTGACCAATCCGTTTGAAGACGAAAACGGCGTCTTTCACGTCCTTGTCAATGACGAGGGCCAGCACTCGCTATGGCCGAGCTTTGTGGCTGTGCCTCAGGGCTGGAAAGTCGTGCATGAATCGGACAGCCGTGCGGCCTGTCTCGACTACATCAACAAGAACTGGACCGACTTGCGGCCAAAAAGTCTGATCGAACAGATGAAGAAAAATAAGACACAATAAGTTCGGCGCCTGCGATATCGGCAATTGTCATGGACGCCATGGGCGGCTTACCGCCGATTGATGACAGGGAAGTCCATCAATGACGCGCCCGTTTCGAAATGCTCGACGAAGCGCCGTCCGATAGCGCGGGCGCATACGGATGCGGTGACGGACGAAACTGCCAGCCCCAAAAGATTCACGCCGGGAATAAAATAAACCAGCGTTGACGTCGTGACCGCGGAAGCCGTCGTGGGGACGGCGCCGCCGGCCACTCCGACGGCCAGTGCACGGGCGCGACCTTGCTCATACGGAACGCCGTAGAGCCGACACAGCTTTTTGACCATTCGAAGAATGATCACCGTTACGCCAGCGACATTAATCAGCGGAACCGGGATCACCCCGCCCAACGCGGAAAAATTGGCATAACGCTCGACGATTGCGTTCGCTTCCGATTGACGCTGCTTTGCATCGGTCAGCCGCGGCGCCAGGGAGACCGGTTCGGTTTTTGACGCGGCTTCGTCCGCGCCGGCCTTGCGCATTTCGTCGGCGGTCTTGGTGACCGCCTTCGGAAACCTTTTCTTGTTCATGCGACTGCTGCGGCGCGCTGAACGTTGAAGATGTTGTCGACCTCATTGGCAATTGCTGCGATGTCGCGAGCGGCGGGGCCATCGCCGTCGGTCAGGCTCGGTGTCGCTCCCCACAGAGCCGCTTCCGGATAGACCACGCGATTGATCATCTCGTTCTTGAGAACAGGGAAGCCTGCCTCCGCGAGTTCGGAGCGGATGTGCTTGGCGATCACTGAGTCGCGGGTCGTCTGGGTCAGGACGCACCGGAAAACTGGCCTTCGGTCATGGACGCCGTTGATCAGGATATTGAGCGTATCCAGCATCCGGTCGACGTCGAATGGCGAGGGCTTGACCGGGACCAGGACCAGATCGGTGATGGCCAGGCAGGCCAGCGTCGCTTCGGACCGGAATCCCGGCGTATCGATGATGACGGGAGCCCGCCCGTCCGCGAGGCGTTGCGCCGTCTTCCAGGCATCGTCGGTCGCGTCCGCCACCACGGGGACCCCGCCGAGCGCCTTCTCGCGCGCCGCCAGACGGGCGATCGAGCGCTGTGGATCGGCATCGACGATGGTCGGCTGGCGGCCGTTGAGCTGCCAATGAACGGCCAGGCAGCTTGCCAGCGTGCTCTTGCCGCTGCCGCCCTTCATGGTCGCTACCGTAATGATTGTATTGGTCATTCAGCCGCCTCCTGGAGGTTCTGCACGCGGCGAATCAACACAATGCACGGGTGTTTCTTATAGGAGTTCCTGCCGTCTGCAAGCCAAACCGGAACGACAGCCGCCGCGCCGTCGAGGCGCAAGCGGCTCTCTCGGCTCGGTAAAGTCGGAGCGGACGTTAGCCGGCCCGCTCGAGCTTGGCGGCCTTCTCGCGATCATGCCACCAGTTTTCCGGTGCGCCACGCGCGTACCGCGGCTTGGTCGCGGGGCGCCCGAACGTATCCCAGTAGGCAACCCAATGTGCCGCCTTGTACCAATGAGGCACCCAGTACCGCCCGGCACGGATCACGCGGTCGAGCGCGCGGGCCGCGGCCACCAGCGTGCGGCGGCTGTCCGCCATGATGACCTTGTCGATCAGCGCGTCGATCACCGGGTCTGAAATACCCGCGGTATTCTGCGAGCCTTTCATCGAGGCGGATTGCGAAGAGAAATAAGACCGCAACAGCGCGCCGGGAATGGTCGAGAAACCAAAGCGCTGCACCGTGACATCGAAATCAAACTCATCCACGCGGGCGCGGTATTGCACGGGATCGACCACCCGAACCGTGGCATCGATTCCGAGCGTCCCGAGGTTCTTGATGTAAGGCATGTGCACCGGCTGGGCCGCCGGCTGATCGATTAGGAATTCTATCGCGATGCGCTCGCCATTCGGCCCGAACCGCTTGCCATCCTTGATGGCGTATCCGGCGTCACGAAGGAGCTGCGATGCCTTGCGCAGCATGTTCCGGTCGTTGCCCGAGCCGTCGGACACCGGCGGCAAAAATGGCTCGCCGAAAACCTCGTCAGGCACCTTTCCGCGGAACGGCTCAAGCAAGGCGAGTTCGTCCGCGCCCGGCTTTCCTTCCGCCATCAGGTCGGAGTTCTGGAACATCGAATGGGTGCGCGCGTAGGCGCCGTACATGATGTTCTTGTTGCTCCATTCGAAGTCGAACGCGTAGATCAGCGCCTCGCGGAGCATCGGGTCCTTGAACTGACTGCGCCGGGTGTTGAAGAACCAGCCTTGCGCTCCCGATGGCGTATTGTCGGGCAATTCCTCGCGGTGCACACGTCCGTCCCGCACCGCCGGGAAGTCATAGCGTGTCGCCCAGGTCCGCGAGGTAAATTCCTCGCGGAAAAGGTAGTTCTTGCCGGTGAACCCTTCGAACGCGATTTCGCGATCGCGATAATATTCGAAACGCACCGTATCGAAGTTGTTTCGGCCGCGGTTGATCGGAAGATCCTGGCCCCACCAATCCTTGACGCGATCGTATTCGACGAAGCGGCCGGGCTCGAAGCGTCCAACCTTGTAGGCGCCCGAACCGAGCGGCACGTCCAGGGTCGACTCGTCGAACGGACGCTTGCTGTAATAGGCGCGCGAGAAAATCGGCAAGCCAGCCACCAGCAATGGGACGTCGCGCGCGCGCTTTTCCGCGAACCGAACGACGACCGTTGTTTCGTCCACGGCTTCAACGCCAACAACATCCTTCATAATCTGGGCGATGATCGGGTGCCCCTTTTCCTTCAGCGTCGTGTAGGAAAAGACCACGTCCTCGGCGGTCAGTTTGGTGTCATCGTGGAAACGTGCTTCCGGACGAAGCTGGAACCGATAGGTCGCTCCGTTGTCTGAGACGCGCACGCTGCGAGCGGCCAGACCATACATGGCATCCGGTTCATCCCATGCCCGTTCCATGAGAGTGGCGAAGGTGCGCTCGATCCCCAACGCGCCCTCACCCTTGAGGATGAAGCCGTTGAAGGAATTGAAAGTGAGAAAGTTTTGATTGAGCTGCCGACTTGCTCCGATCTGCGAGAACACGCCGCCTTTGGGCGCGGCCGGATCGACATAGTCGAAGTGACGAAAATCCGCCCGGTATTTCAAATCACCGAAGGCCGACATGCCGTGAGATTCGGCGCCGTCGCGGGCCAGTGCCGGCGTGCTGAAAGCATCCAGGTGCGTTCCGACCACGGCGCCAGCCGACAAAAGCAGCATTCGCCGGCGTGTCAGCTTCGTTTTCTCGTCCTCGCAATGGGAAGCCGCAATGGAAGCTGAAATACCAGGGTCGTGCATACGTCACTCCTTGCCAGCCACGTTTTCCCGCAGATCTGCGTGTTGCCGCAGCTCTGCGTCGCGGAAGTCATGACAAATAGGGATTCTCAATCTCAAATTCATGACCCGATCTGCCAATTTTGCCTTAGAACGATCCGGACAACAATCCACGAAACAGCGTCGTATTTTGGATTTAAGCATGGCGTGCGGCCGACGATAGTGGACTAGAGTACTATGGCTAGGTTGGCCGACTGTAGCATTGCTCAGTCAATCCGGCCGGTCTGGAACGTGCTTGAACGAGTGGGAGACGAGTATGCCCGAAGAGTCGCCGCCCGGTTCCGTCAAGCTGGCTGAGCAAGCAACGCATCACCTACCGCTACATTGACCGCCCTGAATGCACCGAGACGTTTGCCGATTCAATCGTCGGCGGTTTTTTTCGACGGACAATCGCTGCGCCTGGAATTCGGCGTGTCCCGTCTGGACGAGAGAAAGGCCGACGCTCCCTTGACCGCCAGGCGTTACCCTGCGTGCCGGTTGGTTCTACCCCCGGCTGCGGCAATCGACTTGATCAACAAGATGCAGCAGTCGCGGCGGCGCTGACGCAGGCGGGTCTGCTCAAGGCGGTGAGCCCGGAGGCAGGCAAGAGCAAAAGCGTTTCCTAGAGGTCCGGATCGCGAGCGCGGTTCAATCAATCCATCAATACGGAACGGGCGAATTTCGCAGCGGGGTCCGTTAATTGCGCTGGATGTGTTGCGCGGTCCGGTGCGGCCAGGAATAAGGCGGAGGCGCAATTCCGGGGTCGCCTGGAGGGCGCATGGCGCCGGGCAAGTTCCTTCCAGTATGAAATGTGCAACCCTTTGGAATATTTGCCTATAATGCAGGGCTGGATCGCGGGAAAGTTGTGAAGGCAATCGCAGGGCAGTTTCCGACTCGGGCCGGGCGACCTATGGTTGCGGTATAGTTTGGTGATTAAGGTCTTTATTGCGGCTGCGTTGGGGATGTGAATGTCGCGGGGGCGTCGTCAGTTTGCGCCAGCGACCATTTTGGTCGCCGCTCTGGCATGCGCGGGAATCCCGCGGGCTTCCGCCGACACGCTCGAATCCGCGCTTGCCCTGGCTTACCTGAACAATCCGCAGCTCAACGCCCAGCGCGCCCTTGTGCGCGCGACCGACGAAGGTGTCCCACAAGCGTTGTCCGGCTATCGGCCCAGGGTTTCGGCGACAGCAAACCTTTCGGCGCAGACCAACAACGTGGTGACGAGAAACACGCCAATAATTCCACTCGCGTCGCTGCCTGATACGACGCAATCCGGAGGCACGGCACCACGAGGCTTTGGAGCAACCCTGACGCAAAATCTTTTCAACGGATTCCAGACCGCCAATCGTACCCGGCAGGCCGAAAGCCAAGTTCGCGCCGCGCGTGAGACGTTGCGCACGACCGAACAGACCGTGCTGCTCAACGCGGCCGTGGCCTATATGAATCTGTTGCGTGACACTGCCATCTTCGATTTGCAACGTAGCAACGTCGAGGTGCTGCAAGAGCAACTGCGCCAGACCAAACAACGGCTCGAGTCCGGCAACGTGACAGCGACCGACGTTTATCAATCAGAGTCGCGTCTTTCCGTGGGGCGGACGCAATTGTATGTGGCGGAAGCCAACTACCGGACGGCGCGCGCGACGTACCGGCAAGTGATCGGGGTCGAGCCCGGCAGGCTGCAGCCGGCAACGTCGGTCGACCGGTTTTTTCCTGGCAGTCTTGCCGCCGTGACGTCCATAGGGACCGCGGACCATCCCACGGTCGCGACGGCGCAAAACAACGTGGATGTCGCGCTCTTTCAGGTGAAGATCGCTGAGGGCGCGCTTTATCCGACGCTCTCTTTGCTGGGTTCTGTGCAGAAGAACTACGATCTCGCACTAACCACACCGGAGTCCTTCACGGCGTCGGTGGGAACCCAACTGGCAGTGCCTATCTATCAGGGCGGTGCCGAATTCTCGCAGATCCGGCAGGCCAAGGAAACGCTCGGCCAGCGGCGGCACGATCTGGATCTTGCTCGCGATCAGATCCGCCTGACTATCGCGCAGGCTTGGGCTCAGCTTGACGCTGCAAAGGGAGCGATTATTTCGACGCAGGCCCAAGTCAAGTCTTCGGAAGCCGCGCTGAACGGTGTTCGCGAGGAAGCCAGGCTTGGACAGCGCACCACGCTCGACGTCCTCAACGCCCAGCAAGAGCTGGTGAATTCGCGCGTCGCACTGGTCAGCGCGCAACGCGACCGTGTCGTGAACTCATACACGGTGCTGGCGGCGATCGGGCGCCTTGCGCCGGGCGTCTTGGGATTGCACGTCGCGTCATACGACTCGCAGACCCACTATCATCAAGTGCGCGACGCCTGGTTTGGCGTGCGCACGCCCGACGGCCGCTGATTCAGGAGCTGCTGTTTGCTGCGATCACGCTAGCTTGCGCGCGAAAAGTTCTGAAGGGGGTAGGGCTTGAGCGGGTAGAGCTTGGCGCCTTGCAGCATGTCCCGCGATGCAAGCGCGGCCTGCGCCAGCCAGCTGAGCGATCTTGCGGGCCATTCGGGAGAAGCGGCTCTGCGTTCTCGCCGCGCGAGGCGCGCCATCCGGCTGCATTCCGCGGCGTACCGCAAAGATTGTTCGGACTGAAATTGCTTGCGCAGGTCCATGACAAAGCCTCACCATTCAACTCTCCACCCGCGCCTTTCAATAATCGCTGCCCGCATCGAAAGGTTCCGGGCCGGATTGGAACGGCTTCGGGCAACCCGGTTCTAAGTCGCTGAAATCGGTATAACTCTTTGCTTTCATTGTAATTTTGCGAGTTTGGACGCGAAACGACGAGCGGGCTCGACTGCGGCTTGGCTATGTTAAAACGTAGCATGGTGGCGTCCGGTTTTAGGATTTCAATGACTGGCTTCCGAAGTGAAATGCAGTTTTGGCGGGGATCGCTGGACCGTTTAACCAATTGATTGAATTGATAAAATAGCTACATGGCTAACCAGTTTCCCAGCTTGAATCCTTTGTCGCGTACTTGCTGGTAAGATCGTTGCAGGCGGATATGGCGGCACGCTGCGCCTTCGGTGGCGCTGCCGCTAAGGATCGAGATTGATGCGGCAGCCTACTCAGCGGCCCAATCCCAATCAGCAATCGGAGCTCGCGCAGGCGCTTGCGTCCTGCCGCGGCGCGTTTGTCGCCACCGCCTTGATGAGCGGCATGAGCAACATCCTAATGCTCACCGGCGCAATCTTCATGCTCGAAATCTACGATCGTGTGCTGCCCAGCCGCAGCATACCGACGCTTGTTGCGCTGGTAATTTTGGCCGCCGGCCTGTTCCTAGCGCAGGGCCTGCTCGACATGATTCGCGGCCGTGTCTTGGTCCGGATCGGCGCCCGCCTCGATGAGGAGTTGAGCGGTCGCGTCTATGAGACGATCGTGCGACTCCCCTTGAAAATTGGAAACCGGTCCGACGGGCTCCAGCCGCTTCGCGACCTCGATAGCGTACGGTCGTTCCTTTCAGGTCCGGGTCCCACCGCGCTGTTCGACTTGCCTTGGCTCCCCATCTACCTTGCCATCTGCTTTGCCTTCCATCCTTACATCGGCCTCGCTGCGTTGGTTGGCGCGATCGTTCTGGGCGGCCTCACTTTGATGACCGAACTGATGACGCGCGAGCCGACCAGAGCAGCTACAGGGTTTGCGACCACACGATCCGCCCTTGCAGAAGCGAGCCGACGCAATGCCGAGGCCATGAAGGCGATGGGTATGGTCCCGCGTGTCGCGGCGCTCTGGCAGGATGCCAACAGCAAGTACATGGCGAGTCAGCAACAGGCTGCCGACGTGTCGGGTGGGTTCGGCTCGATGTCCAAGGCGCTGCGCATGATGTTACAGTCGGGTGTGCTCGCGGTCGGCGCCTATCTGGTCATCAACCAGCAGGCAACCGCCGGCATCATTATCGCCGGATCGATTCTGAGCGGCCGCGCGTTGGCGCCGGTCGATCTCGCGATCGCGAACTGGAGAGGCTTCGTCGCCGCCCGCCAGAGCTGGCAGCGCCTGACCAAGCTGCTTGCGGCGCTTCCTCCTCAAGCCGTCCCGATGGCGTTGCAGCCGCCGCAAAAGAGTCTGGTGGTCGAGGGCGTCACGATCGCCCCGCCCGGCAGCGAAAGAATTGTCGTTCACGATGTCAGCTTCAATCTGCAGAGCGGTCACGGCCTGGGAATTATCGGTCCGAGCGGCTCGGGAAAATCGTCTCTTGCGCGAGTTCTGATCAGTGTATGGCAGCCGGTTCGCGGCCGCGTCCGCCTCGATGGCGCGTCGCTCGACCAGTGGCCGCCCGACAGTCTCGGCGCTTGCATTGGATATCTTCCGCAAGACGTCGAATTGCTAGCCGGCACCGTAGCGCAGAACATCGCGCGCTTTGCGACGCCGGTGGATGCAGACGCCGTGATCAGCGCGGCAACCGCTGCTGGCGTGCACGAACTCATCGTCAACCTGCCTGACGGGTATGATACGCAAGTCGGAGAGGGCGGCACGGCGCTTTCCGCGGGGCAAGCCCAGCGTGTCGCGCTTGCCCGCGCGCTCTATGGCGATCCGTTTCTAGTCGTTCTCGACGAACCGAACTCCAATCTCGATTCGGAGGGCGATGAGGCGCTCAGCCGCGCCATCATGGGGGTGCGGGCGCGGGGCGGGGTTGTCGTTGTTGTCGCGCATCGGCCCAGCGCGATTGCAAGCGTCGACCAGTTGCTGATGATGAGCCAGGGCCGGGATCAAGCATTCGGGCCGAAGGAAGAAGTGCTGGCTCGGGTCATGCAGCGCGACGGTGGCGGGCCGCGGCCTCTCAAGGTTGTTCCCGAAACGGGGGTTGCAAACTCATGAATACCCCGGTTTCGCAGTCGCGCCGTTCCATTCGCCTGCACGCGCTGGCGGGCCTTGTGATTGTTGCTGTCCTGGTCGGGGGCGTGGGGGGATGGGCGGGCAATATGAAGCTGTCCGGCGCTCTCATTGCACCCGGCTCGGTGGTCGTCGATTCCAACGTGAAGAAAGTTCAGCATCCGACCGGGGGCATCGTCGGCGAACTGCGTGCGCGCGACGGCGATCGGGTCAAGGCCGGTGACGTGGTCGTGCGCCTCGACGATACGGTAACGCGCGCCAATCTTGCGATCGTCACAAAAGGGCTGAACGAACTGACCGCGCGGAAGGCGCGTCTCGAAAGCGAGCGCGATGGCGCAGCGAATGTCGCCTTCCCGGCCGACCTGCTGGCGCGCGTGAACGATCCCGACGCCGTTTCCGCCGTTGAGAGTGAGCGCAGGCTGTTCGATTTGCGACGGAGTGCCCGCGTCGGCCAGAAGGAGCAACTGCGACAGCGCATCGAGCAGCTCAAGGAAGAAGTCCGCGGCTACCGCGCCCAGCAGGAAGCCAAAACCAAGGAGATCGAGCTGATCGAGCGCGAAATGGTCGGTGTGCGAGACCTTT
>Ga0190271_10002991_pt1 | contig 10469 bp, 6 predicted proteins | sample Popmic356T_FD_133747 | JGI IMG/M metagenome (GOLD analysis project Ga0190271, IMG submission 133747) | Populus adjacent soil microbial communities from riparian zone of Weber River, Utah, USA - 356 T | ecosystem: Environmental > Terrestrial > Soil > Riparian zone | place: USA: Utah | collected... | reverse complement strand
GCCCGCAATACCACTAAACAATAACCAATATGCCTGCTGTAACGCTTGTTTTTGTACATGGATGGAGTGTAACAAATCTCAATACATATGGCAATCTTCCCGCACGCCTTCGCGCTGAAGGAAAACAAAGAGGAGTTGATATACAAGTAGAAGAAATTTTTCTGGGGCGTTATATCAGTTTTCACGATGAAGTACGAGTTCCCGATATATCCAGGGCATTTAAAACAGCTATTACTGATCAGCTCAGTCATATAACTTCAAAGGGGAACCGTTTTATTTGTATCACCCATTCAACTGGTGGACCTGTAATCCGGGATTGGTGGAACCGATACTATAAGGACAAGAGAGGTAAATGTCCAATGAGTCATTTGATCATGCTTGCCCCGGCTAATTTTGGTTCGGCGTTGGCACAATTAGGTAAAGGAGTGTTGAGTCGATTAAAATCCTGGTGGAATGGCGTTGAACCCGGCCAGGGAGTGTTGGATTTTTTAGAACTGGGCAGTGCAGAAACATGGGAATTAAATAAAGAATGGATTCAAAGCGATGGTAGCCACATTGGCCCTTCAGGTATCTTCCCCTTTGTATTGATCGGACAAACCATCGATCGTAAATTATATGATGTATTGAATTCATATACCGGTGAAACAGGCAGTGATGGCGTAATACGGGTAGCTTCCGCAAATATGGAGGGAAGATATATTAAATTGGTTCAGCCAGTTCCCACCAAAAATGAAAAAGGCAAACTGGTTACGGAAGAATTAAAAGTTGGAGAATCAAAAATGGCCCCTGTAACCGCATTACGTGTTATTCATGATAAATCACACGGTGGGAATAAAAAAGGTATTCAACTAAGTGTAGAAGAGAAAGATCCCGAAAGTATGGAAACCATTAATGCTATTTTCGAGTGTATTCATATTAAGACAAGAAAGGAATACGATAATCTTTGTAAAAAATTTGGAGATGAAACAGCTGCCGTACAACGCGATGAGCATGTTGAGAGAGAAGATCGTTTCTTATTAGCCGATCGGTTTTTTATACACGACCGTTATACCATGATCATTATCCGTGTTAGAGACAATGAGGGGTATCCAATAACCGATTATGATTTCGTACTTACTGCGGGCGAAAACGATGATCCGAATCATTTACCGGAAGGATTTTTTATCGACCGGCAACGAAATAAGAAGAATAAAGAAACAGTCACTTATTATATCAATTACGATATCATGCAAGGATTGGAGAAACCGGAAGATATCGTCCGAAATAACAAAGGCGAAATTATAAGAGGTAATATAGTAGGTATCGATAGACTGGGTCTTATCCTTACACCGAGACCCGACAATGGATTTGTAAGATATATTGGTTGCAAATACACCGCCAATAAAAAACTATTCAATTGGGCGCTCAATCCCAACAGCACTACGATGATTGATATTGTTTTACAGCGGGTGGTTGATAAAGAAGTATTCCGACTAGAAGATCTTGTGCCTTCAAAAAACTTTGGAGGAATAAAACCTACGGATGAGATTGCAGAATGATATAAACTACCGTAGTCTGTTTCTGAGGTTCATATACCCGAGTATTTAGACTACGGTAGTTTCGATCACTAATCCACCGGCAACACTTCCTCTTCTCCGAAAATATATTTATTAAACCATTGCCAGTTGTGCCAAACAGCGGCCAATCTTTCTTTAGGTTTATTGATACCATGTCCGAATCCTTTATATACGATCAGTTTTGATGGCACTCCCCTATCCTGTAATCCCCGGTATAGCTCATACGCATTCGGTATTGGTACGCGTCGATCAAATTCTCCGTGTTGAATAAGCGTAGGTGTGCTTGCTTTGTTGATATTGGTCATAGGAGAAGTTTTGAGATAAACTTCCATATCACTCCATGGAGTTGCCTGTAAATATTGGGGAGTGAAGGGTGTTATATCTGTATTTACATAATAGGTAACCCAGTTGGAAATACCGGCGCCTACAGAAATTGCTTTGAAACGATTGGTATTGGTTGTTAGAAATGCGGAAATATATCCGCCCTGGCTCCAACCCATGGAGCCCATGCGGGCAGTATCTACAAAGCCCTGACCTGCTAAGTAATCAATCCCACTCATTACATCCCACATATCTCCCACCCCAAGATTCCGCACATTCAATGACCGGAATTTTTCACCAAAGCCAGCACTGCCCCTGTAATTGACACGTAGCACGATGGCTCCTTTTTCTACCCATTGCATAATCGGATATACATAGGTTGGAGTAGGTTCCTGGAAATCAATTCCTGTCGGCCCTCCATGAATAACAACGAGCAACGGATATTTTTTCTTGGGATCGAAGTTCTTTGGCTTTAATAATACTCCATTAATAGTAGCACCGTCTGTGCTCTTCCAGGAAACCACTTCGTTTACCGGCGTATTCCAATTTGCTATTTGAGCGCTGCTGTTCGTTAACCGCTTTAATGGTTGATTGAGTTTACCAAGATAGATTTCCGTCATTCCGGTGAAAGCACGACCCGAAAGCGCTATATTATCTGTGTTCTTGCTAAAGGATAATCCACCGGGTATTTCAGTTGTAAGTGGAATCGCTTTTGTTTTGCCGGTTTTGGTATCGACGGAGAATAATTTTTGCGTGATCTTATCAGTAATCGATAAAAACAAACCCTGACGGTTCCAATCCACCACCCCTTTATTCTCATCTATATCGGTTGCTATTTCCCTCGACGCCTTTGTCGCAAGATTATAAATAAACAATCGGTTATTCTTATAATAGTTGGAAACAGAATCATTCACCGCCGAGCCATAGATAAATTCTGTTCCATCTGGGCTCCATCGGTTAAAAAAATCGCCAGTTGGATTACTTATCAGCGTTGTAATTTTTTTTGTTGCAATATCTATCATTACTATATCCGAGGTAATGCCCGAAAGAATCATCGGATTTGATTGTTTGTTAAATGCAATTTCTTTTCCATCGGGTTTCCAGGAAAATCCACCGACGTTGAAATTTCCTTCTGTTAATCTCTTAGCAGCTGGAATTGTATAACATTCCTGTGATTTTGTTTTAATCGTGGAATCTTTTTTTGCCGGATAACAAGGTAATTGGCCAGCAAGAATCACTGAGTCATAACTAAAATTGAGCAACCATATATGATTTTGCCTGTACTCCTCTCCCTCTACACCAAAAGCGCCATATCGATCCTTTGTCGTTTTATCTTTTTTACTTTCGACTTCAGATTTTGTGTAAGCAATCATAGTACCATCAGGACTCCAGTCGTACCCGCCTACTCCATCTTCATCTTTAGTAATCTGCAAGGCTTCTCCACCTAAAACAGAAATGATATATATCTGTGACTTCTCCCCTCTATCTGCGACAAAACTTATGAATTTGCTGTCGGGTGTAAAACGCGCATTCCCGCTACTGTTTTTATTAGTCCGTGTTAACTGAATAGGCGCTTCGCCGTCCCTTGACATCCAAAGTTCCGAATCATAGCCGTTACTCGCCCAATCGGTGCTGGTGACGCTAAAAACTACGGTCCTTCCATCTGGTGAAATAAGCGGCCCGCCATAATTTTTAAGACTGATCCATTTTTCAAAGGAAACAGAGGCTCCCTTCTGTGCCACAAGCAGATGGGTCGAAATCAACATTATCAGGAAAAGAATTAGCCTTTTCATATATGAAATTATTCAGGTGAAAAATAGTTGAGTACTAAATGTAAGCAAAACACAGAACCCGGCATAGAGGAATTAAGTAAGCGGTCAGAGGAGCTTGTTTGTCGTATTAACGAAGTATTAATCCATCAGTTTATTGATTTTCGCAAATTGAAGCAACATAATAGTTTTGGCATCTTTGATATTACCTGTCTCGATCATTTGGTAAGCCTTTTCAAATGGTAGTTCAAGCACTTCAATATCCTCCTGTTCGTGCTCGATACCCCCGCCTTCAGTTACTTTCATATCTTTTGAATATTCGGCAATGAAAAAATAGAGAATTTCCGTTACGGAACCAGGAGACATATACGCTTCGAATATTTTTTTTACTGAAGAAATCTTATATCCAGTCTCTTCCTCTGCTTCGCGTATGATGCAATCCTCAGGATTGTCTTTATCCAATAGTCCGGCACAGGTTTCAATCAACATTCCAGTTTCGTTTCCATTGATAAAAGTTGGTAAACGAAACTGATTGGTGAGAATGATCGTTTTATTCGCCTTATTATATAGCAGTATTGTTGCGCCGTTCCCTCTGTCGTAGGCTTCCCGGAATTGAGTTTGCCAGCTACCGTCTTTTTTCTTGTATTCGTAAGTAATTTTTTTTAGTGTATACCAGTTTTTAGAAAGGATTTCCGTAGTAAGAATCTTCGCTTTGATATCCATAATGATCTATATTGAATTAAAACTCATTAGACACGTCGTCGATGTTTCAAAAGTATCGTAATAATTTATGATTTATGATTTTTGATGTGATTTCATTTTATTCAAAACTCCTCAAGAAACGGAGCATTCTTAAATCAAAAATCCTAAGTCACAAATCATCATACCACCGTCTGTCATGATTTATCATTTATTTAAGTCCTTTCTTATTAGTTTCAGTATTCATGAAAAAAATAGCCTTCATCCTTATTAGTTGTCTAAGTGGATTTGCCTCTTTGGCGTGCACCACTTTTTGTTTAAACAAAAACGGGCAACTGGTTTTTGGACGCAATTACGATTGGGTAAGCGGAGCGGGTATTGTTCATACCAACCATCGTGAATTACTCAAAACCTCCTATCCCAACGAAGACGGGTCTACAATACAATGGGTGTCTCTCTATGGTAGCATTACATTTAACCAATATGGCAAAGAATTTCCAACGGGTGGTATGAATGAAAAAGGACTTGTGGTGGAACTGATGTGGTTGGATGATACAAAATACCCGGCAAACGATTCGCGACCTGCAGTGGATGTGTTGCAGTGGATACAATATCAACTCGACAATGCCGCTACCGTGGATGAATTAATTGCGTCTGATAAAAAAATCCGTATCAGCGATGGAACGCCATTACATTACCTCGTGGCTGATGCGTCAGGAAATGTAGCCAGCATAGAATTTCTTCATGGCAAAATGATCGTACACAAAAGTAAGGATCTGCCTTTCCCGGTGCTTGCTAACAGTACGTACCAGGAATCAGCACAAACAGCAAAGAGATATGTAAATAATACTGATGACCTTTCCGATCTGGACAATTCACTGGAACGTTATGTAAAAGCATGTCGCATGGTCAAGAAACTATCGGATATACCCGCCAATATGCAGCTTACTGATTATGCTTTTTCTATTCTCGACAAAGTATCGCAGGGAGACTTCACCAAATGGAGCATCGTATATGATATCAGCAACAAAAAGATACTGTTTAAGACAGAAAGTCATAAATCAATAAAATCAATATCCCTGAGTGAGTTTGATTTTAGCTGTAAAGCCACTCCCCGAATGTATAATATGAACCAGCAGGCTGTTGGAAATGTTACTGTTAATTTTACTAAGAAAGACGATAAGGTCGAACGTACGATTCTCGAAAAAGCAGTGAAAGAAAGTCAAAGCAGGGTCAACATCAGTAATAATACAAAAGAAGCCATACTTCGTTACGACGAAACCATCCGCTGCAAATAGCTTATTTATTTGCTTAACGCTTTTAATCCCTTTTCTATATTCGCGATTTCGGTAATAACCGGTTTAAATAAGTCTCCTTTCTTTTCTATTCTTGCCAGGATGTTTTGAAACGTAAACTGGGATGGGTGCAAGTCGTGATTCACTTCTTTCCAATCCAGTGGCGTTGAAACAGAGGCTCCAGGCACTGGGCGTATGCTGTAAACCGAAGCTAATGTCTGTGCGCTCCTGTTTTGGAGGAAGTCAATGTAAATACGAGGGCCCCGCTTGCTCAACGACCTCTCCAACGTTGTTGTTTCCGGTAATTGTTCCTGTACAAGCGAGGCAATTATTTGAGCGAAGTCTTTTACCGCTTTATAATCATACTTATTTTTCATCGGCACATACACATGTAATCCGGAAGAACCGGAAGTCTTGCAATAACCTTCGATCCCTGCCTTTTTCAACACTTCTCTTGTCATAAGCGCTACATCTACCACTTCTGTAAATTTATTTTTTGGAGAAGGATCTATATCGATCACTAACCAGGAAGGGTGGTCGGGTTTTTTAGTAGTGCTGTTCCATGGATTCATTTCAATGCAGCCAAGATTAGCGAGATACAGTAATGTAGCCTTGTTATTACATACGATATAATCAATTATCTTATTGTTACTCCCACTCTTCACCTTGAATGTTTCCACATACGGGGGTACTTTTTCACCCGCGTCTTTATGGAAGAATCCTTCATCTCTAATTCCATTTGGATTTCTTTTCAGCGAAAGTGGCCTGTCTTTAAGATGAGGCAGGATATAGTCAGCTATTTTATCATAATAATCAATCACATCTCCTTTGGTATATCCCTCATCGGGCCAGAATATTTTGTGGCGATTACTAACCGCGACAGTAAATTTTCCGACTTTAATTTCTTCGTTTCGTTTAACGTCTTTGATTTCTTCCACAACTTCTTCATTTATGGTTTCTGTATTTTTTTCATCGCGCAAGCGCAAGAAAACGGGGTGACGGAATACTTTGTCCCTTGTAATTTCGGTATAGGCAATATCGGCAACGAGTTTAGGTTTCAACCAGGTAACATTACCATTAAGTGGTACTTTTTCTTTAAATGGAGAAGACTCTGTTTCCAATGGCTTCATTTTTTTCTTTAATGACCCCAGCAGTTCCGATGAAAACCCTGTACCGACATGGCCTCTGTATAGCCATTGTTTGCCTTTCTTATTAGCTAATACCAGGGAACCAAAATGTGTTCTTCCACCCTGCGGTTCAGTATATCCAACTATTACCACTTCGGTGCTTTGAACATTTTTTATTTTTAACCATTCTTTACTCCGATTTCCTCGTGAATATTCACTGCTTTTTCTCTTGGCAATAATTCCTTCCAGCCCTTGTTCTTTTGCTTTTTCAAGAAAAGAAATCCCATGTTCGTCTACATGATCGCAATAACGAATGACAGGATTTTTTTTAAGCAGTTTTTTCAGAATTGTTTTCCGGTCCGTTAAGGACAGTTTCTCCATATTCTTTCCATTCAATTCCAGTATATCGAAAACGTAATAGATCAATGGGTAATTCAAATGGTTCTCATAAAATTGAAGTTTTTGAAAATCGGGTAGGTTTTTCTCATTCAGTAGCACTATTTCCCCATCCAGTACGACTTTCTGTTCTATCTTTTTCAATGACTGGTAAATTACAGGGAAGCGCTCGCTGAAGTCAACCCCATTGCGGGAATAAAACTTCACTTCCTTTTTATCAATTTCAGCAATGGCTCTGTATCCATCCCATTTAATCTCGTAAATGCAATCCGGGTCGTCAAAAGCGGTTTTAGAAACAGAAGCTAGCATGGGTCTAATAAACTGGTCCAGTTTTTTTGCTTTCCCATGACGAATGGAAGCAACAGCAGCATCTGCCTTACCATTGCCATTGCTGCTACCGACAGTTTCGGCATTATAAATCGTGTTAACAGAATGCTCGTCCTTATGCTTGATCAATAGCCAGTTTTTCTCATCGTTCTTTAATCTCACCAAAACAAATTCACCTTTTAATTTTTTTCCGCTCAGCGAAAATTTAAGTTCACCCTTATGAATGGCTGACAGCGCGGCCTTTTCCGAAATGGGTTGATGTTTCGAATCAATCGGCTCAAAACTTCCATTGTCCCAGATTTCAACCTTGCCCGCCCCATAATTACCTTTCGGAATTATGCCTTTGAAGCTAATATAGCTTACCGGATGATCCTCTACCATTACAGCCAATCGTTTGGTTGCAGGATTCAGGGAAGGTCCTTTTGGTACGGCCCAACTTTTCAATACCCCTCCCAATTCTAATCGAAAATCATAGTGCAAATGAGATGCTGCATGCCGCTGTACCACAAAACGGAATTTGTTTTTTTGCACCTTGGCGCCCTTTGGCTCGTGAGTCTTTTTAAAATCTCTCTTTTTATTATAGGTGGCGAGACTCATGAAGCTTTAGTTTTAGAGGGAGAAAGACTTGCCTTGAGTTGTTCCATTAAATCCTGTGTTTTAGAATGTACCACTTTCATAGGCTTAAATGGAACCGATTTCCCCTTTGATTTTGCCTTAATGACCTGAAGTAGTTTGTCGGTGTATTCGTCTTTGTATTTTGATACATCAAACGGTTCTGTGAGTTGGTCAATTAACGCCGTAGCCATTTTTAATTCAGCAGGCTTGCTTTTAGAAGATGGGAGGTTTAAATCTTTAGGCGACCGCAGCTCTTGCTGAAAACGGATCTTATTAAGCACCAGAACTTCTTCGGAAGCTTTAATGATGCATAAATGTTCGCGGTTATGCATTACAAATAATCCTACTCCAGCTTTACCGGTTTTCTGCAGCGCATCCCTTAATAATGAATAGGCACGTGTACCTGTTTTCTCAGGTTCCAGGAAATAGGGGCTTTCAAAATAGGTACTGTCGATTTCTTTTTCATCAACAAACTGAATAATTTCTATGTGCTTAGTTTTCTCAGGAACGGCTTTTTCAAAATCAGATTTATCAAGCACCACATATTTATCATTTATCAGGTATCCTCTTACAATGTTCTCCCAGGCCACTTCTTTCCCTGTATTTTCATTAACCCGCTTGAATTTGATATTCGCATGGTCTTTCTTATCGAGCATATCCAGGTCAAGACTGCTGTCTTCTACCGCCGTATACATTTTAATAGGAATGTTCACCAGCCCGAAGCCGATGGATCCCGTCCAGATCGCTTTCATGTGAAAATGTTTAATAGTGCTGCCCAAAAAAGCATGCCAAACGGTAGTCAGAAGTTAATAGTCGGGAGTCGGGAGTCAGAGATTGGATGTCAGATGCAGTTGGACTGGCTGATTGATAGGGTAAGGGAAGTTCAATTAACTCGAATACCTGCTCACAGCTAGAAGCTTATAGCTTATAGCTTGCAGCTTTTCTAAAATGGCAACATTTTTGCAACTAGTACTCTATAAATCATTATCCTATGAGGAGTTCTTCTCATCCGGTGCGGGTCGCTCTCGTTCTCATCACAATTTTTTCTTTTTATATATGTAACGCCCAACCGCTTTCATGGGAATCGAGGGGTGTAGGCGGAGGTGGCGCATTGTTCTTTCCTACGATCAACCCTGGCAATGATAATGAGTTTTATATTGCTTGTGACATGAGCCAGCTTTTTCACAGTACTGATTTTGGCAATTCCTACAATCAGATTCCATTTACCAGGATGTCGGTTGGTAATCTCTCAACATACGAATTCACTAATAACAACAATATCGCGTATTGCATAGCCAATGACGGTAACATTAATTACGGTATAATCACTAGAGATGGTGGTAATACCTGGAGCCCTCTTCCGGGCAATCCATTAGTGGGAGAAGATGTGTACGCATTTAAAGCCGACTATGCAAATCCGGCAAGGGTTGTATTGAATTATTACGGATCGATTTATATATCAAATGATACTGCCAATTCATTTTCGCTGGTGCGAAATGCAAGCAATGCAGGAGCGGGTATTACTCTTGCGGGAATATTATTTGATGGCAATAATATTTATATCGGAACCAATGAAGGCATTTTATATTCTTCCAATGGGGGTAATTCTTTTTCTCTGCTCGCTACCACAGGAATTACAGCTGGTCAATCGATCTTTTCCTTTGCAGGTGCAAAAGTTGGAACCGCCACCAGATTCTTTTGCATAACAGCAAACACGGGAGATATCTATAATGGATTTGCTCCGTACGATTATTATCAATTCGCGAAGGGGGTGTATGCTTTGGACGCGGGAACAAATGTATGGGTGCCCAAAATGACTGGCATCAACATTACAAATGACTTTATAATGTATGTTGGAATGGCAAAGAACGATATCAATACCGTTTATCTCGGTGGTAGTGATGGAAGCAGCGGCGGTAACCTGGTAATGAAAACGACAAACGCCGGGTCGAACTGGAACAAGGTTTTCCTAACCAGCAACAATCAAAATATACGAACTGGTTGGTCGGGACAAGGGGGTGATCGCGGTTGGGGTTATGGTGAATCTTGCTTCGGAATAACCGTGGCACCCAATAACAGCAATAAAGTTTTATTTGGCGACTTTGGTTTTGTACATAAGACAAGCGACGGCGGAACCAATTGGCAACAGGCTTATGTAAATCCAGCAGACGAACATCCAGCCGGTTCGCCAACGCCACAGGATCGTTACTATCGAAGCGTTGGTCTGGAAAACACTACTGCCTGGCAATTGCATTGGCAGGATGCCAACAATTTATTTGCCTGCTTCTCAGATATAAATGGAATAAGAAGTACTGACGCTGGAGTTTCCTGGAGCTTTGATTATACAGGCCACTCGATAAACAG
>Ga0190271_10002990_pt1 | contig 10472 bp, 7 predicted proteins | sample Popmic356T_FD_133747 | JGI IMG/M metagenome (GOLD analysis project Ga0190271, IMG submission 133747) | Populus adjacent soil microbial communities from riparian zone of Weber River, Utah, USA - 356 T | ecosystem: Environmental > Terrestrial > Soil > Riparian zone | place: USA: Utah | collected... | reverse complement strand
CCGATGCCGCCGCTGGATCGCGCCGCGGACAATCCGTGGCCCGAGTGGCCCAAGGTCTACAAGATGGACTACGGCCAGGAAGAGGCCGCAGCCAGGTTCGGTTCCGATCCGCGCGTGTATCTGACCACCGTCAAGAAGTTCGTCGGCGACGCCGACGGCAACCTCACCGGCGTGGTCACCGTGAACATTCGTTGGGAGAAGAACGACAAGGGTCAGTTCATCCCCGTCGAGCAGCCCGGCAGCGAGAAGGAACATCCCGCGCAGCTCGCGTTGTTAGCCATGGGATTCCTGGGGCCCGAGCAGGCGCTGCTCAAGGACCTCAAGGTGGAAACCGATGGGCGCAGCAACGTGAAGGCCGAGTACGGCAAGTACGGCACCACGGTGCCCGGCGTGTTCGCCGCCGGCGACGCCCGCCGCGGTCAGTCGCTGGTCGTCTGGGCCATCAACGAGGGCCGCGGAGCCGCGCGCGAGTGCGACCGCTGGCTCATGGGCGCCACCGAACTCCCGTAAGAAATGGGGACACTCCCCATTTGCTAGCAAATGGGGCCGCACCTCAGCGAGCCAACGTCGCCTCGAACGTCGCGAGCTTCTTTTCGAGTTCAGCGCCGAAGTGTGCCTGCGGCATCGAAGGAGTTTTTCCCTCCTCGTCCTCGCGCTTTTCGATTGCGGCCCGCGCAATCTCGAATGCCGCGCGCAGGCTCGCCGCCTTCGGCAGCGCATCGCGATAGAACGCCGCGCCAAAATAGGTAAGTTTGTTGCGATCGGAACATCCGAACGACGTTCGGTCCGCCGCCGCGGCGGCCAGGATGATCGTGTTCTCGTCGCGAAGGTCCTCGATGAAACTTCCGGCGTGGCACGCGGAAATCACGATGACCTTCCAGCGGATTCCGGACTCGCGCAACATTTCGGCGAGTTCGCTCGCCTCGAGATCTCGCCAGTAGCCGAACTCGCTCGTCACCGAAATCGAGTCCTCGGATCCATGCGATGACAGAGACAGGAACAGCACGTCTTCATCGAGGTTCATGCGCTTGCCGAGCGAGAGCAACGCATGGCGCAGGGCCGGACTGTTCGCCAACGGATATTTCGCGGAATCGCGCCGATCGTTGACCAGCAGCACCGATCGCCCGCCGGCGTCATAACGTTCGTCAATTCTTTTCGCGGCCAGGCCAATTTCTTCGGCAAAGACTCGCTGGCCTTCGAATCCCGCGAAACCCACGAAGAAAACGTTCGTCTTCGCTGCGTCGCGCGGCGCCAACTTGTCGATCGCTTCATCCAGCCTTGCGGACTGGTCGTACACCAGCTGCTCGCTTTCCCGCTGCGCGCCTTCCGTCTCTTCGGTTTGCGTTTCCGGTTCGTACCAGATGCCGGGTGAGAGCTCGAACCTGAAGCCTAGATAGAGCAGCAGCATCGCAAAGACGATCACGGAAGTGACGGCCGCCTGCTGCCGCTTTCCGGTCAACGAGCGCATGCCGGTTACGAGGTAGACATCCGCAGCGGCAAGCAGCGCCACGAAACTCACGAGGGCCGGAATCCTCGGCAGCTTCATCGCCAGCCAGAATCCCGCCACGAACAGCGGAAGAAAGCCGACCACGAGCAGCAAGGAGCGCCGATATTCGACGCGCGGCCGGCTCATGCGGGAAAACACCCACCCCAACGCCAACGCCGCAAGCACCAGCACACCGGTCTCGGAGATCGCGTACCAGTAGAGCTCGACATCACTGCCGTAGTCGAGCCGGTCGAGTCCGGCCCACAGCACGAAGCAGAACACGCCTAACAAGATGAGGGTGACATCGCGGCCGTACAGCGCCATCTCGCCGACGGGCCTCCAGATGTGCAGGCGCAGCAGTGCCGCGAGTTCTTGGGCCACCGAAGGAAACCGCGCCGGCAAAGCCACTTTCGACTCCGCAACCGGCAAGTCCAATGTGGGTGCAGGGGCTGACACAGCCACCGGTTCGGCTTTAGCTTCGCGTGACGCGGCGGCCATGAACTCCTGCAGCCGCGAGACCGCAGTCGAGACCGTCAGGGGCGCAGGCAGGTCGCGCGTCGGCACGATGTAGGCGGAGAACGAATCGATCCACACGAAGATATGGTCCGCCGTATGCGTGACTTCGATGACGAGCGGCCAGCGATTGAAGGTGTTGGAGTCGACCTGGCTCGCACGGAAGCCATCCGCTTCGAAATCGATCTGGCGGTCGCCGAGAAACGCACCGCGCTCGTCCGGGACGGTGGCGCGGCGCTGCATCGCATACACCAGCCAGAAGGCGCAGGCGATCGTTACGCCCACTAACAGCATGCCAAGCGGCCGCACGAGTGGCGGGCGGGTATTCATCATGTACACGAGGGCGACCACCACCACGACCCACAGCAGCTTGGGAGCGTGGCGATAAATCAGGCTGCCTTTCACCCGCGCGGCGCCGATCACCCGCTCGCGCGCCGCCGCCATGAGCGCGTGCCAGTCACCCAGATTCAATGTGGTTCTTACGCTGAAGCTTTCCATCGCCGGAAGTCTGGCAGATAGGACGTCGGCCCCACTCCGGGAATTTCTGAAAAGTGACCGACCGCACGCCGAAGCATCCAAAAATGACGCGCCACCGTACATCACCTTGACCTGTGATTTTCGCCGGTTGTCGCTGATGGGTGGCCGGCGGGGGCCGGCGTCGTTGAAACGAGCTGCGGCGCTGGCCCTTTTTTCGATCTGCAGCTACGGGCCCAGGGCCTGCTCGATGTCGCGCAGTTTTTCTTCCATCAAAGGCCCGAAGTAACCCTGCGGTTGCGACGCCTTCACGTCCTCTTCCCTTTCCCGCACGCGGATCTCCCTTCTCGCGCTCTCGAAGGCCTCGCGAAGATGAGCCGAGACCGGCAACGCATCCTGGAAGAAGGCCTCGCCGAAATACGTGAGGTGGCGGGTATCCGAACAACCGAAAGACGTGCGGTACCTGGAGGCGGCGGTGATCACGATGGTGTGATCGTCGGCGAGCGGCTCGACGAATGCGCCCGAAAAACAGGCGGAGACCACGATCACCTTCCAGCGGAAGGCGGATTCGGCCAGGAGCTGCGCGAGCGTTGCGGCGCCGAGCGCCTGCGGCGTCATACCTTCATTCGATACGCTGATGGTCGCGTCCTTCGCACCGTGCGACGACAACACGAGAAACAGCACGTCTTCCTCAGGATTCGTGACGCGCGCAAGCGCTTTGAGTGAATAGCGCAACGAGGACACCGAGGCGAGTGGATAGGTGGCGAGGTCGCGGCGATCGTTGAGCAGCAGCACGGTGCGCATCGACGAGCCATACTTCTCGCCAACGCGCTGCGCGGCAAGTTTTATCTCCTCGGCGAACACGCGCTCCTCGCCATAACCGGCGAATCCGAGGAAGAACACGCGACCTGTTTCCCCGGGCCCGGTGGTGATGCGCGCGATCTGCGCGTCGATGAGCTCGCGCTGGACCTGGGCAGCGTCCTCTTCGGCGTGGACGCCAAGGGAGGCCGCGATCAGCAACCACGGGATGAGGCGGGGGCATCGCATGGCCGGCAGTTTGGCCGTGACATCAGCGAAGCCGCAAGCGGTTGTTCATCCGCGCAAACGGTTGCAGAATGCCCGGCGTTCGAAAACAAGACCGGGGAGATCATCATGACCGAGCTCAGCGAGCTGTGGCTGCCTATCCTGTTAGGCGCCGTCGTCTGCTTCATCGCCAGTTCCGTCATTCACATGACGCCGCTCTGGCACAAGAACGAATACCCCCAGCTTCCCGATGAAGAGCGCGCCCGTGCCGCGATCGGCGCGCTCAACGTGCCGCCCGGCGACTACATGCTGCCGCGCTGCAAGACGATGAAGGAGATGGGCTCGGAAGACTTCAAGCAGAAGCTGCGCCAGGGCCCGAAGTGGATCATCACGGTGATGCCGCCCGGCGAAGGCGGGATGGCGGCGAGCCTGGTGTACTGGTTCGTGTTCCAGTTGTTAGTGCTGGTGTTCGCGGCGTACGTGTCCAGCCACGCGCTGGCGCCCGGCGCGCATTACCACGACGTGTTCCGCTTCATCGGCAGCACGGCGTTCATGGGTTTCGCGCTTGCGCAGATGCCGCAATCCATCTGGTACCAGCGTTCCTGGAGCACCACGCTCAAGCTCATGCTCGACGGCCTGATCTACGCGTGCCTTGCCGCCGGCGTCTTCGGCTGGCTGTGGCCCAAGGGCCTGGAGTAATTGGGGAAATGGTGCCAGGGGCGGAGAGAATGGGGACAGCCCCCAATTCCCCGCAAGGCGGGCAAATGGGGTCAGACCTCTTTGCGGAGGCATCTACTGCTCGTGACTCGTCCATGAGGTCTGACCCCATTTGCTAGGAATCGGGGGCTGTCCCCATTCTCTCCGCCCCCGATTTCGGGACGGTGCGCAGCGCGATCAGCACGCAGCAGAACACCAGCGCGCCCGATACCAAGTACGGCGCGCCCGGCAACTGCACTGACGCGCCCGGCGTCGAATAGTGGCTGAACAGCTGCGTCATGAAGATGGGCGAGATGATGGCGGCGATGCTCGCGAGGCTGGCCACCGCGCCCTGCAGCTCGCCTTGCGCGCTCGGGCCCGCCTGTCTCGACATCACGCTCTGCATCGCGGGATTGGCGATGCCGCCCAGCGCGCCGAGCACGATGGCCGGGTAGATCACCCACCCCTGCGGCGCCAGCGCGTAGCCCAGGAAGCCGAGCGTCATCAACAGGAAGCCGGCCACGATGGCGCGCCGCTCGCCGAGCCGCGGCACGACGTAGCCGGTCAACCCGCCCATGACGATCACCGTCATGACGCCGACGAAGGTCAGCGACCAGCCCACCTCCGACGGGCCCCAGCCGAACTTGTGCTGCGTGTAGAACATCCAGACCGCGGGCAGCGAGTCGTGCGCCACCTGGTACAGGAACACCGCGAACAACAACCCCGCGACCATGGGTAGATGGGTCAGGCTCCTGAGCGTGCCGAACGGATTGGCGCGCGCCCATTCGAACTTTCGTCGCCGTTCCGCCGGCAACGACTCCGGCAACACGAAAAACCCGAAGGCCACGTTGGCCAGCGCCAGCGCCGCTGCCGCAAAGAATGGCGCGCGCGCACCGAGCATCTCGGCGACGAACCCGCCGATCACCGGCCCCAGCGTGAACCCGGCGCCCCACGCCGCGCCGATGAACCCAAAGTGCTTGGCGCGATTCACGTCGATGCTGATGTCACCGATGTAGGCGCCGGCCGTCGCAAACGACGCGCCGAACACACCGGCGAACGCGCGGCCGATGAACAGCCAGGTCATGGAGGTGGCAAGTCCGGTCAGCAGGAAGTCCACGCCGAATGCGAACAGCGAACCGAGCAGCAGGGGCCGGCGGCCGAACCGGTCACTCAGGTTGCCGATGACCGGCGCCATGAAAAACTGCAGCAGCGCATACACCGCCATCAGGTAGCCGCTCCAGTCGGCGGCCAGGCTCACCGGCTCGCCGGTGAGCTCCATGATCACCGTCGGCAACGACGGGATGATGATTCCGAAGCCCAGGCTGTCGATGAAAACAGACAGCAGGACGAACGTGAGGGCGGCGCGGGATGAAGGCATGCGGGCGGGCATTCTCCGGCATATGTCTGCTCCCATGCTAGAGTTTCCGCACTGCATCCAGCTTCGCATCGGACGCGTATTACCAGCATGAACCGGACCGATACCCTGCCGCCGGAGATCGAACTCGCCCGACTTCTGCAGCGCTGCGCCGCCCAGGACTCGGCGGCCTTCCGGACGCTGTACGACAAGACCTCGCCCATCCTGTTCGCACGCCTGCTGCGCATGCTCAGGCGGCGATCGGTCGCCGAAGAGGTGTTGCAGGACGTATACGTGCGCATCTGGCAGCGCGCCGTGCAGTTCGAAGCCCACCGCGGGCGCGCCCTTGCCTGGATGGTGACCATCGCGCGCTACTGCGCCATCGACCTCATGCGCCGCGAGCGGGTGACGCTGGTCTCCGACGACGCCATCGCCGAGATCGCCGATGAGTCCGCCGCGGAAGCCGGCGGCCTCGAAAAGCCTAACAACTTCGACTCCTGCATCGAGCAGCTCAACGACAACACCCGCAAATGCCTGACGCTGGCCTTCATCGAAGGCCGTTCGCACGATGAAATCGCACGCCTCACCACCAACCCCCTGGGCAGCGTGAAGAGCTGGATCCGGCGCGGCCTGCTGTCGCTCAAGGAATGCCTGGCCGCCGAAAGGCAGCCGACATGAAAAGCGCCAATCGCGAATTGGTGGACCGCCTCGCGGCGGAATACGTACTCGGCACACTGCGTGGCCGCGCGCGCCGGCGCTTCGAGCGCTGGCTGGTGTCGCCGCAGGTCGGAGCACTCGTGAAAGCTTGGGAAGAAAGGCTCGCGGGCCTGGAGCCGCGTCTCGAACCGGTTTCCCCGCCCGCCGCGGTCTGGTCCGGCATCGAGAACAAGCTCGAGCTGCGCAAGACCCACCGCCAGCCGGCCATGCGCTGGCTGGCCGTCGCCGCGTCGCTGGCCTTCTTCGTGGTGGCGGGCCTCTTCCTGTTGCGCACGCCGGACGGAGGAGTGCAGGTCACGCCGCCGGCGCAGCTCGCCTCGACGCAGCGTTCGTTGCTGCAGGCCGATCCGCAGACTATCTACTGGCGCGTCGAGGTCCTCGGCGACAACCAGGAGCTCAGCCTGCACGTGCACGTGGTCCACGACCTGCCGCCCGGCAAGGCGCACGAGCTGTGGGCGTTGCCCGAAGGCGGCGGTGCCCCGGTATCGCTCGGCCTGATGCCGCACACCGGCGATCACCATCGCGTGCTCACCGCGTCCCAGCGCGCGGCGCTCGCCAGCTCGAAGCAGATCGCCGTCAGTCTCGAGCCCGAGGGCGGTTCGCCAACCGGCGCTCCGACCGGTGAGGTACTGCTCGTGGCGCCGCTCGCGAAGGTGTAGCCCCACCGAATGGGGTCACTCCCCAATTCCTGGCAAATGGCGTCAGACCTCGATGGCTCCGTGAGTTTTGAAAACATTGCACGCGAGGTCTGACCCCATTTGCCCGCGAAGCGGCGGAATTGGGGAGCGACCCCGCGACCCCCGTGTGAAGCCGTTCTCAATCGGGCACTTGCGGGCGCCTGCATTATGAGAGCTGCTCCCGCCTGCGCTGCATCGCGGCTGCCAGAATTATGCTCATGAGAGAGCCGTCCGGTCACGGCATCCGCGGCCTCACACGCCGCGGATGTCTGGCTTTTGCATTCCTGTCGATGCTGCTCGGTGCGAACGCCGCGCAGGCACAGGCAATCTCGCGCTTCGTGCGAGACACCGGCAACATCAATTTCGTCAGCACCGGTGGCTCGCTGCGCAACAGTGCGACGAATACCTGCGCCGTCAATGCCACCAGCACCACGGCGCTGTCGGGCATCCCGGCCAGCACGACGATTCGCAACGCCTACCTGTACTGGGGCGGATCGGGCGGCACGGCCGACACCTCGGTGACACTCAACAACAGCGCCGTGACCGCCACGCGGACCTTCGCCGCCACGTACGCCGGCGTCACGCCCAATCTTCCGTACTTCGGCGCCTTCGCCAACGTCACCGCCATCGTCAATGCGACGCGCAACGGCAACTACACCTTTGGCGGCCTCGGTGTGGTCACCGGCTCGCCGCATTGCGACGTCAGCGCGGTAGTTAGCGGCTGGAGCCTCATCGTCATCTACGAGTCGCCCACCGAGCGGCTGCGCGCCATCAACCTGTACGACGGACTCGCGCCATTCCGCGGGAGCCAGGTGCTGCTGACGCCCGACGGCTTCCGCGTGCCGCCCGCCAACATCGACGGTCGCATCGCCGTGTTCACGCTCGAAGGCGACCCCGCCAACTCCGAGCCGATGAACGGCATCGCCGAGGCGATGCGCTTCAACGGCACTTTCCTCGACGACGGCATCGACGTCGCCGGCAGCGACCCGCAGGAGCAGCAGTTCGACGGCACCATCAACACGCAGGGCGTCCAGACCAGCTACGGCATCGACGTCGACCAGTACGACATCAGCGCGCTGCTGTCGCCGGGCCAGGCCAGTGGCACCACTATCTACTCGTCCGGCGCGGACCTGGTGCTGCTCATGGCGCAGATCGTGAGCGCCACCTCCGACCCCGCGGTCGACCTCGGCATCACCGTGTCGCACGCCGGGACGTTCGTCGCAGGCGGTACCGGCACGTATACCATCACCGTGTCGAACGCCGCCGGCATGGAGCGCGAAGACAACACGGTCACGGTCATCGACACGCTGCCGGCGGGCCTCACCTATAACTCGTCGAGCGGCACGGGCTGGAGCTGCAGCGCGGCGGGCCAGGTCGTGACCTGCACGCACCCGCCGACCATCAACCCGGGCGCCTCGTTGCCGCCTTTGTCGCTGGTGGTGAACGTGGCCCAGGCGGCGGCGGCGTCCGTGACGAACAGCGTCACCGTGGCTACGCCCAGCTATGAACTCGTAACGTCGAACAATACGGCCACCGACGTCACCGCCACGCTCGATCCGAGTATCGCGACGTCGACGAAGTCGGTGGTGGATGTGAATGGCGGCGAAGCTTCCCCGGGCGACACGCTGCGCTACACCATCACGCTCACCGAAAGCGCGGGCGGGCAGGCGGTCAATGTGTCGATGACCGACGACGTGCCCGACGACGTGACCTTCGCCGGCTTCGTGTCGCTGCCGGCAGGCGCCGTAAGCTCGTTCACGCCTGCACCGGCGGGCGCGAATGCCAATGGCATCGTCAACGTGTCCGGCATCACGGTGCCGGCGAGCAGCTCGGTCACGGTGGTGTTCGACGTGATCGTGGGGGCGGGCACGCTGCCCGGCACGAACATCAATAACACCGCCACGCTCAACAACCCCCATGGCGCGGAGAACAACCCGGCCGCGCCCTCCGTGGTGGTGAATCCCTCGCTGATCCCGAGCACGGGCTCGAAGTTCGTCTATCTGCATCGCAGTGGCGCAGGCGTGCGGTCGCTGTCGCGCGTCGTGCCTACGACGGCCGACACCAACGAGCCGGTGGCGACGGGCACGCCCGACAGCTTCACCATCACGCCGGCATTGCAGACCGCTTTCTCGATCTCCGCGAATCCGATTCCCGTACGGCTGTGGCTCACGCGCAGTGGCAACACTCCCGCGGCGCGCGTCGTCACCGTGACGCTGACTTCGAGCTCGGGCTTCAGCACGTCGGTGAACCCCAGCATCACGCCGCCGAATTCGACCACCACGCCGACGCTGTTCAGCTTCAACCTGCCCAATGCGGTGGCGAGGACCTTCCCGGCGGGCACCACGTTCACGCTCACCGTGGCCAACGCGGGCAGCAACAACATCACCGTCTGGCCCAACGCCAACAACACGGCCGGCAACAACTCGCGCATCGAATTTCCGGCGACCACGGTCATCAACGTCGACAGCGTGGGGACGTACAGCGCGGCGTTCAACGGCGGCGCGGCGCAGGGCACTTTCTACCCGGGCCGCAGCGTGTTCGTGCGCGCGCAGGTCAGTGATCCGTTCGGCAGCTTCGACATCAGCAGCGCGCGCATCACCATCATCGATCCGGCGAACGTCACGCAGGTGAACAACCTGCCCATGACGGCGCAAGGCGCGCCGGCGACCTGCAATTCCGCCAGCGCGGCGAGCTGCATCTTCCAGTATCAGTACATCCTGCCGGCATCGCCCGCGCTTGGCGGCTGGACGGTGCGCATCACCGCCAACGAAGGTAGCGAGGGCACGGTCACCGACCTGGGCGTCGGCAATTTCATCGTGGTGATCCCGCAGCCCTCGCTGACTATCCTCAAGACCTCGACGGTGTTGTCGGATCCGATGAACGCCACCAATCCGAAGCGGATTCCGGGAGCCGTGGTTCGATATGACGTCACCGTGACCAACAGCGGGCCCGGCACCGTGGATGCCGGCACGCTGGTGATCACCGATCCCATTCCGACCGACGCCGCGCTGTACGTGGCGACCTCGCCGGGCAATCCAGTGGTGTTCGTGAATGGCACGCCCGCCAGCGGGCTCAGCTTTGCGTACCCCACCCACGTCGCCTATTCGTCGACGGGGGTGAGCGGGCCATGGGATTACACGCCCGTGCCCGACGTGAACGGATTCGATCCGCTGGTACGCGCGGTGCGTATCTCGCCCGCGGGGGTCATGAACGCCGCTGGCAGCGGGAATCCGGCTTTCACGATCCAGTTCCGGGTCCGCATCAGATAGGCCCCCGCTTCTTAGGAAAGACCCTCTCCGTTGCACCGGATCGAAGCGAATTCGGGGCAAGTGCACCCATCCTGGGATGTCACTTTCCAGACAGGCCGTCAGAAGCCGTATTTGGAGCCCTGAAAGCTTTTTTTCGGCCGGGGCGAGTTGGCACGCAGATTGCTTTATCTAGTTCGTCTGCGGAATGTTCTCCTCCCCCCTCGTGAGACTTTTTGCTGGACAGACGCGTGCAGGAACGGAAGGGCCTGCACGCGTTTTTTTAT
>Ga0190271_10002989_pt1 | contig 10472 bp, 7 predicted proteins | sample Popmic356T_FD_133747 | JGI IMG/M metagenome (GOLD analysis project Ga0190271, IMG submission 133747) | Populus adjacent soil microbial communities from riparian zone of Weber River, Utah, USA - 356 T | ecosystem: Environmental > Terrestrial > Soil > Riparian zone | place: USA: Utah | collected... | reverse complement strand
TGGATATCCTTCGATTGCTCTTGGGACACCCATCCACCCGTTATGCAGTCCCGCCTGGAGTGGCGAATCTTCTTAAGACCGGCTTTTCTTCGAAAAGCCTGGGCCTGCAGGTTGCGCGTGTGGTTTAAGTGAGTTTCATTGCCAAAAAAGGCCGCGCTTTATACCATCCCGCCCTCGTCAAAACAATGCCTTACGCAGGTACACCCGATGGACTCCCTCGTGAGCCGCCACATCACCATTAAGTCCCCGGCCGAGCAGGAAAAAATGCGCGTGGCCGGACGCCTGGCGGCCGAGGTTCTCGACATGATCGGGGAGCACGTGAAGCCCGGAGTGACCACCGAGGAGCTCGATCGCCTGTGTTTTGAGCACATTACGCAGGTGCAGCAGTCCATTCCGGCGAATGTGAACTATCGGGGTTTCCCCAAGACCATCTGCTCCTCGGTCAACCACGTGGTCTGCCACGGCATCCCGAACGAGAAGGTCTTGAAGTCGGGCGACATCCTGAACATCGACGTCACCGTGATCCGCGACGGATTCCACGGCGACACCAGCCGCATGTATTACGTGGGAAAACCCGCCCTGCCCGCGCAGCGCCTTGCCGAGACCTGCTGGGAAGCGATGTGGCGCGGCATAGAAAAGGTGAAACCCGGCGCACGCCTCGGTGACATCGGCCACGCCATCCAGACGTTCGTGGAAGCAAACAATTTTTCGGTCGTGCGCGAATACTGCGGGCACGGCATCGGGCGCGTGTATCACGAAGACCCGCAGGTGCTGCACTACGGCGAGCCCGGCACGGGCGATGAGCTCAAGGCGGGCATGACCTTCACGATCGAACCCATGGTGAACGCCGGCAAACGTCACGTGCGGTTGTTAGGCGACGGCTGGACCGTGGTCACCAAGGACCACTCGCTGTCGGCGCAGTGGGAGCACACCTGCCTCGTCACCGAGTCTGGTGTCGAGGTGCTGACGCTCGGCGAGCGCAGCAAGCGCCCCGCGTCGTACCAGTAGATGGCCTCTCTCGACGAGGACATCGAGGCAACCGAAACGACGGTCCTGCGCAGAGCGCCCTGGTTGCGCCTCGCGTACCTGCCGGATCGCCTCGCCGAAGCGGCATACGCGCCCGAAGCGTTTCGCAATGAACTGAAGGAAGCGCACGCCGAGCTCACCGAACGCTTCCGCACCGATGAATCGGTGGAAGTCCTGGTGCACGCCCGCGCCGAACTCATCGACGCCATCCTGCGCGAAGTGTGGCGCTCGCAATTGCCGGCCGGCTACGAAAGCTGGACGCTCGCGGCCGTGGGCGGTTATGGCCGCGGCGAGCTGCACCCGCATTCCGACGTCGACATCCTGATCCTCGTGCCGCAAGTCCCCGACGAAGCCGGACGCGCGGTCGTCGAACGCGTGGTCACCTTCCTGTGGGACATCAATCTCGAAGTCGGCCATAGCGTGCGCACCGTCGCCGAGTGCGCTGAAGAAAGCATCGCCGACGTCGGCGTCATGACCACTCTCATCGAGGCACGCCTGCTCGCCGGCAACGTGGAGTTGCTGGCCGCGATGCGCGAAGCCGTGTCGGCCGATCGCGTGTGGTCGGTGAAGGCGTACTTCGAAGCCAAGGTGCAAGAACAGCAGGACCGGCATCTCAAGGCGAACGACACCGCGTACAACCTCGAACCGAATGTGAAGACGGGCCCCGGCGGGCTGCGCGACATCCAGACGATTGCCTGGGTGGCCAAGCGCCACTTCGGCGCGAGCTCGCTCGATGAGCTCCTCACCCACGGATTCCTGTCCGCGTCCGAACTGCGCAAGCTCAAACAGGCGCAGTCGTTCCTGTGGAAGGTGCGCTTCGGGCTGCACGTGGTCACCGGCCGCCGCGAAGACCGCCTGCTGTTCGATCACCAGATCAAGCTGGCGCAGAGCTTCGGCTACGAAGATGCCTCCTACACGCTGGCCGTCGAGCAGTTCATGCAGCGGTACTACCGCACCGTCATGGACGTCATGCTGCTCAACGAACTGCTGCTGCAGTTGTTCCGCGAGGCCATCCTCACCGAAACCGCGCCGCCGCGGCCGCTCTCCCCGCGCTTCCAGGTGCGCAACGATTACCTCGAAGCGGTCAACGAGGAACTGTTCGCGCGCACGCCGTCCACGCTGCTGGAGCTGTTCGTGGTCCTGCAGCAGAACCCGGATGTAAAAGGAGTGCGCGCCTCGACCATCCGCTCGGTGAACAAGAACCTCTGGCTGATCGACGAGGAGTTCCGGCAGAACCCGCGCAACCACCGCCTGTTCCTGGAGATCCTGCGAGCGCCCGCGGGCGTCACCCATGAGCTGCGCCGCATGAACACTTACGGCGTGCTCGGCCGCTACATTCCGGCCTTCGGCCGCATCGTCGGTCGCATGCAGTACGACCTGTTCCATGCGTACACCGTCGATGCGCACACGCTGTTCGTGCTGAGCAACCTGCGGCGCCTGTCGCTGCCGAAGTACGACCATGAGCTGCCGCAGCTCTCGGCCATCATGCAGCAGTTGCCCAAGCTGGAGATCGCCTATCTAGCCGCGCTGTTCCACGACATCGCCAAGGGACGCGGCGGCGATCACTCGCAGCTGGGCGCCGTAGACGCCGAGGCGTTCTGCCTGGAACAGGGCCTGTCGCGGTACGACGCACGCCTGGTGGCGTGGCTGGTGCAGAACCACCTCGAGCTGTCGGTCACCGCGCAGAAGCAGGACATCTCCGATCCGGAAGTCATCAACGCCTTCGCGCGCAGGGTCGGTGACGAAACCCACCTCGACTATCTATACGTGCTGACCAGCGCCGACGTGCGCGGCACCAATCCGAAATTGTGGAACTCCTGGAAGGCGTCGCTGTTCCAGGAATTCTACGAGCGCGTGAAGCGCGCGCTGCGCCGCGGCCTGGAAAGTCCGATCGATCCCGACGAGCTCATGCGCGAGACCCAGGACGGCGCGCGCAAGTTGCTGGCCGCCAGCGGCCGCATCACTGCCCCGGAAATCACGCGCGCGTGGGAACGCCTGACTGCCGCGTACTTCCTGCGGCACACGCCCGAGGAAGTGGCCTGGCACACGCAGTTGCTGGCCGACCGCGAGCCTGGCAGCGAAGACCCGCTGGTCGCGGTTCAGACGAGCAGCGAGCGCGGCACCACCGCCATCCTCGCGTTCGCGCCACATCGCTACAACAGCTTCGCCATCACCACCGCGGTGCTCGACCAGCTCGGCCTCAACATCGTCGACGCAAGGATCACGCCGACCGGTGACGGCTTCAGCCTCGATCTGTACCACGTGCTCGAAGAAGACGGCGCGCCGATCGCCGACAGCGAACGTATCGGCGAGATCGAACGTGCCCTGTGGCGCGCCCTGCAGCACCCCGACGAGGCGCCGGTCACGGTCACGCGGCGCGTGCCGCGCCAGGCACGCATGTTCCGCACTTCGACGCAGATTGCGGTGACGGTGGACGAACGCAACCGTCGCTCGGTGCTCGAGCTCATCGCCGGAGACCGGCCCGGCCTCCTGTGCGACGTCGGCAAGGTGCTCATGGAAGAACGTGTGGATCTGCTGGCCGCGAAGATCATGACCGTCGGTGAGCGCGCCGAAGACGTGTTCTACCTGGCCTCGCTCTCGGGAGCACCGCTCGATGACGCCGCGGCCGCACGGCTGCAGCAGCGCCTGTCCGGCACGCTCGATCGCCGCGCCGCCGCGTGAACGGCCGCCTCGAACTACTCGCCGCGTATCCCTTCGAGCGCCTGGCGCGGCTCAAGAATGGCATCCAGCCGCCCGCGTCGCTGCCGCACATCGCCATGTCCATCGGCGAGCCCAAACACGCGCCGCCACCCTTCGTCATCGAAGCGCTGCGCCGCGAGCTCACGAAGCTCGACAGTTATCCGGTGACCGCCGGGCTGCCGGAGGCGCGCGCCAGCTTCGCCGCGTGGCTGGCGCGACGATTCAACGTGAAGGTGTCCACGGAGAACATGGTGCTGCCGGTGAATGGCACGCGCGAGGCGCTGTTCTCGTTCGTACAAGCGGTGGTGAGCACGGACCAAAGCAGGATGCACTCGGGTCGTCCGGTAGTCGCGATGCCGAATCCGTTCTACCAGATCTATGAAGGTGCAGCGTTGCTCGCAGGCGCAGAGCCCAGGTTTCTCAACACGACCTCGGGCGGTCGATTTCAGCCCGACCTCGATTCCGTATCCGCGGAAACCTGGAAACGCTGCGAGATCCTGTTCCTCTGCAGTCCCGGCAATCCCACGGGAGCCGTGCTGTCGCTCGAGTTCCTGCGGCACGCATTGAAGCTGGCCGACAAGCACGACTTCATCGTCGCCTCCGACGAGTGCTACGCGGAGCTGTACCGCGATGAGAATTCTCCGCCGCCGTCGCTGCTGCAGGCCGCGCAGGCCAACGGCCACGATTCCTTCCAGCGCTGCATGGTGTTTCATTCGCTGTCCAAGCGCTCGAGCGTCCCCGGACTGCGCTCGGGCTTCGTCGCCGGCGATCCGGCGCTGATCAAGCCCTATCTCCTGTATCGCACCTATCACGGCTGCGCCATGCCGGTGCCGACACAGCTCGCCAGCATCGCGGCCTGGAACGACGACGCCCACGCGGCCGCCAATCGCGCGCTGTATCGCGAGAAATATGCGCGCGTACTGCCGATCCTCGCGCCGGTGCTCGACGTGGTGGAGCCGGACGGCGCCTTCTATCTCTGGCCCGATGTGCAGCGCGACGATGAAAAATTCACGCGCGACTTGTTTGCCACGCAGAATCTCACCATCCTGCCGGGCAGCTACCTCGCGCGCGACACGCCCGCGGGCAACCCGGGCAGGCAACGCGTGCGCATCTCGCTGGTCGCGCCGGTGGAAGAATGTGTCGTCGCCGCGCAGCGCATCCGAACTTTTCTGGAGAACACCTAAGTGACCGACCTGACTACTCTTGCCGCCACCATCGACGAGGCGTTCGAGCGGCGCGCGGAACTCACCGCGAAGTCCGCACCGGCGAGCGTGCGGCACGCCGTCGAAGAGAGCATCGATCTGCTCGATTCGGGCCAGGCACGCGTGGCGGAAAAGAAAGACGGCCAGTGGATCGTGAACCAGTGGCTCAAGAAGGCCGTGCTGCTGTACTTCCGCACGCACGACAACGCCGTCATCGACGCCGGCTACACGCGCTTCTTCGACAAGGTGCCGCTGAAATACGCGGCCCGTTCGCAGGCGGATGACGGCGAGGCGCTGCGCAGTGGCACGGTGCGAGTCGTGCCGCCCGCCGTCGCGCGCCGCGGCTCGTACATCGCGCCCAACACCGTGCTCATGCCGAGCTACGTGAACATCGGCGCGTATGTAGATAGCGGAACCATGGTCGACACCTGGGTCACCGTCGGTTCCTGCGCGCAGATCGGCAAGAACGTGCACCTGTCGGGCGGCGTGGGCATCGGCGGCGTGCTCGAACCGCTGCAGGCGTCACCGACCATCATCGAAGACAACTGCTTCATCGGCGCGCGTTCGGAAGTCGTCGAAGGCGTGATCGTCGAAGAGGGCTCGGTCATTTCGATGGGCGTGTTCATCGGCCAGAGCACCAAGATCTATGACCGCGCCTCGGGACAGATCCTGCAGGGACGCATTCCCGCCGGATCCGTGGTGGTGTCGGGCAACCTGCCCTCGTCCGACGGCAAGTACTCGCTGTACTGCGCCGTCATCGTCAAGCGCGTCGACGCGCAGACGCGCGCGAAGACTTCGATCAACGAACTGCTCAGGTCCGACTGATGTGAGCGCCGGGTTCGCAACGCCGACCGGGATCCTCATCGCCGCGCTGGCGCTGATGGCCGGATGCAATTCCGATCCGGACGACCTGTTGACCTGCGTGGCGCCTGATGGCCGGGCGAATGCCATTCTCGCGTCCGAGCTCACGCTGAATCCGAACGGCCTCGCGCCGCTCACGGCCGTCGCGACGATCACGACGCGGGGCGCAGCCATGATCGAATGGGTTCTGGAAGGAAAGGACGGCCGCCCTTCCGACATCCGGCGAACCTCATCGGCCTGCACGGAGCATCACGAACTCGAAATTCTCGGCCTCTATCCGGATCACGAAAACCGGATCACGGTCCGCGCGATCAACGGCGGACATCCGACGGCGGACACGGTGCTCACCGTGCGCACGGCGCCGCTGCCGCGCGGAATTCCCTCATTCCGCATCGACCGGCAATACGCGGATTCTGCGCCGGCATTCTTCCTTGCCGACATGAGAACGCCCGTCTTCGCCGATCGCTACGGCAACGTGCGCTGGTACCTGCTGGTCGACGGCAGGAAGTACGCGACTCAACGGTTGCACGACGGAAACATCGCCTTCGGACTCGCCGATCAGGCGAAGGTGGTCGAGTACACGATGCTGGGCGCGAAGGTTGGCGAATGGTCGGTTGGCGCGGAATTCCGGGATATCCATCACGACGTGTTCGAGAAGGACGACGGCAACTTCCTCGTGACCGTAAGCAAGGTTGGCATCGACACCATCGAAGACTTCATCGTCGAGCTCGATCGGCGCACGGGATCCATCGTGAAAACCTGGGATCTGCGCCAGGTCCTGCCGAGGCGGGCCACGTACTTCGCCGACTCGCCCGACTGGCTCCACGTCAATGCCGTAATCCACGATCCCCGTGACAACTCCATCATCGTGTCCGGTCAACGACAGGGCGTGATGAAAATCACCACGGACAATCGCCTGCGCTGGATCCTCGCGCCCCCGGACGGCTGGGCGGGATTCGAGCAATACCTGCTCACCGCCGTTCCGGCGCCGGATTTCGAATGGAACTGGGGACAACACGCGCCCCTGCTCACGCCGGACGGCGACCTGATGTTGTTCGACAACGGTCTGGGGCGCGAGTACGGCAGCGCGGCTCACTACTCGCGCATGGTGCGTTATCGCATTTCCGAGCATGCGGCCGGCGGCGGCACGGTCGCGCAGGTGTGGCAATACGGAAAGAATCGTGGCGAGGAGTTGTACGCACCCATCGTCAGCGACGTGGACCATCTTCCCGCCGGCAATACCTACCTGATGACCTCGGGCTCGCTGGGGTTCGAAGTCGACTACGTGTCGGCGAACAACATCGCTTTCCGCGACGTGGCCCAGTCCGAACGGGCGCGAATTTCGGAAGTCGACGCCCAGGGCAACCTGCTGTTCGAAATGATCGTGCTCTCGGACCTTCCGGGTGAAATCGTCTATCGCGCGGAAAAACTTCCGCTCTACGCCACGCCATGAACCCTCGCGCCGCCGAACTCATCGCGAAACTCGGGCTCGAGCCGCACCCCGAGGGCGGCTTCTATCGGGAGATCTTCCGCTCCGCGCGCCTGGTGACGCCGCTCGACGGCCGCGGGGCGCGCGCCGCGCTGACGACTATCTACTATCTGCTGCCGGGCGGCACGGTAAGCCGCTGGCACCGCGTGACGTCGGACGAAGTCTGGCACCTCTACGAGGGCGGCCCCCTGGAAGTGCTCGAGATCGATGCCGGCTGCGACCAACTCACTCGACACCAGCTCGTGGCGGCCTCCGAGACTCCGGTCTGCACCGTCGCCGCCGATTGCTGGCAGGCCGCTCGGGCGCTCGCCGACTACGCGCTGGTCGGTTGCACCGTGGGTCCGGGTTTCGATTTCGCGGATTTCACGCTGCTCGCCAACGAGGCAGCCTCCGCCGAGCGCGTGCGTTCGCAATGGCCGGAGCTGGCGGCACTCATCTAATAGCCTGGCCGCGGGTTCGCGCAGCATCTACCGTCGCGGCGACGGACATATTCCGCGTCGGGGTTTTCCCTCCCACAACCCCGCGCAACGACGGACTCCGCGGGCGATTGCGGGGCCTCGCCTGCAAGGAAACCGGAACCCGGTCACCTCAAGTGGCCGGTCCGTGAGGCCGATAACCCACCTCATAACCCTAAATTCAAAGACCAGGAATCATGCCCCGCCTGCAAGTCCACGCCGTCAGATCCGAACAAACCTCCACTGCCTTGCAATTGCTCGATGCCGAGTTGGCCGACATCCATTTCGAACCGAGAATCCTGTTCGCGTTCTACGGATGCGACCATGATGACAAACTCCTGCACGCTCACCTGAAGGCGCGCTTCCCGCGTGCGGCCATCATCGGTGGCAGTTCCTCGGGCGGTGTCATGACCCAGCATGGCGTCATGGACGAGCGATCGATCGGCGTCATGCTCATCGACGATGCCGAGGGTGACTATGGCGTGGCCGCGGCGCCGCTCGGCGACGATCCCGCGCTCACGGCGGAGAAACTGCTGCTCGCCGCGCTCGCCGGCTGCGGCTGCAGCGGCCAGCTCCCCGAGCTCATCTGGGTTTATCAGGCGCCCGGCCGCGAAGAAGCCGTAGTCGAAGGTTTGCGCCGCGTGGTGGGCGACCGCTGCCCGATCGTCGGCGGATCTTCGGCCGACAATGACGTGAGCGGACGGTGGCGCCAGTTGGGACCCAACGGCCCGATGAGCGATGGACTCGCCGTGGCCGTACTCCTGCCGTCGGCGGCGCTCGGCAACGCATTCCAGGGAGGCTACGAACCCACGGGCCAGAACGGAGTCGTCACCAGCATCGGTTTCACGGCCGCTGGCCAGAGCGGTGTGGTCACTGCCAGCAGCGGCCGCGAGATCGTCAGCATCGATGGCGAGCCGGCAGCAGAAGTCTACAACCGGTGGATAGGCGGCCAGATCGATGCGCAGGTGTCGAACGGCGGCACCATTCTCGCCGAGACCACGATGATGCCCATCGCCACCGATGCGGGACTCGTCGACGGCGTCGCGCAATATCTGCTGATTCATCCGGAGTCGGTGACCAAGGAAAGCGCGCTGCGCACGTTCTGCAATGTCGAGGTGGGCGCGCGCGTATACGCGATGAAGGGCAATCGCCAGCGCCTGGTCGAGCGCGCGGGACGCGTCGCCGGCCAGGCCATGCGCGCGTTGCCCGCGGGCAATGGCGGCGCCGCTGGCGCGCTCATCGTGTACTGCGGCGGCTGCAAGATGGCCGTGGGCGATGACATCCGCGACGTATCCCGGGCCGTATCCGAGAGTCTCGGCGGCGCGCCGTTCATCGGCTGCTTCACGTTCGGTGAGCAGGGACAGCTCCTCGATCGCAACGTGCACGGCAACCTGATGATCTCGGCGGTCGTGTTCGGCCGCTGAGCCGACTCCCGAGCCCACCATAGTCCCGCATCATGTCCGCTGCCCCGACACGGATCGATAGCGCCGAGGAGTTGCGCGAAGCGCTGTTGCAGCTTCACGTGGACCACGAGGCGCTGGCCCACTCGAGCGCCCAGGCGCAACAGTTGCTCGATGCGCTCGAGTCGCTGCTGGCGGTCGAGTTCGACGACGATCCGTTCGCGCGCATGTTCGTGTCGCTGCGGCGCGTGTTCGCGTTCTCGCATGCGTTCGTGCTCACCGAATCTTCCGCCACGCCCGGCGTGCTCGAATGCATCGCCGCCGATCCGGCCCGGCTGGTCGGCTCGCAATGGCCCAGCGGGCCGCTGTTCGCCAAGGTGATGAGCGGTCGCGTGATCGCGGCCTTCTCGCACGCGGCGGTCGCCGAATGGCAAAACGCAGTGGGTCTCGACCTGTCGCCCGAGCAGGCCGCGTTGTATGCGCCGGTGCGCGTGCGCGAACAGCGCGGCATCCTCGCGCTGGTCGCTGCACCTTGCGGCGGTTTCGATCGCGGCCATGTCGCGCTGGTGCGGCGATTCTCGGTGCTGGCCTCGCATGCCCTGGCGACGCGCGTCGCCAGCGAAAACGCGGCCGAAGGCCGGCGCCTGCGCGAGCTCACCGCGCAATTGCGCGACAGCGAACTGCGCTCGCGCCGCAATGCGCAGCTGCTCGAAGAAATCGTGAACGCCCTGCCCATCGGGCTCGCGGTGCAGGACGAGACCGGACGATTGCTGCTGGTCAACGATGCGGCAGCCTCCACGGTCGGAATCCCGGCAGCGCAGCTGCGCGATGGGCCGGCGGATGCGCTCGGCAGCGGCGTGGCCGACGATGCCGATCGGCGCCTGCTGCTCGCAGGACGCGCGCGACTCATGCGCGAGGCCGGGATGGTGATCGGCGGTGAACCGCGCACGCTGATGGTGACCAGCAAGCCGGTGAAGATCTTCGATGAAAACCTGCTGGTGTCCGCCTCGCTGGACATCACCGAACGCAAGCGTTTCGAAGATGAACTGTCACGGCGCGCATTCCACGACCAGCTCACCGGATTGCCGAATCGCGCGCTCATGTCCGAGATAGTCGACAACGCGCTGCGCTCGCACCATCGCGGCGGCATGTTCGCGCTCGCCTTCATCGACCTCGACAGCTTCAAGCAGGTCAACGACTACTACAGCCACGCGGTGGGCGACGCGTTGCTCATCGCCGTGGCGCAGCGCATCCGCGAGCAGGTGCGCGTCGGCGATACGCTGGCGCGCATCAGCGGCGATGAATTTCTGCTGCTGCTGAATCCCCTGGAGCGTCTCGA
>Ga0190271_10002988_pt1 | contig 10473 bp, 7 predicted proteins | sample Popmic356T_FD_133747 | JGI IMG/M metagenome (GOLD analysis project Ga0190271, IMG submission 133747) | Populus adjacent soil microbial communities from riparian zone of Weber River, Utah, USA - 356 T | ecosystem: Environmental > Terrestrial > Soil > Riparian zone | place: USA: Utah | collected... | reverse complement strand
TCAGCGTTTCCCCGGGCCGGGTTGGTGAGCGCCAACGGTGCGATGCGGGCTGCGCCCAGGATGCCGATGCGCACCGGGGCACCGCTTTCAGGCAAGGACCCGACGCTAGCGCTCGACCCGGGTCACTACTTGCGCCACAGTGCACCAGTTCCGTCGATGTCGACGATCTCCGCGGATATTCCATGTTTCGCGCGGTAGTCGGTGACAGCCTGCTCGCACGCCTTCACCGCGTAGTAGTCGTCAACGATGCAGAAACCCCCGGGAGACAGCCGCGGATAGAGCGCATCGAGCGCTTGAATCGTGGATTCATAGAGGTCGCCGTCGAGCCTCAATAGAGCTATTTGGTCAATCGGGGCGTCCTGCAGAGTGTCTTTGAACCAACCAGGAAGAAAGCGGACCTGGTCGTCTAACAGGCCGTAACGCTCGAAATTGGCCTTGACCTCCGCTTCGGACACGCCCAGGATGCCCGCCGCAAGGTCCGCCCTTATTCCTTTGTCTGCCTTGTAATTTGCAGGATCCGAGCGCGGCACGCCCTGGAACGAATCGGCTAGCCAGACGGATCGCTTCTCATCCCCGTGAGCTGCCAGAACGGCGCGCATCAGGATGCAGGCCCCGCCGCGCCACACGCCGCATTCGACGAGATCGCCGGGGACGTCGTCGGCCAGAACCGTCTCAACGCTTTCCTGCAGACTGGTGAGTCGCTTCATGCCGATCATCGTCTCGGCCTCCGCCGGCCAGTCCAGGCCCAAGTCGCGCTTGTTCTCACTGAACGGGCTGATGCCCAGGCGCATGGGGCTGATGGTGTTGACGGCTTTGAAAAGTAGGCGTCGCCGCAGCGGCCACTCCGACGGCATGCGCTCATGCATCCCGTATCTCGTGAGGTTGCGTCGGAGTAGGTCGAGGTACAGCGATCGGACGTCGTGATCGGTGATGGTCAAAATTGCCCTCTATCTCGCATGCGTGCACTGGCGGCGCTGAGTCTAGATGGAAATTTACGCTAACGACAATGAACGGCCCTATCCCGCGGACGTACGACGTTCAGCCGAGGTAGTGTCCCGGCCATGTGGAGCTCACTGCTGGCGCTGGCGCTTGTTGGGATGCTCAATCCGGTGCGTCTCGGTGCCACCCTTCTTGTGAGCTCCCAGACACGGCCCGTGCAAAATCTCCTCGCCTATTGGGTCGGCAGCCTAATGATGGGTACTACCGCCCTCGTTGTTCCGTTGATCGTGCTGCACTTCACGCCAGCGTTTGGATCATTTGCGCACGATTGGGCAACCCCGGGATCGAGCCCTTCCGTTCGGTACATTCAAATCGGCTTCGGTGCGCTCGCAATATCGAGCGCAGCGCTGATTTCAGTGAGCTCGCTGACGCGCCGTCGTCAGCTGGCGCGCTTGGCAACGGCGGGCAACAACACGTCGGTCCTGGTGATGGACTCGAATGCATCGCCCGCAGTCTCGTCGCCGCCGGGGCCAGCGCAGGATGCGGCGTCGAAGGGCGGATCTGCGATCCAGCGACTGCTCGGACGAGCCCACGACGCATTGGAAAACGGATCCTTGTGGGTCTCGTGGGCAATCGGCCTTTTTATGGGGCCGGCACCCGACGTGGTTCTGTTCGCACTCGCGATCATCGTGGCCTCGGGAGCCGTGGTCGGCACGCAGATCATCGGCGCCTTCGCGTACGTCGTCGGGGTACTTGCGGTCGTCGAAATCATCCTCGTCAGCTATCTGGTCACGCCGGTGAAAACCCAAGCCGCACTGCGACGGCTGCATGACTGGGCGTCGGCACACCGTCTGAAGCTCCTGGTCGCCGTCTTGGCCGTGGTTGGGCTTTCGATGCTGGCCCACGGCGTGGGCATGTGAGCGGACGGCGCCCGACTTCGCCGATCAGCGATCAGCCAACACTCCGCAGCCGGGCAAAATCTTCCACGTAACCGGCAGCGGCCGCAACGCTCTTGGCGGGTTCGGTCATGCGGGTCGCGAGCTCACGGGCCCGCGCGACGTAGTCGGGGGCGAGGATGGTGCGCAAATCCGCAATTAGCGATTTCTCGTTGGCGGTCGAAAAGCGCCGAGCGGTGCCCACCTTCAACCGCTTAACGGCAGCGCCCCAAATCAGCTGAACGTCAGCCATCCAGAGGATCAACGTGGGCACTCCGGCGCGCAGGCCTGCGGCCGTAGTCCCCGCTCCACCGTGATGCACGACCGCGCGGCAGGCCGGAAAGATCGCCGCGTAATTCACCGCGCCCACTACCTTGACGTGCTCGTAATGCGGAACGTCGCTGAAGTCAGTCCAGCCGGCGCCAATCAACGCCCGCTCGCCCAACTGCGCGCAGGCCCCGGCGATCATGGTGATCGTAGCGGCCGGTGATTCAACCGGAATGCTGCCAAAACCGAAGAAAATCGGCGGTGTTCCCGCGGCAATCCACGACGCGACCTCCTCATCGGCATCCGTCGCCAACTCCAGCGTCAGCGTCCCGACAAACGGTCTCTGGGGGGGCCTTTGCCCATTCCATTTCTCCCACTCGGCCGCCAGCCCGGGAAAGCACACCTCGTCATAGCCCTGGATCTCCGGCGAACCGCGTTCGGCGATCCGCTGCGGCGCGGAGCCCGTTGCCTTCGGTAGACCCAGCTCACGGCGCTGCGCGTCCTCGACCTTCGTCAGCCCGCGACTAACCAGCCACTCATAGGCCGTCATCGCCGAGCGAATCAACGGCGCCGGCAGCATCGGAAAGAGGTGGCCGTTGACCCGTATCGGGAACCATTGCAGCGTGGCCAACGCCACGCCGTGGTACTCCGCCACATTGGCGGCAAGCTCCTGGTAACTCATGCCGGTCAGTAGCAGGTCGGCCCCATTCGCCAACGACGTCAACGTCGTGCTCATCTCCGCCCAGCGTTGGATACCCGGCTCCCGAGATTCGCGTAACAGCCTCTTCAGCTCCGGGATCCTCCAAAAGTTGCGGAAGAAGCGCCTCCAGAAGTCACTTGTCGCTCCCAGCCACTCTCGCGTATCCGGCCCGTAGGCGACCGCCTGAAGTCCAGCCGCCTCGGCGAAACCGATCAGATCGGGCGGGACGGCCATGCACACGTCGTGCCCTCGGCGCAGCAGCTCACGGCCGACAGCGACGCCGGGCTCGACATCGCCGCGGGTTCCATAGAATGCCAGCACAAATTTCATCGCGTGATCCTGGCCTTTCACTTCCCGTGCGCCTTCTGCGCGCTCGACCCGAAATAGAGAAGGTTTCTGCAGGCCAGGCTAGGCCCACGTCCCTCTGCGACGGTGAGCAAGTGCGAGGGCCTCGAGGCTCAGCTTCACGATGGACGGCGGCATGAGCCGGTTCAACTTGCGGTAGCGCTGGGAATCCTCGAACGCCGTCCGGAAACCACGTTCGGCCACCCGATACGCCTCGAAAACGCGATCCAGCGCAGACTCATCCCAGGGCTCGTCCCGCGCGGCCGCGCTTAGCGTTTCGTACGCCGACGAGATCCAGTCTGTGCCGAAGGGCTCTGTCACCGAGTCGTGGTATCGGTGGTGTCGAAGATCCGTTGTGAGAAACTCGTCGATTGCATCCTCATCCCGGTTGTCGAGATCGATCGCGAGCGCCGTGGAAATCCGCTTCACCTCCCGGCGCCAGTCCTCGAGAAGGTTGGCGTAGTCGACGAACACGCGCGGCATGCCGCGCGTGTCTCGCTCGGCCAGCAAAGAGTATTTCAGCCACCAGGCGCTCACGAGCTCCGGCGAGGACCGGACGTAAAATTGACCGCGAGCGCGCTTTTCAACCGACCCGATGACCTCCGCCGGGTGCCGCACCGCAATCACGGCCGCGACGTCGAATCCGGCCAGACGCGCCGCCTCGAACCACATGCCAGACACTGCCGTCATCTTCGGTTCCTTGATGACGACGAGCGGCGCGGCCGGCAGCGTGGCGAGATACGCCCTGATCTTGGCGATGCAGGCGGCTTTCTCTTCGGCGTCGAACGCACCTTCCTCCTGCAAGCGCAGTGACGGGTCATACCCGGAACTGTTGTGGCGGCGCAGGATATCTTCGTTGAGATGGACGGCTGCCCGCGGCTCCCAGAAGCCGCGCGGATTGCTTCCGGTGGCGCCCAACAGTCCGGCTGGGAGCGCAGCACCGCACAGCGAGATGACCCGCGTGAGCGCTGACGTTCCCGACCGGCCTAAGCCGATGACAAACAGAATGACTGGGCGGGCCACCGTCCCGCTCTGCGCGGCGGGGTTCATGCCGCGCACGCCGCAGAATCGCGTTGCTCCACCATGAGACAGCCCGGCGGCACAGTGGGTCGGTTATTAACCATGGCGTCAGAATAAGCCTCCGCCTCGATCGCTGAAATCCCGGGGCGCCGCCTCGGCTTCGCTACCCCGGTGCCCCCGCGAACGGCGCGGTTCCAACCCGCTGTCAACGCGTCATCGATACGGCGCGTTTCCATGTCTGCCGTGAGCGGCTAGAGCTAATGCACCGGCTAGGCCAAATCCGCAAATTTGTCAAGCGCGTTAATAATTCTCGACGGAGGGCCTAATATGCCACGCATGGTCCAACCCTCACCGCAACGCACTGACATCGTTGCACGCTTGATCACCGCGGATTCTGCATTCGGCCCAGCCATGCGAAAGGGGATCCAAAGCGTCAACAAGCTGCTCTACCCCTACCTAACCCGCCGTGCCGGCGACGACGTGGTCTTCCTGAACTGGGGTTACGAAGAGGACCCGCCAATGGCCTTAACGCTGGAGGCCGCCGACGAACCCAACCGATACCCGATCCAGCTCTACCACAGCACCGCAACCCAGGCCGGTGAGCTTGCCGGGAAGCGAGTGCTCGAGGTGGGCTGCGGGCACGGCGGCGGCGCGTCGTATCTCACCCGAGCGCTGGGTCCAGCGTCCTATGTCGGGTTGGATTTGAACCCGGCCGGTATCGAGTTCTGCCGCCGGCGCCATCAGGTGCCGGGGTTGGAGTTCGTGCAGGGCAACGCCGAGAACCTACCGTTTCCCGCGGCGTCGTTCGATGCGGTGATCAATGTCGAATCCTCGCATTGCTACCCGCATTTCGACCAGTTCCTCAGCGAGGTTTGGCGGGTGCTGCGTCCAGGCGGAGCGTTCCTATATACCGATGTGCGACAGCGGTACGAGTGCCCCCGGTGGGAAGCAGGGCTGGCCGATGCGGACGGACTACGGGTCGTGTCATGGCGGGAGATCAACGCAGAGGTTCTGCGCGGGATAGAACAGAATTCGGAGCCATGGGGTCCGGTGATGGATAGCTTGGTGCCGGGATTCATGCGGCGGATGGCCCGCAAGGGGGCGCCGATGCAGGAATCGTGGATCTACAAGAGCGTGGCAAGCGGGCGGTCGTCGTACCGGATGTACTACTTCGTCAAGGGATGAGGTTGATCAGCGCAGTCCGGCTACGTCCGGCACGCACATCTTCGAACGGCCATGCAACCACCGGTGACGCGCGGCCGGACAATCGGCTCGCATTGCTGGACCAAGCCTTCTATGCGGGGCATCGCGCCGCCGGCCAGAAGGAAGCCATGCAGGTCGGCTGGGTTTATGAACACGCTATCGACTTCGAGGGGCTGAGGCGTTTCCACCACAATCTCGGTTACGGATTGTTGGGACGGCTCATCGAGCGTTCGCCGCTGCCGTTCGCCCGGCATCGGTGGGTCTTGGATCGGGGGCCATCGGACATCGATATCGCGGAGTGCGCCCGTCCACGGGCTGAAGTCAGCGACTGGTTTGAAGAATGCTCACAATTACCAGTTGATCCGGAAACGGGGCCAGGCTGGTATGTCGGCGTCCTTCCCCTCACGGACGGCTCGACCGCGGTCACCCTGTTGATGTCCCACAACGTGCTCGACGGCATCGGTGGTGCGATCGAGGTAGCTAAGGCCGCCATGGGCTACACGCAGGACTTCGGCTACCCGCCGCCGCGTTCACACACTCGACTGCGCGCGGTGATTCGGGATGTCGGCCAAGCAGTCCGGGACGCACCCGAGGTTGCCCGGGCGCTTGTGGCGGCGGCAAAAGTGTTCCGCGGTCGCCGGCACGATGCTTCCCGATCATCACCGGCATCGCCGCCCGTTCCCCGCCGTGTAGACGACGGCGCTGACCCGGTCATTGTGCCCGGGATCTGGATCCATATCGATATGGATGATTGGGATGCCCGGGCGCAGACTCTTGGTGGAGCGAGTAACACGCTGGCCGCCGGGTTGACCGCGAGACTCGGGGAGCACCTGGGGCGCCGACATGCCGATGAGGGCAAGGTCGCAATGCAACTCGTTGTGAGCGATCGCACCGAAGGCGATACGCGTGCGGTCGCAGTGTCCTTTGCCCGCGTCAGCATCGACCCGACGCGGGTAACGACCGATCTGCGTGATGCCCGCGCCGCCGTGAAACAGGCGCTGAAGACTCTGCGGGAAACGCCAGATGAGTCATCGCTGCTCGCTCCGCTGACTCCGTTCACGCCGAAGCGGATGTGGAAACAACTGGTCGATGAGGTGATCACCGACCCCGATTTCCCCGCAGTTTGTTCTATTCTCGGCGACATCGGCTCAGAGGTGACCCGTCCTGATGGCACCCAGTGCGAGTACGGATACGCACGGGGGCTGACTCAACATTTCACGCGACAGTCGCTAGAGCGAATGGGCGGCGAATTGCGGCTGCTGTATATGCGCCTGCCGGGGCTCGGCAAGGTTTCGATCAGCGTCCAGGCCTACCGACCGGGTGCTGAGAACACAAGGCCCGCTTTGCGTGAGCTGGCTGCACGCACGCTGGCTGAGTTCGACCTGACTGGCGAGATCGAGTAACGAATCGTCTCGTGCGGGCTGGGCGAGCCGGGGAAAATCTAGGGCCGCGCCATGCACTACGACCCGATAGTTGCGGAAGCGTCAATATATGGTTAAGTGTCGACAAGATCGGTCGCGCTCCGGGTCGTTGCTCGTACGTGGTGACCGCCGAACAGTCGGCATGGCCCTGGCGGGAAAGCCCGTGGAAAGGCGGAAAGGATGGCTGCGGTGGTCGACGGCAGTTTGCCCGACGTTGAGTCAGCCCGGGCCGATGTCGCCATCGAGAGCGGCCACGACCCCGGCCAACAGTCTCGCCGCCGACCTTTTCGGCTCCGACGCGCTCGTCAACCGTCGCCTGCACCTCAAGTACAAGGTGGATCTCGAAAGAGTCGTCGAACTCTGGGCTCAGCGACATTCATGCTGCTGAAGCGGGTGTGGATCCCGCTGGTCGTACTGGCCGTGATCATTGCTGGAGGATGGACTGTGTCGCGGCTGCACGGCATATTCGGCAATGAGAGACCCCTCTCCTACGGCGATACCAGAAACGACGAGGCCAAACCTTTCAACCCCAAACTCCTGAGGTACGAGGTCTTCGGGCCACCAGGGACTTCGGCGGAGATCAGCTATTTCAACGCCGATGGTGACCCAGAATATGTTGAGGGAGTACCACTGCCGTGGTCGTTGGAATTCCCGATCACCGCGGCGGCGGGCGTCGGAAGTGTCGCGGCCCAGGGTGATGGTGACAGTATCGGCTGCCGCCTCCTGGTAGACGACGTGGTCAAAGCCGAGAAGACGACGCACGCAGTCAGCGCCTTTACCTCCTGCATGCTGAAGGCCGCATGAGCAACCACCGACTGCCCGATACTCGGCCATCGGTAGCGCGAACGATCCGTCGATTTTCGGTGCTCATCATCTTGGGGTGGTTGGCGATCGTCGTTGTCGCGAGTGTCGGCGTCCCCTCACTGGAGCAGGTCGAGAAACAGCATTCGGTATCACTGAATCCCACAGAAGCGCCGTCCTTCGAGGCGTTAAAGCGCATGAATGAGGTCTTCAAGCAAGCTGATTCCGGCGGTGTGGTGATGATCGTCTTGGAGGGTCAGCAACCCCTCGGCGAGGATGCTCACCGGTACTACGATCATTTGATTCGTCAGTTGCGCGACGATCCGGCGCATGTGCAGAGCATCCAGGATTTCTGGGGTGACGACCTCACTAAGGGCGCCGCGCAAAGTGCCGATGGTAAGGCCGCATATGTTCAAGTGAGCCTCGCCGGTGACCCGGGCCAGGCCTCGGCCAACGCATCTGTCGAAGCGGTTCGTCACATCGTCGAGCAGATACCGACGCCGCCGGGTGTCCAGGCGTACGTCACCGGCCCTTCGGCGGTCGCTGCGGACATTAGCAGCAGCGGCAACAAGACGGTCATCCTCATCACGGCGTTAAGCATCGCGGTCATCTTTACTATGTTGCTACTCGTCTACCGGTCGCTCATTACCGTGCTTCTTTTGTTGGTGGTAGTCGCTATACAATTGCAGGCTGCCCGAGGAGTCGTCGCATTCCTTGGCTATCACGGGGTGATTGGACTTTCGACCTTCGCGGTTAATCTGCTGGTATCTCTATGCATCGCGGCCGGCACGGACTACGGGATATTTTTCGTCGGGCGATATCAGGAGGCACGTGAGGCCGGCGAGGATCGGGAGACGGCGTACTACACCACTTACCGCGGGGTCGCCAAGGTTGTCTTGGCCTCCGGTTTAACGATCGCCGGTGCGATTTTCTGCCTGAGCTTTACCCGGTTGCCCTTTTTCAATGTCCTGGGTGTCCCTTGCGCGGTGGCCGTAGTTGTCTCGGTAGGGGTCGCGCTCACGCTGTATCCGGCGGTTCTTACCGTCGGAGGCCGTGTCGGTCTGTTTGAGCCCAAACGGAAAATGAAAGCTCGCGGTTGGCGGCGGATAGGCACGGCAACCGTGCGGTGGCCCGGGCCCATTCTCGTCGCGACATTGGCAGTCACGCTTCTCGGGCTATTGGCGCTGCCGGCATTCAAGCCCAGCTATAACGATCAGCAGTATCTCCCCAAAAATATTCCAGCCAATCAGGGGATGACGGCCGCAGCGCGACATTTTCCTCAGTCGGCGATGATGTCGCCCGAGATACTGCTGGTCGAGAGCGATCACGATCTGCGCAACCCGGCAGATTTTCTGGTACTGAACAAACTGGCCAAGGCGGTCCTCGCTATTCCGGGCATTTCCAACGTACAGGCCGTAACCCGGCCAGAGGGAGCCCCGATCGCGGGCACGACAATACCGTATATGCTCAGCATGCAGAATGCTGGCCTGCAACAATACTCGCAGTTTCAGAAATCGCGCATGGAGGACATCCGCAAGCAGGCCGACATGTTAGGCGAAGCGGTTAACATCATGCGGAACATGTCTGGCCTGATCGGACAGTTAGTCGCCACGACGCATGAAATGGTCGGCACAACGCATGAAATGCGGGACATCACGAACGAGTTGCGGGATAACGTAGCGAATTTCGAGGATTTCTGGAGGCCGATCCGCAATTATTTCTACTGGGAGCCGAAATGTTTCAACATTCCCATTTGCTGGTCGATGAGAAGCATATTTGAAACGATTGATGGTGTTGACCAGATTACGGTCAAGCTGGACGATCTGGTTGGAAACCTCGATCAGTTAGACGTGCTCATGCCGCAATTGATGGTTCAGCTACCGGAAATGATCACGATCATGGAGAGCATGCGGACGATGATGCTAACCATGCATAGCACCATGTCCGGGGTCTATGGGCAGATGGATGACAATAACGAAAGTCCGACTGCCATGGGGAAGGCGTTCGACGCCGCCGAAAACGACGATTCCTTCTACATTCCCCCGGAAATCTTCAAGAACGAAGACTTCAAACGAGTCATGGACATATTTTTGTCGTCGGACGGGAAGGCCGTCCGTATGCTTATTTCGCAAAAGGGCGATCCCGCGTCGCCTGAGGGGATCGCGCGGATCGACGAGATAAAAAGAGCGGCCGCGGAGGCGCTTAAGGGAACTCCGCTGGAAAGCTCGAAGATCTACCTCACCGGCACCGCAGCAATGACGAATGACATCGTCGTGGGCTCCAAATACGATCTGATGATCGCGGTAGTCGCCGCGATCTGCCTGATTTTCATCGTCATGCTGATCATCACGAGAAGTCTTGTTGCCGCCTTAGTAATCGTAGGTACGGTTTTGGTTTCGCTCGGTGCGGCATTCGGAGTGTCCGTGTTCGTCTGGCAGTTTTTGTTCGGCATACAGATACACTGGGCAGTGCTTGTGATGGCTGTGATCGTACTTTTGGCGGTGGGGTCTGACTACAATTTGCTGTTGGTAGCCCGGATAAAAGATGAACTAGGCGCCGGCATCAACACCGCAATCATTCGTGCGATGGGTGGCACCGGCAAGGTCGTGACTATCGCGGGGCTGGTTTTTGCCGCCACCATGGCGTCTATGGTGATCAGCGATCTGCGCAGCATCGGTCAAGTGGGCACGACGATCGCGCTGGGTCTGCTGTTCGACACGTTGGTCGTACGCGCGTTCATGACGCCGTCGATCGCCGCGCTGCTGGGGCGGTGGTTCTGGTGGCCGCAACAAGTGCGCCCCCGCCCTGCCAGTCCGTTAGTAAGGGCCACTGGGCCCCGTCC
>Ga0190271_10002987_pt1 | contig 10475 bp, 8 predicted proteins | sample Popmic356T_FD_133747 | JGI IMG/M metagenome (GOLD analysis project Ga0190271, IMG submission 133747) | Populus adjacent soil microbial communities from riparian zone of Weber River, Utah, USA - 356 T | ecosystem: Environmental > Terrestrial > Soil > Riparian zone | place: USA: Utah | collected... | reverse complement strand
GGGGGCCGGTCATACACTGGCTCGATGCGCTTGCTCCTTGTCTCCACGTACGAGCTGGGGCGTCAGCCTGTCCACATCGCCTCGCCGGCGGCGGCCCTCGCCGCGGCTGGCGTCGACGTCGTCACTGTCGATCTCGCCGTCGAGGACTGGGACAGCTCTCGTCTGGACGGCGCCGACGCTGTCGCCTTCTCGGTGCCGATGCACACCGCCATGCGTCTCGCCATCCCGATGGCGCGGGAGTTGCGCCGGCAGCAGCCCTGGCTTCCGATCGCCTTTTACGGTCTGTACGCCGGCGTGGGTCAGGACCGGGTGGTTGGCGATGTCGCCGACTCGGTCTTTGTCGGCGAGTACGAGCCGGATCTCGTGGAATGGGCAACGACCGTTGGATCGGGGACTGAAGAAAAAGGCGTGAGCCGTAGTCGGGGGCGGACAAAGTTTCACCGACCCGCGCGATCCACGTTGCCCTCGCACGATAACTACGCCCGCCTCGAGTGGATGGGCGAGGCGCGTCTCGCTGCCGCTGTCGAGGCTTCGCACGGATGCCGGCACCGTTGTCGCCATTGCCCGATTCCTGTTGTCTACGACGGGAGGATGCGGGTGGTCGGGGCGGATTCCGTGCTGGCGGACATCGACCACCTCGCTTCCGACGGGATACGGCATGTGACATTCGGCGATCCGGACTTTTTCAATGCACCCCCGTATTCGATGGACCTGTTGACGGAGGCCCATGCCGCTCATCCGGAGCTGACCTATGACGTGACAGTCAAGGTCGAGCACATCCTGGCGCATCGGTCCCTGTGGCCTCAGATGGCAGAGCTCGGGGTTCTCTTCGTGGTCAGCGCCTTCGAGAGCACCGACGATCGCACTCTCGACGTGCTCGACAAGAACCACACGGCGGGTGACATGTCCGAGGCGGTGGCATTACTTCGCTCCTCAGGCATCCATGTGAGGCCGACCTGGCTCCCTTTCTTCCCGTGGACCCTGCCGTCGGATCTGACCGGCATCGTGGGCTTCATCGACGATCATCGGCTGTGGCCGGCGACTGACCCCGTGCAACTGGCGATCAAGCTCCTCATCCCCGAGGGGTCGCTCCTGGAGACGCACCCGGCAGTCGTGCCCTACCTGACCGCCTATCAACCGGAATCGTTGACCTGGACGTGGCGGTTCGCAGATCAAACCACAGAGCGGCTGCAGGGAGCTCTCGACTCGATAGCGGCCGAGGCCTCCGATTGTGGGGCGGACGCCGGCGACACCCTGCTTCTGATGCGGGAGAGGATCGGGGAGATGACGGGTGTCCAAATGGCGGCCATGCCTTCGTCGCCACCGGCGCCGCGCCTGACCGAGAGCTGGTTCTGTTGTGCGGAGCCCACCGCAGGTCAGGCTGCGCCAGTGGGACTCACCATCGGTAGGGTGCCGCTCGCATCGGCATAGAGGAGCAGATGACGGCGGTCCTGGCGGCGCAAGGGCTCATCAAGAGCTTCGGTGATCTGATCGCGGTGAACGGGGTCAGCTTCGAGATCGCGGAGGGGGAGACCTTTGGCCTCCTCGGGCCCAACGGGGCGGGAAAGACCACGTCGATTTCGATGGTCGCAGGTCTACTGGAGCCCGACAACGGCACCGTTCACGTGGCGGGGACCCAGATCCGGACCAATTCGACCAACGGAAGGTCGGACATCGGTCTGGTGCCCCAGGAAATCGCCATCTACCCCGACCTGACTGCTACGGAGAACCTGAGATTCTTCGGGCGTCTCTACGACATGCCCGGCGAGACGTTGGACAAACGCGTAGAGGAAGTGCTCGAGGTGATCGGGCTCTCCGAGCGTCAGGATGATCTGGTCAGCGAGTTCTCTGGCGGAATGCAACGGAGGCTGAACATTGGCATCGGGCTGCTCCACCGACCCCGCCTGCTCATATTGGACGAGCCGACGGTCGGCGTGGATCCCCAGTCCCGGAACGCCATCCTCGAATCCGTCGAGGACCTGTCGGGTGAGGGGATAGCAGTTCTCTACACCACCCACTACATGGAGGAGGCAGAGCGGCTCTGCGACCGCGTGGCCATCATCGACGAGGGGGTGATCAAGGCCGAGGGCACCAGACGCGAGTTGGTGTCACTGGTGGGGGAGAAGGACCGGATCCGGGTGACGGTGACCGGGGACCTGGTCGAAGTCGCCCGCGTCGCTTCCGAATTGCCGGCGGTCCACGAGGCCAGCCCTGCCGACTCAGGCGTGGACGTCCTGGCCAACGACGCCTCGTCAGTTCTCCCCGAGTTGCTGTCCCGGGTGGCTGCGACCGGCGCCAACGTCACCGGTGTGGCCGTGTCGGAGCCCAATCTCGAGGCGGTTTTCCTGCATCTGACCGGCAAGGCCTTGCGCGACTGATCATGGGGGCGGCGACCCGGATCGCGGGGAAGGACCTCAAGCTCCGTGTGCGTGATCGTTCGGCGTTCATCATGGGGATAGTCACGCCGTTGGCCCTGGCCTACATCTTCCACCTCGTCTTCGGCGGGACATTCAGCGAGGAAGCATTGGACCTCCAGGTCGGATTGGTCGACCTGGACGACACCCAGGTGTCACAGTCTCTGGGTGAGGCGCTCTCCGGGCTGGAGGCCGAGGGGGTCCTGGTCCTGACCGACTTCGACGACACGGCTTCGGCCGAAGCCTCGGTAGAAGATGGCGAGATCGGCGCCTACATCCTCCTCAATCAGGGCCTCGGCGCCGCTGCCATCCAAGGCCAGCCATTCACGATCGAGGTGGTCGGCGACGTCGACAGTCAGACGACGACCCAGGTGACGTCCTCGATCGCCTCCGAATTCGGATCGGCTATCGAGCGGTCCCAGCTCTCGGTGACCACGGCGATCGCTCTGGGCCAGCCGCCGCCTCCAGATGAGCTGGCCATCTGGGGCGAGGAGGCTGCCCTTCGACCGCCGGCCTTCACCTTCGTGGATGTCTCCGCCGACACCCGGCAACTCGACGCCAACACCTTCTTTGCCGCGGGGATGGCTGTGTTCTTCCTCTTCTTCACCGTTCAATTCGGCGTTGTCGGCATCCTCGAGGAGAAACAGGGCGGAACCCTGGCCCGGCTGCTGGCAGCGCCGATCAGCCACACCAGCGTGGTGGCGGGCAAGGCGATCCTCTCGTTCGCTCTCGGTCTCATCTCGATGACCGTGTTGATCGTTGCCACTCACTACCTGATGGATGCGGAGTGGGGCCCCCCTCTGGGGGTGGCGCTGCTGGTCGTCGCCGGCGTCCTCGCCGCGACCTCCATCATGGGGGTCATCGCCGCCACCGCCACCAGTGCCGACGGCGCCGCCAACCTGGGGGCGATCATCGCGGTGATCCTGGGGATGCTGGGCGGGACATTCTTTCCGATCGGCCAGGGCAACGACTTCCTCGCCCGGCTCTCGTACCTGACCCCGCACGCATGGTTCATGCGCGGTCTCGCCAACATCTCCGGCGGAGCGGAGTGGACCGGGGTTCTACCTGCTGTCGGTGCCCTGCTCCTGTTCACACTCGTCTTCGGGACGGTGGCCTGGGTGCTCCTCCAGCGAAAGCTGACGCGATGAGGAAGATCCTCGCCATCGCCGGTTCCAACGTGCGTCGCATGTTGCGTGAGCGCTCCAACATCTTCTTCGTCTTCATCTTCCCGATTGCCCTGATCCTGCTCATCGGCGCTCAATTCGGCGGGGACTTCGATCCCGGGGTCGGGATTCACCAGGAGGACCAGGACCCGCTGGCGACCGCCATCACCGAGGAGATCCAAAGCGACGAATCGTTGGCGGTGACGATCTTCGAGACACGGGATGATCTGCTCGACGCCGTTGAGAGGGGCACGGTCCAGGCGGGCCTGTTCATCCCGGCCGGAGCGAGTGGGCGAGCCGAAGCCGGAGAACAGGTCGAGTTGGGATTCGTGGCGAGACCCGATGGTGCCGGGCCCCAACTGCAGTCGGTCGTCAGCGCCGGTGTCGCCGGGGTGATGACGCCGGTGGGAGCGGCCCAATTCGGGGCCGAGAAGTCGGGAGCGAGCTTCGACGAAGCTCTCGAGGTGGCACGATCACAGACCGATGTGGCCCCGGGGATCGATGTCGAGACCACCGCGGTCGGTGAGGCGCTGTTCCCAACGACGCTGGGCCGGTTCGACCTGGGTGCGGCACAGCAACTCGTCCTGTTCACCTTTCTGACCGCCCTTGCCGGATCGGCTGCCCTCATACTCAGCAGGAAGCTGGGCATCTCCCGCCGCATGCTCTCCACTCCAACCTCCACGGGGACCATCGTGGGCGGCGAGGGCGCCGGGCGCTGGGCGGTGGCCATGGTCCAGGGGCTCTACATCGTGATCGTGACCTACCTGCTGTTCCGGGTCGATTGGGGTGACCCATGGGGTGCCTTTCTCATCCTGGTCGCCTTTTCGGCGGTCGGGGCAGGAGCGGGGATGCTGATGGGGGCTACCTTCAAGAACGACCAGCAGGCCGGTGGCATCGGTGTAGTCCTCAGCCTCGGGCTGGCCGCCCTAGGCGGGTGCATGCTCCCGATCGAGCTGTTCTCTCCCGCAATGACCCGGGTTGCGCATCTCACGCCGCACGCATGGGCACTCGACGGATTCGCCGAGCTCGTACGGCGGGATGGGACCGTGGCCGACATCCTCCCCGAGCTCGGCGTTCTCGTGGTCTACGCCACCGTTCTACTCCTGCTTGCCGGCTGGCGGCTTCGGACGGTGCTGACCCGGCCCTGATGTTTGAATGAGCATCGGTGGCTGATCAGAACATCAATCCTGTCGGATGTCTCGGGCGGGTCCTCACCATCCTCGGAACACTCTGGCTCGGCTTCGTCGTGTTGGCAGGGCTTGGCGTGCTTTCCGACGTTGGGGTCAGCGAGGGCTTCTTTGCCGGTGCGTTTGGGAGCGCCATCCCCGGTGTCCTGCTCTTGTGGGCCGGTCGCGTGCTGCGCCGCCGGGCCCGCACGATGGCGACGCAAATCGAGACGGTCGCGCCGGCACCGGTGCACGGCCCAGCCGAGAAGCGGGTGCCGACCATCCGGATCGAATCGATGCAGACCGAACCGCCCCCGGCGCCAAGCCGGCCCCCGCCCACGATCATCAAGCCTGCAGCAAAGCCTGCCGCGTCTTCGACGGAGGCTCCAGCCGTGGAACCCGTCGACCTCCCCCCACCACTGGTACCTCCCGAGCCCAAGACATCGCGCCAGATGATCGACGAGGCGCGCAAGAAATGGGGCCGACCGCGTTGAGTGGGCGCGCCTACAGCCCGGCGGCGGCGAGAGTCCGGGCGCTGCGGACTTCGGCGGCGAATGCGGCGCGGCGGGCGGCGACCCCGTCGGCATCATCGATCAGGCCTCGGTTGGCGGCCAGGGCGAGCGCCGACTTGAAGAGGACCTGGCTGGCGCTCTCACCCGAGATGAGCCGTTCCTCGATCCGGTACATGCGCGCTCGGGCCAGACACGCCTTGAGGAAGGACTTCTCTTCGTATCGGCCCTTGAGGCTCTCTAGCTCATCACCTACCACTTGATAGGCGTCGAGGATCGGCAGCACCGCCCAATAGGCCAGTGGCGACCCGAGCTTGGCCTGCACCTCGGCCGACCCGGTCGTGGTCAGAACATGTTCCCAACCGGGGACGTCGATGACGATGTCGGACTCGACGTCGGCGAGGAATTGGTCCTTTTCAGGGAAGAAGAACTCGAACTTGAGCAGGTCGCGGTAAGCGAGAAGGGCATCCCTGACCCGTTCCGGGCGCTCCTCACCGGTCTCGGACACCGAGCCGATGGCCATCTCGGCCAGGGCGCGATTGACGAAGAAATGCACGATCATGTTGCGGTAATACGAGATTCGGATCATCTGGTCCTCGTCGAGCCAGAAGACCCGCCGTCCAAGGGCCTCGTGACTGCTCACGTTGTCGTGCTCGGCGAGCCAGTCGAGGATGGTGGCCACCCGCGACGGGTCGCGCAGATCTGAATCCTCCGTGGTGGGCAGGTCGCGGGCCCGGGCGAACTCGACGAGCCGGGCAGCCCCCTCGGCCAGTTGATCTGACGACCGGGCCGTTCCCCTCGCGGCGAGCAGGGCGACACTGACCAGGGCGGTTGGGGTGATCGGGGTGACGTGTGCAATCCGGTACATCACCTCGAAGGCCAGTTTCTGCAGCCCGATGGACGTCTCTTCTCCGAGGTCCGTAGGTCCGACCATGCTCCGCGCCGAGACCGGCTCCCCGAACCGGATATGGATGTCACCATATCGGCGGCGGAGCGACCGCACCGCCTTCAGCATCCACCCGAGGGATTCCTTCTCCTTGTCCTTGCCCTGCGCCTCACGGGCGTAGTCGGGGACGTCCTGTATCTGGTCGTAGGCAATCGACACCGGGACCAGCTGGAGGTCCTCCGCCTTGCCGCGGTGCATGGAATCCGCCACGTAGCTCAGAAGCCCGAGACGTGGAGGCATGAGCTTCCCCGAGCGCGACCGCCCTCCCTCCATGTACCACTCGAGCGGGAACCGCTTCTCGACCAGATAATCCAGATACGAGCGCAGGACCATCTTGTAGAGAGGGTTGTCCTTGAAGGAGCGGCGGATGAAGAACACCCCCGTTCGTCGGACGAGTGGACCGACCGGGAAGAAGTTCAGGTTGATGCCACCGGCTGTGTGGTTGGGCGGGAAGTCGTTCTCCCAGAGCATGAACTGGAGGCTCAGACGGTCGAGATTCGATCGGTGGGCGGGAAGGAAGATGATCGGGTCGCCATCGCCCAGAGCGGCGAGACGCCGGACGTCGTCCTCCGAGTACTTGATGTCGCCATAGCCCTGGCTGTACAGCTTGTGGATGCCGTTGGCGATCAGATCGATCACATACGGCGAGTGGGTGGCGGCGATCTCGCGGAGATATCGCTCCGCCTTCTCGCGTGCCAGGGCGGGGGCCATGTCGGTCTCGGCGGCAACGGCGTCCACTGCTTCGAGGAACTCCCGGCGGGAGAGGATGGCCTCGGGCACGAACCGGGGGATCTTGTAACGGTTGCCTACCAGCCTCCGCTCGGCCCGGTCGAGAATGAGCCATGCCCTCCTGGTGACGTAGTTGGACAGCGGGTCCACCTGCCCCGAGGCCTGATAGTCATTGGCGAGGTCCGAGGCATGGGCCCCCGCGGCGGCGGTGAATCGAATCCGCCCCGGCCTGGCCATTCGAATCCATCTCGCCCGTGGCCCTTTCGGGTCCCTGGCGTCCCCTGGTCGCAGAATGTCCCACCAGCTGACTGCCCTTCGACCCTTCTTGATCGGTGCCAGCCAGAGGACTCGAAGTGGTATCAGGAAAGGGTCGTCGGCAGCGACCAACGTGTCGGTCAGGGCTCCGATGTCACCACCCTTGCCCCGGCGCGACGACGTGATCCTGACCGTCTCGACCTCGCGACCGATCTCGTCTTCGGCCCATCGGGTCAGCAGGGAGGCCTCGTAGTCGGAGGCGGCGTCGAGCAGGTAGACGATCCGCGAGTCGGCCGGCCCGGTCAGCAATTCTGGGGGTTCGGCCGACTTCCTAGCCACGGCAACACTCTATTGGGCTGCCACAATCGCCACCCGTGCGGATCGTCGTGCAACGCGTGACGCGAGCCTCCGTCGAGGTAGACGGTCTCGTCGTGGGCTCGATCGATTCCGGGTTCCTCCTCCTCGTTGGCATCGAGCCCTCGGACACCGAGCACGACATCGCTCGAGCAGTCGACAAGATCGGTCATCTACGAGTCTTCCCTGATGAGGCAGGACAGATGAACCGCTCGCTCCTCGAAACCGATGGCTCGGCTCTCGTCGTGAGCCAATTCACACTTCTTGGCGACCTCCGTAAGGGACGGCGACCCTCATTTGTCGGAGCGGCTCCTCCACCACAGGCGGAGACGATGATCGATCTTTTCGTCGAGGGACTCCGCGGCTCGGGCATCCACGTCGAGACCGGTGTGTTCGGGGCGTCGATGAATGTCGAGTTGGTGAACTCCGGCCCGGTGACGATCTTGTTGGAGATCAGGGACGGACGGGTGACCTGAGACGGTTGCGGGCATCCTGCCAATGACGCGGGCCGATGATCAGACCGACGCCAATCACCAGGACGACGAGCAGCACAGGGTCGGCGAGACCCCAGTGATTGTCGAGCCCCGTGCTTTCCCAGGCGAGGGCGCCGACGAGGACACCCCCAAGGGTCACGAGAGTCCCGATCCCCGTCGACCTCGTCAGGACACACGCGAAGACAAGAGTCAGAACTACGAAGGGGAAGGCGGCGGGCCAGAGACCCAGGACCACGCCACCGCTGATGCCGAGGCCTTTCCCCCCTTTGAATCCGTGCCAGACGTTGTAGACGTTCCCCGCCACCGCGCCCAATCCTGCGGCGAGGCCCGCGGCTTCGCCGCCCATCGATGCGGCTTCGCCGCCCATCGTCGCGGTTTCGCCGCCGATGGCCAGGCCGACCACCACGGCCGTCAGACCCTTGGCCACCTCGATGATCAGAATCAGTAGGGCCAGTGTGTGCCCGCCGAGGCGCCGGGCATTGTTCGTACCGGGGTTGCCCGACCCGTCCCGCAGGAGCTCGACCCCCCAGAGTCGGCCCAGCCATACGGCGGTGGGCATCGAACCGATGGCGTACCCAGCCAGCGCCGCAAGGAGAATCGTCATTCACCGACCTCTCTCTTGCCCTCCGCGCAGAAGCGGAGAAAGTCACAGCTGTGACACCAGTCCCCAGGCACCGCCTCGAACCGCTCGTCTTCGATGGCGGACGTCAGCATTTCGAGGTTTCCGGCCGCATCCTGCCGCCACTTCTGGTCGGCCCGCTCTGTGTGGATATCGAGCCCACCTCCGAGATAGGCGAAAGTGACGTCGATCTCGTGGGGTTTGTCCACGCCGAGATCTACCTCGGCGGCGGCGACCGCGTAGGCCTGGAGCTGCACGAGGCGGGCGGGCTCGTCCCTCCTCCTCCCACTCTTGAAATCGACGATCTCCCAGTTCCCCTCGCTCTCGTAGATTGCGTCGATCCGGCCCTTGATCTCGTATCCGCTCTTCGTGGTCAGGCTGAACGGCGCCTCCACCAACAACGCATCTCGGGTCCCGTACCGGGACCCGAGAAAAGCCTTGAAGCCGCCCTCGCCCGACGATTCGTCCATGGCGTCGTAGAGCCCTGGCTCGAGATCTTCGAAGGGGACCTGACCCCTTTGATGAAGCTCGATTCGGCGATGCAGCGCGGTGCCGGCGATGGCCGCCATGTTGCGACGACGGGGCAACGGGTCGACGTCGGACCAGAAGAAGCGCTTGGGGCACTGGGCATAGGTGACGAGCCCCGTCACCGAGACGACTCGTGTCTTCTCCGGCCGGGCAACGATGTCCCCGAGGGCGTCGAGGTCGAACAGGGTCTGGCGCATCTCCTCGACCTTCTGCTGATACGCCTCGGCGACGCCCATGGTCCCCGCCATCTGGAGAAGGGCATCCTCGTCTGCGACCGCGGCGCGCAATGCGCCGTCCCAGCCCTCGTCGAACAAGGGGTCGGGCGTGGCGCCCATAGCGGCGAATCGGAGCAGCGCCGGGCGCTCCGGTTCGTCGACATGGCCTTCTTTCCGCGTGACCGGGTGCTGTTCGACGAGATCGAAGAGCTCAGAAGGCTTCTTGGCATTGATCGTGGGCTCGGGGAGCCCGTACCAATACGAACCGGTCATGATCAGCGTCGACCGGGCCCGGGTCGCCGCCACATATGCCACCCTCCATTCCTGGAGGGCGTTCTGGTCCCGGAAGTAGTCGTCTCGCTCCTTGTCGTCGGCAGGCATGTCGGCCAAGGCGTTGTCGATGCGGTGCTCTGGAGGCAAGAACTGGGCGAACCGGACGGGGTCGGGGAAAGCCCGGCCCTTTACGGGGAAGCTCCCGTCAGTGACGGCCGGGATTGCGACCACATCCCATTCCAGGCCTTTTGCCCGATGCACGGTTACCAGGGTGACCGCCTCCTCCCCCGAGAGATGCGCGGAGTCGAGCTCCTCGGCCGGCTCGTCCTCCATCGCCTCCAGGTAGTCGAGAAAGGCTGAGAGCGAAGGGCGTCCCTTGAGTGGGCTCCACTCCTCGGCCAGGTCGAGGAGGCGATACAGGTTGAGCCGGGCCGTCGTCCTCTGGTTGATGGGGAGGGATTCGACGTCCTGCCAGGCGCGGGTCCGGTCGAGGACCAGCCGGCAGACTTCCACCAAGCTGGAGCCTTGGCTCTCGGCCAGCACGTCTCGGTAGATTTCCAGGAAGTGCTCGTAGGCGGCGCGTGCCTGGGGACGAAGGCCCTCGATCCCGTCGAGCTGTTCGATCGCCTCGAGCAGGGTCACGCCGGGCACCACATCGCGATCGATGTCCTCGCGCCGGATGTTTCCCAGCCAGTGGGATAGTGGGGCGATGTCGGCGTAGCCGAGGCGATATCGGCTTCCGAAGAGGATCTGTACCAACGAGGGTGAGTGCCCGGGCCGGTCGAGCACCGTGAGCCACGCTCGTAGATC
>Ga0190271_10002986_pt1 | contig 10480 bp, 8 predicted proteins | sample Popmic356T_FD_133747 | JGI IMG/M metagenome (GOLD analysis project Ga0190271, IMG submission 133747) | Populus adjacent soil microbial communities from riparian zone of Weber River, Utah, USA - 356 T | ecosystem: Environmental > Terrestrial > Soil > Riparian zone | place: USA: Utah | collected... | reverse complement strand
GTATCGATGAGCGAGCTCAGCGGAGCGACCTTCATCGAGGCCGATGCCGGGGTGCGCCTGGAGTCGATCCGCTCGGACGGCCGGACCACCATCAGGTTAGCGACGGAGCTGCACGACTACGGCGGTGTGCAGCTCGGCCTCCGCGGCGACCACCAGGTGCCGAACGCCCTGGTCGCCGTGCGCCTGCTGGAACAGCTCGAGCGGCACCTGCCGGTCACCGCTGCGTCGATTGCCGCGGGTCTTCGCGATGTACGCTGGCCCGGCAGACTGCAGATGCTCGAGCTGCCAGGAGGACGCCGCGTGCTCCTCGACGCCGCGCACAACCCCGCCGGCGCATGGGCACTGGCGAGCTACCTGAAGCGCGAGTTTCCCGAGCCGCTTCCAATCGTGTTCGGCGCGATGCGCGATAAAGACGTATCGCTCATGCTGAAGACGCTGCTCCCCGTGGCGTCGGTGATCGTGATGACGCAGCCCGATACGCCTCGCGCGCACGATGCGGGTGAGCTCGCGACCGTTGCGCGCACGCTCTCGCCCGCCGCACAGATCGATGTGGAACCCGATCCCGCGCGCGCGCTGGAGCGCGCCTGGAGCTACTGCCCCGTCATCTGCGCAGCGGGATCGATTTTTCTCGTCGGCAATCTCCTCGAGCGCATCGGAGAGCAGGCCCGTGACGTGTAAGCGTCAAGGCCGACGCCGACAATTGCGGGCCGCGAGTGCGGGTGTTATCCTTCGAGAGCCTGCTTTTTTCTGTCCGATCTGCATGATCAATCTGTTCAGGGTCACCCTGGCCGCCGTCGCTCTGCTCGTAGCGACGCCGCAGTTCGCTGCCGCTCAACTTACTGACATCCCGGGCTTCGACAAAGTCCTGGCGCAGGTGCAGCAGAGCCTCGACGGCAATCGCCTCGTCTTCAACGAGGCTGTCGAGATGACCCAGGGTGACATGCGGTTCTACGCCGATCACGTCGAGTATTTCGTCGACACGAATCGCATGATCGCCACCGGCAACGTGCTGCTCATCGAAACCGACCATCAGATCGCGGCGGACCGCGCAGACTTCAACGCGAAGACGCGCCTTGGGACGTTTTTCAACGCGCGGGGCTTTGCGACGCTCGGTCCACCTCCCGGGGCTGCGCCTCCCAGGGGCGCCCCGGCGGGCGCCCCGGCGGCCGCCCCCTCAGACCCGGACGTGCAGTTCTTCGGCGAGACGTTGGAGAAGACCGGTGAGGACACCTATCTCATCAGCAAGGGCGGCTTCACGTCATGCGTGCAGGCGAACCCGCGATGGGAAATGACGTCGGGGTCGTTGAAGCTGCGCGTCGACCATTACGCGCTGCTCCGGAACATGTTCCTGAAGGTAAAGGGCGTTCCCGCGATCTACCTTCCGATCATGTATTACCCGCTCAGCAAGGACAACCGGAACACCGGTTTCCTGATGCCGAGCTACGGCAGCTCCTCCTACAAAGGCCAGACGATCAGCAACGCCTTTTTCTGGGCGATCAACCGCAGCCAGGACGCCACGTTTCTGCACGATTGGTATTCCAAGACCGGCCAGGCGGTGGCGGGCGAATACCGGTACGTGTCGCTCGGCGGCTCCGGCAATATCCGCACGGACTTCCTGAACGAGCGTCCGACGACGTTCGTCGGAACCGACGGCGAAACAGTCGAGCAGGAAGGGCGCCGGACGTTCCGGACATACGGCAACGTCAGTCAGAGCCTCGGCGGCTCGTGGTACGCCCAGGCCCGCGCTGACTACTCCAGCGACCTCACGGTCGATCGCCTCTATGACTCGGACATCGCGCGGGCGACACGGCGCACGCGGAGCTACGGCGGGTCGGCGAGCGGCACGACCAAAGGGGTCCGCATCACCGGCACCTACGATCGGAACGAGTATTTCGCCGAGAACTCGACGTCATCGTTGCGCGGCACTGCGCCCCGCCTCAACGTGGCCCGGCCGGATCGCCTCCTGCCGGGACTGCCCGTGTACGCATCGGTGAACTCGGAGTACGTGCGCATCGAACAGAAGCTGTTCGACGAGGCGCACGTTCTGCGTCCAGATGGAGATCAGGGTCTTCACCGCTTCGACATCGTGCCGGCCGTGCGCTTTCCCTTCAACAAGCTGTCGTACATGACGTTCAACACGACAGCGCAGTTCCGCAGCACGTTCTGGTCGCAGAGCCAGCTCGTTGACATAGTGAACGGAGAAGAGGTGCCGAGGCCTGCTGTGCGCCTCGATTCGCCGATCACACGGCGGTTCATGGAGCTGAGCGCCGACATGAACGGGCCTACGCTCGTAAGAATCTGGGACGCGCCGAAGAGCGCGTACGCGCAGCGCTTCCGTCACTCCATCATCCCGTTCGCGCAGGTTCTCTACCGGACGTCGATCGACAACTACAACGCGATCCCGAAAGTCGAAAGCGCCGACAGCATCGTGGGAAGCGCGACGTCATACAGCTACGGCGTGAATACCCGCTTTTACGCCAAGCGCACCGTCGACGGACCGCGTGCGATTCCGCGCGAAGTGATCAGCGCCAGCATCAAGCAGACCTACAACACCGATGCCCGTTCCGTGCTGTCCGATGCCGATCAGCGGTCGCGCAACAACATCCCGACGTCGCATTTCACGCCCGTGCAGATACTGGTCCGGACCTCGCCGTTCGATGGCCTCACCGGCACCTTCAGGACCGATTACGACGGACGATACAGCCGCGTCAGAAGCTTGAGCGCCGAAGCTGGATGGGAGCGCGAAGTCGTGTCGCATCTGGCAAGCTGGAGCAACGTGCGGTTCCGCCCGGGTCTTCTGGGCCAGAACGTGGCACGTCAGACCCACTACTTCAACTCCTTCACGAATCTGCGCTTCCTGCACAATCGTTACGGCATCACGCACTCGATCAACTGGGACGTGAAACAGCAATCGCTGACGCAGCATCGAATCGCCGGCTATTACAACGCGCAGTGCTGCGGTTTTTCTGCCGAGTACCAGTTCATCGATCTGAGCCAGTTCACCGGCGTCGGCGTCCAGCAGGACTCGCGTTTCCACTTCTCCGTGACGCTCGGTGGAATCGGCAACGTGTCGAACATCTTCGGAGGCCTCGGCAGCCCCAACAACCGGTAGTTCACACCGGCGACCGCTTCGACTCGGCGGGCCGAGTTGTTCTAAACTCTGACGCCAGATGAAGGGGATTCTTCTTGCCGGCGGGGCCGGCACCCGCCTCCACCCGTTGACCCTTGTTGTTTCCAAGCAGCTTCTCCCGGTTTACAACAAGCCGATGGTCTACTACCCGCTGTCGACGCTCATGCTGGCGGGGATCCGGGAAATCCTCCTGATCTCGACGCCACAAGACATCCACGGATTCCAGCGGCTGCTTCGCGATGGCAGCCATCTCGGTCTGCAAATCGACTACGCGGTCCAGGAACGTCCCGAAGGGCTCGCCCAGTCGTTTCTGATAGGCCGTGATTTTGTTGGGGAGTCTTCGGTCGCGTTGGCGCTCGGCGACAACATCTTCTACGGCCATGGCCTCACCGACGTGCTGCGGAAGGCCGGATCACGCACGTCTGGCGCCAACGTGTTCGCCTACGGCGTGAAGGACCCCGAACGCTACGGCGTCGTAGAATTCGGCCCCGACGGCGGTGTCATCAACATCGTCGAAAAGCCGACAACGCCCAGGTCCCAGTGGGCGGTGACCGGATTGTATTTTTACGACAACCAGGTCGTCGAGATCGCAGGGGCGCTGAGGCCGTCGGTGCGCGGAGAGCTCGAAATCACCGACGTCAACCGCGTGTATCTCGAGCGAGGACAGCTGCACGTCTCGAGACTCGGCCGCGGCATCGCCTGGCTCGACACTGGCACCTTCGAAACGCTGCAGCACGCCTCGAACTTCGTTCAGAGCATCGAGGACCGGCAGGGATTGATGATGGCGTGCCTCGAAGAAATTGCGTATCGCCTGGGGTACATCAGCGCAGACGACGTGCGTAGCCTGGCGCGGCCGATGACCGGCAGTTATGGCCGTTATCTTCTGGACCTCCTCGATCAGGACATCGATTGATCGATTCAATTGTGCACAGCCGCGGCAGACTCTGTCGGCGGAATAGTGGAGTTTGACAATGGTCGAAGTGCTCGTGACGGGAGGAGCAGGTTTCATCGGGAGCAACTTCGTTCGTCACGCTCTGGAAACACATCAGGACTGGCGCGTCACGACGCTGGACAAGCTCACCTACGCCGGGCGGATGGAGACGCTGAAAGACGTCATCGACCACCCGCGCCATAGGTTCGTCCGCGGCGACATCGCGGACGCTTCAATCGCCGCGCCGCTGGTCAAGGCGTCGAACATCGTCGTCCATTTCGCTGCCGAGACGCACGTCGACCGATCCATTCTCGAAGCCGCGGAGTTCATCAAGACCGACGTCATCGGCACATTCGTGCTGCTCGAGGCGGCGCGCGCCGCTGAAGCCTTGAAGTGTTTCGTCCAAATCTCGACCGACGAGGTATACGGCAGCGTCCCGCATGGATCGAGTGTGGAGACCGACGAGCTGCGACCGCGCAATCCGTACTCGGCCAGCAAGGCGGGCGCGGATCGCCTGGCCTACAGTTACTGGGCGACATATGGCGTCCCGGTCGTCATTACGAGAGCGTCCAACAACTACGGGCCGTTCCAGTTTCCCGAGAAGGCAATCCCGCTCTTCATCACGAATGCGTTCGATAACATCCCGGTGCCGCTGTACGGCAAGGGCCTGAACATCAGCGACTGGTTGCACGTCATGGATCACTGCCGCGGCATCGATCTCGTGATCGAGCGTGGACAGGCAGGAGAGGTCTACAACGTCGGCGGCGGCAACGAGGTGCGCAACGTCGATCTCACGCACATGCTGCTTCGGTTCGCCGAGCGCCCCGAGTCGCTGATCAAGAACGTCCAGGACCGCAAGGGGCACGACCAGCGCTACAGCCTCGACACGGCGAAGCTGCGCGCGCTCGGCTGGAAGCCCGAGGTGCCATTCGACGACGGCCTGAAAGACACTGTTCGATGGTACCGAGAAAACGAATGGTGGTGGCGCCCCATTAAAGAGGAAGACCCGGCTTTCCGGGCTTACTACCAGGCGCAATACGGCTCGCGCCAGTGAGCACGGCTCTGGTGACCGGCGCCCGGGGGTTCGTCGGGCGTTATCTGGTCGAGCACCTGGAGACGGCCGGCGCCACGGTCACTGGATGGGGGCGCGAGGAGGTCGACCTCCTCGATCGAAAAGCGGTATCTCGCGCTATTTCCGAGCTCCGTCCCTCCGTGGTTTATCACTGCGCCGGCGCCGCGCACGTAGGTCAGTCCTTCAGCAACATCGCCGATACGCTCGCGGCCAACGTCCTCGGCACGCACCATCTGCTCGACGCGCTTCGCACAGCAGGCGTCCATGCGAGAGTGCTGATTACCGGATCGTCCCTCGTGTATCGTCAATCGGATCGTGCCCTGAAAGAAGAGGACCCGACCGGCCCTGCTACGCCTTACGCGTTGAGCAAGCTTGCGCAGGAGATGCTCGGCCAGCGAGGCGTGCGCGAAGACGGACAACATGTGCTGCTGACGCGTCCCTTCAATCACACGGGTCCACGACAGGAACCAACGTTCGCCGCCCCATCGTTCGCGCAACAGATAGCCCTCATCGAAAAAGGCCGCGCCAGGCCCGTAATCATCGTCGGCAATCTTGACGCCTCACGCGACCTTCATGACGTGCGCGATACGGTGCGCGCGTACACGGCCATCGTTGACCGCGGCACTCCCGGACGGATCTATAACGTCTGCGCCGGCCAGGCATTCAGGATCCGCGATGTGCTCGACCGCCTGCTCGCGCTGAGCAAAGTGCCGGTCACGATCACGGTCGATGAGGCGCGTCACCGGCCGAGCGACAACCTCGTCCTGTGGGGAGATCGGAGCCGAATTGAACGCGAGCTCGGCTGGAAACCTGTGATCTCCCTGGATCGAACGCTTGCCGACGTGCTCGACTATTGGAGAAAGGCGGTAGAATAAGCGAAGATAATACGAAAGTCCCAACGTGAAGGTTTATCCCCTCCTCTTTGACGTCGGAACGCCTTGGCCCACTACGCGGGATCTCGCCACTCAAATAAAGGAACGGGGCGCCGTCGATGGATTGCCCGACGCCGCGCACAGGGCCGATGGCGCGAGCTATCAGGAAGTGACGTGCCGCTCGGCATTGAATGCAGTCAAAGGCATGCCGTTCAGCTGGACGCTCAACCCGTACCGCGGGTGCACGCACGGCTGCCACTACTGCTTCGCGCGGCGATATCACGTCCAGTTCGAGCTCGACAGCAGCGACGCCTTTTCGTCGGTCATCCTCGTGAAGCGAAACTTCGCGGAGGTGCTGACGCGAGAGCTCGACCGGCCGTCCTGGAAGCGCCAGTACGTGGCCGTTGGCACCGCCACGGACGTCTATCAACCGATCGAAGGGCACTACAAGCTCACGCGCAAATCGCTCGAGGCGCTCGCGAAGGCGCGAACGCCCGCCGGCGTGATTACCAAGGGGCCGATGGTCGTCCGCGACAAGGACGTGCTTCTGGAGCTCACGAACCGCGCCGGCTGCACCGTCTACATGAGCGTGCCTACAGTGGACGAGGACGCCTGGCGCACGCTCGAGCCCGGCACCGCTCATCCGCTGCAGCGGCTACGCGCCGTGCGCGAGCTGAACGACGCCGGCATTCGCGCGGGGGTGTTGATGAACCCGATCGTGCCGGGGCTCACCTCGCAGCCCGCGAAGCTCGAGCAGACCATCAAGGCGATTGCCGACCACGGCGCCGCGTTCATGGGAACGAATCTCCTGTACCTGAAGGACGGCACCCGGGTGCACTTCATGAACTTTCTGGAGAAGCATTTTCCGGCGCTGGCCACGAAGTATCAGCGCCTGTACCGAGGCGCCTACGCGCCCGACGCCTATGCGAAGGAAGTGCGCGGAATGGTCAGGATGCTGCAGAAGAAATACAGAGTATCGAAGCGCGGGGAAGACGATACAAAAACGCCCGGCGAGAAAGACCCGCCGGGCGGACAAGGCGATTTATTCATTACGTAGGGTCCGGACGTAGTGTCCGGCTTTAGCCGGACCTTTACCGCAGATTCATGAGCGCTTCGATCCGCTGCTCGGTCGGAGGATGCGTGCTGAACATGCTGAGCAGCCCGCCGCCCGAAAACGGCTTCACGATGAACATGTGCGAAGTCGCCGGATTGGCGTCGAGCGGAATCTGCTTCGATCCCATCTCGAGCTTGCGAAGTGCGCTCATCAGACCGTAAGGGGTTCCCGCGATTCTGGCGCCACCCGCGTCCGCGAGGAACTCGCGCGACCGCGAGATCGCCGCCTGCACCAGCATGGCTGCCATCGGCGCGAAGATGATCGTGGCGATCATCGCGAACGGGTTCGACCCTTCCCGGCTGTCCCGGCTGCTGCCCCCGAACATCGCGGCGAACTGTGCCATTCGCGCGACCATCATGATGGCAGCGGCGACAGTCGCCGCAACGGAGCTGATGAGGATGTCGCGATTCTTCACGTGCGCCAGCTCGTGGGCGATCACGCCTTCGAGCTCCTGGTCGTCCAACAGCCGCATGATGCCTTCGGTGGCCGCGACCGCAGCGTGGCTCGGATTGCGCCCCGTCGCAAACGCATTCGGCGACGCGTCAGGAATCACGTATACCTTCGGCATCGGAAGGTTCGCCTGGGTGGCAAGCCTTCGCGTCGTCACCGACAACCTGTGCTCCGGACCGACTTCCTGGGCGCGGTACATCTTCAGGACGATCTTGTCGGAGAACCAGTAGGAGACGAAATTCATGACGACCGCAAAACCGAACGCGGTCACAAGGCCCTGAGAGCCGCCCAGCATTTCCCCGAGCGCCAGAAGAATGCCGCTCAGAAGGCCCAACAGCAGAACGGTTTTCACTGAGTTGTTCATAGTTGTTTAGACGGGTCAGCCGCCTGTTCGGTTTCCAAAAGCTGACTCTATCGTACTCGATATAATGGGGCGGATGGATCGCGTCAGACTGGCGGTGTGTGGAGCGGTGGTTTCAGGCTGGTTGACCGTCTCGGCCCAGGTGCCGGTGCCGCAACCATTTCCTGGCCGTCCAAACCCGCCCAAAACCGTCCCGCCACCTCCGAAGACTGTTCCTCCGCCCGCCGGGACTCCTGCGCCTGTCGAGATCAAGCCGGCCCCTCCGCCGGAACCCGTGCCGACGGAAGCCACGCTCGGGTATCCGATTTACCCCAACGCGCAGTTCCTGGCGTCGTACGACGCCGGCCGGGGGCAGCGGTACTACCTGTTCGGCAGTGAGCTCTCCTTTGCGGCGCTGGTCAAGTACTACCAGAACGCCCTGAAGAACCGGGGGACGCTGGTATTCGACGCGCCGGCCACGCATATTTTCGAGATTGGGCGGTTCCGTGAAGAGACGATGGCGTATCCGCCGGGTGTGACGCTGAAGGATTACACCTGGAACGGCAGCGCCGGCTACCTCAACCCAAAGAGACACGCGCAACCCGCGCGTTTCCCGTCCGTCATTCAGATAGTGCCTTCGACTGACAGCGCTAAATAGCACACCAATTCAGGATTCAGCCCGGCTTGGCGACGTAGATCTCTCGCTTCTTCCTGAACTCCTCCGACTTCTCCTGCATGCCGGCTTCAACCGCTTCGGTGTCGGGCACGCCGTGCTCCTTCGCGTAATCGCGCACCTGCTGCGTCAGCTCCATGCTGCAGAACTTCGGGCCGCACATCGAACAGAAGTGCGCGACCTTCGCGCCCTCAGCCGGCAGCGTTTCGTCGTGGTACGCGCGGGCGGTCACGGGATCGAGCGCGAGGTTGAACTGATCGTCCCACCGGAACTCGAAACGGGCTTTCGACAGCGCGTCGTCCCACGCCTGCGCGCGGGGATGGCCCTTCGCCAGATCGGCCGCATGGGCGGCGATCTTGTAAGCGATGACGCCGGCCTTGACGTCGTCTTTGTTCGGAAGACCGAGGTGCTCTTTCGGCGTGACGTAGCAGAGCATCGCGGTGCCGTACCAGCCAATCATGGCGGCGCCGATCGCCGATGTGATGTGGTCGTATCCCGGAGCGATGTCGGTGGTCAGCGGCCCGAGCGTGTAGAAGGGCGCTTCGTCGCACCATTTCAGCTGCTTTTCCATGTTCTCGCGGATGAGATGCATGGGAACGTGGCCGGGGCCCTCGTTCATGACCTGCACGTCGTATTCCCACGCGATCTTGGTCAGCTCACCCTGCGTTTCGAGCTCCGCGAATTGCGGCGCGTCGTTCGCGTCCGCGATCGAGCCCGGCCGCAGTCCGTCGCCGAGCGAGAAGGACACGTCGTACGCCTTCATGATCTCGCAGATCTCGCGGAAGTGGGTGTAAGTGAAATTCTCCTTGTGATGCGCCAGGCACCACTTGGCCATGATCGATCCGCCGCGCGAGACGATCCCCGTCAGGCGCCGCGCGGTCATGGGGACGTAGCGGAGCAGCACGCCCGCGTGGACCGTGAAGTAGTCCACGCCCTGCTCCGCCTGCTCGATGAGCGTGTCGCGATAGATCTCCCACGTGAGCTCTTCGGGGCGGCCACCGACTTTCTCGAGCGCCTGATAAATAGGAACCGTGCCGATTGGCACCGGCGAATTCCGCAGGATCCACTCGCGTGTTTCGTGGATGTCCTTCCCGGTCGAGAGATCCATCACCGTATCGGAACCCCACAGGATCGCCCAGCGCAGTTTCTCGACTTCTTCTTCAATCGACGAGCTGACCGCGGAGTTTCCGATGTTCGCGTTGATCTTCACCAGGAAATTGCGGCCGATGATCATCGGCTCGAGCTCGGGGTGGTTGATGTTGGCGGGGATGATCGCGCGCCCGCGCGCGACTTCCGAGCGCACGAACTCGGCGTCGAATCCTTCACGCGCGGCGATGAACTCCATTTCCGGCGTGATGATGTTCTTGCGCGCGTAATGCAGCTGCGTGACGGTGTCTTTGCCGCGCAGCACGGCACGAAAGAGCGTCTTCGGCAGCTCGGCCCGGCGCCTCGAGTCCGGGATATAGGTGCGCGGCACGGTCTGCACGTCCCCACGCGCCGCGATCCAGTCGCGCCGGAGCGGCGGAAGCCCGTCCCGCACGTCGCACCCTTGCGGGCCGCTGGAGTCGTACACCTGCAGCGGAGGTTCGCCTCCGGAGAGCGCGACCTCGCGCATCGGAACCTTGTAGGGACCGACATGAACCTTGCGGGAGTTGGGATGCGTTTCGTGCGCTGACATGTGAATTGCTCCTTGACGGTCCGGTTGAAGCTTGACGGTCCGGCTAAAGCCGGACACTACGGTGGAGGGCGGAACCTGGGCAGGACCGCGCTCCCTTCGCCGGTCTCAACCGGATCAGGTTCCAAGGGTCTTGTCTCAATCACCGCTGCTCATCAGCGGGATACCCCTGGCGGTTCAACAACTATAGCAGTCTTACGCTGACCTGTCAGGGCCAGGGTTG
>Ga0190271_10002985_pt1 | contig 10480 bp, 6 predicted proteins | sample Popmic356T_FD_133747 | JGI IMG/M metagenome (GOLD analysis project Ga0190271, IMG submission 133747) | Populus adjacent soil microbial communities from riparian zone of Weber River, Utah, USA - 356 T | ecosystem: Environmental > Terrestrial > Soil > Riparian zone | place: USA: Utah | collected... | reverse complement strand
TCCTCGAGCGCGTGCGCATCGGTGAGATCGAGTCGCAGCGGAGTGATCGAAATCCAGCTCTGTTCCATCGCCCAGCGATCGGTGCCTTCATCGGCGCCTTCGATTGGTGTCACCGTAGACCAGAAAAGCGCGCGTCCCGCAGGATCCTGTGCAGGCACAATCTTGCCGTCGTACCGCCGGACCGAGGCACGCGTCCAGATCATTCCGCGTGGCTGCCGGGGAAAGTTGACGTTCACGAGTTGGAGATCGCGTTCGGCGAGCAGCATCTGCAGCACCTGGCGTATCCAAGGCCGCAATGGCTCGAAGTCCGCGGCGGATTCCGCTCCAGCCGGTACGCTCAATGCCACACCGCGCAGACCAAGCAGCGCCGCTTGCTTGGCTGCCGCAACTGTTCCTGAATGCCAGATCGAGTTTCCGAGATTGAACCCGAGGTTGAGGCCAGACAACACGATGTCCACCTTCTCCCAGTGATACGCGCCCAATGAGACACAGTCCGCGGGAGTGCCATTGACGCGATACGCCGTGAGTCCCTCTAGACGGGTCGGCCGATAGGAGAGCGGGCGCGATGCCGTAATCGCGTGCCCCATCGATGAGCGCTCAACGTCTGGCGCCACCACGCGCACGCTTCCGAACTCCGATGCCACGGCGGCCAGCACCGCAATCCCCGGGCTGTAGATCCCATCGTCATTGGACACAAGGATGTGCATGACACGGCGTCGTGCAAGCGGGCGGCCACGAGTGTCGTAGAGGCGGGTCTTCAGATCCGCCTACGCTTGCGGTCCAACTCTTGAATTAGCAACAGTTCAGATGCGAATTTCACTCTTCCATAATCAAAGGGCCGGCGACAACACATCGCTCTCATGGATCCGCGAGCTCATCGAAACATCGGGCCACGAGCTCGTGCGCGTCTTCGATAGGGAAGCGGCGTTCGGGGAACTGATCGATGAACGAACAGAGCTTGTTGTCGCCGCGGGAGGAGACGGCACTGTCGCCGCCGCGGCGCGGCTGCTTGCAGGTAAGCCGATTCCGCTCGCGGTTCTCCCGCTCGGCACGGCGAACAACATCGCCAGGACGCTGCACGCTGACGCGCCAAGTGAGCAGCTTGTGGCGTGCTGGGATGCCGCGGAACGACGCCGCCTCGATCTTGGTGTCGCACGCGGACCGTGGGGCGAGCGCAGATTCCTGGAGGGTGTAGGCATCGGGCTCGTGCCCGCCACGATCACGTCTGTCCACACGAGGCCCTTCAGCGCGGACGACGTGCCATCAAAGCTCGCGCGGGCGACGATGCGCTACTGTCAGGTGCTTTCAGGCCTCAAGCCTCGTCGATCGATGCTCACGGTGGACGGCGAGTCGATCACCGGTGAGTTTCTCGTCGCCGAGATTCTGAATATCCAGTCGGTAGGACCGAATCTCGTGCTATCGGCCGACGCGGATCCGTCGGACGGGTATTTCTCGGTCGTCACCGCAACCGAGGATCAGCGCGAAGACTTGGCCATCTATCTCAAGGACCTTATCGATGGACGCGAGGGATCGCTGTCGTTGCCTACACTGCGCGCGCGCACCATCGAGATCGAGACTCTAGGAGACGTGCACGTGGACGATGAGATCGTCAAGTTTCCGATGTCCGCGACGATGTCCGTACGAATCGAAGCAGCGGCGGTCGAATTCCTGGTGGGCTACTGAGTGGCCTTGCGAATGTCGTTTGCCGACGGCGGCGGCTCGTGACGATGCCGGCGTGAGGCGATCCACCGGCGCATGGCTTCCGCGCCGATGCGCCGCCGCTGCCCCTCGACTTTCTCTCCGGGGTTCTTGCCGATCGGAGCGGCGTGTTCGATCTTCGCGTTCATCACCGCACCCAGCAGCAGGACGAATCCTGACATGTAGAACCAGAGCAGGAGCACCATGGCGCCGCCAAGCGCTCCGTACGTCTCCGTGTAGTGCGTGACGTTCACTACGTAATAGCGGAAGCCAAGCGACGCGCCGATCCAGAGAATCGTCGCGAAGATGGTGCCGGGTGCCAGCCACGTCCAGTGCTGATCGACGTCAGGTGCGAAGTAGTAGACGAGCGCGATGCCGATGCTGGCCAGCACGCACGCAACAGGCCACTGCAGGATCTGCCACGTCTGCTCGAATGCGCTCCCGAGGCCGATGGCGTCCGCGATCGGGTCCGCCAGTTGCGGCCCGACGATGATGAGCGCGAAGGAGGCGAGCACGAACAGCGCAACGCCAATGGTCAGTGCGATCGCGATCAGTCGAACCTTCCACCACGATCGCCCTTCTTCAACGCCGTACGCGTGATTGACGGTGTCGATGATGGCGGTCATGGCAGTCGAACTGCTCCAGAGCGCGGTGAGGATGCCGAGCGTCAGGAGACCGCCCTGGTCGTCGCCGGAGATCTTCCGCACCTGGTCGATGACGATGGTCAAGAGCTCGGGTGGTGCGAACGGCCGGAGCGAGCCGACGATCGCGTCCATCAACGTCGTGATGGGGAAGTAGCTGGCGATGGCGATCAGAAAGAGCAGCGCGGGGAACAGCGAGAAGAAGAAGTAGTACGCGAGTTGGGCGGCGAGACCCAGACAGTTGTGCTTGAAGATTGAGTCGACGAACGTGCGTCGGAGGATTTGAGCCCAGGTCAGGCTCACGCGGAACTTGCCTAACAGGAGCGCCAGTGAGAGCTCCCGGTTCCCTGAGAGGCAGGGTCGAGGCGGAGCGAATACGCCCCGCCCCGGGTGCGGTTCAGTAGGTGGGCATCGACGAAAGCCGAGAGTACCGCTTCTAACTCGGCCGCTTCCAGTCCCCACAGCCGGCTGGCCTGTTCCGCAGTGACGCACAGTTGTGGCGTTTGCTGGAACTGCTGGCGAATGAGTTGGACCCAGTCACAGACTCGGCGGGCGCCGGGGGATTGGGTCGCGGTGGCGATAGACAAGATTGGCCTCGCTGGCTGTGCCGCAGGTGTTCCTTCCTTGATGTGTCCTGTGGCGAGGGGGGCTTGTGCAAGAGATTGACCAGTTGGCCCGGCACAAACGGTGGGGCGCGGCTCGATAGAAGTGGGCGGCCGGCCCTGTTCGGTTGTCAGTCTTTCAAGCGGAACGCCTTCCCTTCCAAAAGTACAAGGCTAGCGACGGAGTTGCCGCTCCTCGGCGCGGTGGCCGGACAGGATGTTGGACATCCCGTAGTTGCCTTCGTGACAGGCAACCTCGTACAGCGGACCGGCCGTCCGGTCCATCGAAAGCTCGACCGTCCAGGGCCGCACGAACACCGTCGAATCCTCGAGCGTGGCTCGGTACGTGAGCGTGTTTGCGTCCGCCATCGTGAAGCGCTCGACCACGCGGAGACGCTCGTCGCTCAGACCATTGAGATAGCCCACTCCAAAGCGGCTCTGATGGTTGAACTTCAGGTTGGCGGTCTCGACGACGAGCGTGTTGCCCTCCCAGTGCCCGCGTGAGTCGCCAGTCCACTGCTGAATGCTTCCGGCAAGGTGCGGCCGGTTGTCGAGAGGGATGACGCGCGCGTCGTGATTCATCTCGACGAGGATCGTCACGAAACCAGGGCTCTGAATGATGCGGTAGTTGTTGTTGTAGGGCTCGGGCAGCATCGGCACCGTCGCGCCAAACAGGATGCATCGCTCCGTCAGCCAGCGGTCCTCGGGACCATCGGCGGGACTCGTCTTCTCGCGCTGCTGCCGGGCGTCAACTTTCCGCTGTGCGTCTGGCGTGAGCGCGGGGATGCGTCCGTCGGGCGGATCGATCACGAGCGATGTCCGCCGGCTGCGGACGATGCTGGTGCCGCGCTCGAAGAAAGCGTCGTTATAGGCGCCGACCTGGCCGGGTGGTAGCGGGCGATCGGCGTTCGTCTGTTCGAGCCGCGCCCGTTGAAACTGTTTCGCTTCTTCTACGGTGAAGAACTCTTTCGAGGCCAGCTCCGGTGGACGCTGGAGCGGAGTGAGCGTGGCGTTCGTCCAGATGCCTTCGAGATCCGGATCGCCCCAGGGCGTACGCTTGATCGCGTCCTGTGCGTTGAGACTGGCAGTTGCCAGCAGGGAGAGAATGCCGACCGCGATAGCGATGATGCGTGTCTGCATGGCGGATCCTCTTTTCGGGTATCTTTGCACAGGTTCCGCATGAGTTACGCCACGACTCTCGAGCCGGCCCGCCCCTCGACGTTTCGTCATCGGCCACCCTCTGTGGCGATGCAGTGGACGTTCACGCTCCTGATGAACGGCCTGTTTCGGCCGGTCATTCGAACGCTGGAAGCCACGGGTCGCGCAGAACGATTCCTGTCGAGCCTGTCCGTGCAGAACCGCAAGCGCGCAAAAGAGAATCCATTCGTTCGCTACACGCCGGGGCCGCAGGACGTGATCGTGATGACGTTCCCGAAGAGCGGCACGAACTGGATGCTGCAGATCGCTCACCAGTTGATTCACCACGGCAAGGGTGAGTACGACCACATTCACGACGTGATCCCGTGGCCCGACGTCGCGTCGATGCCCGGCTTCATGAGCCGCTACGCCATCCCGCTGGACCAGGCGACGGCCTGGCCGTCAGCACCGGAACGCAAGCGCGTGATCAAGACGCACTTCAACTGGGATTTGATCCCGTATTCGTCCGACGCGAAATACATCGCGGTCATTCGCGATCCGAAGGACGCGTTCGTCTCGAGTTATTTCTTCGTCAGAGACGGAGTCTATGGCGGCGCCATGCCGAAAGTGGAGACGTGGTACCGGCTCTTTCTGTCGAAGAATTTCATGATGGGCGGATCGTGGGCGGATAACGCCGCCGGGTACTGGGCGCAGCGCCACCAGCCCAATGTGCTCGTGCTGTCGTTCAAGGCGATGAAGAAGGATCTGCGCAGCGCCGTCACATCCGTCGCTGCATTCCTCGATGTCAACGCATCGGACGCGCTCATCGACGAGGTGTGTCGTCTCTCGTCGTTCGACTACATGAAGCGCATCGACCATAAGTTCCATATGGGGAAGATGCACGCGCTGCGTGACGCCGGCTCCATGATTCGCAAGGGCAGCCAGGGTGGATCGTCCGAGTTACTGACGCCCGCGCAGCAGCATGAAATCGACGTGCACTGCCAGGCCGAGTTGCGTGATCTGGGGTCCGACCTTCCGTACACTGAGTTCTGCGACCTGGCGCCCGCCGTACCCACTTCGCGATGAAGTGGCTTCGCGTTCCTGATCCGCTCACGCTGCTGGTGGCGTGCGTTGTCCTGGCTGCGGGTCTCAGCTACGTGCTGCCGGCTGGCGAGTATCAGCGTCAGAAGGATCCACGCACGGGCAGGAACGTGGTGGTCGCAGGGACCTACGCGCCGGTAGAGCCGAGACCGGTCGGTCTCTTCGACGCGATGGTGGCCATCCCGCGCGGTATGGCCAACGCCGCGGACGTCGTCTTTCTGATTCTCTTCGGTTCTGCGGCGTTCACGGTGGTCGATCGGACGGGCGCGCTTGCGACCGGCGTGTCGTGGCTGGTCGCGAAGCTGGGTCGCCGGCAGTTGCTCGTCATTCCGGTGATCAGCCTGCTCTTCGCCACTGGCGGCGTGATCGAGAACATGCAGGAAGAGATCATCGCGCTCATCACGATCCTCGTTGCGCTCACGAGCCGGCTTGGGTTCTCGCCGATCGTTGCGGTCGCGATGAGCATCGGCGCAGCGTTCGTTGGGGCTGCGTTCAGTCCGATCAACCCGTTTCAGGTCGTCATCGCGCAGCAGGTCGCAGACGTTCCGCGTCTGAGCGGGTGGGCGTTTCGCACGGTGTTCCTCGCGATCGCGCTTGTCATCTGGATCGCAGCCACGATGCGGTATGCGAGCCGGACGCGTGGCCCTGCGGTCGTCCCTGCATCAGAAGAGAAGGTGGCTGCGCCGGCGAACCTCGCACGGCATGTGACGATTCTCACGATCGTGGGTGTCACCTTCGTCGTGCTGGCCTGGGGGCTCCTGTCACAGGGATGGGACTTCGATCACCTCACAGCCCTGTTCTTCGTGATGGGCGTCGTAGCCGGTCTCGTGGGCGGGCTCGGGTTCAGCGGCACTGCACGAGCCTTCACCGAAGGCTTTCGCGACATGGCATTGGCGGCCGTGATCGTCGGCGTCGCTCGGGCGATCTTCGTCGTCCTCGAAGACGGCCGCATCGTGGACACCATCGTGCGCGGGCTGTTCATGCCGATCGCTGACTTGCCGACCGAGGTTGCCGGGATCGCGATGATGGCAGCGCATATCGGCCTGCACATCCCGGTGCCGAGCGTCAGCGGGCAGGCGGTGCTGACGATGCCCATCATGGCGCCGTTAGCTGACCTGCTGGGAATGTCACGGCAGGTGGCAGTGTTGGCGTATCAGTACGGCGCGGGCATGATGGATATGATCACGCCGACGAACGGCGGATTGATGGCTGTGCTGGCAGCCGCCGGCGTCGGATACGACGAGTGGCTGCGATTCGCGTCCGCTGATGGCGCTGCTGACAGCGCTCGGCGCGGCTGCCGTCGTGATCGCGCTCGCCATCGGACTGCAGTAGGGCGGGTCCTGCTCTTTGGACCCGCCATGGATTTCATGACGTTGAAACGTTATCTCGCGTCGTTGCCGGAACGCCTGGTGCGGTCGGTCGTGGGTCTCGGCGCTGGAGTCGCGCGCGAGGTCGGCGACGTGGCGCTTCCGAAGTCGGTGCGCGAGTCGCGTCTCTATCAGAATCTCGTCGACACGACTCTTCGTTTCCTCATCGAGCAGGTCGGCGGCGTCGAAGGTGTCTACGGGTCCGAGCAAAAGCTCGCCGAGAACTTCCTCGCGCGCCGAACCGTCGGCAACGCCGTCGAGGCGCTCGGGATCGTCGCCTTTCGTGCCTCGCCGGTGTGGGTCCTTGCGGCGCTGGCGGATGTCTGCGGTCTGGGCCGGCATCTGATTCCGGAGATCGCCGCGTCTTTGAAGACGCAAGGTCTCCTCGATGCGGACACCGAGTTCACCAGCGTCGATCAATTGCTCGACGGCCTCGAGCGAACGTCGGCGCGGCTGGCGCAGACCATCAACACACCGCCGCTCGACGTGGCGTCGCTGCGCCAGGAATGGAGCGCGATCCGTGAGGAAGCGCGCAGCCTGACGCCCGAGCGTCTGCCGTCTGGCGAGGCACTGACGAGTTTGTGGACCGAGCTCAAGACCGAGTCCGCTCGGCAGGAGAAGTCGATCTTCGAGACCTCGTCGATGCTGGCGCTGTCTGCTGTACGTGCACTGCCGCAGGGCGCGCGATGGTTGGGAGCATCTGCGGTTGCGGGCGCCACGCGTTCGGGCCAGGTGCTGGCGGCGTCGTTGCTCGAGCAGTACCGCGCGACGCTCGACGAGGTCCGGCAGGTTGGCTACACCGAGTACGGGACGCGGCAATTGCCCGTACGTGCGTGCGGCCGCATCGCATTTCTCACCGGCGAAGTCCACGCTGACCGAGCGTCTGCTCGATCGCCACGCGAGGAAGTCTTCATAAAGGAACATGTGAGGAAGGCTCCATGAATCGACTACTGCGTTTGAGTCTGCTCGTGTCCGCCGTCCTTGCCTCGGCTTCGTGGCTGCAGGCACAGGGGCCGCCTGCGGCGGCGACCACCTCGTCGCCGGAGATGGTCACTCCCGGTGAGTTGCTCATCGAGCCTCCGACGCTGATCAATCTCGGTTTCGAGTGGTTCATCCAGGGCGACACCAATCGCAACGCGAGCGTCGAGGTGTCTTTCCGGAAGACGGGCACGAGCGAGTGGAAGCCGGCGTTGCCGCTGCTGCGGCTCCAGGGCGAGCGGATCTACGCCGAGTCGCGCGTGGACGTCATCGCGCCGAATATGTTCGCGGGCAGCATCCTCGATCTCGAGCCGGACACGTCGTACGAGGCACGCTTCGTCATGTCGGATCCGGAGGGCGTCCGCGGGCCAGCGGAGCGAATCGTGAGCATACGCACGCGGGCAGAGCCGCAGCCGTATGCCGGTGGCCGCGTTTTCCATGTCTATCCGCCCGGCTTCAAGGGACAGAAAACGGACCCCGCGTTCGAGGGATTGATGTGCGCCTACAACTACTGGTGCGCTGGCACTGACTGGGCGACGTCGGGACGACCGCGTGTCCGGCCGGGAGATACGATCCTCGTTCACGCCGGAACGTACAAATACAACCGCTACGAGTACACCAACAATGCGACCGTCAATCGCACGGTGCCGCTCGACGGGACGTATTACCTCGTTGCCGACGGCACGCCCGATATGCCGATTGCGATCAAGGCGGCAGGCGATGGGGAAGTCGTCTTCGACGGCGACGGGAACTTCGCGCTGTTCGATGTGAAGGCGGCCGACTACACCTACTTCGAAGGCATCACGTTTCGGAACGCCGAGGTCGGCATCGCCGCCGGCACGCAGTTCATTGCCGGTGCGAAGGGGCTGACAGTCAAGAAGAGCCGCTTCGAGAACGTCGGCGCCGGCATTTTCACCAACTACGCGGGCTCGAGCCAGTTCTACATCGCGGACAACACGTTCATCGGGCGCAACGATCCGGCGCACCTCATTGGATGGGCCGGTGACATGTGGACGAAGTACAACGGCGTCGAGAATCAGATCTTTCCGCCGAAGATGGCGTCGTACGTGGCGGTGAAGCTGTACGGCCCGGGCCATGTGGTCGCCTACAACTACATCGCGGACTTTCACGACGGCATCAACGTCGAGACCTACGGCAACCCGGACGGCTCGTTCGCCTCAGGCCCGGACATCATCGACGGCCCGAAGTATCCGACGCGTGAGTACTGGGATCGGCGGCCGGTCGCGATCGACTTCTACAACAACTACATCACCAACTCGCACGACAATCCGATCGAAGCCGACGGCAGCATGCACAACATCCGCATCATGCGGAACATGCTGATTAACCATCCGTCGCACGCGTTCTGCAATCAGCCGACGCTGGGCGGGCCGGTCTACTGGATTCGCAACATCGCCTACAACCTGCCGGCCGGTTCGACGCGGCTGACCAACGGCGCTGCGGGCGTGCTCTTCTACAACAACACGATCGTTTCGGAGACGCAGGTGGCGGCGGCGTCGAACATTCACTGGCGCAACAACCTGATGCTCGGGCAGAACGCGGCGCCGGCGATCCTCAGTGTCAACACGTTCACCAGCTACACCTCGTCGGACTACAACGGGTTCCGCGTGAATCCAGGGGCAAAGTCGGCGTTTGAGTGGAGCGCTCCCGCGTCGGGCGTAGTCGCGGATTTCACCGGGCCTGGACACGACGCGAAACTGACGACGCAGCGGTTCACGTCGCTCGCCGATTACGCGGCAGCGACGAAGCAGGATCAGCACAGCGTCGCGGTGGACTACGACGTGTTCGTCAACGTGCGTCGGCTCGATGCGCAGGACGCGGCCAGCGTGCAGAAACTCTACAAGGCTGACGAGTTCGACTTCAGATTGAAGGCCGGATCGGCGGCAGTGGATCGCGGTGTGTCGCTGCCGACCGTCACCGACAGCTTCGCGGGCCGCGCGCCCGATCTCGGTGCCTTGGAAGTAGGTCAGGCGGCGCCGCACTACGGGCCGAGGAGGTAACGGAGGTTGCGGAGGAAACGGTTAACCGCGGAGGCACGGAGACACGGAGGAACTCGCGGAGGTGACGCGGTCGGGCGCCGGCCTTTGGCCGGCCTCAAGGGGCGAGTGAGGCACTGAAACTCAAGCCCCAGTAGTTCGCAAGGGCTTGGTTTCAGCGTCTCACTCGATCCTTGCCGCGCGAAGCGCGGCCCCGCCCGCGCTCCGTGTCTCCGCGTCTCCGCGGTGATCCGTGCGCTCCGTCGCCGCCGTTGCCTTCATCACTGACGCTTCACTGAATACATGATGCCCGTGTACTGCATCTCCTCCCACGTCTGGTCGCCCCACTTCACATCGATCTTGGGATCGGGATTCGATCGATTCGCGGCGGAGTTGTCGTACCACGCGGTGGAGCGGATGCGCGCGCCCTTCGGGATCGCAATCGGCTGCTCGTACATGTAGTAGGTCTGCCAGTTGAAGTCGTACTTCGTCACCGAGAGGATCGACTTCGTCGTGCCGTCGGGTAGTTCGAGCGTGTAGCTCCATCGCTTCCCGCGAACGTGGGTATGCGGGAAGAGGCCGACCAGCGTCGCATCCTGCACGAACGCCACGTCCGTGCTCACCTCGTGATTCGATGCCCCCGCCGGAATCGTGAACTGCCCGTTGATGAATTGCGAGACGCGCATCTCCTGTTCGGGCGGCTGCTTCGCGAAGATCAGCCCGACCCTGGTGCGATCCGTGCCCGCTTTGCCATTCGCCGTGTAGTGCATCTGCAGATGCAGCACGCCACCGGGCGGCAGGCGCAGCGCAGTGCCTGCGGGAAAGACCTGCGGCCTCGTCCCAGGCGCGTAGGTGGCCAGCAGACGACTGACGAAGTTGCCTTCGCGCTGCGGCCGGTTGCCCTGACCGTGGACTGCCGTGACGCGGCTGTCCTGTCGATTGGGCTGCAGCACCGGCGC
>Ga0190271_10002984_pt1 | contig 10482 bp, 13 predicted proteins | sample Popmic356T_FD_133747 | JGI IMG/M metagenome (GOLD analysis project Ga0190271, IMG submission 133747) | Populus adjacent soil microbial communities from riparian zone of Weber River, Utah, USA - 356 T | ecosystem: Environmental > Terrestrial > Soil > Riparian zone | place: USA: Utah | collected... | reverse complement strand
TAGTAGGAATTTCAACGAATTACATATTAAACCTGCTTAACTTTAGCCCTGAAGGAGGCCGTCAGTATTGCATTTGGCGGAAAAGCTATCTATCTTTGCTTATTACTACCCGATCAACTGATAAGACATTGTGCAGATTGGTTACTGCGAGATCAACAGTTCCGGCATAGAAAGGGACTAAAAATAACAAGACGCACAATAGTTTTTTAAACTTAATAACCCAGCCTGGATTTCGACTGATTCTTTTCCAGGTATTCATCAATATCGTGGGTTAGGTGTCAATCAACTTCAAAAAGCAGCCTCTTTCCAGAGGGTGCTTTTTTTATAATTTGCATATTTGAAAATGTGGGGAATGTGGAAATGCCGATGGAAAAATTTGTCATTCGAATATTCACATTTGCAAATATGCAAATGATGGTATAATGAATGGCTTACTTAGTCCTGTTCAAATTGAATAGGCTATCTACAAACTCATGCTTGTTGAATACCAAGAGATCTTCCATTTTTTCGCCTACCCCGACAAATTTCACCGGAATACTGAACTGGCTGGCAATTGCCAATACAACGCCGCCTTTGGCCGTTCCATCAAGTTTGGTGATCGCAATTGCAGTTACATCCGTAGCAACGGTAAAATGCTTTGCCTGTTCTAATGCATTCTGACCAGTAGAACCGTCCAGTACCAATAAAACTTCGTGTGGTGCCTCGGGAATTACTTTCTGGATCACACGCCTGATCTTACTAAGCTCATCCATCAGGTGGGCTTTATTATGCAATCTTCCGGCAGTATCAATAATGACAACATCTGAACCACGTGCCAATGCACTGTTCACGGTGTCAAATGCAACAGATGCAGGATCACTGCCCATGTCTTTTTTGACTATGGGAACCCCGGCCCTGTCGGACCATATCGTCAACTGGTCAACTGCTGCCGCACGAAAAGTATCAGCAGCTCCCAGCAGAACAGATTTTCCGGCGGTTTTAAAATTATGTGCAAGCTTTCCAATAGTGGTGGTTTTGCCCACTCCATTCACGCCAACAACAAGAATTATATATGGCTTGGTACCATCAGGAGTATTAAAATCGCGGTAGGATTCTTCTTTAGCATCTACCAGTAGTGCTTCGATTTCTTCTTGAAGTATACTATTTAACTCGTTTGTACTCAGATATTTATCTCTGGCTACGCGTTGTTCGATTTGCTCGATGATCTTTACCGTAGTATCAATGCCTACGTCAGCCGCTACTAAGGCATCTTCCAGGTCATCCAAAACTTCTTCATCCACCGTACTCTTTCCTGCTACAGCCTTGGTGATCCGGCTAAAGATATTTTCCCTGGTTTTTTCTAATCCTTCATCCAGGCTTTGCTTTTCTTTTTTTCCGAATAATTTGTCAAATAAACCCATACAACAATTTTAATAATACAGATCGTATCGCATGAGGAAATCCTGTTGGGAAGAATTTCCCAATAAAAACTTCGCCGTCTCAAATACCGTGAATCCTGCTTTCTGGTAAAACCTTATAGCCTTATTATTTTTTTGCCATACCTGGAGCCAGATCGTCTGGTAACCATCTTTCCGGGCGAGTTCCTTGATCATGTCAAGCATCGCCTTACCCATACTAAATCCCTGGTATTCCTGTAACACATAAATACGCTGGATCTCGAGGGCCTTGATCTCCTCCAGCTTTTTGGCTTTTCTATCATCCCTCACTTTGGTAAAGGCAACCGGAATTCCGTTAAGATAAGCCAGAAAAAACCTTGTTCTTGGATGCTGTAATTCTTCAACCAGTTTTTCATCTGAAAACTGTGAATTCAAATATGCCTCCATGTTTTCCGGGGTATTCATTTCCCCGTAAGTTTCCATGAAGGTTTTTCGGGCTATGTCGGCAATCAGTTCAGCTTCCGGCAGGCCAGCTGGCTTGATCTCGATTGTTTTTTCCATAAAGCTTATAAAAATAAGAAAAGCTGTCCTGGTTTGAGCAGAACAGCTTTACTGTAAAGATGAAAGAAATAAGCTTATTTCTGAGCCAGGTATTCTTTGATCTTATCCTTATGGATAATAGATTCTTTAAAAGTGTATGCACCAGACTTAGGACTGCGTACAGCCTTAATAACTTTAGTCCAGTTTTTTGCTTCCGCGGCTGCTTTCTGATCCTTCGTCTTTATCGCGGTTTTAGCTGCTTTTGCCATGATTATTTAATTTCCTTGTGAAGTGTATATTTTTTCATGATCGGGTTGAACTTTTTCAGTTCAAGACGCTCAGGAGTATTTTTCTTGTTCTTACTGCTGATATAGCGGCTTGTACCCGGAAGACCTGTGGTCTTGTGCTCCGTGCATTCCAGAATTACCTGTACCCTGCTGCCTTTCTTTGCCATTGTAGTTCAGTTTTGAATTTATTATATGTGTACGCCGTTAGCCCTCATTTCCTTAACTACTACGTACAAACCTCTTTTATTGATGGTCCTTATACCTTCTGTAGAAACCTTCATGGTTACCCATTTGTCTTCCTCCGCAAGGAAAAAACGCTTGGTCTGCAGATTAGGCAAAAACCTTCTCTTCGTCTTAATATTAGAATGGGAAACGTGGTTTCCGCCAATTGGCTTCTTACCTGTGATCTGACATACTCTAGCCATTTTCTGAATTTTTGGGACGGCAAAGGTCACATATTTTTGTCAATAATCAAAAAGAATTTAAGGAAATTCCATATTATTCCCTTCTATATCACCCGGAAGGCAAAAGCTGACGGGTATGAATCTACAGGGTGATATTGGTCACCAAAAAACATCTTCCAACCTTTTAATTTTGAGTTTTACCCGTAAAAAGTTCAACAAATGAGAAATAATCTTGGTAAAATCGACCGCATTTTCAGGTTTTTCAGTGTAGTTGTAATCGCAGTCCTTTTCTATACCATTACAGTTTCCGGAATAACCGGCCTGACCCTGATGATCGCCGCTGGTGTACTTTTTGCTACCTCTCTGATAGGTTTCTGTCCCTTATATGCCATTTTGGGGATCAGCACGTGTAAAGCCAAAAGAAAAGATGCTATAGTATAAAAAGAAAACCATGGGACAATTCCAGGAATTACTCAACGGTGATACTCCGGTATTGGTTGATTTTACAGCCGAATGGTGTGGGCCATGTAAAATGATGGCCCCGGAATTAAAAAAACTGGTCGACATGCACGGAGACTCACTCCGGGTTATAAAAGTAGACATAGACAAAAACCCTGCAGCCGCGAATGCTTACCAGGTACAGTCGGTTCCTACGCTTATGCTTTTCCGGAAAGGACAACAGCTATGGCGACAAAGCGGGGCTATGAGCGCATCCCAGATCTCCGCCATGGTAATGAGTAAAATCAAGTCCTGAAAATATTACGATACAGGGCTGGCTTATCAATCCGGAATAAGATAAATACAAATCTGTATTTTCGCACCGAATTTAACAACAAACTATAGCTATGGCATATGACGTAATCGTCCTGGGAAGTGGTCCCGGCGGATATCCTGCTGCAATCAGGGCTTCACAATTAGGTTTCAAAGTCGCAATTATTGAGAAAGAAAGCCTTGGAGGCGTTTGTCTTAACTGGGGTTGTATTCCCACCAAAGCCCTGCTGAAAAGCGCCCAGGTCTTTGATTACATGAAACATAGTGCGGATTATGGAATTAAATCCAACGGAGTTGAACATGATTTCGGTGCTGTGATCAAAAGGAGTCGCGGAGTCGCTGACAAAATGAGTAAAGGTGTGCAGTTCCTGATGAAGAAGAATAAGATCGATGTAGTGATGGGTTTTGGTAAAATTGCCGGCAAAGGAAAAATTGAAGTCACTGCCGCTGATGGAAAAAAACAAACCGTAGAAGCAAAATATATCATCATTGCTACAGGTGCCCGTAGCCGTGAGTTACCTGCAATGAAGATAGATGGTAAAAAAATTATCGGTTACCGTGAAGCAATGGTTTTACCCGAACAACCTAAAACTATGATCGTTGTGGGTTCAGGTGCAATTGGTGTGGAATTCGCAGATTTTTATAATAGCATGGGAACCAAAGTAACCGTCGTGGAATTTATGCCTCGTGTGGTACCTGTGGAAGACGAAGATATCAGCAAGGAACTGGAAAAACAGTTGAAAAAGAAAGGAATTACGATCATGACCTCTGCTGAAGTTACTAAAACAGATACTTCGGGAGCAGGTGTAAAAGCAACAGTTAAATCAGCATCTGGTGAAACTGTTATTGAAGCAGATATTCTCTTAAGTGCTGTCGGCATTCAATCAAACCTGGAAAATATCGGGCTTGAAGAGAATGGAATAAAAACAGAGAAAGGTAAAATAGTGGTAGATAAATATTTACAGACTTCGGTTCCGGGTATTTTAGCGATTGGTGATTGTTCACCCGGACAAGCACTCGCGCACGTAGCTTCCAAAGAAGGAATCAATGCTGCAGAATATTGCGCTTTCCTGGAAAAGAAATCAACCCATCAGCCCGAACCTATGGACTATAATAATATTCCAGGATGTACTTATTGTACACCGGAAATTGCTTCTGTGGGATTCACTGAAAAAGCTGCAAAAGAAGCAGGCTTTGAAGTGAAAGTTGGCAAGTTCCCTTTTATGGCCAGCGGTAAAGCAAGTGCAGCCGGGTCAACAGAAGGATTTGTAAAAGTCATATTCGATGCGAAATACGGAGAATTCCTGGGAGCACACATGATCGGATCAGGTGTAACGGAAATAATAGCGGAAGTGGTGGTGGCCAGGAAACTGGAAACAACATTTCATGAGATCCTCGGATCAGTACACCCCCACCCTACTATGAGTGAAGCCCTGAAAGAAGCAACGGCTGCTGCTTATGGTGAAGCCATCGACATTTAAAAATAATATTATCGACAAGATACTTTCTGCCTTTAATATCAGCGCGCTTAACGAAATGCAATTGGCTACCATTGAAGCCATGAAGCAACCGGGCGACCTGATTCTGCTGGCTCCAACAGGTTCCGGTAAGACACTGGCTTTTTTATTGCCATTGCTGGAACGGTTTAATCCCGAAATAAATGGGACGCAGGCACTGATCATTGTGCCTTCAAGGGAACTTGCGTTGCAAATAGAACAGGTATTCAAAACCATGTCTACCGGTCACAAGATCACCTGTTGTTATGGAGGGCATCTCCGGGAAACAGAGGAAAATAACTTGTTGGAAGCACCTGCATTGATCGTAGGAACTGCCGGACGTTTGGCCGACCATCTGAGGCGTGGAAATATTAAGACAGCAAATATCCATACACTTATACTTGACGAGTTTGATAAGTCATTGGAACTCGGATTCGAAGAGGAAATGTCATATATCATTGGCTCCCTGCCTGCAGTGCAAAAAAGAATGCTTACTTCGGCTACGGATACCAGTGAGATACCTCCGTTTATTGGATTGAACGAGGTGGTGAAATTGAACTTCATCACTGATGAGACAAAAGAAATGCTTGATTTCCGGGTGGTGTACAGCGATATCAATGATAAGCTCGAAACATTGTTCAGACTGATCTGCCATATCGGCGACAGGTCGGCAATCGTTTTTCTCAATCATCGTGAATCAGTCAAACGCACCAGCGATTACCTGAAAGAAAAAGGCATCGTCAACACATTCTATCATGGCGCTATGGAACAGGTAGAACGCGATAGTGCATTGGGCAAATTCAGAAACGGAAGTTCTAATGTATTGATCACTACTGACCTTGCATCAAGGGGACTTGATATTCCCAACATCAGGTATATCATACATTATCACCTGCCTGCCACTGAAGAAGTTTTCACACATCGCAATGGTCGGACTGCACGTATGGATGCGAGCGGAACTGTGGTCATGATCATTAACCCGGAAGAAAAAATTCCATCTTACGTAAAGGAAGAAGCATTACCGATCGAGCTTTCTGATGAAGTTGTATTGCCGGAAAAACCCAAATGGACCACACTCTTCATTCCTTTGGGCAAGAAAAATAAAGTCAATAAAGTTGATATCGTTGGTTTCCTGGGGAATAAAGGGCAACTTAAGAAAGAAGATATTGGCCTTATAGAAGTGAAAGATTTTATTTCCTTTGTTGCTGTAAGAAAGTCAAAACTTTCGCATGCACTGGAACTTATAAAAGACGAAAAGATCAAGGGCAATAAGGTAAAGATCGTTATTGCGAAATAATCACAGTTTTTCCAACTCCCTGTTATAATCGTACTGAAGGTCTTCGTGCAGGGTCTCAATTGCTTTTTTGATTTTCTTCAATTGATTTTCATAAAGATTTACCAGTGCTGTGCTTTTTTGATACGCGATCCCAGATTCCTTTAAAGTTTTGCAATAAAACAACAGAAGTTCTATTTCAGCCTGCCTGGAACCTGTATACCTGATATATTTATTGATGTTTCGAAGTATTTTACGAAGTGTTTTCTTTGCGAAATAAAGATTTGATGAATTGATCTCTCCAAATTGATCCGTAGTCTCGGTTTTGATGAGCTGAATGTATTGGTCCAACCCGTTTGCTTCAAACAACAGGTAAGTCAGTAACTCCTTATTTTCTTTTTTGAATTTTACCAGCCTCAGGCAGAGGTCAACCAACTGTGCAGGCGGCAATTGCTGCAATTCATCTTTAATTTCAAAAACTGTAGCTGATTTCATTAACAGGTTTATGCCTGCAAATATATCCTTAGCAGAAGCAATTCGGTGATCGATGACATAAAAAAACCGCGCAAGCGCGGTTTGAAAAATATTTTAGATGTTGCCTATTTCGCAAAAACTTTCTTCAGGATATCTGTAGTACGGGCAACAGGATCTGTCCTGATCTTTGCTTCTTCGGCGGCAAGTTGCAAAAATATTCCGGCTAATGCCTTCTCCGTAACATAAGCTGTAAGATCCGGATTAACTTTTTCCTTACTGAACTGGTTATAGGTTGTAAATACCGTATTCCAGTATTTAGTGGCATCCACTTTTTTAAGAGATGTTTCTATCACCGGGCGAAATGCTTCCGTAAGTTGAGCGGTTGTTTTGTTTTTCAGGTAAGTTGTAGCAGCGTTATTGGATCCGCGTAAAATTCCCATCGCATCCTGGATACTCATTTGTTTTACAGCGTTTACAAAAATTGGAGCCGCAGATTTCGCTGCATCTTCTGCACCACGGTTCATGGAAAGTATAGCCTGGTCCACTTGTTTTCCAAGTCCCACACTTCTAAGTTTCTGTTCCACTTTTTTTGCCTCGTCCGGCATAAGGATTTTCATTGCTGCATTTCCAAAAAAGCCATCTACCGCAGAAAGCTGAGAAGTGCCTCTTTCAGCACCAACACTTAAGGCCTCTTTTAAACCGGCAACAACTTCATCATTGGTAAGACCACCTTTTGTTTTTGCAAAAAGTTTGTTCAATGGATTTTTAATCGCAGTTGAGGAACTATCACTGGTGCCAGCAGTTTTCTTGAACAACTGTGCATTTACGTTTGAATGTAAAATGAAGGCAAACAAAACTATAATAGTAAATACTTTCGCCATGGTATCAGATTTAATATAAGACGTCAAAACTAAAACCTAAAACGTCAAGACCAGGTTAATGTTATATCTGGTTGGATAAACTTATCATAAACAGCGGATATTGAATCCGTTACTATCCGAAACATAAGTGATTACTACCTACTGGCTTGAAAATGAACTGATTGGCAAAACTGTCCCCGAAAGCCTGTTGCTTGTACGTAGTGCTGATTATAGTCCGGATTTCCAAATATTTTAATTCAGAATTCAGAGAATTCAGGCCGGTTTTTCTTTTCTGATTCCTGAAACCTCGAGGCATTTTTTTACATTTGCGTCATTATAGATTGAACAAAAGGCCTTTCGGCCAACTTACTCCATATGCGGGAAATAATCGTTTCTGTCCTCCTTCTGGTTTTTTTGGCGGCCTGTAACAATACTGATGAAAAAAATGTTGAACCCGATTCTGTGTCAACAGCCAATACTATTCCAGAAGCCACCAATATTCCATTTACTATCGTCAATGTATATCCGCACGACACGTCGGCCTACACGCAGGGTTTGGAATTTATGAATGAAAATATTTTTGAAAGTACGGGACGTTACGGGTTCTCATCGATCCGGAAAGTAAATCCTAAAACTGGAAAAGTGGTGATGATCAAAAAACTGGACAACAAGATTTTTGGCGAAGGTCTGACCATACTTAAGGATACCATTTATATGCTGACCTATCGTGAACACGATGTATTTGTATTTGATCCAAAAGATTTCCGGCTGATCCGCCAGATGAAATGGACAAATGAAGGATGGGGCATAACCAATGATGGAAATTCACTGATCATCAGTGACGGTACAGATAAACTGTATAAGGTTAATCCGGCTGATCTGAAACTGGAGAAAGTGATCTCAGTTACAGATAATCTTGGTCCGATGAATAACCTGAACGAACTCGAATATGTGAACGGGAGCATTTATGCCAATAGATATGGATACAATTTTGTAGTGAGGATCAATCCGCAAAATGGATTCATTACCGGTAAAATGGATTTTACCGATATACTGAAAAAATACAGCAAGGCCGACCTGACCTATATCAATAACAATTTAGATGAAGCCGTATTGAATGGCATTGCCTGGGATCCGGTGAAAAAGAAAATGTATATCACGGGAAAACTTTGGCCCAATATATTCGAAGTACAGATGGAGCCATAAAATCAATCCATATCTTAGCAGAACCAACTCAATTTAACTGCTTAAATAACTGATTCATGAGCCTAGTTGATTCTTTTGAAAAAATTCCTGTCGAGATTTTTGAAAATGACAGCATCGCATCAGCGCATGTTGCGAGGGAAATTGCAGAACTCATCCGACTGAAACAAAGGGAAGGAAAAATCTGCGTACTTGGTCTGGCTACCGGCACCACCCCAAAAACATTGTATAAGGAACTGGTAAAACTCCACAGGGAAGAAGGATTAAGTTTCAAAAACGTGCTCACTTTTAACCTTGATGAATATTATCCGATCGAGCCGGAAGCTGTGCAGAGCTATCACAATTTCATGAAAACTCAGTTGTTTGATCATATCGATATCGATAAATCAAATACCCATGTTCCGGATGGCACCATCGAAAAAAACGATGTAAGATCTTATGCTGCCACCTACGAGAAAAAAATTGAATTGGCCGGCGGAATTGACTACCAGGTTCTCGGAATTGGACTGAATGGACATATAGGATTTAATGAACCTGGTTCGGGACGACATTCCGGAACCAGGCTGATTGCACTTGAGAATACGACAAGACTGGCGAATACATATGAATTCAATAGCATAGCGGATGTTCCGCGGTTAGCCATAACCGTTGGTATCAATACGATCCTGAAAGCAAAAAAGATTGTATTGCTCGCCTGGGGTTTGAGAAAAGCGCCAGTTGTGCAAAAATCAGTGGAAGGAAATGTTTCTGACCAGGTCCCTGCGTCTTTTCTACAGGAACATGGCAATTGCAAATTTGTGTTGGATGAAGGTGCAGCGCAGGATCTTACCCGTTTCAAATCACCATGGCTGACAGGTGAAATAGAATGGAATGAAAAAACCATCCGCAAAGCTGTTTGTTCTATGGCATGGGAATCAGGAAAACCAATACTGATGCTCACAAGCAATGATTACAATAATCATGGGCTAAGTGATCTCATGGTGAAATTCGGATCGGTTCACGATATTAATCTAAGGGTATTCAATGGCATGAGGGATACAATCACGGGTTGGCCTGGGGGAAAATATTCCGAGACAGTACCGCGACATCCTGAAAGGCGCGAACCTAAAAGCAAGAAGGTCGTTATTTTCTCTCCTCACCCTGATGATGATATCATTTCAATGGGAGGAACATTTTTAAGATTACATGATCAGGGCCACGAAGTTCATTTAGGATACCAGACTTCCGGAAACATCGCGGTGAGTGATGAATTTGTAATGCGCCAGATTGATTTTGCAGTTGAGTTTGATTCCATATTCGGGATCGACAAAAGCAAAGCAAACAAGATCTGGAATGATGCAAAGGATTTTATCAAAACAAAAAAATCGAAGCAAAAAGATACTGAAGAGATCAGGGCAATCAAGGGATTGATCAGGCGAACCGAAGCGAGGGCAACCTGTCGCTATGTTGGTATTAAAGATGAGAACATCCATTTTATGAACCTGCCTTTTTATGAGACTGGACTGATAGAGAAAAATCCCCCGGGGGATGAAGATGTTGAGATCACTATGGCCTTGCTGCAAAAAATAAAGCCTCATCAGATCTTTGCTGCTGGTGATTTTGCCGATCCACATGGAACGCATAAAGTTTGTTTCGATATTTTGCTGGAAGCGCTGAAGAGACTTAAAGCTGCAAACGACGAAAGTTTAAAAGACTGCAGGCTTTGGCTCTATCGCGGTGCCTGGGCAGAATGGGATCTCTGGGATGTGGACATGGCCATTCCTATGAGTCCGGATCAGGTGATCCAGAAAAGAAACGG
>Ga0190271_10002983_pt1 | contig 10485 bp, 13 predicted proteins | sample Popmic356T_FD_133747 | JGI IMG/M metagenome (GOLD analysis project Ga0190271, IMG submission 133747) | Populus adjacent soil microbial communities from riparian zone of Weber River, Utah, USA - 356 T | ecosystem: Environmental > Terrestrial > Soil > Riparian zone | place: USA: Utah | collected... | reverse complement strand
TTGACAGCTTAAGTTCAGGCAACCCACACGGCCAATTCCCGCCTGCGTCTCACGGCGACCACACCGGGAGATTAGACGAATTAGACACTCTAGACGGTGAATTCTGGTCCGCGCCTCAGGGCGCCGACGCCCAGAGATCAGACGAATTAGACAGTTTAGACGGTAAAAATCGCCGGTCAGCGTCTGATGTCAGTTGTAGCCGGGCGCAAACGCTCCCGCCCAGGCGCCGTAGCGGTTCAGGGACAGGTCGCGCGTCTCGATCTCGGGCGACCGACTGTCGACCATGTCGGCCAGCACGCGGGCCGAGCCGCACGACATGGTCCAACCCAAGGTGCCGTGGCCGGTGTTCAGATAGAGGCCTGGGATCTTGGTCGTGCCGATGACGGGCGTGCCGTCCGGCGTCATGGGACGCAGTCCGGACCAGTAGCTGGCGCCCGCCAGATCGCCGCCGCCGGGGAACAGGGTGCCGACAGAATGGGCCAGGGTCTCGCGCCGCAGGGCGGGCAGGGTGTTGTTGTAGCCGGACAACTCGGCCATGCCGCCCACCCGAATGCGGTCGCCCAGGCGGGTGATCGCCACCTTGTAGCTTTCGTCCATGACGGTGGAGACCGGCGCGCGGTCGGCGTCCAGGATCCGGGCCGTGATCGAATAGCCCTTCACCGGATAGACCGGCAAATCCAGGCCCAGGGGCTTGGCCATCATCGGCGAATAGGAGCCCAGCGCCAGGACGACCAGATCGGCGGACATCGCCCCCTTGCTGGTCAGGGCGCCGGTCGCGCGGCCATCCGTGGTCGTGATGGCGTGGATTTCGGTCTCGTGATGGAAGACCACGCCCCGCTCCGCCGCCAGCTTCGCCAGGGCGTTGGTGAACAGGAAACAGTCGCCGGTCTCGTCGTGCGGCAGGCGCAGCCCCCCGACGAAATCGACATCGGAGGCGGCCAGACCCGGCTCTGCGGCGATGCAGCCGGCGCGGTCCAGCACCTCGCACGGGACGCCGGCGGCCTTCAGCACGTCCACATCCTTGTGCACGTCGGCCAGCTGTTTTTCGGTGCGGAACAGCTGCAGCGTGCCCTGCTGGCGGCCGTCGTAGGCGATGCCGGTGTCGCGGCGCAGCAGGTCCAGCTGGTCGCGGCTGTATTCCGCCAGACGCACCATACGGCTCTTGTTCAGCACATAGCGGTCGTGGGTGCAGTTGCGCAGCATGGCCAGCGTCCAGCGCACCATGGCCATGTCCAGACGGGGCCTCACGATCAGCGGGGCATGGCGCATCAGCAGCCACTTCATCGCCTTGACCGGGATCGACGGGGCGGCCCAGGGCGCGGAATATCCGGGGGAAATCTGGGCTGCGTTGGCGAAGCTGGTCTCCAGCGCCGGACCCGCCTGGCGATCCACCACCGTCACCTCATGCCCCGCCTGGCTGAGATACCAGGCGGTGGTGACGCCGATGACGCCGGAACCTAGAACCAGAACCTGCATGTGACGCTTTCAAACCGTGTTGATTGTCAGCGAAGTTACCCTCGCATCGTTCGATGATCCTGCCTGTTTGCGCAATGATCTGCGGCTGATAGATATGAGACGCAATAATCTGCGGTCGAAAGGCGGAAACTTGTGACCCTGCTTGATCCCATCGACCAGCGCATTCTTCAACGGCTTCGCGCTGACGGCCGCGTCAGCAACGCGGACCTCGCCTCTGCGGTCGGCCTTTCGCCGTCGGCCTGCCTGCGCCGGGTGCGACGGCTTGAGGAACGTGGCGTAATCCGGGGCTACGCCGCCGTCCTGGCCAATGACGCCGATGACGGGGTGGTGGCCTATGTCGAGATCACGCTGGAGAAACAGACCGACGACCATATGCGCCGGTTCGAGGCGGCGGTGCGCAACCATCCCGAAATCCGCGACTGCTATCTGATGGCGGGCGAGGCGGACTATATCGTGCGGGCCGTGGCGCCCGACATCGCGGCCTATGAGGTGATCCACAAGGACGTTCTGTCGCGTCTGCCGGGGGTGTCGCGCATCCACTCCAGTTTGGCGATCCGCAACGTTCTGGCGGCGCGCGGCTGAAACGAGCTGAACCTTCCGGCCCGGTCGGGTGTTGTGGCGGCATGAAAGCCCTCGACCTCCTCCCGACCGCCCTCATCGGCGCCGTCGCCAGCGCCCGTTCCATGACCCCGATGGCGGCCCTCGCCACCGCTGAACTGGCGCACAAGCCCTTGCCCGGCCGGGTCTTCCTGTTGAACCAGCCGCTGTTCAAGTTCGGCGCCCTGGCGATGGGTGTCGGTGAACTGCTGGGCGACAAGATGAAGTCGGCGCCCGACCGCACCGTCTTTCTGGGCCTGCTGGCGCGGGTGATGAGCGCTGGGATCGCGGGATCGGCCTTGGCGCCGCGCGGCAAGGAAAAGCTGGGCGCCGGTGTCGCCGTCGCGACCGCCGTGCCGCTGGCCTATCTGACCCTGGCCGGTCGCAAGAAGGCCATGGCTCGCCTTGGCCAGACACGCAGCGGACTGATCGAGGACGCCCTGATCGTCGGGGCGGGCGCTCTGGTCGTCGGTCTGACGGTCGCCCGGTTCAGCCGCCGCTAAGCGCTCGACAGGCGAGGGGCGGGCGGCGATAGATGCGACAGCACCTCCACAGGAACCCGCCATGATCACCCGCATCCAGCCCGGCGCCCGCATGAGCGAAGCCGTCATCCACGGCGACACCATCTATCTGGCCGGCCAGGTCGGAGAACCGGGCGACGACGTCATTGCCCAGACGAAGACGGCCTTGGCAGAGGTCGAGGCCTTGCTGGCCGAGGCCGGCAGCGACAAGTCCAAGATCCTGATGGCCCAGATCTGGCTGGCCGACATCGGCGATTTCGACGCGATGAACAGCGTCTGGGACGCCTGGGTGGACACCGCCAATCCGCCCGCCCGCGCGACGGGCGAGAGCCGGCTGGCGTCGCCGGAGTATCTGGTCGAAGTGATCGTGATCGCCGCCAAGGGCTGATCGCGACGGCTAAGCGGTTGACCGGGCGGTATGCAGACTGCAAACCGCCGACATGTTGCAGAACCTCGAAACCCTCGCCCGCGAGGCCAAGTCCTGGCCGTTCGAACAAGCCCGCAATCTGCTGGCCCATGTGCTGAAGAAGCGCCTGACCGACGCCGAGCGGGACGCGGCGAAACTGCTGATCGACGCGGGCAAGGCGGACGAGGCTCTGGCGACGTTCCCCGCGCTGCAAAAGCCTGTGGTTCTTGAGACCGGTTATGGCCCGTCAGGCCTGCCGCACATGGGCACGTTCGGCGAGGTGGCGCGCACGACCATGGTGCGCAACGCCTTCCGCGCCCTTACCGGCGATCATTGGCCGACGCGCCTTATCGCCTTCAGCGACGACATGGACGGCCTGCGCAAGGTGCCCGAGGGCATCCCGAACCCGGAAATGCTGCGCGAAGACCTGCACCTGTCGCTGACGCGTGTGCGCGACCCGTTCGGCACGCATGACAGTTTCGGGGCGCACAACAATGCGCGGCTGCAGGCCTTCCTGGATTCGTTCGGCTTCGACTACGAGTTCATGAGCTCGACCGAGACCTACAAGTCCGGCCGGTTCGACGCGACGCTGCTGACGCTGCTGGAGCGGTTCGACGCCGTCATGGCCATCATGCTGCCGACCCTGGGCGAGGAGCGGCGCGCGACCTATTCGCCCTTCCTTCCGGTCAGCCCGATCACCGGCCATGTGCTGCAGGTCCCGACCCTGGCGCGCGACGTCGAGAAGGGAACCATCACCTTCGAGGACCCCGCCGGCGAACCGGGCAACCGCACCGAGGTTCCGGTCACGGGCGGCCATGTGAAGCTGCAATGGAAGCCCGACTGGGCCATGCGCTGGGTCGCGCTGGACGTCGACTACGAGATGTCGGGCAAGGACCTGATCGAGAGCGTGCGTGAGTCGTCGAAGCTGTGTCGCGCCCTGGGCGGCACGCCGCCGGAAGGCTTCAACTACGAGCTCTTCCTCGACATCGAGGGCAAGAAGATCTCCAAGTCCAAGGGCAACGGCCTGTCGATGGACGAGTGGCTGCGCTACGGCACGCCGGAGTCCTTGAGCTGGTACATGTTCCAGTCGCCGAAGTCGGCCAAGAGCCTGCACTTCAACGTCATCCCGCGCGCGATCGACGACTATCTGGCCTTCATCGAAAGCTACAAGACGCAGGAGCCGGCCAAGCGGATCGACAACGCCGTCTGGTCGATCCATGCGGGCGATCCGCCGACCCACACCTCGCCGGTGTCGTTCGCGCTGTTGCTGAATTTGGTCGGTGTAGCCAACGCCTCGACCAAGGAGCAGCTGTGGGCCTATTTCGCCAAATACCTGCCCGAGGCGACGCCTGAGAATGAGCCGCTGCTCGACCGGCTGATGGGGTCGGCGCTGAACTATTACGAGGACTTCGTGAAGCCCTCGAAGTCATATCGCCTGCCCGACGCCAAGGAGAAGGCGGCGCTGCTGGACCTGGCGGAAAGGCTGAAGGCCCTGCCGGCGGACACGACCGACGGGGAGCTGATCCAGAGCGAGGTCTATGCCGTGGGCAAGGCGCATGAGTTCGAGCCCCTGCGGGCCTGGTTCGGCGCGTTGTATGAGGTTCTGCTGGGCGCCAGCCAGGGGCCCCGCTTCGGCTCGTTCGCGGCCATCTATGGCCTGCCGCAGACCATCGCATTGATCGAGGCGGGGGCGAACGGGAAACTGGCGCAACCTTGACCTTGCGTCAGGATTGTTAACCCGTACGCTTTTGGATGGGCGCGTAGCCGGGGAGGCGACGTTGCGTTACGAAATCGACGAGGCAGCGCGGATACTGTGGTTGGACCTGGTCTCTGCCGGGTCAGCCGACAATGTCCTGACGGCGACGGTGACTCTGATCACCGGACGGCCGGAGCTTTGTAGCTGGGATTGGATCGTTGAATGCGAGCCCATGCCAGATGACGCGACGATCCAGCATCTGAGCAAGCTTGCAGAGGCGTGGGGGCCGCCGCCGAGTGATGAAGCTGTGACGGTTTTCGTGACCCACGATCGCCTGCTTTATTTGTGGGCGCGGGTGCTGGATTTCCAGTTCGTGCGTCGCAAGCATTTGATCGAGCGGGACGTCGAGGCGGCGCGACGACTGGTCCAGCTGCGGCGAACGGCGCGAGCAACCAAGATGAACGGAAAATAACGGCGAAGCTCCGGGAGCCTTCAGGTTCGCCCAGGCATTCTCCCCTCATCGGCAAACGCGCTGACAGGAGAAGAGTTATGTCGAACAAGATTTTCAAGACCGGTTTGGCCGCGGCTGCCGCTCTCGCCGCCATGGTGACGGCCGCCCCGATGGCCGCCCAGGCTCAAGCCAATGGCGTGACCAACTGCGACGCCCCCGGTGGTCGCCAGCGTGCAGGCGCCCTGATCGGCGCCGTCGTCGGCGGCGTGGTGGGTTCCAACCTGGCGCGTAACGAGCGTACGGCCGGCACCATCGTCGGCGCCGGCGCCGGTGCGGCGGCGGGTTCGTACATCGGCTGCAACCAGCAGCGCGCGCGTGCGGCGTCGGTGTCCAACGGTTCGCAATATCGCGCCTCGTCCAACCTGCGTATCCGCAGCGGTCCGGGCACCAACTATCGCCAGGCCGGCACCCTGTCGGCCGGCCAGCCCTTCACCGCTGTCGGTTCGCAAGGTGAGTGGGTGCAGATCGCCGGCGGCGGCTGGGTGAACGCCCACTACGTCACGGCCAACTAGGTCTAGACCTACGACCATCGAAAGCCCCGTCCGGTTCGCCAGGCGGGGCTTTTGCCTTGTCAGCTACTGACTGACCCAAAGAATACGGGCCATCCACTCGATTTCGCGACGCGGGACGACGCGGGGTGGATAGTCGGGATTGATGGAGGACAGGGTGACGGTGCGGCTGGTCAGGCTGGTCACCTCCTTGGCCACGGTCTCGCCGGTCGTCAGGCGGGCGACGACACGGTCGCCGCGCCGCACGCGCGTCGCCTCCTGATCGACGATGACCCGGTCGCCCTCGCGATAGAGCGGCGACATGGAATCGCCGGTGATCTTCAGGCTGAACAAGGTGTCCTTGGCGCGCGGCAGGTCGGTCTGGTCCCAGCCCTCTCCGGTCGGCAGGCCCGCATCATCGAAAAACCCGTCCTTTCCTGCCTTGGCCAATCCGAGAAGCGGCACGGTCTTCGGTCTATCCGGGGCATCGTCGGCCAGCACCGCGAAGTCGGAAAGCGACACTCCAGTCGCCTGCAGCATCAAGGTCATGCTCTCGGTCGATGGCCAGCGCGGACGCGGTGGATCACCGGGACCAAAGCGTTTGGACGGATTGAAGCTGGTGGCGTCCAGACCGGCGCGGCGGGCTAAGCCGGACGGCGTCAGGCCCTCACGCCGCGCCAAGGTGTCGACGGCCTTCCAAAGTTTGGCGTGCGATAGCGGCATGGCGTCCCGGCGATCGATTCGCCCACAGGATACGATACAGGGTTAGGAATTTCTACCTAGGTTCGCCGACGCGGCTCGTCGCTCTTGCCAAGCGTAGAATGTACCAACGATGATGCAGGCGATGATGAGATAACTGGTCAGGTTTGTGACCGTATACAACGACGCCACCAATACGTTTTGGCCCGTCAGTCTCATGAGTTGAGACATCACCGTGATTAACTGAAGCCCTGCAGCCCAAACAGGCCAAGATTGTCGGTAGCGCCAAGCTATGGCGCAGAATGCGATCAGAACGCCGGTATCGATGAGGAGTAATCCAACAGGAACGCCTTGAAAGCCGTCGTTTTCCTGCAAAACGAGCGATGCGAACCAGGCGAACAAGTAGGCGCCAGCCCCGAATTTTTCGGCTTTGTTCCCCTTCAGGAACGCGAACAAAGCCATGCCGACCATAAAGACGGCGCCAACAATCGCGTAAATGATGTTGAACATGACAAATCACCCCCGCGCATCACTGCGCGGGGGTGATAATGGCTGAATTCAGCTCAGACTGAAATCTCGATAAGCCAAGCTTACCAAGAATTCACGCGACGCGGTGCAGATGCGTCGGCGTGAGCGCCGCCTTGGGGTCAAGCCAATCGTTGGGCTTGGCGAGCGGACCGGCGGCATAGGTGCCGTAACCGAGGCGGCGGTGATCTTTCTGAAGCTCGGCGTGGCAGGCCACGATGGACTCGCGGGCGGCCGACAGGGCGGCGATCGTTTCCATGGCCTTGGCCTGGGCGATCGTGCCGCTGACCGGCGACAGCGACAGTGCGGCGCGGGCGCCGATGAAGGATTGAACCAGCGTCGTCGCCTGGGTGATCGCGGCGTCAATCGCGAGTTCGGTAGCATGCAGATCGCCAGCAACGCTGGTGACGACTTCAGTGCGGTCCATGAAAGCCCCTCAGATAAGGTTACGAGAGGCTTATGGTTATCACGTCTTAACCATGCTTGGTAGGGCAATCTTCATAAGTGCGGCAATCGCGCGTTGAAGCGCCGCCATAAGGATGGTGGTCAAGTTCAGCATCTGTGGGGATCCTGGCCGAATCGGAACCAGGGCCGGCGGTGACTAGCCCTGGTTGTCCAGCAGGAAGTGGGCCGTCAGGGACGCGATTGGCTGTGCACGTTCTTCCTGCCAGGCCTCGGCTTGAACATGGGCGACGCGGCGGCCGGCGCGGCTGATGCGGGCGCGGGCGAAGACATCGATCGGCCGGCCGGTGCGCAGATAGGCGACCGTCACATTGATCGGGCGGGGCAGGCGGGGGCTCGGGAAGATGATCGCCACCTGGGCCATGGCGGTCATTTCCAGCAGGGCGGCCGTCGATCCGCCGTGCAGGGCAGGCAGCATGGGATTACCGATCAGCCTGTCTGCAAACGGCATGATTACCGTGATCTCGTCGCCGCTGACCAGGGTCTGAAGGCCCAGAAAACGGGCATAGGGCATCCGGTCCAGAATATCGGTCATGCGGCGGCTCGCGTTGAAGGTTCGCGGGTCTGGTTGAGGATGTAGGCGGACTGGGCGGCTGCGACAGGATCGGACGGGTCGTCCTCGAACGCCCAGGCGCGCACGAAGGCGATGGTGGGGGTCAGGCGATAGCAGAGCCCCTGGGCCAGCAGATCCTGACGCGGTCGCGCCGCACGCATGTAATCGACGCGCAAATCCAGTGTGGCGATGGGTTGGAAGGTGTCGAGCGCCGTCCAGACCGCCAGGCCGCCAATGTGGTCGAGCAGGGTGGTGACTAGGCCGCCGGCGAAGACGCCGCTGTCGGGATCGCCCACCAGGTCTTCACGCCACGGCACGCGGATGCGCGGCTCGCCGTCATGCAATCCATCGAAGGCGAAACCCAGCGCGCCGGTATGGGCGGCGCCGGCGGCCAGTTGCGGCAGGATGGTGGTCAGGAAGCTCTCTTGCATCGTGCGGGCTGGACCTTCTGGCGCCGATTTTCTGGTCATCTTGTATGAGGCGGCGACCCGACGGCGTCGAGAGCGTTACCGCAACATGATCCGCCCCGAAGACCTGCTGCATCCGACCCCTGCCGGCCTCTATTGTCCGCCGGGAGACTTCTATGTCGATCCGGTTCGGCCGGTGGATCGGGCCGTCATCACCCACGGCCATGCCGATCATGCTCGCGCCGGACACGGTGCGGTTCTAGCCACGCGCCAGACCCTTGCGATCATGGCCGAGCGTTATGGCGCCGATTTCACCGCTCAGCCCCAGTCTGTGGAATATGGCGAGGCGACCGCGATCAACGGCATGGACTTGCGACTGGTCCCGGCCGGCCACGTCCTGGGGTCCGCTCAGGTCGAGGTGCGGTGGAAGGGGCTGACCATGGTGGTTTCGGGCGACTATAAGCGCCGCCGCGACCCGACCTGTGCGCCTTTCGAGCCCGTGCCGTGCCACGTCTTCATCTCCGAGGCGACGTTCGGCCTGCCCGTCTTCAGCCATCCGCCGGCCGAGGAGGAGGTCGGGCGGCTGGTGCGGTCTCTGGGTCAGTTTCCCGAGCGGGCGCATCTGGTCGGGGCCTATGCGCTGGGCAAGGCGCAACGGATCATCCGGCTGCTGCGCGAGGCGGGCTGGGATCGCACCATCTATGTCCACGGCGCGATGGAACGGCTGAACGCCCTTTACGAGCGCGAGGGTGTCGATCTGGGGCCGTTGGCGCCGACGCGCGACCTGCCCAAGAATGCGTTGGGAGGAGAGGTCGCCATCGCCCCGCCGTCCGCCATTCAGGATCGCTGGGCGCGGCGGTTCGCCGATCCGGTGACGGCCTTCGCCTCCGGTTGGATGGGGGTGAAGGCGCGGGCGCGACAGAGGGGTGTGGAACTGCCGCTGGTCGTGTCGGACCATGCCGACTGGAACGAGCTGACGGCGACCTTCACCGAACTGAAGCCCGAGGAAATCTGGATCACCCACGGCCGGGAAGAGGGCCTGCTTCGATGGGGCGAAATCAATGGCCAGAAGGCGAGGGCGCTGCGTCTGGTCGGTTATGACGAAGAGGACGAGGAGGCGCTGGACGTCCGGCCGGATTGAAGATCAGGCGGCTGACCGATCGCCTTCGTCTTCAGAGAGCCGGTCGGCGTCGCCGGCCTCTTCCTGCGCCGCCGAAAGGGCGGCGTTCATCGCCATTCGGAGACGCTCGGGCTTGATGGGTTTTTCGACTACGGCGGCCATGCCGATGGAGAGATAGTGTTTGGCGTCTTCCGGGTCGGCGTTGGCGGTCAGCGCCATGATCGGCACACGGCCGACGGCGCCGGGCAGGGCGCGGATCGCCTTCGTCGCCTGAACGCCGTCCATGCGCGGCATCTTGATGTCCATCAGGATCAGGTCGTAGCGGCTTTCCTGAACGGCCTGAAGCGCCTCCAGGCCGTCCTCGGCCAGTTCAGAACTGCACCCGAACATCTCGCACAGGGCCTGGGCCACGACGCGGTTGGTGGCGTTGTCGTCGACGATCAGAATGTGGGGGGCCGATTTCAGGTCCAGCCCGGACAGGTCGGACACGTTCGACTGGACCTCGACCTCGACGGCCGCACGCGGTGCAGTCAGGTCGAAGGCGAAGGTGGCGCCGCGCCCCTTGTTGTTCTCAGCCCAGATCTGGCCGCCCATGCGGTCGATGACCTGGCGGCAGATCGACAGGCCCAGGCCCGCGCCATCGGGACCGGAGCCGTGAACGAAGGGTTCGAAGACGGAATCGACGCGGTCGGTGTCGACACCGGGGCCGTCGTCGCGGATGCGGGCCTCCATATGAATCTGGTCGCCCTCGACCCAGGCTTTCAGCCCCGCCTCGACCACGCCGTTGCGGGCGAACTTGAGGGCGTTGCCGATCAGGTTGTTGAACACCTGTTTCAGGCGCGTGCCGTCGATGACGGCGGCCAGCTCGGTGTCGCCTTCGTAGCCGACCAACAGGGTGACGCCGTCCTGAGAGGCGCGCGGCTCCCACATCGACTGGATGTCGTCCATCACGGCGCGAAGGGCGGTGGGGGTGTTGTTCAGTTCCAGTTCGCCCGCCTCGGCCTTGGACAGGTCGACCGCGTCC
>Ga0190271_10002982_pt1 | contig 10487 bp, 6 predicted proteins | sample Popmic356T_FD_133747 | JGI IMG/M metagenome (GOLD analysis project Ga0190271, IMG submission 133747) | Populus adjacent soil microbial communities from riparian zone of Weber River, Utah, USA - 356 T | ecosystem: Environmental > Terrestrial > Soil > Riparian zone | place: USA: Utah | collected... | reverse complement strand
TCCGCACGAACCGAACCGAGGCCACGCCCTGACCACAGGATCCGCTCTGCGCCCGGGGCTGTTCCGCTTCCCACCCCATCGCGAAACGGCAGGAGTCCCGGCTGGCACATCACGGTTCGGCATGGTGGGTTACTGGTGACGGGACTCGCCGTGGAGCCTGCGGCTCGCCGAGGTCGCCCGGCCGTCGTGGTCGGGGGCGTCGTCGCCTATCGCGCCGTTCACGTGGACACGAGACGTCGTTCCGGAGACGGCCGCCTCGATCGTGTTCTCGGCCGAACGAGCCATGAACGACCTGCGTGTGGTCGCCTCCGACTACCGCTCGATCGGAACCCCGGCGCACGAGGCCACGATGCGATCGATCCAGGCTCGTCTTAACACGCTCGGCCGCATCACTGGCGAACCCGATCCTAATAACGAGCCACGTGCCGACGACTCGGTCCTTCGGCCGCACAGCCCGACTCGATCCCGCCGCGATCAGAGGTCAACCATGAGATCAAGTCTCAGCTTTTCGCACGCCTCCGTCTCGGTGACGCGATGGGCGAAGGCGCGTCGCTCGACGGGGCGACCCGACGCGTCGGCGCGACGATCACCGATCTCCACCACGCCGACCGCTCCAGATAACGGTCAACACGAAGATCCGACTGATCACCCGCGTCGCGTTCGGCTTCCACAGCGCCGAGCCTCTCGTCGCGCTTGCCATGCTCAGCCTCGGCGCCCACCCACCCGTCTTGCCCGGCCGGACATGACCCACGGATACGTCAGGAGGACCGCAATTATCCCCGATTGTCGTGCGGCCAACAGGTCCCTCGGCCTCAGGGTCGAGTGGTTCGACGCTGGCCAGCGGTTCGCCGCCGCCGGGCGGTTGGCCCGGACCCGCTGGCCGTGCTGGTGTACCGCTGGTGAGCGGTCAACCGATCGTGCGGTGCACGTCCTTGGTGGCTGACGGGCCGTGGGTGGCGTCGGCGATCCAGGGACCTTCGACCGATGCGTCGAGCACGCCCTCCTCCAGCCAGGTGTAACGGCCCTGCATCACCCGCTTCGCCACCTGGCGGTCGAGGTCGTCGGTGTTGCGCCACAGAAGGTCGAACAGCGCATCAACCCGCAGGCGGGCCTGCTGGCAGAACGCGTCGGCCAGCTCGACCGCGGCCTCCCCTTGCTCGGCGTCGTCGGCCCGCACCATCTCCGCGCGCACGCACGCCGCGGTCATCGCGAATAGCTCGGCGCCGATGTCGACGACGCGGCCGAGGAAGCCCTGCTTGCGCTCCATCTTCCCACGCCAGCGCGACATCCCGTAGAACATCGAGCGGGCGAGCTCGCGGCAACGACGTTCGATGAAGCGCACGTGCGGGGCCAGCGACCCGAACTCGCCGTAGGCCGTCGGGACGTGGCCCTTGCCGACGGCAAGCGGCGGCAGCCAGCGGGCGTAGAACCCGGCGGCTCGCCTCGCCGCCTTGGCCTTCGCCGACCGGTCGGCGTCCGGATCGATGAGCCCGCCCGCCACCGAGAGGTGGGTGTCGACGGCGTCACGAGCGATGAGCAGGCGCATGATCTCCGTCGAACCCTCGAAGATCCGGTTGATCCGCAGGTCGCGGAGGAGTTGCTCGGCGGGTACGCCACGTTCGCCCCGAGCCGCCAGCGACGCCGCGGTCTCGTACCCGCGCCCACCCCGGATCTGCACCAGCTCGTCGGCGACGACCCACGCCATCTCGGACGCCCACAGCTTGGCGAGCGCCGCCTCGATGCGGATGTCGTTGCGGTCCTCGTCGGCCATCTGGCCGGACAGGTCGACGACGGCCTCGAGGGCGAAGGTGGTCGCCGCGATGAACGAGATCTTGGTGGCCACCGCCTCGTGCTCACCGACCGGGCGACCCCACTGGACCCGCTGGCTCGACCACTCGCGAGCGATCTTGAGCGACCACTTCCCCGCTCCGGCGCACATCGCGGGCATCGACAGCCGACCGGTGTTCAGCGTCGTCAAGGCGATCTTCAAGCCGGCGCCCTCTTTGGCGATGAGGTTCTCGGCTGGCACGCGGACGTCGTGGAAGCGGGTCACGCCGTTCTCGATGCCGCGCAGGCCCATGAACGAGTTGCGGTTCTCGACGGTGATCCCGTCGCTGTTCGACTCGACGACGAAGGCGGAGATCCCGCCCTTGCGACCCTCACTCGTGGGCACACGAGCCATGACGACGAGCAAGTCGGCGACCACTCCGTTGGTCGTCCACAACTTGACCCCGTTGAGGATGTACGCCGAGCCATCCTCCGTCGGCACCGCGGTCATGCCGAGCCGGGCCGGATCACTGCCCACGTCGGGTTCGGTCAACAGGAACGCGCTGATGTCGCTGCGCGCGCAGCGGGGCAGGAACCTCTGCTTCTGCTCCTCCGTGCCGAACAACTTGATCGGCTCGGGAACGCCGATCGACTGGTGCGCCGACAGCAACACCGAGATGGCCGGACTGGCCGAGCCGGCCAGCATGAGGGCCTTGTTGTAGTACACGTGCGACAGGCCGAGACCACCGAATTGCTCCGGGATCTTCATCCCGAGCGCGCCCAGCTCCTTCAATCCGTGAACGACCTTGTCCGGGATCCGCGCCTCCTGTTCGATGAGCAGGCCGTCGACCGACGTCTCGCAGAAGGCGCGCAGCTTCTCGAGGAACTCCTCCCCCTTCCTTCGCTGCTCCTCCGTCGGCCGCGGGTGGGGATGGACCAGGTCCATCTGGAGGCGGCCCTCGAACAACTGCTTGGCGAAGCTGGGCTTGCGCCACTCGGTCTCCCGCGCCGCTTCGGCGACCTCGCGGGCGTCACGCTCGGTGACCTCCCCACGGTCGGGATGGGTGGACGAGGACGTGACGGCTGTCAACAGGGGACTCCTGCCTGAGTTACTGCGCGGTAACGTAGCCTACTCGCCAAGCCAGTGCCTGCTTTCACGCGTACGCTCGTCTCGAACCCGCTCCCCAGCGCACAACCCAAGGCGCGATCGCATCGGAATGCCCACGGGCAGCGACGTCATCGCTCGGGCAGACCGGTGTGGCGACCGACTCGCCGAAACGGCACCCGATAGCGTCCTCCTCGCCGGAGGTCCGCTCCAGATAGGCCCGCACGCCGGCGACACCAGGTTCGGGCTCTGCCGGAGCACCATCGTCCGCTACCGCACGTTGACGGAGAAGCGCGACGGTCGAGTGACGTCCTTGGCCGCCCACGCCGTTCCCACGCGCCTGCCCAACGGCGGACCTGTTTCGGCGCGTTCGCGTTGACTGATCGCGCCAGGACGGAAGCAGCCCGGCCGCTCAGGTCGGGGCAAGGTCGAGCAGGTCGCGGTAGCTGTTCTCGAGGCAGGACTGCAGGAGGTCGGGCTCGGTCACGGCTGCCGGGTCGAGTTGGACGCCGATATCGAGGTGACCGGCGGTGGAGACCTGGGTGATGTTGAAGGCGGTTCCGGCGACGGGTCCCCAGCCGTAGGTGTGTTGCGTGCGGGCCCCGGCGACCCAGGTGTCGCCGAGGAAGCCGGGCAGGTTGCTGGTGGCGAAGTCGATGTGCCCGGCCTGGTTGCGAATGATGCCCGTGACCACCCAGGTGGGCAGGAGGTTGGCAACGGCGGCGACCGTGGCCATCGGCCCGCCACCGTGCACTTCGGCCCGACGCTCCTGGACACGCTGGTGGATGACCACGAACCGCTCGTTGGCAGGCATCGCTCCAGCGGGCACCTCGATTGGTACAGGGGTGAACGCGTTCGCCGACGCGTCGTCGCCTCGGGTGCTGACGACGAAGGTGATGTGGAACCGGTGCGGATCGGCGCCGAGGGCGGCGTGGTAACGGTGGCCGGCCTCGGCCGCGCCCGTCAGGAAGAAGTCATTGATGGTGCCGCCGAGCGCCTTGGCCGCTCGGCGGGCCGGCTCAAACGGGACGCTCAAGGCCAAGAGGCGGCGACGGCGTGAGCGTCGGCGCCACAGCTCGGAGCCTGCCGGTTGGAGCTGTTCGGTGCTCTGGTGGACCAGGTGGGTGGCCTCGGTCGCGGCCTGCCCGATCCGGTCGGGGTGAGTGAGCGTGTCGATGACCCGGCGACCAACGTCGACGGGTATCCGCAGCGCTCTGGTGGCGAGTTCGCTGGCAGGAGCCTCGAGTGGCTCACGATGCTCGGCGTCGTCGCGCAGCACCACCTCCAGATCGTTGTCATCGCGCGGTCGCCGGCCCTTCCTGACCGTGGTATACGCCTCGGCCAGCTTGATGGCGGTGAAGCCGTCGGCCACAGTGTGGTGGAGCTTGGCGACGAGGGCCCCGCGGCCGTCGGCGAGCCGATCGACCACCACGTACTGCCACAGGGGCCGCGTGTGGTCGTAAGGATCCTGCAGGAACTGGGTGATCCAGCCGATCAAGTCCTCGATCGAACCGTCACCCGGCGCGCCGATGTGGCGTATGTGCCAGTCCATCTCGAAGTCGGGGTCGAACGCCCACCGAGGGGACGCGAGCGTCGCTGCGGAGGTCACCACGTGCTGGCGCAGGCGGGCGATCGTCGAGACGGCCCGAGCCATCGACCGCCCGAACCAGGCCACGTCGAGCGGCCGGTCGAACAACGTCAGCGATCCGCCGCTGGAAGCGAGCCAGGGATCCCGCTCGATCCGCCACATCATCGTCTCGGGGCCGCTCATGCCCCGGTCGTGGAGCGGCTCCTCCTGGCTCATGGCGCCACCGTACGCCCGTCGAGCCCGACGATCACAGGTGCGCCTCGCCGACGACGACGAGCCCGGGCAAGCGTGCCATCGGCGGACCCGCAACCGCAACCGACTGGCGAAAGGCTGAACTCGTTGGCCGCGATGCGCCAGTCGCACTGTCGAAGCATCCCGAGCCCGAGTCGAGCTTTGCGTGTTCGACAACGCCGGAAGTCCGACCCTCCGGAACCCTCGAGGGATGACGTTCGGTGCGCGAGTCGACGTCCGCGTGCTCGCATGGCTGGCGAGCAGGCCGTGGCCGATGACGGCTAGCGCATCGCCGTAACGCCGAGTAGGGGCGCGCCGTGTGCTCGCGAAAGTAGGCGTTCGCGCCGCCGCGGGCCTTCTCGACTGCGCCATCGAGCCGGCAGTCTCGGACGCGGCGGGCGGGAACTCTCCCGTCATATTCGGGCTGTGAGTATGGAACTACCGGTCGTCGCGATCGGTGCGGGTTGGTGTCGGTGACGACGACGTGACCCAATATTCGGATTGTGAGTCCAAGCCGCTCGATCGGCGGCACGAGTGCGCCGTCGACGCCGGATTCGGTGTCGGCATGAAGCCTTGGCACCTTCCTGCGGCGACATTGGAGCCGCGTCGTCCGCAGTCACTCCACGCCGGCCGGTCACTCCTGGTGACCTGGCGACGTCAGCGCGAGGGGTTTGCCACGACGACCGGAGCGAGCGGACTGAGTTGAAACACCCGGGGCATCCGGCGGGTGAGCGCCGCCGGGCCAGAGAACCGGACCCGACCCGAACGCATCGCCTCTTTCAACGGGAGGCGGCCCATCCACACCTGGAACATCGTTCCGACGTCGGAGGTGATCACGACGTCGACCTCGAATCCCGGGTCGGTCAGGCACACCGAGGGATCACCGGACTCGATCACGATCCAGAACTGGTGTGGATCGTCGGTGAACTGGATGTGGAAGACATGGCGCTGACCGGGCAGATCAGACGTGTCGAGGCGGGCGTGCATCCACCACACCAACACTGAGGCGTCGAGCTCGTCGGGTTCGGGGTCGCCAAAGGTCCATTGCGCCCCCCACGCGCTGAGCGCCTCGACGACCGGTTCGAGTCCGCGTCCAGCCTCGGTGAGCAGATAGCGAGCGCCGAGACGCTCGACGACACCAGCTACCTCGAGCTGGCGCAGCCGCTTCGCCAGCAAACCTCGCGAGAGTCCCGGGAGGCCTCGGGCGAGTTCGTTGAAACGCGCCGTTCCGGACAACAGGTCGCGAACGATCAGCAGCGACCAGCGCTCGCCGAGCATGCCGAGCGTTCGTGACATCGGGCAGTACTGGCCGTAGCCCTTCATGTCGGCCATGACGTCACCTCCCGACCTCTCAGCAGGTTCACGAGATGAACCAGAACGGTGCTCGAGTGACACTATCGACAGGACATCACCCACAAGGAGCGAGCACTACATCCACACGGCCCAGCCGGAGCTCGTGATCGAGGCCATTGACGCCGTCGTCGAGGCAGTGCGAAGCGGCAAGACCCGGCTTGGCCCCGGCGAGATCGCCAGCACCGGGGCAAGCAGCTGGATCCTCGTTGCGATCGCCTCCCTACTCGTCGGACTCGGCCTCATGCTGAATAGCGTTGGTAGGCCCGCGGTCAAAGAATCCGTGGTACGTGCGACCTCTGCTGCTTCACGACATCGCTGATAAGTGCACACTCCATGGTCCACGTTCGATCGCTCAGGCGATAGCGGCCGCCGGGAGTCACGGCACTTCGGACAGCGCTCGGTACCGGCGATCTTTGCGTTACTGGACCCGCGTTGGCGACCGCGATTGGCTGGTGGCCGAACGTCGATCAGTTGCAGCTTCCCGCGCTTGGCAAGTTCGTCGTGCCGGGGGTTTGTCATGAACGGCAGGTTGGGTGGTGGTCTGCGCGGCGTGCGGCTCTAGGAATCGCGAGACGAGAGGGGAGGTCAGCATCGGGAGCGAGCGGGCACTCTCAGTGGTGCCGGCGGGAGGCCGGCCGCTTCTCAACCTGCGGCTGTCCGCGTTGGGATGAGCGGGGACTTTCGCCAGTGCTGCGGACGTCCGGCCGGTCTACGGGATCGGACCGGTCTTTCCGACCATGTTGACCGTGCTGCCGACATCGACGACGGCGCCGCCCCTCGGCGATTGACTGAACACCCAGGCGCTGACACCGGTTGCCCCGGTGACGTGCGGCGTTAGACCGGCGGCGACGACCTCGGAGACGGCGAGTCCCACGCGTGTCTCACGGACGTCGGGCACCGTCGTGGTGGCTGGCGGGGGGCCTTCGTTGGTGACTGTCACGGTGAGCGTGTAGTCGCCGTCGCCGTCTGTGAACTGCAAGCTGACATCGAACGACTGGCCGGCCTTGGCTGCCTGGCTGAGGATCGTCTGGCGGGAGAAGACGAATGTCTGGTCGCCGATGTGGTCGTCGTCGAGGGCGCCGAGCAGCCAGACGACGACGGCGCCTACCGCCGTCGTCACGCCGGCGATCCAGGCTGCCGCACCTGTCGCGGTGAGGATGCCACCGGCCGTGGCGAAGGCGGCCCCGACGACGGACTTGACCTCGTCGGTGTCCCCGGAGTCGTGCTCCCAGAGCTGGATCATGGTGCCGATGTCGCCAGGGGGTAGCACCTGCGCGCGGTTGCCCTGCCCCCAGATCCATCCCTCGCCGGACCCGAAGGTGGCGTTGTCGCCGGAGTCGATGTCCTCGAAGACGTGGCTGCGGGTCGTGACGGACACGCCGTCGCCGAGTGACCCGAAGATCCAATAGGGCTCGTCGCTGCCGAGCACGTCGGTCCCGGTCTCGTCGGTGCAGTGGAAGCGCGTCGCCTTGATGCTGTAGCGGTCGGCTGCCGCCAGGTTGACTGCGAAGCGCGGGTTGTCCGGCTCGATGGCACAGATGAGCTCGCTCGCATACTGTCTGCGCGTGTCGCGGCTGGGCCGTGAGAAGTCGCTCATGTACGCCGTGCCGTCGTGCACGCCGGCGACGTCGATGTCCACGGCGTTGGGCATCGCCCGCACGGCGGCGTCGAGATCGGGCAGGTCGCGCCGCAGGTCCTCCAGGGAGTAGTCGGCGTGCTCCTCGAGGGTGCCGAACGCGCCGGGGAACAACTCCTGGCGCACCTGCGGCGTCAACTTTGCGTAGTGCCGGCCGTGCTCGCGCAGGCGCTCGCCCAAACCGGCGCTGTCGAACGCCGCCAGCACGATCGCGTCGAGATCGTTGGTGGGCGTGCCGTCGGCGGCCTTGGCGTAAGTGTTCAGGACCAGAGCCAGCATCCAGTTGCGCTCGCGGTTCATACGGAGCTTGCGGCCGAGCTTCGACTGCTTGCCGCGCTCGGCGGCGATTTCCTCGACGATCCTGCTCATCGGTCGGGCTTCCATGTTTGGTCTCCTTGTCGGTTGGGGGACCGCGCTGGTGGCGGCCGCGCGACCTAAGGCGTGACATCGCCGTTCCACACGGTGGAACGCCAGGCCCGCGGATGTAACGGCTGATCCATTCGGACCGGGGTGTCTGCGGCTGCCTCCGTACGCCGCATCGGCTCCGCTCGAGCACGGTCGACCGACGTCAAACGCTCCGGCCATGGACACGGTGATCCGCCCATGCGCCCTGACGTAAGGGCCACCCAGGCGCAGTTGGGCAGGACTCACTTCGGTCAGAGGTGACCGGCCAGTTCCATCACGTGGCTCACCGCCCAGTTCCGAATGGCGTTTCGCTCGCGGCCCGACGACGCCCCTCCAGCCCCGGCTCGCGGAGCAGCTCAGACACTTTCGGCTCGCCGAGGCCCGAGCCCCGACCGGCGACGGCCAAAGCGACCGGCGACACCACCGCTCTGCCGCCAAATTGGCGACGGCCAGTTCATGGGACTGCGCTGAGATCGTTGTGGCGATCCCCGGGCGCCTGACATATGGTTGCTTGTCGCTCCGGACCCCGGTGACGTGGCATATGTGCCGTGCCCGGGAGAGATGATGAGCGACGAGCCAGCTGGCGTGATCGTGTCCCCACCCGACAACGGATTCGCCGTGCGCGTTGACCGTCACCAAGTAGTCAACGCGCACGGCGAGCTGGACGCCGCGACGGACGTCCAGTTCGCCGCGGCGCTGTCGCCGCTCGTTGCCGAGGGTGGAGTCGTCTGTGTCGATTTCTCCGCTCTCGACTTCTGCGGGTCGCCGGGATCAACCTGCTGTTCCGCGCCGTGCGGGCGCTCGGCACGAGGGGTCGGATCGTCATCTACGATCCGGCGCCACAGGTCAGCCGGGTCATCGCCCTGAGCGGGCTTGACGGCTTCGTCGAAGTCGTACACAGCCGGGCCGAAGCCACACTGGCCGATCGGCGGGCACCCTCAAACATCCCTGACGCCAACGCGACTCCACCCAGCGGCCACGTCGAATCACCCGACATGAACCCCTCGACGGTGCCCGCAGCCTGACCTCCGCCCCCAGCGCTCGAGGATGATCGATGACCATCACGGACGGCGACGCGACGCTCTACTCGTGAAACGGCCGAGATGCCGTTCGGCACTCCTCGCCCGCTCCGTGTCGGCGAGGTTCGGTGCGCGCGTTCGGGGCGGACGCGGGACGACGCGCTGGCTGCCGCTGTAACACCAACCCCCCGTGGGTGCGCTCCTGATGGCAAGGGTTTGCGGAGTCCGGACTTCGAGTTCGGCAACGTCGGGCGGCGGCATGTATCAAGCCGATCGGACGCCAGCACTATTGCCGGTCAACTCCGGAAGCCACCGACGAGTGCGGGCTTCGGGCCTGAGGCGCTGAGTCCGGCGTTGGAGAGTGTGGCTCGCCGCCCTAGCCACAGAAGCATCTGAAACGGGGGACCGTTGACCGCGCAGTCCCAGTCCTCGTCGGAGATGACGCGAGACACCGATGTCCGCTCGGGGTCGAGCATGTAGATGTAGCAGGGTTCATTGTTTGGGCAGATCGCGAGAGTCCCCCTCTCTCGGGATGGATTTGGAGGTAGAAGCGCTGCCCACAGTTCTGGCATCGTCAGCAAGGTCGCCAGGGCGCCCTCGTCATCTCGGAACGTGCGGTGAGCGGCTTGGGCAATGTCCCAGCCGTGCTGGAGAAGCTCACTGGTCTGGACTGCGACCTCCGTCGCCACGTCGAGCGTCATCCCCAGGTGGAATGGGCACCGGTCATCGGCGCTGTGGGTCGCGGCATCGTTCGCGTAGGCGTCGGTGCTCGCCTTGAGCAAGGCAGACAGAACCTGCGGGTCTTCCTCGGCCATCGCCAGGAAGAAGGCGGTGTTCATGATCTCGGTGTCAGCCATCGACGACAGGGGGCTTGGTGACCCGTTGAGGAACTGGCGGAAGAGGCGAGGAAAGCAGATGAGGTGGACGGCTGTCTGTCTGACGGTCCATTCGCCGCCTGGCGTCACGTCGGCGGTGTGCTCGAGCGACCCGAGAAGCAAACAGACTTCGCGTGCCGCCTTCCGGTACGCCGTCAACAGCTCCGGAAGTTCCGGCCTCGCTCGACCTACCGTCGACATGCTGCCCTCCTTCCGGGCGGGTCATTCTGCGAGTTGGTCGGCGATGCTGCCTTCGTACAGCCAGTCGGCCGAGCGCAGGAGCGTGGTCGTTTCGAATCGGAGACGTGCGATGTCGATGTCGGTTTTGGACATGACGTTGACTGCGTCCCAGCGGCGCAAGAAGTCGCGCTGCTCAGGCGGCATCGACGGTGCCTGAACGCCTGGCACGGCGTAGTCCGCCCCGGTCGCCAGGCCCCATGGCAGGAACACGGTGCGCGCGAGGCGATGCTGGAACCGCACGGCCAGGCCAGACAGATCAGGCTGCGTG
>Ga0190271_10002981_pt1 | contig 10488 bp, 4 predicted proteins | sample Popmic356T_FD_133747 | JGI IMG/M metagenome (GOLD analysis project Ga0190271, IMG submission 133747) | Populus adjacent soil microbial communities from riparian zone of Weber River, Utah, USA - 356 T | ecosystem: Environmental > Terrestrial > Soil > Riparian zone | place: USA: Utah | collected... | reverse complement strand
GTGGCGGCGGCGGCGGCGACAGCGCTGGAGGGCCGACTCCGCCGCCCGCACCCGTGTCGGTGGATCGCGTCTCTTTGACGGCGAGCGCGCCTGCCACCGACATCGCTTCCGGCTCCCTCGTCCCCCTGGAATTCCTGGTTTCGAATTCCAGCAGTTCCGCCGCGGTCAACGTGAAATTGACGGCCACGCTCGGCGCTGGCTTGAATGCTGGCGACATGACCTGCGAGGCCGCGGGTGGCGCGTCCTGTCCCGCGAGCGGAAGCACCGTGGTTGCCAGCCTGCCGGCCAGTGGCAGCCTGCGCTTCCGGATGAATGCCTTGCTGGCTGCGGGTTCGAGCGGCGCGATCACCAGCTCGGCCTCGGTGACCGCCGACAACGACGACCTCACGGCTAACAACCTCGCGCAGGTGATGATCAACGCATTCAGCGCCGACGTCCGGACCTCGGGCGCCAGCGCCGCCCCCGACAGCATGACGGGCAGCGTCCTCACCTATTCGATGACGGTCAGCAACGCCGGGCCCGACCGGGCCCGGAACATCGTGCTCGAGAACGTCATGAGCACCGGCCAGTCACTGGTATCGATCACCTGCGCCGTCAGTGGCGGCGCCACCTGCCCTGCGTCCCTGGGCAATTCGATGAATGTCGACTCCTTGCCGAACGGTGCGGCACTCACCTTCACGGTGACCAGTTCGCTCGACCAGGATGCCGTCGGGGTCGTCAGCAGCACGCTGGGCGCGACCAGCGCGGGCGACCCGCTCGCCAGCAACAATCTGTCGACGGCAAGCAGCGCCGTGCGGATCGCGGCCTCGCGTCAGACGCCATCATTTGTCGTGCTGAAGAGCGACGCGGGCGATTCGGTCGGCGCCGGTGCCAACTACTCGTTCGACCGCGCCACGTCCGCCCTGCGTGTGACGCCTTCGGCCGCATTCGTGAGAGTTGAAATCACCGGCAGCCAGAACTGGACGGGCGAGTTCGCATTGCCAGGCTGGATGAACCAGTTCACGGCCGGGATGTTCGACAACGCGATTCGTTATCCCTCGGGCTCGGCCTCTGTCAGTGGAATGAACTGGTCGATCGATGGCCGCAACTGCAGCACGCTGACCGGTTCGATGCGGATCGACAATGCGACGTACATCGCCGGCGAGCTGGCCGTACTCGACCTGCGATTCGAACAGCACTGCGAAGGCGCGGGTCCCGCGCTGCGCGGACAGATTCACTGGGTCTCCGGCAACCTGCCGCCCGGCCCCGTCAATCCGCCGCCGACTTCCCTGTGGGCGCCCCCGGCGGGCAGCACACCCGTCACCGGCAACTACATCTATCTCGAGAGTGATGCCGGCGACTGGGTTGGTGACGGCCAAAGGCACGTCTACACCCAGGCGAATTCGGTACTGACGCTGCAGCCGAACGGCAACTACCTCGCGGTGTTCGTCAACGGCGACGAGCACTGGAGTGGCGACTTCAAGGGGATGGCCTCGATCGAAAGGCTGCAACCCGGCTACTACGGCAACCTCGGACGATATCCATTCGGGATCGCCTCCAACGCGAGCATGGCGTGGACCGGTGAAGGTCATGGTTGCAACGAACTCGCCGGGTGGTTCGTCGTCGACAGCGTCACCTATTCCGGTACGTCGCTGGCCGCTATCGACCTGCGCTTCCAGCAATATTGCGATGGCGCCGCAACTTCGCTGCGCGGCAAGGTCCACTGGACCAACGGCGACACGACCCAACCCGCCGGGCCGCAGGTGCCGCCGCCGGCTGGATTGTGGCAACCCGCGCCGGGCGAAACGCCGGCGACCGGCAACTACCTGTATCTCAGCGGTGACGAGGGCGATTACGTCCTCGACGGCGCGTCCATTCTCTATACGCAGGCAGATACGAAATTTCGCCTGAATTCTTTCGGCGCGCAGTTCCACCTCCAGATCATCGGCTATGAGAACTGGAACGGCGGTTTCATCGGCATGAGCACGCTGCAGCAACTGCAGGTCGGCTACTACGGCAACCTGCAGGGCGCGAGCTCGCCCAATCCCGCCTTCGGCGGCATGGACTGGAGCGGAGAGGGCCGCGGCTGCAACCGGGTCACGGGCTGGTTCGTGATCGACCACATCACTTACACGGACGGGTCGATCTCCGCGATCGACCTGCGCTTCGAGCAACATTGCGAAGGCGAGGCGGCGGCACTGCGCGGCAAGTTTCACTGGGCGCCGGGCGACCCGACGCATCCCCCGGGACCCGTGAATCCGCCGCCGGCCGGGCTGTGGCAGCCCGCATCCGGCGCTACGCCCGCCAGCGGGAACTATGTCTATCTACAGAGCGATGCCGGCGATTACGTGGGTGGCGGGCACACCTACACGCTCACGCAGGCGAATTCGCTGATGGAATGGCGGGTGAACGGCAATGAACTGCGCTTCTTCGTGCACGGCGACACCAATTGGTCCGGCCAATTCCAGGCCATGGATTTCCTGACCGCGATGCAGCCGGGCCTCTACGTCAATCTGCTGCGCGCGCCCTTTCACAATCCGGTCGTTGGAGGAATGAGCTGGAGCGGCGAAGGGCGAGGTTGCAACCAGTTGTATGCATGGCTCGTCGTCGACAGCATTGCCTATTCGAACGGCGCCGTGTCCTCGATCGACCTGCGGTTCGAGCAGCATTGTGAATACGGCGGGCCCGCGCTGCGCGGCAAGATCCACTGGCGGGCGGACGATCCGACACAGCCGCCCGGCCCGGTGAACCCCCCGCCCGCGGGACTCTGGACTCCGCCGCCGGGCTCGACGCCGGCGAGCGGCAACTACATCTATCTACAGAGCACTCCCGGCGATTACATCGGCAATGGGCTGGTCGAAACATACACGCCGACGACCAATGCGATCGAGATCACCGCGTCGGAAGAGACTCTCAATGTGAGGGTCAATGGCTCGCGCAACTGGTTCGGCAGGTTCAAGGGCATGAGCTTCCTCACGCAACTGCAGCCTGGCTACTACGGCGGACTGAATCGATATCCATCGGCGAATCCGGTCAAGGGCGACATCGACTGGAGCGGTGAAGGCCGCGGCTGCAATTTCGACGAGGGGTGGTTCGTCATCGACAGCATTTCCTATGAAGGGGGCGCGCTGAAATCGGTCGATCTGCGGTTCGAGCAGGTGTGCGAGGGATACATGCCACCGCTGCATGGGCAAATTCACTGGGTGATGCCGTAGCGCCCCCTCACGCGGCAATCACTCGAACAGGCTCACGATGCTCTGGTACTTCTCGATGTACCAACGGTTCTCGTTGTTGTATTTCGGGATCGGCACCGGCCGGGCAGTCGTGCCTTCCGTCTTCCACACGCAGGGACACCTCACCGACGAGTCGGCGAACTCCTCCTGCGGGCGAGTCAGCTCGTCGAGCTGCACTTTCATCCTGGTCAGCACGCCGTAGAGCCTGGTGACGTTTCGCGGTCCGCCGTTGTACGCGGCGACCGGAAAGATTCCCAGCACGACCGGGTTGTTCCGATACGCCACGCGAATGTCCGACCGCATCGCCGCCAGCTCCAGATCCAGCAGGCAGATCGCCGCCTTCATGGCGTTCAGCAGATTCGTCGCGCCACTCTCGAATTCCGGGTCGAGCCTCGCGCCCTTGCAGCGCCTGACTACCAATGCGTAGGTCCCATTGCCCCTGCGGTTGGTGAACTGCATGGGCCCCAGCGCTTTGGCACTCGAGACGCTGTATCGATACGCCTCGCCCTGCTTGAGCCCGTACTGGCTCAGCACCTCTTCGAAGGCGATGTCCTGCTTCTCCCGGTAGTCCCTGTCGTCCGTCTGCTCGATGACCGCAAGCGTGGTGACGACCTGCGGAGGAATGACATCCGCGAGCAGCTCGCCCGGAAAGGCCGCACTCGGTACCTGCGCAAGCCGCAGCTCTTCGAGCGCCTTGCCAGCCGTGGCCAGCAGGAATTCCCTTCCACCGCTCACGAAACCCGGATCGAAGGTGTCTTCGGTGAAGGGTAGATAGACAATCGGCTTCGCGGTCTGAACGACGGAAGCCCACTGCCTGCGTTTGACGAGCTTGTTGTCGAATACCGGGAACTTGCGCCCGTAGACCTTCAGGGCCTCCCCTTCACTTGCGAAAGCGAACATCAGCCGCTCGGCGCCGGTGCCCTTCACGTGCCGCGCCTGGATACCTGGCGTGAGCATGCGAAAGGCGAGCGGCTTCCTGCCGGGTTTCCATCGGATCGGCGGCCGGGGAAGTTCGAGATGGGCGATGGTCCAGTCCTGCTTCGTTTCGCTCCACAGCGCAAAAGCGACCGGCCGCCCGCGCAGCGTCTGACGCTTGCCCTTACCGGTAAAAAAATACTGCAGCTCGAGATCACGGAGCAGTGCCTGCCCTTCGGTGACGAGGTCGTGAATTGCCTCCTGACGATTGCGGATGCGGCCCTGGACGACGACCTCGGCCAGACCCGCGTCGGGTTGCTCGGAATCGGCGACGGCAAGCGGAACCTCGCCTTCCTGCTCCTTGGATTCTTCCGCCGCGATCGAAGCTGCGGCCTCGGTCACGGGATCCGCCGCTGCTTCAATCAGCGTCGGCTCGGATTCCTCACCGCCGCCTGTCGCCGCACAACCGGCAGCGATCAGCGACATGAAGACCAGGAGGGCGCGAATCACGAAATTCTCCTGCATTGGTGAGGCGCCATCTTAAACGAGGCGCATACCACTGCATGGAGTCAGGCAGATGCGAAAGGCTCACCGGGTCTGTGATGGCTCGACGCCCTGCTGGCGCAACTGCTCCTGGACTGGCGCGCGATGGATCACCAGCGGCGTTTTGCCGCGCGGCGTGCGCTCCAGCCATTGCGCGGTCTCGATACTGAGATGCATCGAATCCGGAACTTTGGCGCGTGCGTTCTGTAGAAGTTGCGCTGCGTCGCGCTCGCTGTAACCGGCTGCCGGCAACACCAGGATGCGCACCTCGTTCAGATTTTCCTGGATTACCTGGATGCGCAGGATGTGGCTCACGTCGCGCGGAATCTGGTCGATACCCGTGAGTCGCACGCCCCTTGGGCACACGAGGATCTCCTGTTCGCGTCCGAGTACTCCGGAAAACGAACGCAGCCCCAGGGTCACCTCTTCGATCTCGCGCTCACCCCAACTATCGGGCAGTCGCACCAGATCACCCGTGCGGTAACGCACCAGGGGCATGAGATCATTCCAGAACGTGGTGCCGACGATCTCGTAGAGGCCGCCCTGTCCCGCGTCCGAAATCTGGTCCGACGCGAATGGCCGGAGTTCCACATGGCCATAAGTCGGCAGGAAGCGGTACTTGCGCGGCTCCAACGCATACGCGAAGGCCACGCGCTCGGCCTGCCCGTAGTAGTCGGCAAGATTGCAACCCAGGGTATCGCGGGCCAGGGCCCAGGCCTCGCGCTTGAGTACCTCCGACGAAGTCAGCACGCTCGGAATCGATACCAGCTCGCCGTGTTGTTTCAACAAGCGACACAGGTATTCGAGCGAAGTCGGATACGCGCACAACAGCGTGGGGGAGAATTCGCGCAGTGCGCTCGCGTAGTCGCGCACCGTCTCACGGTTGAGCACGTTCGAGGAGAAGATCAGGCAGCGGCCGCCGTTGGCCTTGATCCAGTGCGGAGGCTTCAGATCGGATGGGTCCTTGATGTTGTCGCCGCGCAGGATGGCGATACGCCCGTGCGGATCCGCGCCCAGTTGTTCGATGAGGCGATCCTGGCAGGCTTGTTCGAACACCACCCCGCGCAACGAACGCACCAGGCTCAGGGGAATCCCTGTGGTACCGCCGGTGGCGGCCGGCGCGGACAACCATGGATTGCCATTGATGAAGGCACCCTGCGCGTCGCGGAGGATTTCTTTCTCGAGAAGCGGCCAACTGTCGAGCGCGCTTCCGCCATTCACCCTGCGGCCGTAGGCCGTGCGGCGCGCCAGGTTCAACGTTCGCTTGAGCTGAGCTTCGGACCACTCCCGACGCTGGGCGAGATCCTGGCGTTCACCATCGTCCAGAATGGATCGCGCTTTGCCATAGAAGAAGGGGTTGCGGCGGATCAGGGTAGGACCGACCACATGCCGCTTCATGAATCCGCCAATCGACGCTACTGCACTCATGCCTCAATCCTCCACTAGGTCGCACACTGAAGCACCCATACGCATGCGTGCGTGGGAGATTGCCTTACACCTTTGCCAGCCATCGCCGCTTGCGGGCGTAGCCTTCGGGCTGCAACGTAATGCTGATGGAGAACGACACAGGCACCCTCATTGCGCGCAAGAGCTGCGCGATCGTCGAATGTTATCGACGTCACGACGAGGTCTATCTGACGACCGTGCACCTGCTGAAGCAGCTCGGATACGAAGTGCACGTATTCAACGTCTGGCGCAATCGCATCAGGAATTCATTTGTCCATGCCCCAGGATTGAAGCCACGGATCCGATCCCGACTGACCGCCTCCAAAGTTCTCGAGGCGGTAGGCAAGGAGCGCTTCGACCTGGTGGTCTTCAACACTTTCGAAGGCCGTGAGGTGCTGAACTGCGCGCGTGACATCCTGCGGCACACGCCGATGCTGGGCTTCGTGCACAACGGAAGCATGGTCTGCAATCTCAAGGAATATGAGCCCTATCTCAACCATCCGCGCTGCCGGCTCATGGTGCTCGCGCCGTATGTGGGCGAGCACTTCGCGCATCTGGCGCCGGCCAGTACGGTCACGCCGGTGTTCTTCTTCGACCAGCGGGTTCCGAGCATTTCACGGACCGCCGCCCGCCGACGTTTCTGCGTGCAGGGCTATTTCGACCCGGGCCGGCGGCACTACGAACTGCTCTTGAATGCCTTGAAGGACCTGCGCGGCGAAGGCCGCGTGGATTTCGAGGTGTACATCATGGGAAGAAGCTTCGACCGGCGATTCCGCGACTTCGCCCGGCAGATTCGCGAGGCGGGCCTTGACTCGCACGTCCACTATTCGTGGAAAGGAATCGGCTATCGAAGCTACTACCGGCTGTTGAACAGCATGGACTTCATGCTGCCGCTCATCAGTCCGGAATCCCATCCCACTTATTTCAAGAGCAAGTCGACCTCGTCGATAGCCGCGGCGGTCGGGTTCAACGCGGTGCCGGTCACGCACGAACAGCTCGCGCAGCACTACTCGCTGGGAGACTCCGCCCTCACCTACACGACGGACCTCAAGTCCGCCTTGAGGCGCGCGCTCGACATGGGCGATGGCGAGTTGGCCGCCATGCGCGCGCGCCTGGCGACCGTCAAGGAGCGCTGCCTCGAGGATTCGTTGCGCGAGCTTGGTGAGGCCATCGCCGCAGTCAACAATACGTGAGTCGGGTCGCTCCCACTCGATCGTGGGCTCATCCCCAGAGCAGCCGGGACTGTGTTCGCAGATGGTGCTTCGAAGCCAGGAATCTTTCCTTCGCGCGCAAAAGGCGGCGCTTGCCATCGGGAGTGTGGGCATACGTCAGCCGGGCATTGCCGACCATCTTCCGCCAATGGCGGGCAAACGACTCCGCGCGATCCTTCCTTTCGGCAAACACACGCGGCACAGCAAATTCCTCATCCTTCGTCACCAGCAAATAGCGTGGTGACTGCAATGGATCGAAGATCTCGCGCAATGCGCTGACAAAGAGTGATTCCTCGCGACAGCTGACGCCCGCCAATCGAGCGCGAATATCTTCCCTGCCCGTGGATACGATGACCTCGCGTGAATCCTTGTCGATCTGCCCAATGGCCTGGAATGACTCGAGCAGCGCTTGCGCAATGCGCAATACCTTGCGTTCGAGCCACCAACTGCGCAGCCGGCCGAACCAGCCGCCGCGCTCGCGCAACCAGTGACGCAGTACCGGGTGACTCGGGATTCGCGGTATCGGTACGAACACCTCATGCATCACGCGCGAGTGAGTTGCCGTCGGGTGGAAGATCGCGTTCTGCCACGCTTCCGCCATCTGGTCGCGCTTGCTGGCTTCGCGGCACATCCGCGCGTTCAACGACGCGATGTCCGAACCCAGGATCGGCGTGCTGATTCCCAATCGGTCGATTCCATTCTCGATGGCTGCCTCGCCATGTCGCAGCCCTACGAATGCCCGGAATCTGCGTTCCAGCAAAGTCCAGTCATCTGACTCCTGCTCGAGGTCCCGCTCGACGACCTCGGGATCCGCTTTCTGACTACCTTCCCGGGATTGAACGCACGCGAGATGCCAGATGGTGGCCGTCTTGAACTGGTCCTGCGGATTCGTCCGGATCGCGCGGCCACGGATCTGATTCGAGGAAACGTACGAACCGATGACTGTCGCCATCACGAGCGAATTCACGGCGGGCGCGTCCCAACCCTCGCCCAACAGCGCCGCGGTGCCAATCAGGACATTGATGTCACCTTCCGAGAACAGGCGCGTGCCCAACTCGAGGAAGGGCCCGCCTTCGCCCGAGGCAAATTCCAGGCGCGTGTAGGCCGGGTCATGCCACAACGGTTGCCTCATGAACTGCGATGCATCGATACCCAACGCCTGTGCCGCAACTTCCAGGGCTGTGATTGAAATACTCGGGATGATCACCAATCGCCCGGTCATGACACCGAGTCGGACATTCGGTAATCGCAGCTTGCGGAGGTATTCGAAGATGGGGACCACGCCGATCTTTGCGAACTTCTTCTCCACACCATCAGGTCCAGGAAGGTCCTCGTCGCGGATGTAGTCGGTCAGCACCAGCATGCGCAGTCGCCAGTCCAGGGTTCGGCTTTCGAGTTCCACGATGTCCGCCACGCTCTGTAGCTTGGCGCTGCTCGAGCGCAGCAGGCGAATATTGCGGGCGGATCCTCGCAACAAGACAGTTCGCCGTTCGATCGCACCACACGCGCTCAATTCACGATGCAAATGCCTAAACGTGTCCTCGTGTTTGCGGAACGATTCGCGATCGGAAAACAACATTCCGGAGAACAGCACTTCTCCCCAACCTCGATTGAATGGCGGCAGCGTCACTTCCTCGAGTCCCAATACGCCGAGCAGCCCCGCAGGCGCGACTCCGCTGGAATGCTTCAGGAACACCGCGAGGCTCAGATAGTAGTCACTGTCGTCGAGCAACTCATCGATGTGATCGGCTGGATTCGTAAGCACGGGGTGCGCCTGCACCGCCTGGACAAACGCCTCGTTCAGCGCCAGGTCCGTCAACACGGCGGAAATTCCGCGATTGAATTTTTCCAGTTCCAGTCGTTCCTGCGCCGTTGGCACGCAGAAGTAGACGTAATCCTGATGCGGGCAAAGATTGTCAGCCTTCACCAGTTCAGGCGCGCTGATTTCCTCATCCACGGCTCCGCAGATCGACGCGTAACGATTCCATTCGACCTGTGTGACGTCGTAGGGCGGCGTTGCGGTAAGCGCGATGATGATGGGTGACTTCAGACCCGATTTGATCTCATCGAGCGTCTTCCACCATTGGTTGCGCAGGTGATGGGCTTCGTCGAACACCAGTGTGCGCACCCCGGCACCGTCGAGCGTTTTCACCAGCGTGCAGATCTCACCGTTCTTCTCGAAACTGGTGAGCGATTGATAGGTCGCGACTGTCAGCAGTCGTGGATGGGCAAGATCGGTGGAAAGCCAATCGGGCGGCTGGGCTTCGTTCCAGAACAGATCGAGGAAGCGGCGAATCCATTGGTCGCGAATGGCGATTGACGGCGCGAAGACCAGCGCCGGCTTGCCTACGCGCCGCAATGCTTCCAGGCCGACTACCGTCTTTCCGGAACCGGGTGCAGCGACGAGGTGAAAGTGACGGTCATTGAGGTGGGCATCGAGTTCCGCCAGTACGCGCGCCTGGTAGGGTCTCCACGCGTGGCGAAAGCGCACGTTGTCCGGAAAGGAATTTGGAAACTCACCCGACATGCTGCGCGCCGGATGGGGCGCCCTGCCAGTCGGGAGTCGTCACTCCCACTCGATCGTCGCCGGCGGCTTGCCCGAGATGTCGTAGACCACGCGCGAGATGCCTTTCACCTCGTTGACGATGCGGCGCGAACAGATGTCGAGGAAGTCGTAGGGCAGCCGTGCCCAGTGCGCGGTCATGAAGTCCACGGTTTCCACGGCACGCAGGCTGACCACGTAGTCGTAACGCCGGCCATCGCCCATGACGCCGACCGAACGCACCGGCAGGAACACGGCGAACGCCTGTGAAGTCTTGTCGTACAGATCGTGGCGACGCAGCTCTTCGATGAAAATCGCATCGGCCTGACGAAGCAGGTCCGCATAGTCCTTGCGCACTTCGCCGAGGATGCGCACTCCGAGACCTGGGCCCGGAAACGGATGGCGATACACCATTTCGCGCGGCAGGCCGAGCTCGACGCCCAACCTTCGCACCTCATCCTTGAACAGCTCGCGCAGCGGCTCCACGAGCTTCATGCGCATGTTCGCCGGCAGGCCGCCGACGTTGTGATGCGACTTGATGACGTGTGCCTTGCCGGTCTTGGAACCCGCGGACTCGATGACATCCGGGTAGATGGTGCCCTGTGCCAGCCAGTCGATG
>Ga0190271_10002980_pt1 | contig 10491 bp, 6 predicted proteins | sample Popmic356T_FD_133747 | JGI IMG/M metagenome (GOLD analysis project Ga0190271, IMG submission 133747) | Populus adjacent soil microbial communities from riparian zone of Weber River, Utah, USA - 356 T | ecosystem: Environmental > Terrestrial > Soil > Riparian zone | place: USA: Utah | collected... | reverse complement strand
GCCGGCGGTTTCTGGACGACGCACGATCTGCGCCCGGATCGCGCCTGCTTCTCACGCAGATTCGTCGGGTCCTGCGTGGGGTCGACTCGACTCAGCGTCTCGAAATCGACTTTCATGAAAACTGGACGCCGCAGGCGTTACAACAGGTCGTACGCGATCATCTTGGAGCTCCGGAAGTCTTCATCGTCTCCAATCGCGAGCCGTACATCCACAACACCGGTCCGTCGGGCCCGGTAGTCCAGGTTCCGGCGAGTGGCATGGTGACCGCCCTGGAACCCATCATGCGCGCCTGCTCAGGCACCTGGATCGCGCACGGAAGCGGCACTGCGGACCGCCAAGTGGTCGACGCTCACGACCGCATCCGCGTCCCGCCTGAAGATCCCAGCTACTCACTGCGTCGTGTCTGGCTCAGTGCCGAAGAAGAGCAAGGCTTCTACTACGGTTTTTCGAATGAAGGCGTATGGCCGCTGTGTCACCTGGCGTATGTGCGCCCGGCCTTCCGCGAAGCGGATTGGCAACAGTATCAGGCCGTCAATCGAAAGTTCGCGGATGTCGTGGCCGTTGAATCCCGATCGAAAGACCCTCTCATCCTGGTGCAGGACTATCACTTCGCGTTACTGCCGCGCCTCCTGCGCGAGCGTAAACCCGCGGCGACGATCGCGCTGTTCTGGCACATCCCATGGCCGAACGCGGAGACCTTTGGGGTCTGCCCTTGGAAGCAGCAAATACTCACGCATATGCTGGCCGCCGACATCCTGGGGTTTCACACCCGTTATCACTGCCAGAACTTCCTCGCGACGGTCGATCGGTTCCTCGAGTGCCAGATCGATCACGAGCACATGACTGTGACACTCGGTGGCCGCGTCTGCCGCGTGGTGCCCTATCCGATTTCCATCGAATGGCCGCCGCGCTGGCTCGCGACGCTGCCCGACGTCAGGACTTCACGCGAATCGGTGCGCGCGCGGCACGGCATCGGCAGCAACGTGTGCCTTGGACTTGGCGTCGAGCGCTGGGATTTCACCAAAGGCATCGTCGAGCGGTTTTTCGCACTCGAGGCGCTGCTCGACAAGGATCGCGGCGCCCGCGGCCGAATCACCCTCTTACAGGTAGCCGCTCCGACACGCAGCAAATTGCCCGCCTATCAGGCACTGCAGACACAGACATTGAGCGAGGCCGCGCGAATCAACGAGAAATTCGGAACGGACCACTGGAAGCCGATCATTCTCATCGACCATCACCAGGAACCACGGGAGGTGTTCGAGCTGTTTCGCGCGGCGGATTTCTGCATCGTCAACAGCCTGCACGACGGCATGAATCTCGTGGCGAAGGAGTTTGTCGCGGCCCGCGACGATCAGGATGGTGTACTGATCCTGAGCACTTTTGCTGGCGCATCACGCGAACTCCCGGAAGCCTTGCTGGTCAACCCGTTTGATGTCTCCGAAACCGCCGCAGCCATGCGCAACGCGATGCAGATGGGTCGTGACGAGCGCCGAGAGCGAATGAAGCTGATGCGTCGAACAGTGAAGGAAAACAATGTCTATCGCTGGGCCGGCAAGATGCTGATGGACGCGGCTCAGATGCGTCAGCGTCAGTCGCTCACCAAGGCTGTTCTTGAGCTCTAGGCCGTGGATTCAGCAAATCGATGAAGGAAGTTTCGTGCATTTGAGCCGCCGCAGACGCGCCTTCGGCAGCGCTCTCGTGATCCTCACCATGGCCATTGCCGGGTGCGAGCGCACGCCCCGGCCGGCAAAGATCGCCGAAACATTTCAGTTGATTTGTGATCCCGCGCGACTCTCGCTCACTGCCGGCGGAAGCGACATGCTGATGGCAAAGGCGATTGATGCTGTAGGGAAACCAATTGACGGAGCCCGCCTTCACTTCAGGGCGTCCGATCCGGGATTGCTGCGCGTCACTGCACTGGGTGAGGTTAAGTCAGTGGGACCTGCAGGTCGCACGTCCATCTTGATAACGAGCGGCTCGAACAGCTTGACGGTACCGGTCGACATCGTCGCAGGGCCTGCGCATCGGTTCGACGCGGCCGAAGGGACCGAAGGCGCGATAGTTGCGGGCGTGCCTTCCAGTGCAAGCGTGAGGCTTATGGATGCCTTTGACAATCCGGTCGCGAACTCGCAAGTGATGGTCGAGGTTGCGATCGATCCGCCGATTTCTCTATCGACCGCTACCAACACGAACGGAGTCGCGACCGTCGTGCTTCCTGTGATCACTGAGTCGGGCCAGTTCATCTTGAATGTGCGTACGTCGGGAACTCCGCAGGTTTCCATCCCGCTCGACATGCGGGTGGAAGCGGCTGCACCGACGGAACTCGAGGCGGTGAAGGTGCTGGATTCCGGACCCGTCGCGCTGGTTGCGGATTTCGAACTAGTGCTGCGGGTTCGCGACGCTTTCGGCAATCCCGTACCGAATGTATTGGTTCGTTGGCGCACGGACTCGGGGTCGGAGAGCTTCAATCCGCAGCAGTCGCTGTCGGGCCGGGACGGCCTGGTGCGCACGCGCTGGCAACTTACGGGGTTAAAACGCCGCCGCGCGAATCTGAGAGCATTCGTCGTGAAAGACGAAACGATCCGTTTCGAGACATGGGTTGCGCTCGAGCGCTAGTGCGAAACAGGCAGCTAGCATCAGGACACCTTCTTAACTATCCGAATCTGATGCGTCGAAAGATGAAACAAATCCACGCAATTGGTGTTCTATGGGTCGCGTGCTCGCTCGTGGTGGCGGCTCCGCCTCCGCAACCGCCATCCGTCCTCTACGGCGAAATGTTCGACGCCGTACAGCGTGCCGGCGTGTTCCCCGACAGCAAGACATTTCCCGACGCAATTCCGATGTCCACGCCGGAAGTCATCATGGATGCGTATCGCGTTGAACGTCGTAAGGTCGGTTTTGATTTGCGCGCCTTCGTCGCGCGGCACTTCACGCCGCCCGAGGTGCCGGATGCCATATATAAGAGTGATCGCAACCAGGACGTCTGCGCGCACGTCGATTCTCTTTGGCGGATCCTGACGCGTGGCCCAGATGCACCTGCGGCCGGCGGCTCTCTGTTGCCGCTGCCACACCGTTATGTAGTGCCCGGCGGACGCTTTCGCGAAATCTACTATTGGGACTCATATTTCACGATGCTGGGGCTCGAGGCGTCCGGCCGCCACGAACTCGTCAACGAGATGCTGCAGAATTTCGCCTACCTGATCGACACGTACGGTCACGTCCCAAACGGCAATCGCTCCTACTATCTCTCCCGCTCGCAGCCGCCGTTCTTTGCGGCCATGGTCCGGCTGGTGGCGCAACGCGACGGCCCGCTGACGTATGACAAATACCTGCCGCAGCTCACCCGCGAGTACAGCTACTGGATGGAAGGTCAGGAAAATCTCAAGCCAGGCACCGCGCATCGGCGCGTCGTGCGTCTGGTGAGCGGCGAAGTACTCAATCGCTATTGGGATGACCGCGCGGTGCCGCGCGACGAGGCTTACCGTGAAGACATTGAGACTGCGCGCGCGTCGCACCGGGACGCCGCTGAGGTCTATCGCAACTTGCGCGCTGCGGCGGAGAGCGGATGGGACTTCAGCTCCCGCTGGCTCGCCGACGGGCGCACTCTGTCGTCGATCCGCACAGTTGACCTGCTTCCGGTGGATCTCAATAGCCTCATGTACGACCTGGAGGTTGCCATCTCTCGCGCTTTCTTCGCAGCGGGTGCGGACATCGCAGCGCGCCGATGGCGCGCGATCGCGGAGGAACGCGCTCGCACGATTCGCCGGATCTTCTGGAACGATAAGCGCCGCATCTTCACGGACTACCAGTGGAAGGAACGCAAGCATTCCAACGCCGTCACCGCCGCGGGCGCCTACCCGCTGTACTTCGACATCGCGACTCGCGATGACAGCGCACACGTCGCAAATACCATACGAATGAAATTACTCCGACCTGAAGGAATTGTTCCGACGCCGATCGTCAGCGGCCAGCAATGGGATGCACCGAATGGATGGCCACCGCTGCAATTAATCGCCGTGCAGGGGCTGCGGCGCTCGGGCGAAGGTGATCTCGCCATGGCCATCGCGCTCAGTTGGGTACGCGAGAATGTCGACGGATTCCGGAAGACCGGAAAATTGGTCGAGAAATACGACGTGACGGGGAGCGATACAGCAGGAGGCGGCGAGTACCCGACACAAGACGGGTTCGGTTGGACCAATGGAGTGCTGCGCTTGTTGCTCGATGTGTATCCACATTCTGCCGCCTGCCGAGAACCCTCTGGCTAACGAGCGTAGTTCCCTCCGCGGGACCCGTAGGCATTCAGGCAGACGTGCCGGCAGATGCATTGGCATCCATGTATCGCCTGTAAACTCCGCAGCGGTGCGTGCAGTTGTAGTCCGCGTGTCGCGCGAGCGGGTGGATTTCGAGCCGCGGAAACGCCGGATTGGCAAGGCACTCGCCTTTCTGAATGTTCGATCTACTCTTCCGCTGGAGTCTAATTCGTGTCCGGATCCGACATCGCCGCTCGCCTGCAGCATCTGTGGGCAACACCCCGCTCGCTTTGGGGAAGTCTTGCGACGGTGCATCAATACAATGTCGGCCTGCGCTACCTCGCGACCTCGATTGTGCTCTTGATGTTAGGCGGCATCGAGACTCTCTTGCTGCGCGTGCAATCCATGAAGCCGGGCGCACGGGCGCCCCGCAGGCGTCAGCTCTGGGGTGCCGGCCTGCGCGCTCTGGCTGCCTATCTACAGAGTCTGAGGTGGCGGCTCATTTGCACCTGCATCCAGACACTGTCCGCCCTGGTGATCTGTGGCGCTTCGTTCGCAGGCGAAGGCTGTGTCGAAGTCCTCGTCAGCAACGAGGCATCGGGCGACATCGCCATCGTGGATCCGCGATCTGCCAGCGTGATTGCCAAGGTTCCAGTCGGCAAGCGGCCCCGCGGCATGGCGCTGTCGCCCGACCGCGAACAACTATTCGTCGCGCTCAGCGGCTCGCCCGTCGCTCGGCCGAATGCGGACGGGACCTCGCTGCCGCCGCCAGACAAGCGCACCGATGGAATCGGCGTGGTCGACCTCACCACTCGCCAGCTTGTCAGGACCATCACGGGCGTGTCGGATCCCGAACGCGTTGCCGTCAGCTCAGACGGCAAGCGGTTGTTCGTGGCGAGTGAAGACCAGGGACTGGTGGTGATGTTCGATGCCAACAGCGGTGCGTTACTGGCACGTACTCATGTCGGGGCCAAGGCCGCAGGCGTGGACCTGAATCAGGGAGGACTGCGGGTGTACGCAACGTCGAAGGCCGAGAATCAGGTCACCATACTCGATGCGAACTCCGCCGCTGCCCTCTCGCACATATCGGTAGGATTGCGGCCGCGCTCGACCTCCTTTTCTCCGGACGGACTGCGCGCTTACGTGGCAAACGAGGCAATCCCCGGTATCAGCGTTATCGATACTGCGTCGCTGCGCGTGGTGAGGACCATCGCACTCCCAGCCGGTATGTCGCCGGTGCGCATCGCTGTTCCACCCGCAGGGTCACCGCTGTACGTGAGCACCGGGAGTGGTCGCGAGATCCTCGCGATCGACACTCGCTCGGGCCGCGTGACGACGCGCGCAGTGTCCGGAGCCCGACCATGGGACCTGGCCATTCGTCCCGACGGCACCGAGCTCTACGTGTCCAATGGGCCATCGAACGATCTGAGCGTGTTCACGCTGCCAAAGCTGGAGCTGCGAAAGAGAGTTCACACTGGCGAGAATCCCTGGGGCGTGGTGTGTCGCGATAATTGGTGGACGCACGAAGGCCTCGGAGCGCCGGCTTCGAAATCGCCATGAGTCCGGTGAGTGTGATGACGCGGACCGCATCAGGCGCGCGCGGCATTACTTAGCAGCGTTCACGTGCGTCGTTCTGAATTCGCAACCTTCCTCGTTGAGCTTTTACATGACGTTCGAGATGCTCGTCGTAGAGGGGCGCACTTCTGCCCCTTCACCAGCCTCTGATATCCAGCTGTGCGTGTGCTACCGGCGGGCGATAGACGACTGCGATTGCGGAGCGACGCCGTGGTTTTGACCCGATAAGCATTAAGCGAGGAGCTACACTCAGGGAATGGGAAACGTCGAAACCAGCAAGATTAGCCTTTCGGTTCCTGACGCGGCAGAAGACGCGGTTTACGCAAGCTACATCATGACTCTTGCTGCGCTAGACGCATTCATTGCCAGTAGCAAGCCAGATTTCAAATCAATTCGGCTGTTACGCGCGAGGGCAAACGCCGACATCGCCGAACTCGAGGTGATGGCGATGCGCCTGTTGCTTGTGCGGCGAGAAGATGCGGAAAGGATGACCGCCGAGTTGTTGCACAACGTGCGAAACGAGATTGAGCGGGCGCTGAACGCCGAGAATGAAACGCTGAAGATCACGCAGCACGCGCACCCTCTCCTTGCGAAGCGGCGGGCTCACGTCAGGATGACGGACGCGTCCAAAAGGGCGATCGAACGACTGCAGCAAACCGAAGATCAAAGGTTTTCCGTGGCGCGCCAAAGGAGCGCTCGAGCCGCAAGAATCCGACACCTTCTCCAACCAGAGACGATCGCGCATTCCAAAGATGAATTCTCACAGAGACTTCGCCGATCGCAATTTGTGGCTTTTGATATGAATGAGCATTGCCGACAATTCATTCCTCGGGACAGCGACTAGTCGATGAGTTGCCAGCCAAATGGTTTGGAACGAGTTGGCTTCGCAAGTGGATGACTTCACGTGACTGCTGTGCACTAGACTCAGAGTCAACGCGTTTCCCGAACCTTCTGCCATCAGGGAACGACGCGCCGCAGGAGGCAATGGAAATACTTCACGGTGAACTTTCCACGCTGAGTCGTGGAATCAAAAACGCATGTGTGAGCCACAATCTAACAAAGATTCCACACGTTTCCCGGAGCCTCCACGCCAGCAGAAGTATCGACGGGAAGTCATATGCAACGAGGCGCAAGTGACTCCAAGGCGAATACCCTAAGAGACTCACTCAGTGCGTAGCAGGCCCACGACCTTGGGCATGCACATACTCGCGAATATGAACGCTGACTGGCTAGATGGCTATGCGCCTTCGGACTTGATGAGCTGGAAGCGGCCGCATCTCGACTGGCCGTGATAGTGCGACGCATCAAGCCCGTCCCAGCCATGTCAACTTGTCTGGATAGGGAGTCGCAGGCGACTGGAGACGTGTCTCGTCCTCTTACGCACTTCGCAGAAGCAGGGGAAACCCTCTCTTTGCCATATCTTGGCGCTCATCGCGCGCTTGCTGCGATAGTATTGAATCTCCAACCTCGATACGAGGCTAACAGAGATGACTATCCTTGTAGTTAGAACATCTCCTGATGGCAAGACGATCGGAGAGCCGCATCTTTGCGCGAAACCGGGCCGCATCGCTCGTGTGCCAGGTATTCTCACTCTCGAAGAACAGATCGCGATTTTACTCAGCGACGGCGAATCGGTCGACGAAGGCGACGCTAGCGGGCGACGGAAGATACTGGCAGGAAATAAGCTCGCGGGATTCATCGAAGTGCTCGAGGGAGCGCGGAACGGAACGCAGATAACCGCGGCCTGCAAAGCCGAGGGACACCATGACCGCGCCCCAATCTGGTCATTCTTTATGTAGCGCTACGAGGCGGCGTAGTCGGGCCCAGATCGACGGGGTAACGATCCAGCGACGTCAATCTGTTTTCGGCAATGCGTAGGCGATGACCTGGTCGCCGATCGGCGTTTCCATGAAGTGATGCCCGCCCGTCATGATGACGAGGTATTGGCGCCCGCCGACTTCGTAGGTCATCGGGTTCGCCTGCCCGCCAGCCGGGAGCACGTCCTTCCACACGGTGTCACCGGTTTCGATGTCGATGGCGCGGATCAGGTTGTCTGTCGCCGCCGCGATGAAGATCAATCCGCCCGCTGTCACGACGGCACCGCCGTTGTTAGGAGTGCCAATTTCCAGCGGCAATCTCGTGGGAATTCCGAAGGGACCGTTCGCGCGCGCGCTGCCGAACGGCCGATCCCAGATCGTCTTACCCGTTGCCAGCTCGATCGCACGGATTCCGCCATACGGCGGCTCCTTGCACAGCATCCCGGTGTAGGGGACCCGCCAGCCGGCGTTGACGTCGATCGCATACGGCACACCAATCTGCGGGTCGCCCGCTCCTTCCGCGGCGTGTTCCACGTGGCGCGGATGATGGCGAGTGAACCAGCCCATCTGATCCGCCTCTGCGCGCGACACCAGACGGCTGCTATTCGCCGTGTCGTTGTAGTTAGCAACGATGACGCCGCGCACGGGGTCGACCGCCACGCCGCCCCAATCCGAGCCGCCGTTGTAGCCCGGGTATTCGATCCAGCGCCTGTCCGTGGTCGGCGGCGTATAGATGCCTGCATACGAGGCCGTGCGGAACTGAATCCGGCAGAACATCTGATCGATGGGCGACATGCCCCACATGTCGCGCTCGGTAAGCTCAACCTTTCTCAGACTGTGATAGAGCGAGAAGGGCTGTGTCGGCGAACGCTGCTCCGGTTCGACGCCGCCCTGCGGCACCGGCCGCTCCTCGACGCCGGTCAGCGGGACGCCATTGCGGCGATCCAGCACGTAAATATCGCCCTGCTTGCTGGGCAGGATGATGGCCGGAACCGGACCGGCCGCCGTCGGGAAATCCACCAGCGTGCCCTGCGACCCGAGGTCGTAGTCCCAGACATCCTTGTGCACTGTCTGGAAGCTCCACGCGAGCCGGCCGGTCGTGGCGTCGAGCGCGACCAGCGAGGTCGAAAAACGATTTTCCGGTTCGCTGCGCGAGCTGCTGATGTAGTCCGCCGCCGAGTTGCCGGTCGGTAGATAGACCAGCCCGAGTTCCTCATCGCCGGTCGCGACGGTCCACATGTTCGGCGTACCGCGCGTGTAAGCCTCGCCCTCGGGTGGTAAGCCGGTGCGATCCGGTCGCGCCATATCCCAGGCCCAGCGCAATTCACCGGTGACGGCATCGAAGCCCTGGATGACGCCAGACGGCGCACCACGGTACTGCCCATCAAGCACCTGGTGTCCGGTGATCAGGACGCCACGCACAATTGCCGGTGGCGAGGTGATCGACACCATGGCTGGCAGCACTTCGCCCATTCCGCGTGTGATGTCGACTTCGCCGTTCGCTCCAAAACCGGCACAGGGTTTGCCGTCTCGGGCATCGACCGCGATGAGTCGCGCGTCCAGCGTGCCCTCGAAAATCCGCGTTGCACAGTGTTCCACGGCGGTCGTACCTTCAGGAACTGGCACGGAATAGTAGGTCACGCCGCGGCAAGCGGCCGTGTACGGGATCGACTCGTCGGCGACTTTCGGATCGAAACGCCAGAGTTCATGGCCGGTGCGCGCGTCGAGCGCCATCAGGATGTTACGGGCCGAGCATAGATAAAGAGTGTCGCGGATCTTGAGCGGAGTGGTCTCTGCACCCCAGCGCCCTTCGGGCAGGTCGCCGGTGCGATATTCCCAGGCCCGCTCGAGCGTGCCGACGTTCTGGCGGTTGATCTGCGAAAGCGACGAATAGCGCTGCGCGGCGGTCGTACCTCCCCAGGCGGGCCAGTCCGCTCGAGCCTGAGACAGCGAGGATTGAGTCGTCGCGCCCGAACGTGCGAGTGCTACGGGCCATGAGGCATCGCGAACGAAGGCGACGACGAAGATCACCGTGACTACGACCGCCGTCGCCATGACGAGCGGCCAGCGGCGCAGGCGCGGCGCAGGATCGAGAACCGGCAGCGCTGCAATGACGAGTAGCATCAGGAGTGAAATACCGAGAAGCCGTGGCACGAGCGCCCAGCTCCGCAACCCCACTTCCCACAGCGACCAGGCAAGCGTCGCGACGAATAGTCCCGCGTAGATCCACGCCCCCAGCGGACGTCGAAGCACGAGCAGCGCGCCGGATGCGACGAACGCGAGCCCGGCCGGTAGGTAGTACCATGACCCGCCCACCGCGATCAGCTTTACGCCGCCAACGATGAGCGGCAGTCCGAACAGGACGAAGAACAGCCCGAGCAAGAAGACCGCCCATTGTCCGAACCCTCGAGGCAATTGCGATTTGTTGATCACTATCACTCCTGCTGCTCGCCTAAAGGCAGCCAGCGCGGTTCCACGTCATGAACAGAATCTTGCGAATCGGGATGCTAGAGCAATTGCTCGATGGAAAGCGTGGAAATCAACCTGACCCCCGGTCCGCGATATATTCGACTTACAGCTCATCGCGATGCACCTTGATGCCCGTGCCGCCGCCGGGCTTGGTTTACCCACGAGGAATGGCGTTGTGTTGCTATCCGCTCCTTCCGTGCGATCAGGCTTCGACCATGCGCTCGACCGGTTTCGCGGCAGCGCTAGCGCGCACCTTGGCTTCGATGCGCCGGCCGATGTCGGCGTCGACGTTCTTCCAATAGTCGAACGCGCGGCTCAATACGGGTTCGCGAACACCGCCTAGCAGGCTTCCCGCCACCTGTTCGACCAGCCGGCTGCGT
>Ga0190271_10002979_pt1 | contig 10492 bp, 12 predicted proteins | sample Popmic356T_FD_133747 | JGI IMG/M metagenome (GOLD analysis project Ga0190271, IMG submission 133747) | Populus adjacent soil microbial communities from riparian zone of Weber River, Utah, USA - 356 T | ecosystem: Environmental > Terrestrial > Soil > Riparian zone | place: USA: Utah | collected... | reverse complement strand
GTGCCGTTACTCACCTCGATCTGGAACCATGTGCCGTGCTTGTTCTGCTTCTGCACCGTGGTGAGTTGGTACACATGGCTGAACGCGGGCCACATGGTGCCGTCCTGTGAACGCTTGCGGTTCATTCGCGTGTTCCAACCTTTCGCAACGGTGTGCCCGGTGCCATGGAATGGGATCACGTACTCCAGACCCACGCCGTTTTCCCACATGATGCCCGGAACGAAACGGTAGTGAATGCAGTTGTTGTTCGTTTCGGTGAACGTGAAGCGATAGGGAAGGTTGGCATCTTGCTCGGCACCCTGCGGCGGCACCACTTGGTCTTCATCGTCGTAGCGCACCGGGTAGCGTGCCACGAATCCACCGCCACGATCCCGCGGGATGAACTCGAACCACCATTCGGTCATGCACACCGGCTGGAACCAGAAGCCTTCGCCGCCCTTGATAATGGGGTTGCTGGCATTGGTCAACAGGAAATCGCCGGCTTCCGCATTGCTAATTTTTTCTGGACCGGCCAGCACGGCCGGTGACAAAGGCTGCAACACCGCAATAGACGGCGTGATGTTGTCACTGGCGCGCGTGCTGACACCCATACCGGCATCGGCGCGCATGGCCTTGTCGAAGTCATCAGCAATGGCAACACCGGCAGTGTTGCTCGGCATCACCTTCGGCACCGGAGCCACGGCCACGGGACCACTCCCTTTCGGGGGCGGCGGTGCAGCTTTCGCCGGTGCGGGTTTCACTACTGTCTTAGCCATCTCACATCTTCTCCTTCTTGGGTTTAAGCGTTACGACCTTACCGATCGTTGCGCCCAATATGCGCAGCTCGCTGTCACCGAGCTGCTCGCCGTCTTGGTAGAGTTCCTTCAGCCACGCCGTAAGCGTGTTCCATGGAACAGACTGGCGTATTGTCATATCGACCTCGAGCGATTGCAAGTATTTAACCACCTTGTTGAACATTTTGTTTTCGCTCAGGCCAAAACGTATTTCCACGGTGCGCTTGATCATGTCACCGCAGCCGCGCTTTTCGAGCAAATCATAACCGACCTGTTGCTCCTCCTCGGGCCAGTCGGTGCGTATGTTGGCGCGGTAGTAGTCACTCATCACAGCCTGAAAGGCAGGCTGGTTGCCTTCCGCGCTTAGGTCCAGCCTGTCCACGCCAGCATCTATGAAAAGCTGCGGCAGCGTGTCGTGCTGCATCTCCAAGATATTCTTGCGCACGCCCTTCAGGCGTTCATCTAGGTCAGATGCTTCACGTTGCAGATCACGCATGCGGGCAGCCGCCGTTCGCACCCGCGTCAGCTTGTCAGCCGGTGGGGTCATCTCGGCAGCATCCGCTCGCATGCGCGATTCGAAATCTTCAGGGGTTCTCATGAGGTCTGCGCTCCTCCTCGGGAATCTGTTCGCGTTCGGCTGTCTCTTCGTCGGTCATTGGCTCGGTTTCTCCGCTTTCGGTATTGGTGAGAAACCCCTTGTTTTCACCAATCAGCACGGCAACGCGATTCAGGGCATCGGAGTTTTCCATGAGCGCCTGCACATGCTTCTTCAGGGCACGTGTCAGTATCGCCATCTCGGTAGTCGATGGGGCTTCGACCGAGTATTCCGGTGCTGCGGGTTTCTTCGCCTTCGCCTTCTTCGCTTTCTTAGCCACTTGAACGTCTCCCTTGGTTGCGGTACTTGTAGCCTAACCTAGATACGCGGCGATATGGGTTTTATATTACACCACCCATTTTTCCCACTCTCTGCCTGTGATGATGCTGGATAAATTGATTTTGTTGCGCAGCGCAAAGAGAATCTTCTCATCGACGGTGCCGCGCGCCACCAGATCTACATAGGTGACCGGCAGGGTCTGTCCAATGCGGTGCGTTCTGTCTTCCGATTGGAACCGGAACTCCAGATCATAGGAGTTCGCGGCGTAGATGACGAGGTCAGCCACTGTCCAGGTATTGCCCCGACTGCCCGATGCAGGCGTAGATACCATGAAGCGGCACGCAGGATCAGTAAGGAATTTCTTTTCGTCTTCGCCGCGGTCCTTGGCATTGCCTCCCCAAAAGCGCGCCACACTGCCCTTGCCATACTCGGTTTCCAACGCCGCCGCGATCTTTCTTAATTCCCTGTCATACGTCACCCATATCACAGCCTTGCCCGCATGCTCTTCAAGAACCTCCAGCACAGCATCAACGCGATTCGATGGTATGTCGTGGATGTCACCCTTTTCGTCACGAACATGGCCACAGGCCACCTGATGCAGTCGCATGATCTGTGCCAGTGCAGTTGTTGCGGTGACAAAGGTCCCGCTAGAAAGCTGCGCCGTCGCATCTTTCAGCACGCTGATATACACTTGGCGTTGCTCGCCCGTCAGCTGCACGTCACGCGGTTCGTAGATCTTGGGCGGCAGGTCCAGACAATCTTTCTTGAGGGCCTGAAAGCTGAATGGCGCTATCTTCTTGCGCAACTCACCAAGATTCTGATAGCCGTCGATCATGGGACGTGTGTCTTCGATAAAGCCACCCAGCTGATACACGAGGCGTATCTTTTCATCACGCTTCATTGCAGAAGTATCCAGGGTCAGGCGCTTGCGCGTCATGGCCTGTCGCAGCCGCATGTCGACGATGACATCGGGTGCCAAACACATATAACTGACCTTGGCGTAGCGTGAACGGAACACCGTGAAGGAAGTATACCCCAAGATTCTTTGATCCAGAAAGTTGAACTGCGAGAACAGATCCAGAGGGCTGCGCGGTGTCACGAGCCCTGTGAGTATGCGTCGCGCCTTGGCCAGCTTACCGATACTCATCACAACCTTGCTTCGGTTGGACTTGTGGTTGCGCAGCGTGGTCGACTCATCCACCACCATCATGGCGCGTCCAGGCTTCAGGAACATCCGACACAGGTGCGCCGCCTTGTTCTCCTTGCCACCAAAACTAAACGCCTCCACGTTTATGAACAATGCGCGCGGGCGATCCGTTGTAGTCAATAGTTTCTCACGTGCGTGGCGCGCCGCCGCACTTACTCTGTTGGTCGCGATCACCAGCTTGGCCAGCAGCGCGGGGTCCAGATGCTTTCTCAGTTCGCTGGGCTGCGTGTCAGCCTTGTCGATGTACCAGTTCGTGATCGAGCCTGCGGGTGCCACCACTAACAAATCATTCAGATCACCGTCGTTGATGCGACGCTGCCATTCCTCCAGTATCATCACGCTCTTGCCGGTGCCGGTTTCCGCCAAGTGGGCAAACGCCTCGGGCCTGTGCAGCGCAGCCTCCACCGCGTGCGACTGATGCAGCATGAGTTTGGATTGCAGGAGATACATTAGTGGACCGAAGCCTTGCGCAGTGGATCCCGGTTGTTCTTCAATACTTCGTCGGTCCATAATTCAAGCATGTTCCCGGTAAATTCGTGAAGAAATTCTTCAGCGGACATATTGTCGGGTCGTGGCGGCATTGCGCCGAGGTGATTAATAATTTCATCCATCAGTCGACCGCTGGCGCGCACGGTGGCCTTGCGATCAGCTCCCGGATCGAGCCTGCCTGAAGATATCAACGCCTTGCGCAGCAGTTTGAATGCTTCACTTACTTCACTGTATGGATCCTGCTTCTTCTGCTTCTTCTTGGCCATGTCAGTGCACCGTCGTCGATGTCTCAGGGGCGGCTGTCATCGCACTATCTCCAGCACCACTACTGTCAGCGCGACCAACACCAAACGCATCGAGCATTCCCACTTAAATAGCATGTTCTCTCGTATCACATGGAAGCCCCAGTCAATATAGTGGGCATTGTGGTCTTCAGGGGGGGACATTTTCTGGGCCATGTCAGTGCACGGTTCACTTGCGCTGGCCCACCCAGTCACACAATAGATGCTCTCCCAGAGGATCTAGGAAGATCCTGATCATGGGGTCAGTGCCCTCTATAGAAGGCACTTTTAGATCAAGATCCCGGTCTATCTTGATCGAGACGTTGTGCATGAATTGGTCTTCCCCCATGAGTGAGTCTCCATTTTCATTGGCAACCAGCATGATACGACAGGCGAACATCTCCCCCTGTTTCGGTTCATCGTCGACCATCACAGAGCTGCAGACCCACACGTCTACCCATTCGTCCAGTTGTGGCTGCGGCACAGCCGCATCACGCACTGACACGGGCACCGGACCCCGATTGGTCATTCGTGAAGTCACGGCATCATCACACTCCACCACACGGCCATCTGTCGTGGAAGTCCAGCGGCCGATGAGATCGCTGACGTACATCTTAGCGGCATTCTCGGTTGCGAACCTTAACGAATTGCCGTACCACTTTTCGTCGTTCACGACCCTGACTTCTGCCTTCCAGCTCATGGCGTCCTCAGTGCGTTGTTGATGTGCGCAATGGATCCCAGTTGTTTTGGAGAACTTCATCTGTCCACTGGTCGAGTGTATCGGCGGTCACATAGATGATGTAATCCCCCGCCGACATATTGGGTGGCTTGCATGGGATGCGCGTACCAGTGTCCTGAAGATAGTTGATAAAATCATTTATCAAATTAACAACAGCGTCGGCCATGGCCATTTCGTCAGCGTCGGGGCTTAATCTGTCCGCTGCAATCAGCGCGTTGCGCAGCATCGTCAGCCCTTCCGAGTGTGCGTCTAGAGATTTTATCTTGCGTCGCTTGACCATTGGCTGTCTCCAACGTGTCTCCGCCAGTAGCAACGTACCGCAAAGCGGCGGCGATGTGGGGCACGTACAAAAATAATTTGCCACGATTGCAATCGCACGCGCACGGGCGGCATAATACCCGCCCTTCAACTGTCGCATAACAACGGCATCGACAATGCCTTATAGAAACGAAGCAGGGCTGCACAATTTCTTGTACAGCCCCGCGACGGAGAAGAGAGACAAACTAAGCGACAACAGTACGGGGCGGCTGACAAGACCGGCCCGCTTGCCACGCTACACGATCAAACCAGACATGGAGTAAAGGATTGAGGCGATGCAGCGCACTGTCCCATATATAGGGGCGGCCTCGGCGTGTAAAGCCTCACATCCGTTGGCGTTTTTCATCAACAGCAAGTTCCCGATAAAGGGAGAGGCTTTTAATGACACAAAAATCACAAGCGGCATTGAACATCGCAGCGACATGGCCGGTGTTTCCGTGCAATCCGCTTGACAAGAAACCGCTGACCACGCACGGATTCAAGGATGCATCTCGTGATATCACGACTATAGATGCATGGTGGGACAAGTGGCCCAACGCGATGATCGGCGTGCCGATGGGTGCGGCCAGCGGCATATGGGCAGTGGACCCCGACGTACCGGAAAACAGCTTGCAGCCCGATGGCGTGAAGGCATGGCAGGATCTAATCAACATGCACGGCATCCCGCTGACACGCGTGCATAGGACACCGAGCGGCGGAAAGCATTTTCTGTTCGTGTGGCACCCAGAGACCCCGGTGCGCAATGGCACGGGTATTTTGCCCAAGGGTATAGATGTGCGCGGCGAGGGTGGATACATCGTAGTCCCACCGAGCGTGATGGCCGACGGCAAGGGATACACGGCCAACGAGGTCAAGGTGATCGCCGAAGCCCCGCAGTGGCTCTACACGATGATCCTGGGGAATCACAAGACAGATTCTGAGTTTGAGGCGCGCATGCGTGAAGACGCTGGCATGGGCGTGGGCAAGGATAGAGGATATGCGCCTGCTGATCCTATGATGATAGAGGAAGCACTGAACGCATTGTCCAGTGATGATTACGACAGTTGGTTCAGGATCGCCGGCGCGTTGCGCCGTGAGCTGGGCGACAGCGGCAAGTCCATGTTTCATAAGTGGTCGAGCAGGTCCAAGAAGTATGACCCGAGAGCCTGCGATAAAAAGTGGGAAGATGCCGCTGATGTCACACGTATTACAGCGGGCACGTTGTTCTACATGGCCGATCAGGTGGATACGGACTGGCGCGACAGATACAATGATCGGCTGCGCAAACAACAATTTGGCGAACAAAAGCAGGGGCAGAAACAAGAACAGAAGACCGGTGCCAAGGCATACATGGCGCGGTTCATTGATTACTCGCAATGGGACAACGTGCCGGTGCCTGAACAGGAGTGGGCTGTGCCTGATCGTGTGCCGATACGGCGTGTCACGTTGTTCAGTGGCACGGGTGCGGCAGGGAAATCGTTGCTCCAGCTTCAGCTCAGCGTGGCGCACGTCATAGGCAAGGAATGGCTCGGGACCATACCGAAGCAGGGACCGGTGATATTCTTCGATGCCGAGGATGAAAGCGCGGTTATCCACAAGCGGATGGCCGACGTGCTGCGCCACTACAATGTCAAATTCAAGGATGTGAAAGACAAACTGCATGTGATGTCGATGGCTGGAGAAAATGCGCTGCTGGCGCAAGCCAAGGGTAAAGCCGGAATCATGCAGCCGACTGATTTGTATAATGAAATGTTGGAGATGTGCGCGGACATCAAGCCGGTGATGATAGGCATCGCTTCATCGGCAGACGTGTACGCGGGTAGTGAAATCGACAGGTCGCAGGTGCGGCAGTTCATGACATTACTCACACGCATGGCGATGGCCGCCAACGGAGCAGTGTGTCTCATATCACATCCAAGTCTTACGGGCATGGCTAACCAAAGTGGCATCAGCGGCAGCACCGCATGGCACAATAGTGCACGGGCACGCATTTTCCTTAAGACTACGAATATCATAGATAGCGGAATACGTGAGGTTGAATTCGCAAAGAACAATTATGGTCCAGTGTCAGCAACGGTGACCGTGCAGTACAAGGATGGATTGTTCTTACCACTCACGGGAGAAGGCGGCGCGATTATTTCAAAGCTAGCCATGGCCAAAGAGATTTTTGTCAGGATCCTACAACGATACACTGTTCCTGTTGGTCCGAAAAAGGGAACGAGCTATGCGCCTGCACAATTTGCTGAAGAACCAGAAGCCAAGAAAGCGGCTTGTGACAGCAAGATTTTGGGAGATGCCATGCGTGCACTGATACAGGAAGGAGTCGTACTCGTAGAGATGTATGGGAAGGTATCAACAAGACAGCATGAAAGGCTTGTTTTGAACCCGGCAAAGTTACGGGCTGAAGAGGATCAGGATGAAATGCCGTTTTAACCCAAATGTGTCACCATATGTGTCACCACCCTGTCACCATGGTGCTACCATGCGCAGTGCCACCATGTGTGCAGCACCCTACTACGTAGAGGGTGCTGACACTTGCAATTGTGGTGGCACGGGTGGTGGCACAGGCTGCAAAAAGATGAAGATACATGCCGGTATCATGGGGTGCCTTGCAAATCAGCCGCCCTGTGGTGTATGGCTTGCAAGCACGGCTGGCTTGTCCCCCACGGTTTACGTTCGTCAATGTCTCGGGAGAGGAATTCGGTTTGCCCTGGATGGTCGCCAGAACAATTGGTCGGCGCGAACACTATGCGCAGGAACATATTCAGCGAACCGGAACAGAGACCTACCTCCCACAATTCCGCGATGCATTCACCAACAAGATCCAACCGCTGTTCCCCGGATATATCTTCGTCAGGCAAGCGTCCGATGGATTGTGGTGGTGGCTTCGCTCAACGTTCGGCGTGCTGTGTCTCGTCATGCGAGATGGAGTTCCTGAACTGATGCGCGACAAAATCATCAAGGAACTTAAATCGAGTGAAGACCGTCGCGGTCTGGTGAACGTCAAGTCACTATCGCTGCTGCCCGGTACACGCGTGCGTGTGGTGGGTGGGTCTATGACCGGAAGTATCGGCACGTTTATGGAAATGTCCAAGCACGAGCGATGTGCTGTGATGTTTTCTCTACTCGGTGCTGATCGAAGTGTAAGCATTCCAGTTGCGTATCTGCGCAGAGAACATAGCGCCGGCGAAGAACAAGCTCAGTCAGCCTGAGTGCTGCTGGTAGCGTTCGGTCTGTTGTCAGTATGGCGACTGAGTCGCACGGAGTTCTCCTAATGCCTGAGCAGAATAGAGGTGAGACAGGCGTGGTTGATAAAGAAACCGTGCAAACGGATGAGCGCAAGTCGTTTGCGGGGCGCAACGGCGGCACGCTGCTGTCCCCGCTACTCAAGGGTCAGCGCGTCGTCGGGCGACAGCGTGGCTCACAGAACAAGTTCACTCGTCAGATCAAGGAAGGACTCGTAGAAGCCGCCATCTTGTATGGATATGATGGGAAGGGCAAGAACGAGATGATTGGCTTTTTCCACAGGGTCATCGAGAAAGATATCGCGGTCTTCTGTGGCATGCTGTCGCGTGCGATGCCGTTGCAAATCCATCACAAGGGCGAAGGCACGACGATCTTGGACGTGACCTACTACGAATCGTCTGATGAGATCCGCGAAGAGATGAAGCGACGTGGCCTTCCTGATAACGTTACGATCTACGGCTCTGATGAGGTTTCCCGCGAAGCCCAGGAGGACGCATGTAGAGATGAAAACGACTTAACCCCCACGATCGATGAAGAGACCTGAGCACGTCTCTGCTGTAAACTGCTCACCAATTTCAAAGTAAAATACAATGACTCCGCTCCTGGTACGCACGAGTGAAGACGTAGAGCTCTACGACCGGTTGGCCCGAGCAGAAGCGAGAGAATCTTTCTGGGCTTATCGCAGATACATCTTCCCGAGTATGAAAATAGGCTGGTGGCAGTACCTCGTCAGCAATGCGTTGCAGCAGTTCTATAATGACTATCGCGCTGGACTGAGACCGAAGCTCGCGATTACTTCTCCGCCGCAGCACGGCAAATCGCGAATGGTCACAGAGTTTATTTCTTGGATCGCCGGCCAGGATCCGAACCTGAAGAGTATCTTCGCGTCGTATTCGGACTCTCTAGGCGTGCGCACGAACATGGAGCTTCAGCGCATTATCACGGGAGATCGCTACAAGAATGTTTTCGAGAAAACGAAAATCGGCGAGTCGAATACTGTTACGATGTCAACACGCTGGCTTCGTAACTCGTCCTTCATTGAGTTCGTAGATCACAAGGGAAGTTTCCGTAACACGACTTGCCCGATAGGCCAGGTGACTGGACGAGAACTAGATTTCGGGTTCATCGATGATCCTTTGAAAGGACGAGCAGAAGCTTCTTCTGCGAGCATGCGTGACAAAGTATGGAACTGGTTGACCGATGACTACATGACTCGCTTCGCTGAAAACGGTGCGCTCTTGGTGGTGATGACACGCTGGCATGTCGACGACCCTCTAGGTCGGCTGATGGTGCAGCACCCCACCATGAGGAACATAAGATACCCCGCGATTGCTGAAGAGGACGAAGAGTACCGGCGCAAGGGAGAAGCTTTATTCCCCGAGCTGAAGAGCAGAGACTTCTTACTGGAGCGCAAGGCAGAGCGCACGCAAGCAAGCTGGGAATCTCTCTATCAGGGGAATCCTATCGTTACAGGAGGAGGAATATTTCCTGTGGATAAATTTATTATTCAACAGGGATTCGAGCGAGGCAAGATCAAGAAGACGATACGATACATCGACAAGGCTGCAACGGACGGTGGCGGTGCGTACACCGCCTGTGTTAAGATGCACAGCATGCAGGATGGCACATTCGTCGTGGAAGATGTTCAGCGTGGGCAATGGTCCTCTATGGAACGCGAGCGAAGAATAAAACAGATGACCGAGATCGATGGCTACGATACTGTGACATGGGTCGAGCAAGAGCCCGGCTCGGGCGGAAAGGAATCTGCAGAGTCCACCATTAGAATGCTCGCCGGCTTTGAAGTTTATGCGGACAGAGTCACAGGGAAGAAGGAAGTTCGGGCTGAGCCGTATGCAGCGCAAGTCCAAGGCGGGAATGTGATCCTGCTCGCTCAGCCGTGGGCACGTGAGTTCATGGAAGAGCACGAGTATTTCCCGAATGGAAAATACAAGGACCAAGTGGATGCTGCGGCAGGCGCATTCAACAAGCTCACGCTCGGGAGCACGTATCCCGATGACTTAAATTGGGTGGGATAATGACTGACACCATCGAGGTACGATTGCTCAAGTTGGCGGAAAACGTTCATAGTGCCGATCCGCAAGAGATCTACAATCGTCTGCGCGAGGCAGTACATGTGATTGAGCAGTTGCGTATCAGCCTGGACGCGGCTCACCAAGCGTATAGGATGCAGATCAAAAATCTGCACGAGGAAAAAGAAGGCGTAATAACCTTAAGTCCGAAGATGTTGGCAGCTCTTCTTGAGCGCGTCGGCTGATGAGCAAGTGTCATGTGGACTGACACGCTATTCAACTTCATCTCAGGGCTTGGCGGTGCCAACGACAAGCGTCGTGCGACGACGCACACCTTTACCGAGATGACGCAGCCTGAGCTCGACACGGCTTATAGATCCGACTGGATAGCTCGCAAGATCGTAGACATTCCGGCGTATGATTCCACCCGTGAATGGAGACTATGGCAGGCCGACGATGCACAGATTGAAAAGCTCGAGGAAGCCGAGAAGGCGCTCTGCCTGCAACAGAAGATTCTAGACGCGGCTATCCGCGCTCGTCTCTATGGAGGCAGCGC
>Ga0190271_10002978_pt1 | contig 10493 bp, 13 predicted proteins | sample Popmic356T_FD_133747 | JGI IMG/M metagenome (GOLD analysis project Ga0190271, IMG submission 133747) | Populus adjacent soil microbial communities from riparian zone of Weber River, Utah, USA - 356 T | ecosystem: Environmental > Terrestrial > Soil > Riparian zone | place: USA: Utah | collected... | reverse complement strand
GAGGCCCCACTGCCGGGTTCAAAGGTGACCGCCGCCTCTTTGTTGCCGTTGAAGACGATCGGTTCTTCGGCAGTGCCTTCGGCGTTGAGGGTGCCTTTGACGAAGAAGTTGGGGTTGGTGAAGACAACCCCGGGTTCAACATCAACGGTCACACCAGATTCAATAGTCGTGCCACCGGTATAGGGATTGCCACTGGGGGTAAGGGTCGTGTTTTCGGTGATCGTGGAAGGGAGGACCGTCGCGGATGCTGGCGACGGCATGACGAGCACGAGACACACGACAAGGGACATGATCGCCATTCCAAACCCAGGACCCAACGCACAGATCTTTTTCGCCCGCTTCCCCACCATCCCCCCCGTCGTATGGTCCGATGCTCAAACCGCTGGCGCCTGCCGCCTCGATGGCCTTCAGCAGCTCCAAATAGTGAGCGCAGGTTAAGCGATTCCTGGAGCCTGAGCAAGACACGTTCTCTCTGAAAACGAAGGTTTTTAGACGACTCTGCCTGCTTCACAGCTTCCAGCGATTCAGCGAGCCGCACCCCATCGACCCATCTCCCTCTGCGGTCGAAGCTGTGGGGTGCCCCTGTGCCAAAAGGCCAGCCTGCGACCTCAGGACGCGACGAAGCCGAAGCTGCCCGTGTCGAGCCTTGGCGGCGTCCAGACGATCCCGTCCAGCAGCCGGCCGGGGTGGATGCGGAGGGAGGTTGCGAGCTTCAGCAGGGTGTCCGCGCGGGGAACGCGCTCGCCTCGCTCGAGCTGGCCGACCGCCGTGCGATGAAGCGCGGCGAGGTCGGCGAGATCCTCTTGCGTCAATCCGGCCTTGCGCCGGTGGTGAGCGAGGTTCGCGCCGAACCTGCGCCCGAAGGGGGTCGCCCCCACTACCGGGCCTCTGTTCGCAACGGGCCAAGGACGAAGCGGCCAGACGACCGAGGCGATCCGTTCGCCTCCCAGACGATTCCCTTAAGCAGCTCCGTCGGCTCGACCCGCAGCGCGCCGACCAGCGTGTCCACTCGCGGCATCCGCCGGCCGTTCTCGATCAGACCGATCTCGGTTCGGTGCAGACCCGCCCGCCTCGCCAGTTGTTCCTGAGACAGGCTGGCCTCCCGCCGGCAGCGGAAGACGTTGCGGCCGAGCCTCGCCGCCAGTTGCTCGGGGCCGGCGCTCATCGGCACCACCCTGGGACGAAGAGCTTTGATTTCCGGCCACCTGCGGGCGGGCCCTCCGGGATCAGCGGCTCGTCAAGATCAGGCGGCGGCTCGGGATGGACCAGGGCGGCGACGATCGCGGCGCGCCTCCTCGCCCGTCCGCCCGAGACCGCCCACCGCTCGCTGAGCTGTCCGGCCGCGAGGACCGTAGCGCCAGCTTCCAGACTTCGGATGCCCCGCCGCACGGCGATGGCTTCAGACACTTCGACATCGCAGCTCGCCCACGTCAAGAGCACCTGGGGACACTCGACACCCGCCGTAGTTGAGGCCAGGCGGGGCTGCCTCAGCGAAGCGCAGCCTCTGGCCCCGTCCGCCTCCACCATGCGACCGGGCGCTCATCGGGGACCACCAGTCGCAAGAGCCTCGTACAACTTCCAGTCCACGAAGTTGCGCCGGCCCACCTGCCCGCTAGGCGCGTCGTTGCGGTCAGCGCAAGCGTCGTCGGGCTCGGGCCACTCGCGGAGGCAGTAGGTCACCGAGCCCATTAGCCAAAGCGCCGCCCCCAGCCGGACGCTCAGCTCGAACCAGGTCTCCGAGTCCGCGCCAACGGCGGGTTCAGCCGTCTTCTCGGTCGCCTCCAGCGTCACGAAGGCCAAGGTGCGAAAGTCGTCGTAGCGCTCCTCGGCCGCCTTTCGAGCCCGCCGCCAGAGCCGATGTTGGGGCGACTCAGGCAGCTCCCCGACATCGCCATCCCCGCGGGCTGCCGCAAGCCGGCCGGCTCCATCAGAAGTCAGGGTCCATTGGTCCTGGCCGTACCTGCGACCTTTTTCGAGCGAGCTGGCCTCCCGCAGCGATTCGAGCTGAGGGCGCAGCTGGCGGGTCGTCGCCGAGCCGGACAAGAACCCGAGGTGGGAAGCGACCTCCTGGTGCCGCACGCCTTTGCGGGTGTGGAGCTCTGCCCGCTCGACGGCGGCAAGCACAAGCAAGTCGGGGACGGGTTCGAACGGTCGCAGCTCCTGGCTCTCGGCATCCATCGCGCCTCCTCGTGGGTGGGCACCGAGGGATGAGCCGCCCGACGCCGTCCAGAATGGCGAGCGTCGGTACCGTCTCTCTCGCATCGAAGGCTTGCTCCTTCGGTGCCAGGCCCCGGGGCGTTCCACCGCCGCCGGGGCCACTTGTTGGTCAATGTCGGCGGCGAACGTAGGTGGACCGGAGGCGTCGCGCAAGGGCCGGAAGGAACCTCTCTCTGACCCCACCTTGCACCAGGGCTTGCCCCAGGGCTTGCCCCAGAGCTTGCCCCAGGGCTTGCCCCAGGGCTTGCCCCAGGGGCAATTTTGCACCCCTTTGTCTGCATCACCAGATAAACAAAAACCCCGCATTTGCGGGGCTTTCGTCTTATAGCGGGGGCAGGATTCGAACCTGCGACCTTCGGGTTATGAGCCCGGCCCGCTGACTCGGCTGGGCACTGTGGGGCGCGTTCTAGAGCGGTTTTCGCGAAGTCGAGATCGGCTGGGATCGGCTGGGATCTGTGGGACATGTTGCCCCATTTGTTGCCCCATCCCCAAGCTCTGGAAGAGTGATTCGGGCCACGGGCTAATCGGAGGGTTCACCGGCCGCCGGTCGGCTCCAACTCCAAGCCCCACTCACGGCAGATCGCGAGAAGTGCCTCCGGAGCGGGATCGGTGAGCGCGACCGGATCGCCGGCCGCGACCAGCTCGCTGCGCCCCTCGAAGGCAACGAGCGCAGGCCGACCGTCGAGCCGAGAAGGAAAGCGCAGTGCGCCCGCATTACAGCGCTCGAAGAGATCGGCGGCGATCGTCTGGGTGACGGCTCGCCGCCGCGCGGTGATCTCGTGCAGGTCCAGGTGCGCGAGGCCGTGCTCGATCAGGAGGGGTGCGTGGCGCTGCTCGAGGTCGGCGCGGACCGCCGCATCGGTGAGGTCGATCAGCTCGCCATCGAGCACCATCTCGGCGGGGACAAGCAGGTGCTCCTCGCGCCAGCGGGCGGTCACCGGCGCGGCCGGGAGATCCTCGAGCGCCGCTGCGCCGAAGGCCTCGGCAAAGGCTCGCCGGGCCTTAAGGTTCGGCCGGAGATCAGCCAGAACCTCGCGCAGCGAGGTCTCGGGGCGCTCGGCGCAGTAGACGGTCCGAAAGCGCCGCCGGGCGTCATCGAAGCGGTGGTTCCAGGCGCAGAGCTCAAACGGCGTGAAGGCGAGCGGGTCGCCGCGATGCCCGACTCTCCAAAGCTTTCCCCCGCTCACCCCTCGAAGCTAACAAGCTGCCTGGCGGCGGCGCGGACCGCGGCGAACTGCGCCGGGTCTTCGGCGCGGCGCAGGACGTCGATCGGGGCCTCGTCGTCAAGGCGGGTGTTGGTGCCGAAGAGCCAGGCGCGCGCCGTCTTCTCGTCGAAGCTCTCGACGATCATGCGGACAATCTTGTAGCCCTCGCGCAGGCGCAGATCGGTCGTCTGGTTCGGCGCGGGGCCATCCGGCTTGCGGTAGCGGCCAACCTGCTTGGCGTCGCGCAGGCCGGCGAGGTGGGCGGCGATCCGCTGTCCGAGCTGGTCCTGCAGGTAGCCGGCGACCTCGGAGATCGGCAGCGTCGTCGCGTCGTGGTCGAGTCGCTCGGCTGCTGGGGGCGTGAGGACGGGCATGGTGGCTCCTTCGATTTGGCTTGATGAGAGGCTACCACAGAATACACCGGAAAATACACCCAACGAAGAGCACCGATGACCGATCCCCTCAATCGCTTCGTCGCCACCCCGGCTGACGCGGCGCGCCTTGCGCAACAATGAATGGAGAATGGACGCCAACGATCGAGATCGTTCCGATCGTGCGGGCGGTGCTCGTCGCGAGAGAGGTCGCTCGACCCCGATCGAGGAGTTCAAAGTCACCATGATCGTGGAGGAAGCCGAGCCGGGATCGGCGCTCGACGAGCGGCTTCGGGGGGAGCAGACCAAAGCGGTCCTCGACCTGCTTCGCGCGACTGCGCGCAATCGGAGCGAACCGCACCAGCGCTAGGGCCGCGGGGCGATCTTCAAGCCGCTCGCCGAACTCAGGCACGGAGGCGGGCCGCTACGCTCGGGCCGTGACCGCGAAGGAGAAGTTGCTGCGCGAGATCCTCGCCCTCGACGAGGCCGCGGCGGCTCGTGCTCGGATCGTCATCCCCGGCGAGCCGGCCGCCGAGGAGCCGGTGATGACGCCGCTGCCCGCAGGTTGGGGCGAGACGTTGACCGGCGAGCCGATGCCCGACGTCGCGGCTGCCGTCCGGCGCTCCCGCGACTCCCGCTGAGCGGGCCGGCCGCAGGCGCGAGCCCACTGGCCCTCGCTCGACCCGCGGTCAACGTCGGCGCAAGCCTCAATGCGCCTTGCTCACCTCGAAGTAGAGCAGCGCGTGGTCGGAGAACTTCTCGACCCATTCCTCCTGCTCGGCCTCGGGGAGCTGGGGCCAGCCGCGGACCTCAACCTCCGCGCCCCCGGCCTGCTCGAAGGTGATCTGCTCGCTGGCGACGACGTGGTCGAGGTTGCTGCGCATCTTCCCCCCGCCGCGCCAGGTGACCTCGGCCGTCTTGGCGAGCACCCGCATGCCCGCCTTGCCGGCGCGGTAGCCGACGGCCGCCAGCTCGTGCTCGGCGCTGACCCGGTCGCGCAGGAGGTTGCCGCCCTCCTTGCCGTAGACATAGTCCAGCCCCATCACGTTCAGGTCGCCCATGAAGATGAAGTTCGCCTTGTCTTTGACGATCCCGTCCAGGTAGCCCTTGAACTCGAAGGCGCGCTCGATCATGTCGGTTCGCAGGCCGAAGCCGCGGGCGTCGGTCATGCTCGCCAGGTGCAGGAACAGCAGCGAGTAGTCCGCCCCGCCGGCGCGCACAGTGAGGAAGGCGCCCGGGCGCATGAAGGCGTCGCGGCCCTGGAACTCGACCTTCTGGGTGAGGAAGGCGGTCGTGCCCGGGCCGACCCCGACCAGGATCTCCTGCGTGTTCTGGCCCTCGGTGATGAAGAACGAGTAGCCCGGCAGACCGTCCATCACCGCCCGCCACACCTCCCTGCCCTCGACCTCGTACAGCGCGACCACGTCGGCCTCCTGGTCCGCGAGGAGGCCGACCCGGTCCGCGTTGCGGGGGTCGCCTTCCCTCCAGTGTTCGCAGTTCCAGGAAACGACGCTGAACGCCTTCGCCATCGCGGCCTCCGCTCTGAGTTGCCCCTGACGCCTCCACGATAGTCGAGGGCTTCGCCGTCTTGAAGCGGCCGGGCTCCCAGTGCCCGATAACGCCGCCTTATGGAGACCCGGCCCTCCCCTTCTGCGCGTAACCGGCACCTTGCTGACGACCAGCTTCTCGGCGCGGGCCTCAGGTAGCTTCAATTCATGGGCTGGACCGACACGCTTCAAGTCTTCTGCGCCGACGTGGGGTCAATTGCGCGCAACAGATTCGCTTGGGCGCGACGTATTCCGGGTTCTGACGGCGAGGAGCTTCATCGGCTAGAGAGTATTGAGTCACTTGCGGCGTCTGTTGTTGACGCCCTCCGTGACGACAAGCCCGTAGCCCTCGGCTTCGAGGCCCCGTTGTTCATCCCGGTGCCAGAGAGTCCGGATCGGCTTGGGAAGGCGCGGCCTTGTGATGCACCTTCGCCATCTTGGTCAAGCAACGTGGGTGCCTCGGTCTTGGCAACGGCGATGGCACAGATTCCTTGGACCCTCCGGTTCATCCACGATCAGGCTCCCGGCCTCCGAGTACATCTCCAGTGGCCGCCGTTCGCTGAAGACCAGCGAGGACTGCTCCTCTGGGAGGCATTCGTCAGCGGGACGGCGAAGGGCAAGACGCATGAGGAGGACGCCCGCAAAGGAGTGCAGGCGTTTTGCGATCAGCTGCCGGAGCCAGGCGACCCCAGTGCCGCAGAAACGGAAAGGCCGTTCTCCATAGTGGCCGCTGCGGCAATTTGGGCCGGATTCGATCTATCGCGCGAGGACATGGGCGGTGGCTGTCTGCTGGTCCGTGCAACTAACGCCGCAGACCTTCCATAACGTCGTCAGCCAGCCAAGTTGCCTTCGACCACTTCGCGCTCCTCGTCCGTCAGGGACAGGAGGTCGTCGAGGTCCCCCGAGCGCACCTTCTCCAGGAGCTGCTCGATCATCGAGATTACGTGCTCGCGGTTCTCGCCCACATCCCTTCCGAGCGGTACCGCTACCCCGGCTCCCCGGCCGATGTGAGGCCCGAGTGTGCTCTCTCGGCGGAGACCGATTCCAGCCGAGGGAGTCGGCCGTGTCGCAATCGCCGCTTCCACCAGCCGGCGTAGCTCCGGATCGTCCCAGTCCTCGCCGGCGGCTCCCGCCTCACCGGCTTCCTCGAGAATCTGCTGTACGCGGCCCCGAGTGAGGCCGGCGAGCTTCGCCACGGCTGATCGCGGCACCCCCAATCTCGAAACCTCGACGATCGCCCGGGCGCGATCGTCCTGGCGCTCCCGCGTCTCGGACTTGGTCGCTGCGTGCTGGCGGCTCGCCTGCTCAAGATCGTCCAAGATCTGCTGGTAGCGGTCTTCCGGCGCCATGTTTAGCAGACTAAACGGACTACTGTTCCCTTGTCAAGGGCGCTAAACGCTTTTGGCGGCGGAGCTAGAGCACTTCCTCCAGCTTGTCGGCGATGTGGTTAATTCGCTCGGTTCCGATGTCGGGAGTCTGATTCGGCTCAAGCAGCTCCTGCACGTCTAGATGCGCGCCGTGGCCAGCCTGTGCCGCAACCAGCCAGGCGCTGTACGGGTGAGGATGCGAGTTCGCCTGAACATAGTTGTCGTAGATCCCGTTCGGGGCGAGCTTGCTCGAGCAGCTGGTCGCCTTCGCTTCGCGATTCTGATTCGTGGGAAGCGGCGCGAGGTTCCGCAAGGTGTGGGCCTCGGCCTCACCGCGGCTATTTTCATTCAGCATGCTCTCTGGGAGCAGATGATCGACGTGGTGCATTGCCGAGCGACGTCCGAACTGGAGCGGTTCGAATGTAGCCCCACCGGGCTGCGCAGGCGGCAGCAGCATCGCGTTGAAGGCTCGCGGTGCGCGCTTCTTGTCGGTTCGGTTGAGCGCAGCGACCAGCCAACCGCGGTCAACCTGAGAGGAAAGCGAAGTCGAGAGGAACTCATTAGACATCGCGTCGCCCGCAGCGCTCAGATCTGCGTATTCACCAACCAAGCACCCATTGGCATAGCCACGGCTGCGCCCGATCCGCCCATCGAAGTACGTCCGGTAGCAGGCACGCAGTAGCGCGTGGAGTTCTCCATGCTCCGCCCTCCCGTGCGTGAGGATCGAGGGGTCCTGGCGGGTGTCAAGCTTCATTCGGTAGTAGTACGCCAGCACGATCCCGAACGGGATGCTGCCAACCGCCCGAAGCTCGTTGAGGTACGGGTCCGTCGTCAGGTTCTTGAAAGCCTGGACGAAGTCCAGGAAGTCATCGACCTCGGAGGTCGTCAGCCCTGAGTGCCAACTCGGAAAGATCGTCGGCGCTTTTGCGTTGTCGCGGACGTATTCGAGAACGACGCTGACAAAGGGCAGGAGCTCGGAATCCGGTCGCTCATCGCGGGTGAAGACCTCGGTGAAGTCGTTCTCCACTTCCTCGACACGGTGGGCCGGCCATCCGGAGGAGGTTGCCTTCTCGACGAGGTATGAACGGAGCAGATCGACGGGCCCCAGGTCCACGCGGACGGTGTTGAGACCAAGGAAGGTATTCATGAGAGCGACTGCGCTCGGAAAGTTGAAGTAGGTGTCGACCGCCACCTGCTTCTGCATCAGCGCGCCCATCACAGCATCGGCGAGCGCCTGTCCGGCGCCACCATTGAACTGCTCACCCACATAGGTCTTCCAGTCGCTACGAAGCGCCGTGTATTGCTCCGCGATGGCCTTGCGCGGATGGTTGCGGAGCTCGACGTCATTGTGCTGGTAAACGGCTGCCCTGGCGCCTACGAGCTGTGCGAGCGGTGCGAAGTGGGCCGCGTCGCCAGCGCGGTTGGGGGTGGCGGCGAGGACCTCGTCGTGCAGAACTGCCAGGAGCATGGTTCCGATCGCGAACCGCTGCAGTCCGTCGACGAGCACGTTGTACTCGCTAACGCTCGCGGGAAGATGCGGGAACTGGCCCGACGTGCGATGGAACTGTCCCAGGATCACGTTGCCGAGCAGGATCGACTGAGATCCGAGGAACTCCAGCAACTCGGTGAGCGTCCATGAGATGCCGCGCTGATAGCTCGGGATATCGATCCACTGCAGACCCGCATGACTGGCGATGAGAACCCCTTGGTCCGGCGGGCCGGTGGCTGGGACCGCAGCATTCGTCACCACGTATTCCCAAAAGGCAGGGGTAGGTCCACTTCGTTGGATAGGCAAGTCGTTCCTCCGAGCGCTCTTGACCTCAGTACGTTGTGCTTCGATCTCGATCCTAACCGTCTCGAAAAATGTTGAACGAGCAGGCCAGCTCTCCCCGTGCTACGCTCGGCCGCGACCGCGGATGCGGTCACCGGATAAAGAGCGGCTGGCGGACGCTGGCACACAAGACACATAAGGAGGCTTCACTGATGAGTGAACGCAAGTTTCGTTTCGAGGCGACGTACGCACGCCGTATGCCTGACCCGATCTATGGACGCGTGGGCGGCGAACGCCACATCCTGATCCTCAACGTCGAGGATGTCCCCGAGGGCGTGCCGAAGGACCCTAATCCTCGGAATCAGAGGACGGACAAGGGCATCTATCGGGATGTTCAGAGCAGCCTCCTCAACGAGGCGGGGACTGCCAATACGTTCCACCTGAAGAACAAGGGGATCACGGCCATCGCGAAGGGGGTGGAGAAGCTCGAAGACGATGTGTACGAGATCGAGTTCCCGCCCGACTACGGGATCGTCGATGGTGGCCACACCTACAAGATCGTGTGCGAGAACCGGGAGTTGATCCTCGAGAGAAACGAGGGCGACGCGCAGGTCGACCAGTACGTGAAGTTCGAGATCCTGACCGGCATTCCCGAGGAGCTTGTGCCGGAGATTGCTGGCGGGCTCAACACGGCGGTCCAGGTGCAGGAGATGAGCCTGGCCGAGCTGCGCAACGAGTTCGAGTGGATCAAAGACGAGCTCGGCGACCAGCAGTACTTCGAGGGGATTGCCTTCAAGGAGAACGAAAGCGGGCACACCGACGCTCGGGATCTGGTCGTGATGCTCGACGTGTTCAATATCAGCGAGTGGCCGAACGACGGCGACAGGCATCCCGTGCGGGCCTTCCAGTCGAAGGCCAAGGTGCTGGACGCGTACCTAGAAAGCGAGAAGCGGGCCTCCTACGAGGAGCTCCGGCCGATTCTGAAGGACATTCTGGTCCTCCATGACACGATCTCGATGGAGGCCCGGGAACTCCATAACAAAGCCGGTGGGAAGGGTGGAAAGCTCGCTTTCGTCGAAACTCGCGAACGCGGGAAGAAGTACCAGTTCCCTTTCATCAACAAGGAGTCGGACGCGAGACTCACCCGAGGGGCACGCCTACCGATGCTTGGGGCATTCCGCTGGATGGTCACCGAAGACGAGAACGGCGAGTACACCTGGAAAGGCTCGTTCGACGACGTGCTTGAGCTTTGGCGCGAGACCGGCGCCGAGTTGATGCGCGCGACGCAGTCGACCAGTGACGACCTGTCGCGTCAGCCGAACCTGGTCGGCAAGTCGCGAAACCACTGGGCTACGCTCCACTCGACCGTGGCGAAGCGCGACCTGATGGCGGCGGCCTCCTGATCCACGCGTGCGACGTAGGTGCCGAGCTATGTCAGCGTGCTCGGCACCGCGTTCCCACGCCAGCTCATCCGGTGCGTTAAGCGACTGCGGCAACCCGGCGGAGAGCATCAACCGCATCCAAGAGCACTTCATGGGTCTGTTTCAAGTCACCGTCACTGATGAACCGGCCGAAGCTCAGGCGAATGCTCTCGCCAACGGCCTCATTAGAGAGTCCCTGGGCCAACAGGACGTGCGATGGCTCGACCTTCGTCGTCGCACAGGCCGAGCCGCTTGAGAAGGCGAGCTGATCGCGCGTTGCGTGCATCAGCGCCCGGGCGCCGATGCCGCTGAACCGAGCGCTGAGGGTCTGCGGTAGCGATGCCTCGACTGGCACGTTCAGCTCTACGCCAGCGTTCTCCAGGCCAGCGATCAACTGCTGCTTGAGTGAAAGCTCCCGTCGCGCGTCCGCCGTGCGCTCGCGGCGCGCAAGTTCAGCGGCCACGCCGAAGCCGACGATGCCCGGGACGTTGGCGGTCCCCGGCCGCAAGCCGCGTTCCTGACCACCACCGAAATGGAGTGGAGCGAGCTTCATCCGGCGCCGACGCTTTCGCACATACAAGGCCCCGACGCCCT
>Ga0190271_10002977_pt1 | contig 10493 bp, 3 predicted proteins | sample Popmic356T_FD_133747 | JGI IMG/M metagenome (GOLD analysis project Ga0190271, IMG submission 133747) | Populus adjacent soil microbial communities from riparian zone of Weber River, Utah, USA - 356 T | ecosystem: Environmental > Terrestrial > Soil > Riparian zone | place: USA: Utah | collected... | reverse complement strand
TTCATCCCGATGCTCGCGCTGCTGTGTCTCGGCGCTTTGATGTGGCTGAAACTTGATCCGTCGCGCGACATCTTCGAAGAGGAAGAGACGACGGCGCCGAGCGCGGCGGCCGTCGAGCCTGCTGTCTAAACGCGATCGACTGCGCGGTCAGGGGCGGTTCAGACTGCGGTAGGGCGAGCCTGACGCGGAGCGCCGTGGTGGGGCCTGCGACTGAAGCTGCCGCCGGCCTTGCGGCCCGCCTGGCGAGACTGCCAATGAGGCTTGAACTCGCGGCGTTGGTTGTTCCCGCGGTTCTCGCGCGGCTGCGCCGGGCGCGCTCCCACGTTGCTCACCTCGAACCCTTCGACAATCGTGTGCTCGAGCGGAGCAGTCAGCAGCTTCTGAATCTCGTGCAGCAGCGGTTTCTCGTCAGCGGTGACGAGTGAGACCGCGTGTCCGGGCACTCCCGCGCGGCCAGTGCGCCCGACTCGATGGACGTAGTCCTCGGCCACGAGCGGCAAGTCGAAGTTGACGACGAGTGGAAGCTGCGCGACGTCGAGACCTCGTGCGGCAATGTCAGTCGCCACGAGCACACGGATGCGGCCGGCCTTGAAATCGGCGAGGCAACGGGTCCGCTGCGGCTGGCTCTTCCTGCCGTGGATGACGGCGGTTTTGACATCCGCGTCTTCGAGAAGCTCGCCAACGCGATCGGCACCGTGCTTGGTCTTGCAGAAGACCAGTGCCTGGTCTCCCAGCGCCTGCGTCAGGACGTGGACGAGCAGCGCGCGCTTGCGCCCGTGATCGACGGGATGAATGCGATGCGTGATCGTCGGTGCGACGGTTTGTTCGTTCGAGACGTCAACGCGCTGCGGAGTGCGCGTGAAGTCGGCCGAGAGTTTCACAACGGCGTCGGACAGCGTTGCCGAAAACAGCAGCGTCTGACGCGAAGCTGGCAACGACGGCAGCACGCGGCGCAGGGCCGGCATGAAGCCCATGTCGAGCATGCGATCGGCTTCGTCGAGGACGAGTATCTCGATGCTCGACAGATCGACCGTGCGTCGCTGCAGGTGATCGATGAGTCGTCCGGGTGTGGCCACTACGACGTCCACGCCGTTCCGCAGGGCGTTGATCTGAGGCGCCATTCCCACGCCGCCGAAGATCGGGGTCACTCGAAGACGCGCAGCAGCACCGTACGTGGCGAGGGCGCGTTGAACCTGGAGGGCGAGCTCGCGCGTCGGCACGAGGACGAGCCCGAGCGGAGCGCGAGTCTTCGCGCGGCGCTCCCGCAGAAGCAGGCGCTCGATCATCGGCAGCGCAAACGCGGCGGTCTTGCCCGTTCCGGTCTGCGCACGGGCCAGCAGATCGGCTCCGGTGAGGATGATGGGAATCGCGGCCGACTGCACCGGCGTGGGTTGCGTGTAACCCATCTTCACGAGGGGTGTACACAAAGAGGGCGTGAGCCCGAGTTGAGAAAACGGCATTGAGCGTTGCTCCTGAATGGCCTGACGCGAGTGTTGACGCGCTCGAGGCCGGGCGATACCCGCGCGTGACGCACCATGCGCCCGCTATGCGGACGGAGCACAAGCTCCGCGCGGATTTCGATTCGTGGCTATGGACTTGAGGAGGAGCAGGCCCGGTTTACGGCCCGAAACGCCTACAGGAAGCAGAGCGCGAGAGAGATCCGACCCCACATCCTAGCACACCGGCGGCTCCGGTGACCATTCCCTGGAATCGACCTGCCGTTTGCATCCTGCACAAAAGGACCGAGAATAGCGTGCAATCAGATCCGTCAGTTCAAGAATGCCCATCGAAACGTCGTCTCGTCTGCCGAACTGCGCGAGGAGGGTACGTTTCGGCGGAATCCTGATTCTGCTGTCCGTCTTTGCCGTACGGTCGGCTGAGGCACAAGCGAACCTGACGTGGGACGTCAATGGCGCGACAGCGGGCACGGGAGGAACAGGCACATGGGATACCTCGTCGCTGATCTGGTTCAACGGATCGACATTCCAGGCGTGGAATAACGCCACGTTCGATAACGGAGTGTTCGGTGGCACGGTCGGTACGGTCACCGTAGGCACACCCATCAATGTCCACAACCTGACGTTCAACGTCACCGGTTACTCGGTGAATGGCGGCACGCTCACACTCGGCGGAACCACACCAACCATCACGACGGGCACAGGCGTCACCGCGACGATCGGCTCAGCGCTTGCGGGTGCGGCCGGCCTGACCAAGGCCGGGGCCGGAACGCTGAACCTGACCGGAGCCAACACCTACAGCGGAACGACCACGATCAGCACGGGCATCTTGCAGATCGGCAATGGCGGGACGACAGGGGCATTGGGAACGGCAGCGGTCGTCAACAACGCGGCGTTGAGGATCAATCGCAGCAACGCCGTCACCGTCGGCAACGACATCAGCGGAACGGGCACGCTCACCAACGCAGGAACAGGAACGACGACGCTGACGGGAACGAATACGTACAGCGGGACGACCACGATCAGCGCCGGAACGCTGCAGGTGGGAAACGGCGGAACGACCGGTACGTTGGGCACCGGCAACGTCGCGAACAACTCGGCGCTGATTGTGAATCGGTCGAACGCCGTGAGCTACGCCGGCGTGATTAGCGGAACCGGAACGGTGACGCAGGCCGGAGCCGGGACCACGACGCTGACGGGAGCGAATACCTACACCGGGATCACAACGATCAGCGCAGGCGTTCTGCAGATCGGCGCAGGCGGAACCACGGGCACGTTGGGCACGGGGGCGGTCGTCAACAACGGTGGACTGACGATCAACCGGAGCAATGCGCTGACAGTCAGCAACAGCATCAGCGGATCGGGGACGTTGACGCAGGCCGGAGCCGGAACGACAACGCTCACGGGAGCCAACACGTACAGCGGGACGACCACGATCAGCGCCGGCGTCTTGCAGGTCGGCAACGGCGGCACCACAGGGACACTGGGAACGGGAGCGATCGTCAACAACGGCGGGCTGACACTCAACTGGAGCAATGCGCAGACGGTCGGCAACAACATCAGCGGAACTGGCAACCTGACCAAGGCTGGCACCGGCACAACGACGCTGACGGGCACGAATACCTACAGCGGGACGACGACGATCAGCGCGGGCGCCCTGCAGGTCGGCAACGGGGGGACGGCCGGTTCGTTAGGCACCGGCAACGTCACCAACAACGCGGCGCTGATTCTCAATCGATCCGATGCAGTCAACGTTGCCGGTGTCATCAGCGGAACTGGTTCTTTGACGCAGGCGGGAACAGGCACCACGACGCTGACGGGCGCGAATAGCTACACCGGCGTCACCACGATCAGCGCAGGCACGCTGCAGGTAGGCGCGGGCGGAACGACTGGGCAGTTGGGCACAGGCGCCGTCGTGAACAATGCCGCGCTGGTTCTCAATCGGAGTACCGCGCTCACGGTGGGCGGTGCGATCAGTGGCACGGGAACAGTGACCCAGGTCGGAGCCGGGACGACGACCCTGACGGGAGCGAACACCTATAGCGGTGTCACGACGATCAGTGCCGGGACGTTGCAGGTGGGTGCCGGCGGTACGACCGGAACACTCGGGACGGGCGCGGTCATCAACAACAGTGCGCTGACGATCAGTCGCAGCAACGCGCTCACGGTGAGCAACGTCATCAGCGGGTCAGGCACGCTGACCAAGGCAGGCACCGGCACTACGACCCTGACGGGGGCGAATACCTACAGCGGCACGACGACGATCAGCGCGGGAACGCTGCAGATTGGAGCGGGCGGCACCACTGGGACGCTGGGAACGGGCGCAGTCGTGAACAGCGGGGGGTTGTCGATAAACCGGAGCGATGCAGTGACCCTCGCGAACGACATCAGCGGGACGGGGACACTGTCCAACACGGGAACAGGAACGACGACGCTGACGGGAACGAATACGTACAGCGGGACGACGACGATTAGCGCGGGAACGTTGCAAGTCGGCAACGGCGGCACGACCGGCAATCTCGGGACGGGTAACGTCGCCAATAACGCAGCACTGATCATGAATCGGTCGAACGCGATGAGCTATGCCGGTGTGATCAGCGGAACCGGAACGGTGACGCAGGCCGGAGCCGGGACCACGACGCTGACGGGCGCGAATACCTACACTGGGGTCACTACGATCAGTGCAGGCACGCTGCAGCTGGGCGCCGGCGGAACGACGGGCCAACTGGGCGCAGGCGCAGTGGTGAACAATTCGGCGCTGGTCCTGAATCGGAGCAATGCGCTCACGGTCGCAGGCGCGATCAGTGGATCGGGGACGGTGACGCAGGCCGGAGCGGGGACGACGACGCTCACGGGAGCGAATTCGTACAGCGGGACGACGACGATCAGCGCGGGAACGCTGCAGATCGGCGCGGGCGCCACCGGCACTTTGGGAACTGGGGCCGTCGTCAACAACGGCGTATTGACGTTCAACCGAAGTAACGCACTGACGGTCAGCAACGACATCAGCGGAACTGGCAACCTGACCAAAGCAGGCACCGGGACCACGACGCTGACGGGCACGAATACCTACAGCGGCACGACGACGATCAGTGCGGGCACCCTGCAGGTCGGCAACGGCGGTACGACCGGGTCGTTAGGCACTGGCAACGTCACCAACAACGCGGCGCTGATCCTCAATCGGTCCGACGCGGTGAACCTGGCCGGCGTCATTAGCGGCACGGGGTCGCTGACCCAGGCCGGGGCCGGGACCACAACACTGACCGGTACGAATACCTACAGCGGGACGACGACCATTAGCGCAGGCACGCTGCAAGTGGGCGCGGGCGGAACGACGGGGCAGTTGGGCACGGGCGCAGTTGTGAACAATGCGGCGTTGGTCCTCAATCGAAGCACCGCGCTCACGGTGGGCGGCGCGATCAGTGGCACGGGAACAGTGACCCAGATCGGAGTCGGGACGACGACCCTGACGGGTGCGAACACCTATAGCGGCGTCACGACGATCAGCGCCGGGACGTTGCAGGTGGGTGCCGGTGGTACGACTGGAACATTCGGGACCGGCGCTGTCATCAACAACAGTGCGCTGACGATCAGTCGCAGCAACGCCTTGACCGTGAGCAACAACATCAGCGGGACCGGCGCCCTGACCAAGGCAGGCACCGGGACGACGACGCTGACAGGAACCAACACCTACAGCGGCACCACGACGATCAGCGCGGGGACGCTGCAGGTCGGGAACGGAGGTACGACTGGCAGCCTTGGCACCGGGAACGTCACCAACAACGGTGGGTTGACGATCAACCGCAGCAACGCACTCACGGTGAGCAACAACATCAGCGGTACGGGCGCGCTGACCAAGGCCGGCACGGGCACAACGACGCTGACGGGAACGAATACCTACAGCGGGACAACCACGATCAGTGCCGGGACACTGCAAGTCGGGAACGGGGGCGCCACTGGTAGCCTCGGCACGGGCAACGTAGCCAACAGCGCGGCCCTCATCATCAATAACGCGGGCGCCGTGACAATCGGTGGAGTCATCAGCGGAACCGGGACGCTGACGCAAGCAGGGATCGGCACCACCATCCTCGCAGGCAACAACACCTACAGCGGAGTCACGACGATCGCGGCGGGCACGTTGCAAATAGGCAACGGTGGAACGACGGGTCGCCTGGGCACTGGCGCTCTGATCAATAGCGGAACGCTGGCCATCAATCGCAGCAATACGGTCACGCTGAGCAATGTCCTCAGCGGCGCTGGTTCGCTGGCGCAGGTCGGCGCCGGCACGACGATCCTCACGGGTGCCAACACATACACAGGCGGGACAACCATTGCGGGGGGCACGCTGCAAGTTGGTAGCGGCGGTACGACCGGAACGCTTGGGACCGGGGCCGTCACCAACAACGGTGCGTTGACGATTAATCGAAGCAATGCGTTCACCGTTGCCAACAACATCAGTGGGACAGGATCGCTGACCAAAGCGGGCGCGGGGACGACGACGCTGACTGGGACGAGTACGTATACCGGCACGACGACGATCAGTGCCGGTGTGTTGCAGATCGGAAACGGCGGCGCGACAGGGACGTTAGGAAGCGGTGCTGTGATCAACTCGACGGCGCTGGTCATCAATCGGAGCGGCACGGTCACGCTGGCCGGCCCGATCAGTGGCACCGGCACGGTCACGCAAGCGGGCCCCGGAACGACCATCCTCGCGGGCGCAAACACCTACACGGGGACGACGACAATCAGCGCAGGCACGCTGCAGATCGCCGGCGGTGGCCAGTTGGGCGGCCCGATCGCAAATAACGGAGCGCTCACCTTCAGCACCAGCGGTGCGGTCATCGTCAGCGGCGTCGTCAGCGGCACTGGATCGCTGACGCAGGCCGGTTCCGGAACGACGATCCTCACCGGTGCGAATACCTACACAGGCGGCACCACGATCGCCTCGGGCACCTTGCAGATCGGTAACGGCGGGACGACTGGGCAACTGGGCCCGGGGACGCTGATCAACAACGGAGTGCTCGCGATCAATCGAAGCGACACTGTCACATTCAGTACTGTCTTGAGCGGCACCGGTTCGCTGGCACAAATCGGGACGGGCACGACGATTCTCACTGCCGCGAACACATACGCGGGCGGCACGACGATCACCGCCGGCACGCTGCAGGTGGGCGCGGGCGGCACCACCGGGCAGCTCGGTCCTGGAGGGATCGTCAACCACGGAGTGCTCGCGATCAATCGCAGCGACGACATCACGCTGAGTAACGACATCAGCGGGACGGGCACGCTCGCGCAGATCGGCGCCGGCACTACGATCCTCACAGGGAGCAACACTTCCAGCGGTTCGACGATCATCGCGTCTGGCGTATTGCAGGTCGGCGACGGCGGCACGACAGGGGAGTTGGGCAGCGGTGACGTCGTCAACCAGTCAGCGCTCGTCTTCAATCGCCAAGGCTCGCTGACTGTGGCGGGTGCGATCAGTGGTGATGGCACGGTCACACAGGTGGGGCCGGGAACGACGATTTTCACGGGCGCCAACACCTACACCGGCCGCACCACGATCAGCGCGGGCACACTGCAGATTGGCGACGGCGGCACTTCAGGAATGCTCGGCACCGGCGACGTGTTCAACAACGGGTCGCTCGTCTTCAATCGCAGCGACGCAATCTCGGTCGGCAATTCAATCAGCGGCACCGGCTCGTTGACGCAGGCTGGCACGGGCGTTCTGACGCTGTCGGGAGCGAAGACGTACACAGGGCACACGTTCGTGAACGATGGGACGCTGATCCTGGATGGCTCGCTGGCGGGCTCTGCAACGGTTGCTTCTCCAGCGCTGCTGGGCGGCGCCGGTCTGATCGGCGGAACGCTGACCGTCAACGGTACGGTGATGGTCGGCTCGCTCGACACACAGGGGAACTCGATCGGCGGCTCTCAGACGCTCGGATCCAGGCGACGTGCCGGACTGTCGCAGACATTCCAGGCGATCGCGGCATCGGCACAAGCGTCCTTAGGCATGCTCAGCGTCACCGGAAACGTCACGTTCGCCGGGGGTGCTCGCAACGTCGTTGCGGTCGATGCAGCTGGAGGGCATACGCTGCTTACGACTGACGGCACCGCTGCGATCGGCGGTTCGACCATCATCCTGGCTCCGCGACCGGGCACATACGGTCGCGTCACGTTCTATCCCGTGTTGCATGCCGCAGGGGGACTGCTGGGTACTGCCGCTGCCGCGACAACGGACTCGAGCCTGTGGCCGTGGGCCAACTCGACGACAGACACGCTCCTCGTCACAGTGCTGAACGCGGCCGTGCCCCAGCAACCGTTCGCGACCACGATCAACGGTGCCGCGTTCGGCGGAGCGCTGGATCGGCTTCGGCCGGTCGCGACCGATGATTTCCTCGCGATCAGCAGGGAACTCACCGCACTGGACGACGTCAGCCTGGGCGGTGCACTCGATTCGCTTGCGGGCGAGATCCATGCCTCGTCCGTGCAACTCGCGGCCCTCGATAGCGAAGCGGCGACTGATATGGTTCGCGACGAACTGACGTCGCGCGCGACCGTCGAGGCAGGGCTTCGCGCATCACCGCGGTGGACATGGCGTGGTGGCCATCTCTGGACGCGCATTCAGAGTGGAGGCGCATCATTCGACGCGGACATTACCCACGGCGGAGAGGCGAATCTCTTTGGACTCAACGGAGGCATCGATTGGTCACTGGGTGATCGGTGGCTGGCCGGTGGTGGTGGCGGTTACGCGTCTGGCAGCATGACGCTCGACGGACTCAATGGAACGAGCGACTACATAGCGCCGCGCGGGTTCGGCTACGCGGGATACACGCGCGACCGATGGGCCGCGCATGGTGGCGTCAGCATCTCGCGCGCTGCGTACTCCAGGGATCGCGCATTCCAATTCGTGGCTCGGCTTCCCGACACTTTCGGTGGAGGACCGATATTTGGAGGCGTCAGTCGGAACACCTCCAGCGAGGCCACGGGACTGACGACCGAAATCTGGGGGGACTGGGAGACTCCCGTTCGTCTCGCGCGATGGACGCTGCGTCCCGCCGCTTCTGTCCGCTATGCTCACTATTCGCTTCAGGCATGGCGCGAGAGTGGAGCGGACTCATTGTCTCTTTCAGCACCGGCTCAAGCGCTGGGTTCCGTGCAGGCAGGCGCAGGCATCTTCATCACGCGGTCAACAGGCCGCTTCCGCCCGACGGTGCGGACAACGTATCGCCGCGAGCTTACTGACGGTCGTGTGGCAACGACGGTCCAGCTCCTGAGCGATCCCAGCGGGCTCTTTCTCGTCGAAGGGCCACATCTGGCAAAGGACGTCATCAGCATTCGGCCCGGCATGACGTTTCGGACCAACGATTTCGACTTGTTCCTTGCCGTCGATCTTCGGCGTGCATCGCAGCAGAGCCGGCAATCCCTGGAATTCGGTCTCGGATTCTGACATGCGCATGACTGTCATCCACTTCCCGCGCGCTTCCGTGATTCTTCTTGTCGTGATCGTCACCGCCGGTCTTCAACCCGCGCTGGTCGCCGGCAGGAATGTCGATCAGGGACGCCCGGCTGCTCTCCCTGGTGGTGCGACGTCAGTCCAGGAGTTGCACGGCGATTGGAGGGTGGCGTGCGTCCAGCAAGACGGCAAGAAAGTGTGTGCCCTGTCTCAGCAACAAACGAACAAGGACACCGGTCAACTCTTGCTCATGATTGAACTGCAGGCCGTGTCCGCTGACCACGTGGAGGGCACGCTCATTCTGCCGTTTGGTCTGGCTCTCGAGCGTCCAATCACGTTTGAGATGAATGGCGCGCCAACCGCATCGGTGCTGCGCGTACGCACCTGCCTGCCGGTGGGGTGCCTTGTCAGCCTGACCCTGGACCCGGCCACGATCACTGCGATGCGGAAGGGAACGCTGTTGACCGTACATGCGACCGCCGACGGCGGTCAGGACACCCTGTTCGAAATTTCCCTCAACGGCTTTTCCAGCGCGCTCGATCGCACCGCCGCTCTCGCTCGATAAACGTGGGCGAGGCGCGAATGGTGTATAAGCGATCACCATGATTGGTGGACGAGTCCCCCTCGAGCGCTGCATTCTGATCAAACGCGGATATGTACTGACGCTCGATCCCGCGCTCGGCGATCTTCCGGATACCGACGTATTGATCGAAGGCGACACGATCACTCGCGTCGGTCGCGACCTGGAGGCGCCGATGCACGCCAACGTGCTCGACGCCCGCAACCGCATCGTCATCCCAGGTTTCGTCGATACGCATCGCCACACATGGCAGACACCTGTACGGGGCGTGCTGCCAAGCTGCACCCTGGATCAGTACTTTGCCGGCATGCTCGACAACATCGGTCGGCAGTACCGCGCGGACGATGTGTACATCGCGAATCTGATGGGTGCGCTGGAGGCGCTGAACGGCGGCATCACGACGTTGCTCGACTGGTCGCACGTCAACAACACGCCGGAGCATTCCGACGCAGCCGTTGCTGGACTGACTGAAGCGGGCATCCGCGCCATCTACGCGCACGGTGTTCCGGTGGGAAACGACTGGTGGGCGTACAGCTCACGTGAACACCCGGAGGACATCCGCCGCATTCGCAAACAGTATTTCTCGTCGGACGATCAGCTGGTCACCCTCGCGTTGGCGGCGCGGGCACCTGGCAACACGACGCCCGAGGTCGCGACGCACGACTGGAAGCTGGCAAGAGACCTCGGCATTCGCATCAGCGTGCATGTCGGGATGCGGTTGACCGGCGTCCATGTGAACCATGTGCTCTCGCTCAATCAACTCGGCCTCATGGGGCCGGACACGACCTACATCCACTGCACCGACTCCACCGACGAGGAGCTCGACCTGATCGCGAGCACTGGCGGATCGGCGTCAGTGGCACCTTACGTCGAGATGCTCATGGGACATGGCGTGCCGCCGACCGGGCGTCTCGTCGCGCGCGGCGTTCGTCCGTCGCTCAGCATCGACGTGGTCTCCAGCGTTCCCGGCGACATGTTCACGCAGATGCGGACGGCGCTC
>Ga0190271_10002976_pt1 | contig 10494 bp, 10 predicted proteins | sample Popmic356T_FD_133747 | JGI IMG/M metagenome (GOLD analysis project Ga0190271, IMG submission 133747) | Populus adjacent soil microbial communities from riparian zone of Weber River, Utah, USA - 356 T | ecosystem: Environmental > Terrestrial > Soil > Riparian zone | place: USA: Utah | collected... | reverse complement strand
CCGTAGGGCTGCACGAAGCGGCCGGTGTCGTGCGAGTGGATGTAGAGGATGTTCGGCGGTCGATCCAAGGTCGCTCCTCTCGCTGGCGGTACTGACTCGGGGAATGCGGGTACAGACAAGAGCCTAGCGAGGCTGACACTTAACTATCTTTGTTGATCGACTTAATCGGTAATCTATTCCGAGCATGCAGCCGGAGCGCTCCTATCTCGTCTGTGCGACGCCGCGAAGCGGCAGCACCCTGGTCTGCCACGCGCTGACCGAAACCGGCGTCGCCGGCCGCCCCGAGGAGTACTTCGAGGCGCTTCGCCACAGCGGCCGACCGCGCCGCCCCGAGGAGTACTTCCTCGGCGTCGAGGACCAGTCGATCCGCGACCACCTCGGCGAGCGGGGAATCGGCAGCGACCCTCCCCCGCGCTCGCCGCTCTGGAGCCGCGCCGCCTACGACCGCTACCTGGAGTGGGCCTTCGGCACGGGCACCACCGAGAACGGGATCTTCGGGGCGAAGCTGATGTGGGGCTACTTCGGCGACTTCGTCAGCCTCCTGCGCAACATCCCCGCCCACCGCGACACGCCACTGGCTGAGCTGCTGCCGGAGGTCTTCCCGGACCTGACCTTCGTGCGGGTCGTCCGCGCCAACAAGGTGCGCCAGGCGGTCTCGCTCTGGAAGGCGGTGCAGACGGCGACTTGGCGCGAGGACCAGGCCAGCGCCAAGGCGGCCTCGGTCGAGGACGAGGGGGCGCCGCCCTACCGCAGCTTCATCGAGGAGCACCGGCCGCAGCTGCGCTTCCACTACCGGGCGATCGACCACCTGCTCAACCAGATCCTCGCCGAGGAGGCGAGCTGGGACGCCTTCTTCGAACACTCCGGCATCGAGCCGGTGCTGGTCCTCTACGAGAACTTCGCCGCTGCGTACGAGACCAGCACCCTCAACCTGCTCGACCGCCTCGGCCTCGCCCCTCCCGACGGCTTCGCCTTCGAGCCGCGCATGAAGCGCCAGTCCGACCGCGTCAACGACGACTGGACCAGCCGCTACAGCGAGCTGCGGCTCGGCACCGAGTTCGACCTGGTGCCGGTGGCGCCGGGGTAGCGCCCTAAGAGGGTTTCGCCATTTCCTTGGTCGAGGTGCTGGCCTGCCAGGCCTCGGGGGCGGCGGTCAGCTCGCCGACGATCGCGGGGAGCTCACCGGAGACGAGGTCGGCCATGGTGACCTCCTCGAGCACGGAGCGGAGGCTGGCGCGGACGGCGATCCAGACCTCCTGGAGGTGTTTGGCGCTGCCGCGGTACTCGATCGACTCGGGCGGCATCGACTGCACGTTGGCGATCGGGCCCTCGACGGCGCGGACGACGTCGGCGACGGTCACCTCGTCGGCGGGGCGGGCCAGCCAGTAGCCGCCCTTGGCGCCACGGCGGGCGCGGACGATCCCGCTGTGCTTGAGCTCGAGCAGGATGTGCTCGAGGAACTGCAGGGGGATCTCCTGGGCGTCGGCCAGCTTCTCGCCCTTGGTCGGGCCCTCGCCGGCGGCGGCCAGCTCGACCGCGGCGCGGACGGCGTAGTCCGCCTTCGCAGAAACACGCATACGGGCAGTAAATCAGTCGGCCGACGCCGCCTGGGCCAGCGCCGCCTGCTGGGCTTCCTCTTGCTGGCGCTCCTGCTCGCGGCGCTTGTTGACGTGGTGCGGCACGTAGAGGATCAGGGTGAGACCGACGGCGGCGATGCCGGCGGCGATCGGCCAGACGGTCGGGTCGCCCTTCTGGACCGTCACGAAGCCCGAACCGACCAGGACGACGCCGAGCGCCGTGCGCAGGAAGGCCTGCGGGGCCCGGTCGGAAAGGGCAGCGCCGATCACCACCCCGGGGATCGAGCCGAGGAGGATTTCGCCGGCGAGCATGAAATCGACGTTGCCGCCTACCCAGTGGGCCAGACCCGCCGCCCAGAGCAGGATCGCGGCGTGGAAGACGTCGGTCCCGACCACCATTTTCGGGGCCAGGCGGTAGACGGCGATGAGCAGGATCGCGATCACGGTGCCAGAGCCGGCCGAGGTGACGCCGATCACGAAGCCGGTGGTGACGCCGATCACGATCGCCGCGACTTTGTGGCGCCGCTCGACCTCGAAGCGGTCGCGCTCGTCGATCAGCTTGCGGAGGATCAGCGAGCGGGCCAGCTGGATGATCCCGACCATCAGCAGGGTGCCGCCGAGGACGGCGTAGACGAGTTCGTTGAGGCGGTCTTCGCCGACCTGGTCCTGGACCACGGAGATGATCGCGACGCCGCCGACCGCGGCCGGGACGCTGCCGAGCGCCAGCCACTTGACCAGCTCCATGTTCACGGTCTTCAGCTTCAGATGGCGCCAGCCGCCGACCGTCTTGGTGACCGCCGCGTAGAAGATGTCGGTGCCGATCGCGGTCGTCGGCGAGATGCCGAAGACGAGGATCAGCAGCGGGGTCATCAGCGAGCCTCCGCCCATGCCGGTCATACCGACGAGTACGCCGATGCCCAATCCGAAGAGGACGATTGCCGGGTCCATGGTGTCTGTGGGCCGCGCGGGGTACTTATCGACTTTCCTGACTGCCTAGATCAGGAGCGCGGTGTGCGGCAGGATACCAGCGATGTCCGTATCGATCCGGGGCCTCGGCCACGCCTACGCCGAGCTGCAAACGATCGACCGACTCGACCTCGAGGTGCCGGACCGGACCGTCGTCGGCCTGGTCGGTCCATCCGGCTGCGGCAAGTCAACGCTGCTGGAGCTGATCTGCGGCCTGCTCGAGCCGAGCGCCGGGACGGTCGCGGTCGGCGGCGCCGCGGCGGCGCCGGAGCGGCTCGGCCAGTGCGCCTTCATGCCCCAGCGCGACCTGCTGCTGCCCTGGTACTCGGCGCTCGACAACGCGGCTCTGGCGCTGCGCAACCGCGGCCAGGGCAAGGCGGGGGCGCGGGCCGAGGCGGGGGCGCTGTTCGAGCGCTTCGGGCTGGCCGGGTTCGAGCGGGCGCGGCCCGGGGAGCTCTCCGGCGGGATGCGCCAGCGGGTCGCCTTCCTGCGCACGCTCGTCGCCGGCAAGCCGGTGCTGGCGCTCGATGAGCCCTTCGCCGCCCTCGACGCGATCACCCGGGCGGAGATGCAGGCCTGGCTGGCGGCGGCGCTGCGGGCCGAGCCGCGCACGGCGGTCCTGGTCACCCACGACGTCGAGGAGGCGCTCTACCTCTCCGACCGCGTCGCCGTGCTCTCCGCCCGCCCGGCCCGAATCGTCGCCGAGCTCCCCTCCCCCGCCCCGCGGGCCGCGGACCGCGACGCCGCCGTGACCGCGCCGGAGTTCGTGGCGGCAAGGGAGCAGGCCATGGCGGCGCTGAAAGCGGGCTCCCAGTGAGGCGGTGGGTACTGCCGGGACTGTTGCTCGCCGCGCTGGTCGGGGCCTGGCAGATTGCGGCTTCGACGGGGTTTCTCGCCGACGTACTAGGGCTGGAAGAGTTTCTGGTGCCATCGCCGGGGGAAATCGCCAGCTCGCTCTGGGAGAGCCGGGAGCTGCTGGCCGAAAACGCCTGGGTGACCCTACGGGAGATCCTGCTCGGGCTCGGCTGCGCGCTGCTGGTCGGGGCCGGTTTCGCGGTGCTGATGCACCTCTCGGGGCTGCTTCGGGACGCCGCCTACCCGCTGATCGTCGCCTCGCAGACGGTGCCGATCGTGGTCGTGGCGCCGATCCTGCTGGTCTGGCTCGGCTACGGGATCTGGCCCAAGGTCGTCGTCGTCGCCTTGATCTGCTTCTTCCCGATCACCGTCAACACGCTGGCCGGGCTCGGTTCGGCGGACCCCGCGGCGGTGAAGATGATGCGCAGCCTCGACGCCTCGCGCTGGCAGGTCTTCCGCCGCGTCGAGGCCCCTGGGGCGCTGCCGAGCTTCTTCACCGGCGCCAAGATCGCCGTCGTCGTCGCCCCGATCGGCGCCGTCTTCGGCGAGTGGGTCGGATCCAGCTCGGGGCTCGGCCACCTGATCCTCACCGACAACGCCCAACTCGAGGTCGCTCGGGAGTTTGCCGCGGTCGTCGTGCTCTCGGCGATGGCGCTGATCCTGATCGGCCTGGTGACCCTCGTCGAGCGACGCGTCGTCGCTTGGCGATAGAAAGCAGGGCATGAAGCCGCCCCGCCGTACGGCCCTGGCCGCCGTCCTCGCCCTGTTCGCCCTCGCGCTCGGACTCGCCGCCTGCGGCGAGAAGTCCGAGAACGCGACCGTCGAGGCGCAGCCGTTCTCGCTGACGCTCGACTTCTACCCCAACCCCGACCACGCCGGGATCTACATGGCGGAGAAGCTCGGGTACTTCGAGGAAGCCGGACTCGACGTCACGATCGAGACCCCGGCCGACCCGGCGGCGCCGATGAAGCAGGTCGCCGCGGGCGCCACCGACCTGGCGATCTCCTACGAGCCCGAGGTGGCGATCGCCCACGACAAGGGGCTCGGGGTGCTGGCGATCGGGGCGCTGGTCAACCAGCCGCTGACCTCGATGATCTGGCTCGGGAATTCGGGCATCAAAGGGATTGGCGACCTCAAAGGCAAGACCGTCGCCTACGCAGGCATCCCCTACCAGGAGGCCTTCCTGAAGACGATCCTCGGCCGGGTCGACCTCTCGATCGACGACGTCAAAGCCGTCAACGTCGGCTTCGGGCTGCTGCCGGCGCTGCTCGGCGGCAGCGCCGAGGCGATGCTGGGCGGCTTCCTCAACGTCGAGGGCGTCGACCTGCGCCAGCGCGGCAAAGACCCAGTGGTGACGCCGGTCGACCAACTCGGGGTGCCGACCTACGACGAGCTGGTCCTGGTCGCCAACCGCGAGGCGCTCGAAGCCGACCCGGAGAAGTACGAACTCTTCATCGCCGCGCTGGAGCGCGGAACCGACGCCGCCGTCGAACAGCCGGGGGCGGCTACCAAAGCGGTTATCGACGCCAACCCGGCGCTGGACCCGAAACTGACCGAGGCGGAGATCAAAGCGACGCTGCCGCTGCTGGGGGCGCGCACGCAGGGACAGCCCTACGGCTACATGGACGCCGAGGAGTGGCGCACCTTCACCGGCTGGATGCGCGACAACGAGCTGATCGCCTCGCTGCCGGAGCCGAGCGAGCTGCTCAGCAACGACTACTTGCGGCGCGGCGTCCCGGAATAGTCGAGTGTGCCCTCGGCGAGCAGGCGGCTGACCTCGCCGGCCGGCATCGCCGCGTGGAAGAGGTGGCCCTGCGCGTAGTCGCAGCCGAGCCGGCGCAGCTCCGCCAGCTGCACCTCGTTCTCGACGCCCTCGGCGATCACCTCCAGGGAAAGCGCCCGGGCCATGCCGATGATCGCCTCGACGATCGCGGTGCGCTCCTGTTCGATGCCGAGTCCGTCGACGAAGGAGCGGTCGATCTTGAGCGCGTGGGAGGGGAAGCGGTTGAGGTAGGCGAGCGAGGAGTAGCCGGTGCCGAAGTCGTCGAGGACGAGGCGGACGCCGAGCTCGTTGAGCGCTTCCAGCGAAGCGATCGCCGAGGCCGACTCCTCGACGAGGACGCTCTCGGTGATCTCCAGGCGCAGGTGGCAGGGGTCGAGCCCGGTGCGAGCGACCACCTCGGCGATCGTCGCCGGCAGGTCGCGGTGGGCGACCTGGCGAGCGGAGAGGTTGACGGCGACGTCGAAGGGGCGGGCGTCCGGGCGCTGCTCGTGCCACTCGATCACCTGGCGGCAGGCGCGCTCCTGGACCCAGCGGCCGATCGGCTCGATCAGGCCGCTGTCCTCGGCGATCGAGACGAACTCGGCCGGGTCGAGCAGGCCACGGTCGGGGTGGCGCCAGCGGACCAGCGCCTCGAGGCCGCTGATCTCGCCGCTGCGCAGGCCGACGACCGGCTGGTAGTGGAGGGTCAGCTGATCCTGGTCGAGGGCGTGGCGCAGCTCGCGTTCGGTCTCGAGGCGACGTTTGGCGGTGGCCCGCATCTCGGCGTCGAAGAGGACGCAGCGGGAGCGGCCCTTCTCCTTGGCCCGGTACATCGCCGCATCGGCATCGCGGATCAAGAGCTCGGCGTTGGCGGCGCCGGCGTCGGCGGGGCGGGCGACGGCGACGCCGATGCTGGCGGTGACGAAGTGCTCGACGCCGTCGAGCGAGAAGGGCTGGGCGAAGGCGGCGGCGACGCGGTCGGCGATCGCCACGGCCTCGCCTTCGTCGGCGAGGCGGTCGATCAGGATCCCGAACTCGTCGCCGCCGAAGCGGGAGACGACGTCGCCGGGGCGCAGGTGGTCGCGCAGGCGCGGCGCCACCGCCCGCAGCAGGGCGTCGCCGGCGTGGTGGCCGAGGCTGTCGTTGATGAGCTTGAAGTGGTCGAGGTCGAGGAAGAGGATTCCGACCGGGGAGCCGGAGACGACCGCCCGGCGCAGGGCGTCGTTGAGGGCGTCGATGAAGCTGAGCCGGTTGGGCAGGCCGGTGAGGGCGTCGTGGAGGACCCGCTGGCGCAGCGCCTGGTCGGCGGCGTGGCGCTCGATCGCGTCGGCGAGCACGTTGGCGGCGGCCTGCACGAAGGGGATGTCCTTGGTGCCGAGCCGGCCGGCCTGGGTGGAGTGGACGTCGAGGACGCCGAAGGGGCGGTCCTTGCCGTCGATCGTCACCGCCAGGCTGCTGGCCGCCTCGAAGACGCGCAGGACCGGCGGCATCGTGAAGCGCTCCTCGACCGCCCAGTCGGAGACGACCGTGGGGACGCCACCGTCGAGGGCGGCGCCGACGTGGGAGTCGCGGGCGGCGGAGACGCGGCGGCCGGCACCGATCACCTCGTCCTCGAGCCCGGCCCGCAGGTTGAGGCGGCGGCCGTCGCGGCCGAGCACCCAGATGCAGGCGCTGTGCACGCCTTCGACTTCGCCGATCAGCGAAGCGGCGGTCCGCATCAGGTCGTTGGGGTCGCCGTCCTGGAGGGCGCGCTCGCCGAGCTTGGCGACGACGGCCTGCTGGGAGACGGCCCGCTGCAGCTCGCGCTCGGCCTGCTTGCGCTTGGTGATGTCGTAGAGGACGCCGTGCCAGACCGGGACGCCGTCTTCGTCGGCCTCCAGGACCGCCTCGTCGAGCATCCAGCGGACGTCGCCTTCGCGGGTGATCATCCGGTACTCGACGGGGGTCGTGTTGCGGCTCCCCAGGAAGTCCTTGGTTTCGTTGGCGATCGCCGCCTCGCGGTCGTCGGGATGGAGCAGGCGGACCCAGAGGCCGGGGTCGGCTTTGAACTCCTCGGCGGTGTAGCCGAGGATCTCGTCGACCTGGGGGCTGACGTAGCGCCAGGCGCCCCGCTCGCCCATCTCGGCGGCGTAGACGATCACCGGCAGGCGCTCGACCAGGCGCCGGTAGTCCTGGCCCCCCGCGGAGATCTGATCGAGGAATTCGTTGACCTCGTGTTGAGGCCAGTTCTTTCCCTCTTTCTTCGTCATCCGCGTCGTTATCGACAGAACGTCCAGGCCCTTGACCGCACGTCTGTCCAGGCACGAAGACGTGCAGGCCTTGACAAGGCGGCTCAGGCCGCCAGCCGCAGCGGCGGCCCCTGAGACACCCTGTGGTGCAGGCCGGCCAGGGTCAGCGAGCCGACCAGGCCGCGGAAGGGCTCATATGGCGCGTAGAACTCCTCGACCTCGGGGACCGTCGCGCGCCGGCCCAACCCCGCCAGCCGCCCGACCAGCTTGATGTAGCCGAGATCGCCGGCCGGCAGCGCGTCCATCTCGCCGCGCCCGAACAGCTGCAGGCACTGGACCGTCCAGGGGCCGATCTGCGGCATCGCCAGCAGGCGCCGGTCGGCGGCCTCGCCCTCGATCGGGCAGCGACCGCCGGCGACGGCCTTCGCCACCCGCCAGAGCGCCACCGCCCGGTTCGGCGAGAGGTCCATCGCCTCCAGTTCGGCCGGCGCCCGGCTGGCGATCGTCGCGGCCCCCGGGACGTCGCGCAGCTCCGCCCGCCCCTCGCCCAGGCGCGCCCCCCAGCGGCCGACGATCCGCCGCTCGATCCCGACCGCCCGCTGCGCCTCGATCAGCTGCCCGACCACGGCGGCGGCCAGCGCCTCCCAGGGCCAGACCCGGCGCCGCGGCCGGAAGCTCGGCATGCGTCGGATCAACGGCCCGATCAGGGGGTCGCGGCGGAAGCGTCGGTGGAACTCGCCGAGGTCGTAGTCGACGCCGAGCACGAACCGCATCCGCTCGACCGCGACCTCCAGCTCGGCCTCCCCGGCCGGCGCCAGCTCGCCCCCGGCGCCCCCTTCTTCCCCCCGGTGCCGCCGCACCAGTCCCGGCTCGACCGCCTCCGCCCGCAGCGCCAGCGTGCCGTCGCGGCGCTGCCATGCTCGCGCCAGCACCGGCGCCCCCTCGACGTGCAGCAGCCGCGTCGCCACCCCGCCGACGACCCGCAGCGTCCGGTCGTCGCTGCCGCGCGGCAGCCGGTACGGGGCGCGGGGCCGGACCTCGACGTCGAGCGCGCTCACCTGCCGAGCAGGTGCACGTCCACGAGGAAGGAACGGCTGGCGACGACGTTGTTGGGCCGCTCGCGCCGGCGCGCCAGCCGCCGCGTCGACCGGGTCCGCCCGCCGACCGCGGTCACGGCGCGGACGGCGGCCACGGTCGCGGCACCGGCGAGCACCCCGCCGGCAGCGGCCAGGGCGGCCGTCTTCACGTCCTCGCGCAGCACCGGGGAAGTGGGTTCCTCATAAGGAAGCGGCAGCGCCCGCACCGGCTCGGCATCGCCGGGACTGGCGTCTTCCTCGGCGACGATCTCGCCCTCGAACTCGAAATCGCTCACCAAACCGACTCTAGCGAGGGCAGGGGTCGACTCCGGCCCGGGATTACATAAACCCCGCTTAGAGCGGGCGTTCGTAGACGCGATACCGCTTGACGATTTCGCCGCCCATCGCTTCCAGCCCCCGGTTCATCGCCTCGTTGGTCTCGAGGATCCAGCCCGCCTCGCCGCGTTTGAGCGGCGTCCGGGCGGCGGTCTCGAAGTGCTCGACGTAGAGCGCGGCGGCGACGCCGGTGTGCTGGTGCTCGGGCTTGACGCCGAGGAACCCAACCCGGACCCGGTCGACGATCCGCTTGCGGTTCAGGTAGTGCCACCACCCGGTCGGGAAGATCCGCCCCTTCATCTTCTTCAGCACCTGGTTGAGGTCCATCACCGTGATCGCCACGGCGACGGTCTCGCCGTCCTGTTCGGCGACCATGAACCACTCCGGCGTGAAGATCAGCTGCATGTCCTGCGCGTAGGTGTCGAGGTCCTCCTTGGAGTACGGCACGAAGCCCCAGTTCTCCGACCAGGCGGCGTTGTAGACCTCAGCGAAGCGGTCCATGTCGGCCCGCAGGCTGCGCCGGGTCATCTTCCGCATCGTCACCCCGTGCTCCTCGCGCGCCTTCTTGTCGAGGTCGAAGAGAACCGGCAGCAGCTCGCCGCGTTCGCGATTCTCGATGTCGAGCTGCCAGGAGAAGAGGTCGATCGCCTTCTCCAGCCCGGCCCCCTCGCAGAGCCGCTGGTAGTAGGGCGGGTGCCAGGGCTGGCGGATCATCGGGTCGCGCTCGAAGCCCTCGATCAGGACCCCGCTCTCCTCGTTCATCGAGAAGTCCATCGGTCCGACCATCCGCTCGCAGCCGCGCACCCGCAGCCAGGTCGCGGCGGCGTCGAGCAGGGCGGCGGCCACCTCCGGGTCGTCCTCGAGCTCGAGGAAGCCGAACATCCCCCAGCGGCTGCCGTGGTAGGCGTTGAAGGCGTGGTCGATCTGGGCGGTGACCCGGCCGACCACCCGCCCGTCGCGCCAGGCGAGGAAGTACTCGGCCTCGCCGTGCGTGAAGTAGGGATTGAGGCGCCGGCTGAGGAAGAGTCGCCGCTCCAGCTTCAGGGGCGGGATCCAGGGCGTCCCGGCGTGCAATCGGAAGGGCAGGTCGACGAACCGCTTCACCGCCCGTGGCCCGCGGGCAGCCCGTATCGACACGTTTGCCATGTGGGCGGCAACCTACACTCTGGTGCGATGAGCGAGACCGCGAAGACCCCGGTCGACGTCTTCGCGAAGGTGCGCGAACACGACCGACTCGAGCAGCTCGAAGCCGCCAGGGAGCACGACCTCCTCCCCTACTTCCGCCTGCTCACCTCGCAGGCCGGCCCGGTGGTCGAGATGGAGGGCCGGGAGACGATCATGCTCGGCTCCAACAACTACCTGGGGCTGACCGGCGACGAGCGCGTCAAGGCCGGGGCCCGCGAGGCGCTCGACGACTACGGCACCGGCGTCACCGGCTCGCGCCTGCTCAACGGCACCACCCCCCTGCACCTCGACCTCGAGCGCGAGCTGGCCGAGTGGATGAAGACCGAGGACGCGATCGTCTACACGACCGGCTACCAGTCGAACGTCGGCTGCATCGGCACGATCCTCGGCCCCGGCGACACGGTGATCTGCGACTCCGGCGACCACGCCTCGATCCTCGACGGCTGCCGCCTCTCCGGCGCCAAGCTGCGCCCCTTCCGCCACAACCGCATGGACAAGCTGGAGAAGAT
>Ga0190271_10002975_pt1 | contig 10496 bp, 8 predicted proteins | sample Popmic356T_FD_133747 | JGI IMG/M metagenome (GOLD analysis project Ga0190271, IMG submission 133747) | Populus adjacent soil microbial communities from riparian zone of Weber River, Utah, USA - 356 T | ecosystem: Environmental > Terrestrial > Soil > Riparian zone | place: USA: Utah | collected... | reverse complement strand
GCAGTGGCTCCATATCGGCTCCTCGCTCCTGACAACGGCTCTGATCGGCTCAGCCCTCTACTTGTACAGGCCTCTCTCAGAGCGCGATCGATTTCTGCGCCTTGCTGGATTCGTCCTGATCGTCTTTGGGAGTGGACTCGGATTTCTCTACACGCGCGATCGCATCGCGCTATCGGCAGGGATTGGCTACGGACTGCTGCTGTTTGTCGCGCTCACCATGACGCTCGACCGCCTGGCCGTGACGACCGGCTCGAAGCGAGCTCTGGTCGTGGGCATGGTAAGCGTGATGGCCGTCGCATGGAATCTGCGGGTGGCCGAAGCGTACGCACAACTACGTGATTCGGCGTGGGACTATCATTCCGAGTGGACGGAGCGTTACGCAGATCTCGGCGGCGCGCAGCCGCAGACCGAGCTACTGAGAGGGCTGCGAGCCGCCGCGCTCCGCTCGGTGCCGAGCGATCCACGTCGAGATCCAGCCTGGACGTTCGCGTTATTCGAGCGACGGTACTCTCGCGAGGACGGTGTGGGCCGTCCACCTGCGGACGCAGCGGCGGACAACGCGGTGCCCAGTGTGTCGTCGCCATTCGACATCAGGTGGAATGAGACGGTCGACGACACCACACGACTTCGGTTCGAAGCAGAGCTTGGTCTGACCGATGCGCAGCGTGTGGCCAGGGATCCACGCGGCAGAACCTGGGAATACCGTCTGCGCACGCCGACCCGCGAGCGAGTTCGTGCGATCGTCCTTCACCCCGGCGTGGAGGACATGGCCCGGATTGACGCACAACGTTTCGAGATCGTGCAGTAGAGCATGGCTAAACCGCAGAGTGTGATTCAGAGACTGGCCCATCGTGTGCGCACCGCCCTCGGTGGTGCCGCGCAGGACGAGGCGATTGCCGACATCGGCCGTCGTCTTGCCCGCATCGAACGCCAGCTCGATTCGGTCGAGAAGATCTGGCAGCGTACGAGGCATGTCGAGCCTGCCGTGCAGGCGCTCCTCAGAGAGCGCTACCTCGATTCGAGCAGCCTTCCGTATCCCGAGCGGCTCACGGCACGGAGATTTCGAATCAGTTCACAGAATCAGGAGGACGGGCTGACGCTGGCGCTCCTTGGTGAAGCTGGCGTCACGTGCCGTCGCTTCGTCGAGATCGGGTCTGGCTTGAGCGGAGGCAACTCGGGATTCCTGGCACGCGAATGCGGATGGTCAGGCCTGATGGTTGACGGACACCTGAAGCACATGACCCAGGTCGGCCGCCGTTTCCCGACGGTGACGGCGGTTGCCGCGTGGGTGACGCGCGACAACATCAACGAGCTGATCGCGGGCAACGGCTGCTCAGGCGAAGTGGATCTGTTCAGCCTCGATCTGGACGGATGCGACTACTGGATCTGGGAAGCGATGACCGCCTGTTCGCCGCGCGTCGTCATCCTCGAGTACAACTCGATGTACGGTGCCGAGCGATCCGTCACGATTCCGTACGATGCCAAGTTCGACCGTCATCACTATCACACGGCGTACTACGGCGCGTCGCTGACGGCGCTCACTCGCCTCGGCGCACGCAAGGGTTATCGACTCGTAGCCGTGGAGCCAAACGGCGTGAATGCGTTCTTCCTTCGCAACGACCTTGCGACGCATATCCCGGCCTGCGAGCCGGCACGCGCGTTTCGTCTGCTCGAGAAGTACGACGTGTTAATGGAGCAGGGCGAGGACGTATACCGCTACGTCGAGCGAGAAAAGCTCACGCTCGTCGACATCTCCTAACCCATCATCTGGTTGTAGTAGTCGATCGCTCGTGCCCGGCCCGGCGCGACGCTGTCTTTGACCGCCAGATAGCGAATCGGATCGTCCTTGAATCGATCGACATCGTAGACGTTCGTGATCTCGTGCGTCGTGCAGTACTGCGTGTACAAGCACAATCGGAACGATCCCGGATCCACGCGACTACCGAGATGCAGGCAGCGGGATGTGTCGACGGCGACGCCAGAGCCGACCGGTCCTGTGACCGTGACGATGTCAGCAGTTCCTCCGACGGCGGCGATCTCCTCGTCGGAATAGCGTCTCAGTTCAATGTCCTGTCCCGACTTCCGCGTGCGCCGAAGCTCCCGGACGTCGCGGACGATGCGGGACGTGGCGTCGGCAGGGATGAAGGTGAACGGCCCTTCGTGCTGACCGACGTCGAACAGGTGGATGAAGTGCTTGATCTGGGTGATGCCCTCGTGATCGAGGTGGAACAGCTGGCTTTCGATGTTCTTCCCAGTGCGCGGCAGCGAGTACATCAAGTCGATACGCGTGAGGTAGGGCACCATTCCGAGATAACGCGTCGCCGATCCCAGCATCGCGTCGCTCAACGCGAAGTCCACCAGCTCCGGGCTGTGGCGGAGATCGTCGTCACCGAGCAGGTAGCGAAGGAACGACTGCTTTCGCGTGAGAAACTTCTGTCGCTGTTCGGGGGTCCAGTGTTCGTAGCCGGTCAGCTCGGCATCGATGTCCGCTTTCTTGATCTCGAAGAGCCGGCGGGACGCGTCCAGGACGCGGCCGTCGCCGCCGAGAATATCGGGCGACAGCAAACCGTATCCCTTCTTCGGATCGATTGGCGTGGCGTGCGCGCGGAGTCGAGCGATGTAGGGCCCGGCAACCTGGGCTCGATGTCTCAGATCTCGCGGTGAGCGCGCCATCCCGGCAGCTTTGAGCAACACGCGGCCGGTCTCGGAGTCGCGCAGGCGGAAGAAGAGACTCTTCTCGACCTGCCTGACGCGGCGGAAGGCGTTCTGGACAAGCTTGACGCCCCGCTTGCTCTGTTTTCGGGCGGTCTTGACGCGTCGAAGGATCAGGCCGACCGCTCGCCCGGCCAGCGTGCTCTGTCCCGTGCTCACCGTTACAGCATACCAAGGGGCCGGAAACGCCGAAGTATGATCTCTACCCTAGGAGCTCGCTCCCGGATGCCGCGCGTCATCATCGGTTCGCCTCTCTTCAATCACGCAGATCACGTTCGAGAGGCGATTGAATCGATCCTCGGGCAGACCTTCAGCGATTTTGCGTTGGTGCTCGTGGACGATGTGTCGAGCGATACGACGCCGGAGATTGCGCGCGAGTACGTGGAGCGGGATGCGCGGGTGTCGTACGTCAGGAATGATGAACGCCTTGGGCTCGTGGACAATTCGCGCAAGGCGTTTGCGATTGCGAAGGAGCGGCATCCGGATGCCGAGTATTTCGCGTGGACGAGCGATCACGATCTCTGGCATCCGCGCTGGCTGCAACAACTCGTCGATGCGCTCGATGGCAGTCGTGATGTGCTGCTCGCGTACCCGTTGAACCGGCGCATCGGCCCGACGGGCGAGTTGCTGAAACGCAAGCCGTGGGTGTTCGACACCCTGGGTGTGACGAATCGCTGGACGCGTCTTCGATCGGGAATCCGCGAGATGCGCGCCGGCAACATGGTGTACGGACTGTATCGCGTCGGATCGCTGGAGCGCGCCGGTGTGTATCGCAAGGTGGTCGTGCCCGATCGACTGCTCATCGCTGAGCTGTCGCTTTACGGCCAGTTCAAGCAGGTCCCTGAAGTCCTGTGGTTCCGCCGCTGGTACGGTCGCGTGTTCAGCCTCGAGCGCCAACGCCTCAATTTCTTTCCTGGCGGGCGCCCGCTCTACGCGTACTGCCCCTGGTGGATCTCGCACGCAGTCAGCCTCCTGCACACGTTCACGATTCGCGGGACGGGCCGGCCTCACGTGTCACGCGCGGCCGGTCTTTCCGCCGCGGCGCAGTACCTCATGGTGGCGGGCGCTGTCCACGCCTATGAACGGACGCGCGAGGTGCGCGCGTGGTGGATTGCGAAGTCCTCCTCGTTTCGTCAGCGCACGCACTTGATGCGCCGCGCCATCGCGCGCCAGGGACTAGTGAATTGGGTCATGGCGCATCTCAAGGAGTTCGGAGCAGCCGACGCATGGCGAAAACCGTAGCGCAGCTTCGCAGGCGGGTGACGCATCTCGGGTTCGAAGCGGTCAGGCGTCCCGGGGTGATGTTCCTGCACTCGCTGCGCAAGATTCCCGTCGTGCGCAATCGGGTAATCCCGGCACTCCTCAAAGAGGAGCTCGACGGAATCCCTGCGTCGGACGCGGTCGATGCCGTCCGCCGGGAGTTCGAGCGACTCCGGAAAACACGTGGACCGATCGTCATCGGTCCATGGATCGGCGAAGTCGGCTTCGAGCTGCTGTACTGGATTCCGTTTCTCAACCGGGCGCTCCGCACTTACAAGCTCGAGGATCGCCGCCTGATAGTCGTGTCGCGCGGCGGTGCGGGCCACTGGTACCGCCATCTTACGAGCGAGTACGTAGACGTGTTCAGCCTGTTCACGCTCGACGAATATCGACAGGCGAACGAGGCGCGCTGGAGTAAGGCGGGACACCAGAAGCAGTACCGCGTCGAGCAGATGGACGTGGACATCTTCGAGCGTGCGAAAGAGAAGGCGGGCCTGCCGCAGGCCGAGCTCCTTCACCCCTCGTTGATGTACCGGATTCTCCGCTTCTACTGGTTCGAGAAGGCCGGCATCGGTCTGCTGAACCACCACACCGACTATCGGCGTCTTTCACCAGTCGGGCGCAGCCTCGCCCTGAAGGATCTCCCCGCGGACTATGTGGCGGTGCGCTTCTATTTCAGGCCGTCGTTCCCCGACACGCCCGAGAACCAGCGCTTCGCTGCTCACGTCATCCGCTCTCTGAGCCAGGAGATCCCGGTGGTTCTGCTGAATACAGGACTGAGGCTCGACGATCACGAAGACTTGAGCGTGCTCGGGAAGAACGTGTACCGCGCCGACGAGCTGATGCGCCTCGAGCAGAACCTCGAGATTCAGACGGAGATCGTCAGCAACGCGCGAGCGTTCGTCGGAACGTACGGTGGGCTCGCCTACGTCGGACCGTTCTACGGCGTCCCGTCGATCTCGTTCTATTCCACCGAAGACGAGTTGATACCGGCGCACATCGATGTCAGTTGGCGGCTCGGGCGCATGATGGGTGTCGCTATGACCACGCTGCACACGCAGACGGCCGAACTGCTGCGCACGCTCTTCAGCGAAGTGCTGGGGCCGCGGCCTCAGACGCCGCGCTCGACGTAGTACTTCCCGATCGACACTCCATCCACCCACTGATTCGTCAAGTGCATCAGCGCATCGTCGGGTGAGCCGACGATCGGGTGGCCGTGTCGATTGAACGAGGTGTTGAGCAGGACACCGACGCCGGTCGCGCGCTTGAATGCGCGAATGAGTTCGGCGTAACCAGGATTCAGATCATCGCAGACCACTTGCGGGCGAATCGTGCCGTCCACGTGAACGACCGCGGGCACTTCGCGCTTCGCGTCCTCTGATGCCCGAACCGCGAACGTCATGTACGGGTAATCCTGAGAGCCGGCCCAGTACTTTGACGCGTCCTCGGCCAGGACGGACGGCGCGAATGGCACGAACGGTTCGCGTCCTTTCAGCAGCAGATTGATTCGATCCTTCACCTCGGGCTTACGTGGATCGGCGAGCACCGATCGATTGCCGAGCGCGCGCGGACCGAGCTCGAGCCGGCCCTGAAAGCGGCCGATCACTTTGCCCGCGAGAATTCGCGAGGCCACCATCTCCGGCGTCGCCGTTTCTATCGTCAGCGCGTGCCGCGCGCCCCACTGCTCGAGTGCCCGGGTCACCTCCTCGTCCGAGAACTGGTGACCGAGGTACGGATCGCGGAAGGTGCTCGGCGAAGAGACGTGACCCTCGAAGAACAGCGCCTCGAGTGCCGCTCCGGCGGCCAGCCCGCCGTCCGCGGAGTCGGGAAATACAAAGAACGACGCCGGGTTCAGCCGGTCGCGAATGAGCGCGTTGGCCTTGACGTTGAGCATCACGCCACCGGACGCCACCAGCTGGCGGCTGTGCGCGAGTCGCATCGCGTCATCAGCCAGTTTCAGCATGACGTCTTCGAAGTGCGCCTGCGCGAATGCGGCGACGTCGTGATCCGGTAGTTGGTCGAGCAGGCGCTGGAATTCATCCGCTTGCGCCACCGAGCCAAGCGGGTTGTCGACCTTCTTGTCGGGATGCCGCTCGTTGTAGTTCGCGGATTTCCACTTCTGCCGCGACGCAAGTATGCCGTCGTGCACGGAGACGATGCCCTCGAATGGGTTCGGGCGGCCTGACACTTGTCCGAAGGCCGCAAGTCCCATCGTCTTGTATTCGCCGTCCACGGGGACGAAGCCGAGAGCCTCCGTCACCGCCTGATAGAACATGCCGACGCTGTCCGTCGCTTGCGAACCGCGGAGGTATGTCATCCGGCCGTCAGGGTCTCCGCGGTAAATCGTGGCGGAGAGGCCGTCGCCCTTGCCGTCACACGTCAGAACGGTCGCCGCGTTCGCAAGTCCAGACACACGGAAGGCCGACGCGGCGTGAGCGCGATGGTGGGCGACGTAATAGTGCACGACCGACTCTCGCAGGAGACCGATCTCCTCCATGAAGTCCACGTGCTCGACCCAATGTCGATTCGCGAACTCATTCCACTTGCGGCGTACCTTCTCGCGTTGTTGCGCGAGACGCTGGGCGGGAGGGAGCTTGTCGCGAGACATGACGTTGAGTTGCGCGGCTGCCGGCAGTCGATCGCCTTCTGCGGGAACAATCCACGCGTTCCGGCGTTCGGGGAACATCGCCTGCGAGGTCGAGAACGCGACCAGGCCGATGTCGCTCGGCCTCAGCCCGCAGTGTCCGAGCGCGATTTCAATCGATTGTCGCGGGAAGCCGAAGTGATGCTTGATGCGCGAGACGCGCTCTTCCTGCAGGGCAAACAGAATGCCTTCCGACGAGCAGACCGCAACTGAGGCGTCGTGACCGAAATGGATTCCAAGTGCGAGAGGACTGTTCACGGGCACGGTCAGTATATGGGTTGTGGCTGAGCCGTTGGCTGGGTATCGGGTTTGGTGATCCATCTGGCTGCTGAGTGGCTGTGTCCGAGGCAGCGCTCGGCGTTACTAGGTGTACAATTCGCGGCGCATGTTGCCCAGCTGGAGCCGCCGGCTGCCCGTGATTCGAACGTTCGCCGCGCTTCGCGAGACGCAGGAGCGCCTTGCCGCCACGCGTGATGAACTGCGGCGCATGCGCGATGAGCGTGATTTCTCGCGCAGGATCACCACGCATCTGATCGCTCACGGCCGTTTGAAGGAACTCGCGCGACTGCACACCGCAGCGTACCGTTCTGCGGATCCGTTTCCGCACCTGGTCATCGACGACTTTCTCGAGCCCCGAATTCTGCAGGCCGTGCTCTCCGAGTTCGACTCGATGGACCGCGGGCAGTGGCATTACACAGAGCGCGAGACCGAGCGGAAATATTCGACTGAAGATTTTCGACACTTCAAGCCGATCACACGCTCCGTCTTCAGTCAGCTCAACGCCGGGCCGTTTCTGTGGTTTCTACAGGAAATGACGGGCATCCAGGGACTCATCCCTGATCCGCACCTTCGCGGCGGGGGTCTCCACGAGATCAAGCGGGGAGGCGCACTTGGCGTCCACGCGGACTTCAACTTCTATCGGCGTCTGAACCTGTATCGGCGTCTGAACCTGTTGGTCTACCTGAACGAGAACTGGACGGAGGCCTGGGGCGGCGACCTGGAGCTCTGGGACCGCGAGGGCAAGCGATGCGTGCGGCGCATTTCGCCCATCTTCAACCGCGCCGTCATTTTCGACACGTCGAACTCCAGCTACCATGGTCATCCGCGCCCACTCCAGTGCCCCGAGGAGCGCTCGCGGAAGTCGCTCGCGCTTTACTACTACACGGTCGAGGCGCCAGCCGAGGACGACCGCACGCCACACACCACCCTCTTCATCAAGACCGGGGACGTTGCCACGCCCGAGACGGTCTAAACGGCCGCGCTGAGTCATTGCGGGTATCTCCCCGTATGCTGTACACTGTGCAGCGTTTGTACGCGTCCAGTGACCGTCTGGCGACGTTAAAACGCCCCACGGCCAGCTGATAAGCGGTGCCATATCCGAACCCGCCTGCCTTCTCATCCGACGGTTGTCCCGGCAGCGTCCTGCCAAGGCGGTCGTGTGGTCCACGCATCGAAAGAAGCTTTGGAGCTGAGAAGGTAGTCGTGAGGGACACCGCGCGCGACTGAGCGCAGCGCGTGCGCGTCACTTAACCGCAGTCTCACGATCACACGTGTGACTGAAAGGGCGAAGCTGTACCTCGTCCCGTCCACAGGGACCATCGCACGTCGCAACCATCCATGAAAAGCCTCATCGTCGAGGGCGTCAGCAAACGGTACTGGGTGCCAAAGGCACAGAAGTCTCAGCCGACCGAAAGTCGTCTCGACCGCGTCCGGAACGTCCTCTCCGTGCCGCTGGTGCGCGAGCTCCTCGGTGCCCAGGAAGTGTGGGCGCTCAAGGACATATCCTTCGATGTCGACCACGGCACCGTCTTCGGCGTCATCGGCGGCAATGGCGCCGGCAAGACGACCCTCCTCAAAGTCATCGCCAAAGTCATCCCTCCCACGACCGGCCGGATCAGCGGGCGGGGACGTGTGGTCTCGCTGCTGGAGCTTGGCGCCGGTTTCGATGACGAAGCGACGGCGCGCGAGAACATCTTCATGAATGCCGCCATCAACGGCATTCCGAGGGCGGTCGCGCTCGAGCGCTTCGACGAGATCATCGACTTCGCCGAGGTCCAGGAGTTCGTCGATACGCCGCTGCAGTACTTCTCGAGCGGGATGTACCTGCGGCTGGCGTTCTCCGTCGCGATCAACATGCAGCCGTCGATTCTGCTGGCGGACGAGATCCTCGCCGTCGGTGATCTGTCGTTTCAGGAGCGCTGCCTGCAGCGCGTGCGCGAGCTGGCGCGCGACACGGGCCTGACCGTGCTCTTCGTGTCGCACGACATGGAGGCGGTGTCGCGCATTTGCGATCGGGTGATCTGGGTCAAGGACGGGACACTGCATCGGGTTGGCGAGCCGGAAGACGTGGTGACCGAGTACCAGAATGCGACGTGGGAGCTGCTGACGTCGGCAGAGAAGCCCGAGGAGAAAGGTAGCAGCCACGCGGGGCGTTACGGCGAGATTCTCGATGTCAAGCTGCTGTCGGCCGACGGCCGCGAGATCGGGTCGCCGCCGCGCTCCGAGGACATCTTCGTACGCATCAGGTTCCGCACCTATCGCGCGAAGACGCTCGCGCGTTGCGCGTTCGATCTGTTCTCGAAGGGTGTGCTGGTGTTTCGATCGGCGCAGCCCGAGCTGGTGCCGGTCGGTGCCGACATGGCGTACGAAGCCGTGGCCAGGATTCCCGCCAACTTGCTGTCGGAGACCACCTACACCATCAGCGTTGGCGTCACGCTGATTCGCGGCGAAGGCGAGGAGCACGCGCTTGTCGTGAACAAGGCGCTTGCCTTCATGGTCTATCGCGAGAACAGCGATGAAACGTCCGGGACGCTCCATCGGACCGGTCTGATCGATCCAACCCTCGAATGGAGCATGGAGATGAAGCCCTATGCCATCCGCGCCTGACGCAGCGCTGGCGGCGGCCCCGGCACCCGACATGTGGGTCATCGAGCCACGCCAGCACGGCGTTCTCGAGCGGGTGCGCGAACTGTGGCACTACCGATACCTCTGGTGGTATTTCGCCGCGCAGTCGGTGACGTCGATGTACCGGCGGACCAAGCTCGGGTGGCTGTGGCTCTTCCTCCGTGTGTCAGCTCCAGTCGGAATCAACTCGCTGATCTTCGGTGGCCTGCTCGGGGTGAATTCGAGCGGCCCGCCCTACTTCCTGTTCTTCGTCTGCGGCAGCGCCACGTGGATCCTGTTCGAGCGCTCGTTGCTGGTGGTGACCCGAAGCCTCGAGCAGAACCGGAAGCTCGTTACGAAGGTGTACTTCCCGCGCCTGGTCCTGCCGTTGTCGTCGGTGGCGCCCGGGCTCCTCTATCTGGCCATCATGCTTCTCGTGATGATCTTGACGGTCTTCTACCACCGTCATCGGAGCGGCGTCTGGTATATCACGCTGCGTCCAGAGTTGCTGGTGTCGGTCGTTGCGGTGTTCTTCGCGCTGATCTTCACCGTGGCCGTGGGTCTCTGGACGTCGGTGCTGCAGGCCCGCTACCGCGACATTCGCCAGGGCCTCCGGTACTTCATGCCGTTCTGGATGTACTTCACGCCCATCATCTACCCGGTGACCATCGTACCGGAACAGTGGCGATGGATCCTCGCGCTCAATCCGATGTCGGCCGTTGTCGAGGCCTTCAAGTGGGGCACGCTTGGCGTCGGCCACTTGACCGTCCGTGGAATCACCACGTCGCTGGTGATGACCGCGTTGACGCTGGTCACCGGCGTCTGGTTCTTCAATCGCGAGGAAGCTTCGTCGATAGACAAGTTGTAGTTCGCGTTTAACACGACAGCTGCACGAGATGAAGATCCTGTTCTCCATGCGCCACTCGGGGGCGCTCCGAAACTACTCGTCGACGATCGGCGAGCTTGCTCGGCGCGGGCATCACGTCCATCTCGTGTT
>Ga0190271_10002974_pt1 | contig 10497 bp, 8 predicted proteins | sample Popmic356T_FD_133747 | JGI IMG/M metagenome (GOLD analysis project Ga0190271, IMG submission 133747) | Populus adjacent soil microbial communities from riparian zone of Weber River, Utah, USA - 356 T | ecosystem: Environmental > Terrestrial > Soil > Riparian zone | place: USA: Utah | collected... | reverse complement strand
TCCGACGTATGCCGCAAGAAGTCCTTGACAGGACGGTGTCGCGGGGGCATCATCTGCGTTCTTCACAGTGTGGAAAACCTGTGGATAACTCCGCGGCCCTGCGGAAACTCAAGGAAGAAATCGGGCGGGCCTGTGGACAACTGTGGAAACAGGCCTTCCGGCGGATGGCTGTGGATAACTCCCTCCGCAGCCGCTCCACATCTCACACGGTTGTAGTTTCGGTGTCCCGACACGCATCGACCGACTTATCCACAGTTCGCACAGGCGTTAAGAAGATGACAGAGAAACAGTTAATGAAACCGATTCGATCACCTGAACGGAGCGGGCCGGACCCGCGCTGCGGGCTTGGGGTGCTCGCCACGCAGGGCACTAGCATGGGAGAGCCCAAGCCGATGTCAAGGGAGCGCCAGTGAGGTTCCACGTCAATCGCGATGTGTTCAGCGAAGCCGTGTCGTTCGTGGTCAAGCTCCTGCCGCAGCGCAACCCCCAGCCGATTCTGGCCGGCGTGCTGATCGAGGCATCCGAAGACGGACTTTCACTCGCGGCGTTCGACTACGAGGCATCGGCTCGCACGACGATCGAGGCGACGGTCGACGATCCGGGCACGATCCTGGTGCACGGCCGCCTCTTGTCGGAGATCGCCAGCCGACTCCCCAACGCCCCGATCCAAGTCGAGGTCGACGACGACGGCGGGATCGTCCTCACATGCGGATCCGCGCGCTTCACGTTGGCATCGATGCCGGTGCAGGAGTATCCGGCGATTCCGGAGGTATCCGGCGACACCGGGCTCGTTCCGGCCGAAGACTTCGCGACTGCGATCGCGCAGGTTGCGTTCGCTGCGTCCCGCGACGATGTCACTCCGGTGCTCACAGGTGTGCAGCTCGAGGCATCCGGCACCCAGCTGAGCCTCGTCGCCACCGACCGCTACCGCGTCGCCCTCCGCGAGATCCCGTGGGATGGCGGGGCGACGGCATCCGAAGAGTCGACCACCGCGCTCGTGCCGGCGCGCACTCTGACCGAGGTCGGCAAGACCTTCGCCCACGGCGGCGACATCTCGATTGCCTTCTCCGGCTCGGGCGACCGAGAGATCATCGCCTTCACCGCGGGCAACAAGACGGTGACGTCGCTCCTGATCAAGGGCAACTTCCCGCCGGTTCGCCGGCTGTTCCCCGAGCAGACCGAGCACCACGCGGTCCTGAACACGGCCGAGCTCGCCGAAGCGGTCCGTCGTGTGTCGCTGGTTCTGGACCGGTCGGCTCCGCTGCGGTTCACGTTCACCACCGACAGCGTGTCGATGGACGCCTCCGGCACGGAGCAGGCGCGGGCCACCGAATCCGTCGACGCGAACCTCGTCGGCGAGGATGTCACCCTCGGGCTGAACCCGCAGTACCTGCTCGAGTCGCTCGGGGCGGTCAAGAGCGAGTTCGTGCGGATCACCTTCACCTCGAGCGACAATGCGAACAAGCTCAGCCCGGTGCTCATCACCCCTCAGACATCCGTCGACAAGGCCGGCGCCGAGTCCTTCAAGTACCTGCTGCAACCCAACCTTCTCCTTCGCTGACCCGTTCGGACACGAGTCGGCCGAGGCGACGCCTCTTCGACAGGCTCGGGGAGCGTGGTCAGACCAGCGGATTAGGGTGACACAGTGATCGTGGAGCACCTGAATCTCGTCGACTTCCGTAATTACACGGCCGCCGACGTCTCGATGGGGCCAGGTCCCAATGTGTTCGTCGGTCGAAACGGACAGGGAAAGACGAATCTCGCCGAGGCGATCGCCTACCTCGCGACACTGGGATCGCATCGCGTTTCAACCGATGCGCCGATGGTGCGGGATGGGGCGGATGCCGCCATCATCCGCGCCCGGCTGGCGCATGGCGACCGGCGCGTGCTGCTGGAGGCGCAGCTCAACCGGCAGGGTGCGAACAAGGCCCGCGTGAACGGGGCGCCGGTGAAGATCTCGGATCTACCGCGCTATGCCCAGGTGGTCCTGTTCGCTCCCGAGGACCTCCAGGTGGTGCGCGGGGACCCTTCCGCGCGCCGCCGCTTCATGGACCAGCTCCTCGTGCAGCGCGCACCCCGGCTCGCCGGCGTGATCGGCGACTATGAGAGGGTCGTGAAGCAGCGCAGCGCGCTGCTGAAGTCCGCCCGCGCCCGGGGATTGCGCGGGGAGAGCCTGTCGACGCTGGATGTCTGGGACGAGAAGCTCGTCGCTCTGGGCTCGGAGCTGATCAGAGCTCGCCTGGCACTTGCCGCTGCTCTGCAGGGTCCCCTCACGGCCGCGTACGCGTCGATCGCCGGCGCCGATCATCATCCCGAACTCGAGTGGCTCCTCTCCATCCGCGGCGGCGACCCCGAGGAGGACGCCGACATCGCGTCCACGAGTGCGCCCGCACCGGAAGTGGAGGATCTGTTCCGCGAGGCGCTCGCGGCCCGCCGCTCGGCTGAGCTGGACCGTGGCTTGACGCTGGTCGGCCCGCATCGGGACGATCTGCTGTTGCGCGTGCGGGGTCTGCCGGTCAAGGGCTACGCCTCGCACGGGGAGTCGTGGTCGGTTGCGCTCGGTCTTCGGCTCGCCTCGGCCGAGCTGCTGCGGGCGGACTCGCGGCTGGGCGATCCCGTCCTCATCCTCGACGACGTGTTCGCGGAGCTCGACACCGATCGCCGCGCCCGCCTGGCTGATCTGACCGCCGGATACGAACAGGTCATCGTGACAGCTGCGGTCGAGGACGACGTGCCTCTCGGCCTCCGGGCCCGCGTGGTGCGTGTCGAGGCCGGCCGCATTCTGGAGGCGACGGATGCCTGAGACCGGCGCGGCATCCGGACCCGAGGCGCAGCGGACTCCCGCCACGCCCCCGGATCCGGCCGCCGAGAGCATCCCGGAGACCGTCGCCACGTATCTGCGACTGCGTGGACTGGAACCCTCTGCGCGCGCGTATCGGAAGCGTCGGCGCCGCGGGAATGACGACGAGAACGCACCGTTCACTCCGGGCCGCGACCCGAAGGGGGTGGCGGACGTCCTGGCCGACCTCACTCGGAACGCGGGATGGGACTCGCAGCTGGCGCGTGAGGACGTGGTGCGGACGTGGGCCGAGGTCGCCGGTGAGGACACCGCCCGGCACACTCGTCCAGTGGCATTCACGCAGGGGACTCTGACCGTTCAGGCGGACTCGACAGCGTGGGCGAAGCAGCTGCAGCTGATGCGATCGCAGATCCTGTCGGAGATCGTGCAGCGGTTCCCCGAGGCGGGTGTGGACGGCATCCGCTTTCTGGGGCCTGACGTCCCCTCCTGGAAATGGGGTCCCAGAACGACTCCAGGGCGTGGTCCACGCGATACCTACGGCTGAGACACCTCGAGTCCTATCCGGCGGGAATTCAGGCCGCCACAGGGGCGCACATGGCGCGGCGAGGACGGGTTACTTGGTAGGCTGAGGTGGCCCCGAATCACGATGTGGAGCGCACCGAGAATATGACGTCTGAGACCGCCGACAGCCTGCCCGAGCGACCCGAACAGCTCTCCGCGGAACCAGATCCAGCCGAACGGACTCACGTGCAGTACGGGGCCGACGAGATTCAGGTTCTCGAGGGTCTGGAAGCGGTTCGCAAGCGGCCCGGCATGTATATCGGGTCGACAGGCCCGCGGGGACTGCACCACCTTGTGTCGGAGATCGTCGACAACTCCGTCGATGAGGCCCTCGCCGGCTATTGCGACACGATCGTCGTGACGATCCTGCCCGACGGGGCGGTGCGCGTCGAGGACAACGGTCGCGGCATTCCCGTGGATATGCACAAGTCCGAAGGCAAATCGACCGTCGAGGTCGTCCTGACCGTGCTCCACGCCGGTGGAAAGTTCGGCGGAGGCGGCTACGCCGTCTCGGGCGGCCTCCACGGTGTCGGGTCGTCGGTGGTGAACGCCCTGTCGAGTCGGCTCGAGGTGGAGGTTCGCCGCCAGGGCTATGTCTGGCGCCAGTCCTACCGGGACGGCGGCGTTCCGCAGGCGCCGCTCGAGCGCGCCGAGCCGAGCACGGTCACCGGAACGACGATCACCTTCTGGCCGGATGACGCGATCTTCGAGACGGTGGACTTCGAGTACGAGACTCTTCGCACCCGGTTCCAGCAGATGGCGTTCCTCAACAAGGGGCTTCGCATCGAGCTGCGCGACGAGCGCGCGGGATCGGCATACGAGGAGGAGATCGAGCCGGGCGAGATCGTGCTGCAGCAGCGCAACGACAGCTTCCTCTACGAACGCGGTCTGGTCGACTACGTGGAATACCTCAACCGTGTCCGCAAGGCGGAGCACGTGAACGAAGAGGTGATCGACTTCGAGTCCGAAGACACTGATCGCAAGATCGCGCTCGAAGTGGCCATGCAGTGGACCACCAGCTATACCGAGAATGTCTTCACCTACGCCAACACGATCAACACGCACGAGGGCGGCACACACGAGGAAGGCTTCCGCGCGGCGCTGACCACGCTCGTCAACAAGTACGCCCGGGCGAACAACCTGATCAAGGAGAAGGAGGAGAACCTCTCCGGTGACGACGTCCGCGAAGGTCTCACCGCGGTCATCTCCGTGAAGCTCTCCGAACCCCAGTTCGAGGGGCAGACCAAGACCAAGCTCGGCAACACCGAGGCGAAGGCCTTCGTCCAGAAGGTCGTCGGCGACCGGCTGGGCGACTGGTTCGACCGCAACCCTGCACAGGCCAAGAACATCATCCGCAAGGCGATCGACGCCGCGACGGCGCGCCTCGCCGCGCGCAAGGCCCGCGAGACCGCGCGTCGCAAGAGCGTTTTCGAGAGTGCGGCGATGCCCGACAAGCTCAAGGACTGCACTTCGAAGGACCCGTCGATCAGCGAGATCTTCCTCGTCGAGGGCGACTCGGCCGGCGGCTCGGCCGTGCAGGGCCGCGATCCGCACACCCAGGCGATCCTGGCGCTGCGCGGGAAGATCCTCAACGTCGAGCGCGCGCGCCTCGACCGTGCGCTCGGCAACCGCGAAGTCCAGGCGATGATCCAGGCCTTCGGCACCGGCATCGGCGAGGACTTCGACATCGACAAGGCGCGCTACCACAAGATCGTGCTGATGGCGGATGCCGATGTGGACGGACAGCACATCACGACCCTGCTGCTGACCCTGCTGTTCCGCTACATGCGCGGTCTGATCGAGGCCGGTTTCGTCTACCTCGCGCAACCCCCGCTGTACCGCCTGAAGTGGTCCAACGCGCCGCACGAATACGTGTACAGCGATCGGGAGCGCGATGCGCTCCTGGCCGAGGGCCTGGCTAGCGGCAAGCGGATCCCGAAGGACAACAGCATCCAGCGCTACAAGGGCCTCGGCGAGATGAACGCCAAGGAACTGTGGGAGACGACGATGGATCCGGAGACTCGGACTCTCAGGCAGGTCACCATCGACGACGCCGCAGCTGCCGACGAGATCTTCACGATCCTGATGGGCGAGGACGTCGAGTCCCGCCGCGGATTCATCCAGCGCAACGCGAAGGACGTCCGGTTCCTCGATATCTAGACAACCTGATGCGTTTCGCCTCGTCGCCGCGCTCCGAGCGAAGCGAGACGAAACGACGACGGACTTGGAGACACACGCATGACTGACGAAGAACGCCCCGCCCCCGTGCACAACCACGGTCACATCGACCAGGTCGACCTTCAGTCGGAGATGCAGCGCAGTTATCTCGACTATGCCATGAGCGTGATCGTGGGGCGCGCCCTGCCGCGCGTCGAAGACGGACTCAAGCCGGTGCACCGCCGCGTGATCTACGGCATGTACGACGGAGGATTCCGCCCGGACAAGTCCTTCTCGAAGTGCGCCCGCGTCGTCGGCGAGGTGATGGGTCACTATCACCCGCACGGCGATGCCCCGATCTACGACGCCCTCGTGCGTCTCGTCCAGCCGTGGTCGCTGCGCTACCCACTCGCGCAGGGTCAGGGCAACTTCGGGTCACCCGGCAACCAGGGTGCTGCCGCCCCGCGGTACACCGAGACCAAGATGGCTCCGCTCGCGCTCGAGATGGTGCGCGACATCGAAGAAGACACCGTCGACTTCCAGGACAACTACGACGGGCAGACCCAGGAGCCGGTCGTGCTGCCCGCCCGCTTCCCGAACCTCCTCGTCAACGGCTCAGTCGGAATCGCGGTCGGCATGGCGACCAACATCCCGCCGCACAACCTGCGCGAGGTCTCCAGCGGTGCGCTGTGGTCGCTCGAGAATCCGGATGCCTCACGCGATGAGCTTCTCGAAGCCCTCATGGAGCGCATCCCCGGGCCGGACTTCCCCACCCACGCGCAGATCCTCGGCACCCGCGGCATCAAGGACGCGTACCGCACCGGCCGTGGATCGATCACGATGCGCGCAGTCGTCAACGTCGAAGAGATCCAGGGCCGCACGTGCCTGGTGATCACCGAGCTGCCGTACCAGGTCAACCCCGATAACGTCGCGGTGAAGATCAGCGATCTGGCTCGCGAGGGCAAGATCACCGGCATCGCCGACATCCGCGACGAGACCTCCGACCGCACCGGGCAGCGCTTGGTGATCGTCCTGAAACGGGATGCCGTCGCCAAGGTCGTGCTGAACAACCTGTACAAGCACACCCAGCTGCAGGAGAACTTCGGCGCGAACATGCTCGCGATCGTCGACGGTGTACCGCGCACGCTCCCGCTCGATGGATTCATCACGCACTGGATCGATCACCAGATCGAAGTCATCGTCCGCCGGACGCGGTACCGCCTCCGCAAGGCGGAAGAGCGCATGCACATCCTGCGCGGATACCTCAAAGCGCTCGACGCGCTCGACGAGGTCATCGCCCTGATCCGTCGTTCTCCGACGGTCGACGACGCCCGCGACGGACTGAAGTCGCTCCTGGAAATCGACGAAATCCAGGCCGACGCGATCCTCGCGATGCAGCTGCGCCGTCTCGCGGCGCTCGAGCGTCAGAAGATCATCGACGAGGCGACCGAACTCGAAGCCCAGATCACCGACTTCAAGGCGATCCTCGCCGACCCCTCCCGCCAGCGGTCGATCATCCGCGAAGAGCTGACCTCGATCGTGGATCGCTTCGGCGACGACCGTCGAACCCAGATCCTCCCGGGATATGACGGTGACATGTCGGTCGAAGACCTCATCCCCGAAGAGGAGATGGTCGTCACCGTCACCCGCGACGGCTACATCAAACGCACCCGCAGCGACAACTACCGCCAGCAGCATCGCGGCGGGCGAGGTGTCAAGGGCGCTCAGCTGCGCGCCGATGATGTGGTCGAGCATTTCTTCGTCACCACCACTCACCACTGGCTGCTGTTCTTCACGACCAAGGGCCGGGTCTACCGCTCGAAGGCGTACGAGGTCCCCGAGGCCGGCCGGGATGCCAAGGGTCAGCACGTGGCGAACCTGCTCGCGCTGCAGCCCGATGAGGAGATCGCCCAGATCCTCGACATCCGCGACTACACCGTCGCGGCGTACCTCGTGCTCGCGACCCGCAGCGGTCTGGTGAAGAAGACGCGACTCACCGAGTACGATACGAACCGCCAGGGCGGCGTCATCGCGATCAAGCTCCGTGACAGCGACGAAGTGACCAGCGCGCTGCTCGTGGAAGAAGGCGATGACGTGCTGCTGATCAGCCGTCACGGCATGTCCCTGCGGTTCACGGCGACCGATGACTCGCTGCGGCCGATGGGACGCTCGACCGAGGGCGTCAAGGGAATGTCGTTCCGCGACGGCGACAGTCTGCTGTCAGCATCCGTCGCGCAGGCGGGCGCTTTCGTGTTCGTCGTCACCGACGGCGGGTACGCCAAGCGCACCGCGATCGAGCAGTATCGAGGCCAGACGCGCGGCGGCCTCGGCATCAAGGTGGCACGTCTCAGCGACGGCCGGGGTGTCCTGGCGGGCGGCCTGATCGTCGCCGACGACGACGAGGTCTTGGTGGTTCTTGCCAGCGGCAAGGTGGTACGCTCTGCCGTGGCCGAGGTCCCCGCCAAGGGCCGCGACACCATGGGTGTCGTCTTCGCGCGCGCCGACGACGATGATCGAATCATCGCGATCGCTCGCAACGGAGAGCGTGGCCTCGCCGAGACATCAGAGGCACCCGACACGGAGACAGACACCGCGTCCGGCACACCCGAAGCCTCCTCCGAGATCCCCGAAGAGAGTACTGACGCATGAGCACGGTAGCTGACAAGCTCGCCAAGAAGTCCAGCCACAAGACCAGCGCCAAGCAGGTGCGCCTGCGTCTGGTGTACGTCGACTTCTGGTCGGCCGTTAAGCTGTCCTTCCTCGCCGCGATCGCGCTGGCGATCGTCACGGTGGTGAGCTTCTTCCTGGTCTACCTGATCGTTCAGACGACAGGCTTGATCGGCAAGGTCGACGAGTTCTTCCAGAGCTTCTCCGACGGTGGCATCTCGATCACGGCCTTCGTCGGCCTGCCGCAGGTGATGGCGTTCGCGGCGATCGTCGCGATCCTCAACCTCGTGGTCGTCACCGTGCTCGGCGCGGTCATGGCCGGGATCTACAACCTCGCCGTCAAGGTCACCGGCGGCCTGCTGGTGGGCTTCACCTCCAACTAGGGGCGGACGGATCCAGGCCGAATCGCACCGCTCGCCGGCGGTGCCGTGGATTCGTGAAATCCGGGGCGTTCAGGTAAAGTCTTGGAGGTTGACGGCGCTCGCGCCGGCACCAAACGGGGCTATAGCTCAGGCGGTTAGAGCGCTTCACTGATAATGAAGAGGTCCCAGGTTCAAGTCCTGGTAGCCCCACAGCCCCGGGGCCTTAGCTCAGTTGGTAGAGCGCCTGCTTTGCAAGCAGGATGTCAGGAGTTCGAATCTCCTAGGCTCCACAGACGCAGAAAGCGCTGATCCGAACAGGGTCGGCGCTTTCTGCTTCCCCGGATACGGTGACTCTCGCTGTCGGCTGGATAGAGTCGAACGCATGGATACGCGGGTCGCTGCATACGCGGTCATCATCGACGCCGACGACCGCATCCTGCTCGCGCACTGGAACGAGGGTCGCCGCGCGGCATGGACGTTGCCGGGCGGCGGACTCGATCCCGGCGAAGACCCCGAGCACGCGGCCCGGCGCGAGATCCGCGAAGAGACGGGCTACCGTGCGGCCGTGGGCGAGCTCCTCGGCATCCACTCCCGCGTCATTCCGGAGGGCCGTCGCCTCGCGGCCGATGCCAGCGGTCCGCTGCACGCCCTCCGCATCGTCTACCGCGCACGCATCACCGGCGGGCGCCTGCGCAACGAGACGAACGGCTCGACCGATCGGGCGGAGTGGTTTGCGCTTTCGACCGTGCCGAGCCTGCAGCGCGTCAAACTCGTCGACATCGCGCTGCGGATGGCTCAGCGAGACTGATCGTGCCGGATGCCGAAGTTGCGGCATCCGCTCGTCAATCGATCGCCTGCGAGATGTCCGCGACGGTCGCTCCGTATGACGCGACCAGGTCGTCCGCGTCGACGAACAGGCTGTAGCCGTGGGCACCGGCGCCCATGGCGATCCGCTCGCCGACGATCCGATGGTCGGCGAAGATCGGCCACTCGTGCGAGCTGCCGATGGGCACGATCGTGCCGCGTTCGTAGCCCGTTGCGGCCAGCGCCCGCGCCGGATCGGGCAGCTGCAGCTTGTTGACGCCGACGACCGCGCGCAGCTTGGGCCACGAGATGGCGCGATCCCCGGGAACCAGGGCGAACAGATAGGTGTCGTCGCTTCGCTTGACGACGAGCGTCTTGACGATACCCGCCGGTGGGATGCCGAGAAGCTCGGCCGCTTCGGTCAAGCTGCGGGCCGCTGGTCGCTCGCGGATCTCGATCTCCAGCCCGCGAGCGGATGCCGCGTCACGGACGCGCTCCAGCGGGTCGGTGGCGTCGGTCATCGCACCAGGGTACCGACGACGAAGAGCCCCGCTGGGCGGCGGGGCTCTTCGTGGAAGATCACGTCAGGCGTCGGGCGCCCTGAGCGGGTCGTCGGCGACCCAGAGCTCGTCGTCGGCGCGAAGCGTCTGCCACGCCGCATACAGCACTCCGGCCGCAGCCGCGACGCCGAGAATGATCGCGATCACGCCGCCGGCGCCGATGCCCTGCTTGGGCGGATCGAGCACCGAGAGCTTCTGCGCCAGCCGCTTCGACGCCTGTGCGCCGTACTTGTCGGCCTTCTTCGCGTAGGTCGCCGCGTCGGGCAAAGCGAACCCCTTGCCCGACGCGAGGCGCGAGCGCGTGTCGTTGGCGGCATCCCACACCGAGAGCGCCGATCCGACGACGGCACCTGCCGTCGGAACGACCTTGTCGCTCAGCACCTGCTTGGAGAACTGCTTGCCCTTGTCGACATAGGGGCCGGCGTATCTTCCATAGCTCGCCTGTACCGAGGGAATCACCTGCTCGCGGTTGAAGTGTCCCAGTTGCCGCGTCGCTTCGCGCGCGATGTTCGCGGCTTCGCCGACGAGCACCTGCTGTGACTCCCAGAGGTTGTTGGCCTGCACCTGGAGTCGGTGGAGTTCCTTC
>Ga0190271_10002973_pt1 | contig 10498 bp, 8 predicted proteins | sample Popmic356T_FD_133747 | JGI IMG/M metagenome (GOLD analysis project Ga0190271, IMG submission 133747) | Populus adjacent soil microbial communities from riparian zone of Weber River, Utah, USA - 356 T | ecosystem: Environmental > Terrestrial > Soil > Riparian zone | place: USA: Utah | collected... | reverse complement strand
TAACCGATCCTGCGGCCATGGGCGTTGCCGTTGACGTCCGCGCCGGCGGGAACGTTGATGAGCATCGCGGTGACCCTGGGATGCAGCCCGGCGGCGCAGAGACTTTGCTGGCCTCCCATGCTGGTGCCCATGACCACCAGCGTCTTGCCGTCCCAGTCGGGGCGGCTGGCCAGGTAGTCCACCGCCCGGATGTCGGCCAGGTACATATATAAGAAGTAGTTCCTGTCCCGGTTGCGCGTTTCGATGCTGTTGTAGTTCTTGAGCGCCTCCGGCAAAGCGTCGTAATACTCCTTGGGCTGATCGGGCATGACATCGTGCGGCTCGATGTTGACCGTCAGCCAGCCTTCTGCGGCGCGGTCGGTCACCCAGGACTTGTGCAACGGGTAGGGCGGGTTGGCCCATTGCAGGATGACGAGTCCCGGATACTTCTTCTTGCCTTGTTTATTTCCAGGTGAGTCATGCGGCTTTGCCACCTGGCCCCACACGTGTTTGCCCTCGACGTGATTCATCCTGAGGATGGCGAAATCGACGCCGTCCTTGTCGCTGGGTTTGACAGTGAGTTCGGGTTTCGCGGCAACCTTGCGCAGGGCGTTGATCTTCGCGGTCCAGAACGCGTCGAAGTCCGCGGGCGCTGGAATCGCAGGGGCGATCTTCTCGGGCGCCACTGCCGCGCCCAGTGCCTTTGGCGTCGCGCCCGGCGTGTTCGCCGTGATCTCGACGTACACCATGCCGGGCTCGTCGAGCTTCGCCTCGATGCGCGATGGTTTGCCGGGCGTGAGCGTGCCGCGGCCGATTTCAGCGAGGTTGTTCTTGCGGATCACGTAGCTCACGGTGGGCGAGGCCCACGGAAGTGTGACGTTCCATCCCGCGGTTTCGCCCAGCGCGTAGATTCCGGAGGACTGATACGGCACGTAGGCCGGTCCCGGCGATTCGTCGGCCTGCGCGGTGACGCAAGCGAGCAATGCCGCCAATAGCGGCGCGCGTGTGATTCTCATGTTCCCCCTCGTTCGGAATCTATGCGCTGATGGGCGGTGTCGCGATCTTCTGTGCGTGCAGCACCAGCTCCGCCGCGAGCAGGGCCTGGTCCTGGTCCTGCGCGACCTGCGTGCGTTCAACGATGTCACGCACGAACTGCGGGCCGAATGGCAGCTGCACGTCCTTGCAATCGATGTAGCGCGCCTGTTTCTTGTCGACGATGTACAGGTGGTTGCCGCCGGTCATGTTCGACGCCACGTTGATGTACTTGCGCAGCTCTATGTAGCCTTCCGTGCCCAACACGAACAACCGGCCATCTCCCCAGGTAGCGAGGCCATCGGGCGTGTACCAGTCGACGCGCACGTAGCCGGTGCCGCCGTTGCCCGACATCGTCATGTCGCCGAAGTCTTCGAACTTCGGGTACTGCGGATAGGCGACATTGCCGGTCTGCGCAGCGATCACTTTCGCCTTCGTGCTGTTGGTGTAGTAGAGGAATTGATCGGCCTGGTGCGAGCCGATGTCGCAGAGGATGCCGCCGTAACGAGCCTTGTCGAAGAACCAGGCGGGGCGGCCCGGAGCATTCACGCGGTGCGGCGCGAGGTTCACGGTCTGCACCACGCGGCCGATGGCACCTTGTTTGATGAGCTCGCCCGCATGCACCGCGGAGCGAACTTCGAGGCGCTCGGAATACATGATGGCGAACTTGCGCCCGGTGTTCTTCACCGTCTTGCGCACGTCGGCGAGTTGTTTGAGCGTGGTGATGCCGGGTTTGTCGGCCAGGTAATCCTTGCCGGCGTTCATCACGCGGATGCCGAGCGGCGCGCGCAGGTCCGGAATGGATGCGCCCGCCACGAGCTGAATGGTCTTGTCGTTGAGAATCTCGTCTTCGCTCGCGAGCTTCACGCCGGGGTACCGCTTGTTGAAGTCGGCGATCTGCGCCGGGTCGGTGGCGTGGAATGCCACGAGCGTGCCACCGCCGCGCTGGATCGCGGCGATCATTCCAAAGATGTGCGCGTGGTCGAGACCGATGGCGGCGAACTTGATCGAATGAGTGGCCTTGATCTCTGGCGTCGAAGTGTTCGCCGGATCCACGGTGAACGCGCCGGAGCTTTGCGCAAACGCCGCTGGTGCGATCGTTGAAAGGACGCCGGCCAGCCCGGCCTTCTGCAGAAACTCGCGTCGATCTTTGCCGCTCATGTCCCGTGCCCCTTCGATTGTGCGGCCGCAAAGATACCGCGAAAATGGTGCCAGGCACCGTTTCCTAGAAAACGGTGCCTGGCACCGTTTCCGTTTTTCAGCCTTTTCGTGCCAGACGCCAGATCGCGAGGCCTCCGAAAATCACGGTAATGCCGATGAGCACCGCGGCATACAGCTGCGGCGGGAGGAAATGGTACTTGTCGACTCCGCCAGCGCCCAGCGCGAGCTGGTTGAGGTGGAACGCCGGCCAGATCACGGTTTGCGCATGCATGAACTCGGGCAGCGGGATGAACAGGCCGGACAGATAGATGCAGGGTAGATAGAACAGGTTGGCGTAGCCGGGCGCCGCGGAACCGCTCACCAGCGAACCGATGAAGAGGCCGATCGCCGCGAACGGAATCGCGCCGGCGATCAGCACCGCGCTCATGGCGGCAAGAGCGCCTGCATCCATGTCGACCCCGCCGAACACCACGCCGCAGACGAGGAGCGGCAGATAGGCCAGCACGCCGAAGGCCACGGCCACCAGCGTCTTGGCGACGAGCCACGTACCGGTGGGCGCGGGCTGGGCACGCTTGAGCTTCATCAACCCGGCTTCACGTTCGAGCGCCAGGATGCAGCCGACGCTGAACAGCGCGGGCATGGTCACCGCCATCGTCGAGAAACCCGAGAAAAGAATATAGGCCAGCGACGGATCCTTGGTGATCGCGTCGGCCGAGATCGCCACGGCAACCAGCAGGTAGGCGCCGAGCGGAACCAGCAGGATGGGCCCGCCAAAGGCGAGATTGCGCAGCATGCGCATGAATTCGTAGCGGGTCTCGGTCCAGTACGCGCCGAGCAGCCGGCTCGTGGGAAGCGTATCTGCGTTCAGAGTGTTCATGCGGCCTCGCGGGTGAGTGCGGTGAATGCTTCGGCCAGTCCGGCTTCGCGCACGTCGAGGCGGCGAAGATCCGGGTCGGTGGCCAGCAGGCGGCGCACGACGCTTTCGGCGTCGGTCGCGGTGATGAGCAGACGATTGCGGTCACGGCTGGCATCGACGACGCCGTACCAGGCGCGCACGGTTTCAGGCGCGAGCGTGGATTCGCAGCTGATCTGTCGCCGTGACACGAGCGACCGCATGTCGTCGACGCTGCCCGAGGCGATCACGCGGCCCTTCGCGAGCACCGCCACGCGTGTCGCGAGCGCTTCGGCTTCTTCCAGGTAGTGAGTCGTGAGCACGACCGAACACCCGTCGGCGAGCAGCGCACGGATGTTGGCCCACAGCGTTTCCCGTGCCTGGATGTCGAGCCCGACCGTGGGTTCGTCCAGGAACAACAGCCGCGGGCGACCGCAGATCGCCACGGCGAACTGCACCTGGCGCTTCTGCCCGCCGGAGAGTTTGCCGTAAGGACGATTGGCAATAGAGGTCGTGCCGGTTTTCGCAAGCGCTTCCTCGATCGCCATGGGATCGGGGTAGTAGCTGGCGGCGAGGGCGATGAGCTCGCGCACGCGCAATTCCTTGACGAGTTCGACATCCTGCATCATCACGCCGAGCCGGCGGCGTCGGGCCACGTCCTGCGGCGAGCCGCCGAAGAGCATCACGTCGCCAGCATCCGCCTCGATGAGCCCGAGCCACAGTCCGATGGCGGTGGTCTTGCCAGCGCCGTTCGGTCCGAGCAGCGCTAACAACTCACCGGCCCGCACCTCGATGTCGATGCCTGCCAGCGCCGTGGACTTGCCATAGTGCTTGGTGACGCCGCTGAGTCGCGCGACGGCGCCTGCATTGCCAAGATCCGTTACGTTCGACGGACTGGTGGGTGCCGTGGGCGGCGGGTTCTTGCGCGGATACTTGCGGCCATTGAGCAATTGCCCGACGAACGTCGGGCGCACCAGGTAGTGGTAGCCCAGGAACAGCACGGCGAAGCTCGCCACGAGGATGAAGGGATATTTCACACCCCAGTGCAGCGGCCAGTGGCCCACCCACACCTGGAATGCCGCGACCACCGGCAGGTGAGCGAGGTAGATCCAGTACGAGGCATCGGCGATGTAGCGGCGCGTCGCGCTGTAGTTGGACAGGAAGCGCAGCGCGGCACCGGTGAGGCCCAGTACCCAGCCCCACACGGCCACGCCAAACACCATCGCGTACACGGTCTTGGTGAGTCCGGGCTGCGCCATCGGGCTTGCGTGCATGGTGTGCAACATCCAGCCGGTGGCGACGATCGCGATCACGAGATGCGCAAACCCGCGCTGCACGATGGCGGCGAGCGCATCCTTCGACCGGTGCACCAGCCAGCCGAAGGCGAACGCGGTGCCGAATCCCACGGATGCGGGCACCTGCGGAATCAATGACTGGTCCGGCGTCGGAATGCCCTGCCAGTAGAACCACATCGGCAGCGACATGAGCGCGGCGGCAACCGGCAGGCCCAGCGTGAAGGCCGCGGTCATCGTGCGAATCGACGCGGCGACCGCCTTGTCGACAAGGCCGCGCAGCTTCTGCATCGGATCGAGCCGGGCGACGATGCCACGGATCGCGAGCACCGCCACGTAGGTGAGCAGCAGTTGGTAGAGGAACCACAGATGGGTGAGCGGGAATGCCCCGGGCACCTTCGGCATTTCCGGCATGGGTGGCGTCGTGCCGCCGAACACCTTGGTGATGCCCACGGTCCAGATGAATGCGATGGCGGGAAACAGCACGATCCAGCCGGCGACCAGCGGCACCAGGATGCGCTTGCCGCGATTCGCCCAGAACGCGCGCGCGCCGAGGCGCTGGTACAGCAACCTTCCGAAGTAGCCGGCGATGAAGAAGAACAGCGACATGCGGAAGATGTGCGTGACGAAGGCCGCATCGCTCAGGAACTGGCTCGGCGAGTTGTCGTTCATCGCCCAGATGCCGGGCGGCCAGCCGGGCATGAACGACAGCGCTGCGTGGAACGCGACGCCTAACAATAGGGCGAAGCCACGAACCGCGTCGAGCGCGTGCAGGCGTTGTTCGGGAGAGTTCGACTCATTCATTGCGCATATCCTTCAGATGAAGTCGCGGCGGCGGGCGGCGACGAAGTAAGGCAGCGACAGGGTGACGGCGAGCGTTGCGATTTCGACGGACAGCACTGTCCAGAAGGTCGAATTCCACAAGGGTGCCGGCGCGTGCAGCTGTTCGCGGAGCGCAGGAAGCCCGAGGATCAGGAAGATGAACAGCGTGATGCTCATGTTGGTCACGATGATCACGAGCGTCATCAAGCCTTCGGAGCTCGTATGCAGCGCGCCGCACAACACCACCGAGTAGTTGGCCAGCATGAAGCCACACAGCAGCACGACGATGGGCAACATTCCATCGGGCATCCTCGGCATCACCGCGACGAGCGCGACGGCCCCGGCGCTCAACAGGGCCCACGGCACGAGAAAACAGAGCAGCAGGCCGATGACCTTGATGCGCACGTAGTCACCGTGCGAAAGCGGCAGGCTCAGCACGAACTGCAGCGCGCGTTCCTTGCGTTCGTTGGCGATGGCAAACGTGGCGAGCACGACGCCGAAAGCGACGATCGTCGTGAGCCAGATGATCATGCCGATGTTGAAACGCATTTCGCCTTCGGCGGCGACAGCCAGGCCGGCGAGCCCCGCGGCCGTGGAGCCGGTGATGAGCCAGCGATTCAGGTAGAAATCCTTGGCGATCAGTTTGCGGGTGAGCATGTTCATTGGCCGCGCATCTCCCGGTGATGCATGACGTTTGCGACGAAGATCTCCTCGAGGCTCATGCGATGAACCTGGCGCACGCCATTGCCGAGGAAGCTGACGAGGTCGTCGGAGAACCGGTTGGTCGTGATCGTCACGAATTGCCCGTCTTCGACACGGCTGATGATGTGCGGCAGGTCCGGCAGCGTGGTTCCCGAGGGAACATGCAGCTGGATTCGGCGCCAGCTTTCGAGGAAGTCTTCCTTGTCGCTGGAGTCGACCAGCCGTCCGCGGTCGATGAACGTGATGCGATCCGAAATGCGCTCGACGTCGACGGTGTTGTGCGAGGAGAACAGGATGGATCGATCCTCGTCGCGCAGCACGTCCATGAACTCGGTCAGCAACTCATGTCGCGCAACGGGATCGAGACCGGAGGTGGGCTCGTCGAGGATCAGCAGGCGCGGGCGGCGGGCGAGCGCCAGCAACAACACCGCCTTGACGTGTTCACCGCTCGACAGACCGCTGACGTTCTGTTCCGGACGCAGGTTGAACCGCTTGACCAGCGTCTTCGCGTACCCCGGGTCCCAGCCTGAGTAGATGGACGCGACGAACTGCATGTGCCAGGCGAGAGTCGCATGGTTGAACAGCCGCATGTCGTCGGAGACGAAACCGATGTCGCGCTTCGCCAGGGCCTGGCCTTCCGGCATGGCGTGACCCAGCACACGAACTTCGCCGGCATCCGGCGCGAGCAACCCCGTCATCAGGCGGATCGTGGTGCTCTTGCCGGCGCCGTTCGGGCCGACGAACCCCATGATCTGCCCCGGCTCGAGGTCGAGCGACAGGTCTTCGAGCGTGAAGAAGCGGAATGCCTTTCGGACATTGCGCATCTCGATGTGTTTGGTCTGGGTCATTTCCTGTCCACGTGGCGGATGGCGCGACGCAGCCGCGTCGCGAGTTCTTCTTCGGAGAGACCGAGCTGCTGGCCGATGCCGGCAGCGGCGGCCAGGTGCTCGTCGAGCTTTTCTTCCTGAAGCTCGCCGGCGAGGCCGTTCACGTCGGCCACGAACGAGCCTTTTCCGTGGCGCGTGACGATGACGCCCTCGCTCTCGAGGTCGAGGTAGGCGCGCTTGATGGTGATGACGCTGACGCTCAGGGCCGCTGCAAGTGCCCGGATTGACGGCAATTCTTTACCCGACGGCCAGTCGCCGGCGGCGATGCGGGCGCGGATCTGCTCCATGATCTGCAAATACATGGGGCGGGCATCGGTCTGGGAGATGTTTATGCCGCTGTACATACTGTGTATACAGTGTATACTCAGTTCCGAATCGAACACCAGCCCCTTCGCGAAATATTTTCCCGTCCACGGAGCCGGTAGTTAGGCCATCGACCGTGCAGGTGGGCGCGCGGATTTTTGCGTAGCATGGGCGGCCTATGCCCGATGAAAGCCCAGCCCCCGCGACACGACTGTTCGGAATCGTGGCGCGCAACGCGCCACGCGTCGTCATTTTTCGCCGCGGTCCTTCAAAACAGGTATTGATGCTGACCTGGGACACGCTTCGTCACGAGTTTCGCGCCGGACAGTGGTTCAAGGGGCGCGTCTACGAAGAGCGCTGTGATCTCTCGCCATCGGGAGAGAAGTTGATCTACCTCGCGGCCAGCCATCGGCTTCCGTATCGCGCCTGGACGGCGGTGAGCCGCCCGCCATTCTTCACCGCGCTGGCGTTGTGGCCGAACCTCGACACCTGGGGCGGTGGCGGTTTGTTTGAATCCGAAAATTCGATTCTTCTCAACCGGCGCGGCGGTCCTGGACCGATGGCTGCAGACTTCCGGCTTCCGAGGAACATCAGGGTCAAGTCGATCGGCGAGTGGGCGGGTCGCGGGGAAGACGAGCCGATCCGCAGTACGCGCATGGAGCGGGACGGCTGGATACTCGCGGACGCTGGAGCGGTGAGTGAGTACCAGAGGAAAGGACCGGTGCGCTGGGAATTCACACGCCCGCAGCGCTGGCAAAAGTCGCGTGAAGGACTGACGCTCGAGCGTCGTATCCTTGGAATTGGCGAGCGCAATGGTCCTTCGTACGTCACCGAACACAGCCTGCTGAACGCTGACAAAGTCACGCTCCTCGATTTCGGACGTAGCGATTGGGCAGATTGGTCGACTTCTGGTGAGTTGTTGCTGGCGCGCGATGGGAAGCTGTGCCGCCTTGCTCGCTGCCAGGGCGCAGAACCCGGCAACGTCGAAGAACTCGTCGATCTGCGCGCGCTGCGATTTCAGCCGATGGCACCGACGGTCTCCGCGCTGCGCTGGGACGGACAAACTGAAGAGGGAAGAAAAATCTCATGAGCACGGCCTTGTTGACCTACCGCGGCGCCGTTCACTCCTGGCACTGCGATCACATGGGCCACATGAACGTCATGTGGTACGTCGGCAAGTTCGACGAGGCCACGTGGAATCTCGCCGCGATGATGGGCATGACGGCCCAGTACCTGAAGGATGCGAAGCGCGGCATGGCCGCGGTGGATCAGCGCATCGCCTATCGGCGCGAAGCCCTGCCCGGCGACGTGGTGACGATACGCTCGGCCATCATCGAAGTGCGCCAGAAGAGCACGCGTTTCGTGCACGAGATGCGGCGCGGGGACCTCGGCGACCTGCTGGCCACCATGGTGGTGACCGGTGTGCACATCGACGGAGTGGGGCGCAGGGCGACCGCATTCGACAAACAGATACACGCGAAGGCCGAGGAGTTGAAGGTACCCAATGCCGCACTCTGGGACGCCTGGCCGCCGGCGCAGGCCTACCTCGAGTAAGCAGCAGGCAAAAAAAACCGCGGCGCACTTTCATGCGCCGCGGTGGTGAGTGCGGCGGGACCTCGCGGCCCCGCCCGAAGCTTCAATACTTCCAGCGAACGCCGAACGCGTACGTACGGCTGATCAGCGTCGTGCCGAAGTTCGAGACGGTCGGGTTGCCGGCGTCCGCGAACTTGTAATACGACTGCTGCATGTCCTGGAGCAGGTTCACGGCGTCGAACGAGACCGAGAGGTTGTCGTTGATGTCGTAGTTCAACCCCAGGTCGAGGCTCTTCTCCGGAAGGCGCCACTGCCCGATCGGATTCGCGAAGAGGCGTGCCTCGTTGGCGCTCAGGAAATCCTCGCGCCACACGTATGACAGGCGGCCGCCGAACCCGGAGTGGTCGTAAGCCAGCGTCACGTTGTACGACGTGTCGGAAACGCCGAAGAAGTCCGAGGTTTCCTGGCCGATGATCTCGCCCGCGGAATTCGTCAACGGGATGTTCTGCTCGGAGTCGAGGCTCGTGTAGCTGCCCTGCAACCCCAGGCCGTTGAACGCTCCTGGCAGGGTGGGGAACCACAGGAAGCCGAGTTCCAGGCCCTTGAGTTCGCCGTCCGACGCATTCACCGGCTGGGTCACCACGAACTGATCCGTGTTGAGGCCCGTGCCCGGAATGGTGATGCGGCGGGTCAGCGGAACGATCAGGCCTTCGATATCGCGCGTGAACAGCGTGCCGAAGATGGCGCTGTCTTCCGCGAAATACCATTCGGCCGTGAGATCCATGTTCTTCGACTTGGTAGCCTCGAGATCCGGATTGCCGCCAACACCCGTGCCGTAGCCCACGTTCGTGAGGTCCTGCGTGAGCGCGAAGTTGGGGTTGAGCGCGGTGAAGTCCGGACGACGCAGCGTTTCACCGTAGTTGAAGCGAATGTTCACTTCCGGCGTGACCGCGTAGCGCAACGTCAGCGACGGCATCAGGTCATCCACTGACGTGGAATCGCTCGCGGCATCGAGCGAGATCACGTCCGTGAACACCATGTCGGTGTCGACCTTGACGAAACGCACACCCAGCTGCGCATCGAATTTCTCGCCGAACTTCATGTCTGCCTGTAGATAGGCGGCCATCGTCGCCTCGTTCACATCGAAGGACTCGATGAGCTCCGGGTCGGCGGTTTCCACGCCATAGATGGCGCGCAGCTCATCGCGGTGACCATTCATGTAGAAGCCGTTGGCCACGACCCAGGTGGTCGGAACGCTCGCTTCGCCGTCCATGAAGCCTTCGTTGACGTAGTAGAAGTTCGGGTCGATGGTGGAGAACGACGGAAACCCGATGGATGCCGGAGCAATGGGGCGGGGACCCGCCTGCTGGGAATTCCGGTCGTCATAACGCACGCCGAACTTCAGCTTCTGGAACCAGGCGCTGTCCGAATCACCGGCGAAGTCGTAGTCACCGTCGAACTGGAAGGTCGCGGCGTCGCCGTCACTCTTGCCGCGGTTCTGGAAGAGCTCGGCAGCCAGCCAGTTGTTCGGGTCGAGCATCGCCGCGTCATCGTTGAAGTGCCACGACGGAATGCCGTCGCCCGCATTGAAGTCCAGGGCGAGCGACGGAATGAGCATGCCGTTGTTGGTGCGCATCGCGATGAAGTTCGTCTCGAACGAGCTGTCCTGGAACGAGAGATCCGCTTTCAGCGTGAGCTTGTCGCCGACGTTCCACTTGCCGGCCAATGCATACACATAGGTATCGGTGAACTCGTCGATGGCGTCGCCGCTGTTGAAGCGGCCAGGTTCGCCGACCGTGCGGCTCTTGATGACGTTGGTGTCGGGGTACAGCTCGATCGTCGAGGCCGGATTGGGTCCCAGGGCCCACCACGCGTCCGCGAACGTGAAGTGCAGG
>Ga0190271_10002972_pt1 | contig 10503 bp, 7 predicted proteins | sample Popmic356T_FD_133747 | JGI IMG/M metagenome (GOLD analysis project Ga0190271, IMG submission 133747) | Populus adjacent soil microbial communities from riparian zone of Weber River, Utah, USA - 356 T | ecosystem: Environmental > Terrestrial > Soil > Riparian zone | place: USA: Utah | collected... | reverse complement strand
CTTGATAGCTTTTATCAATGCAGACCGGTCGACGCCTGCGTCTTTCATTATCGCGCTAACCTTATCTTTCGATGCCAGCAACGCGAGTAGTAAATGTTCGATTGCAATAAACTCGTCCTTAAACTCCCGAAGCTCCTTTTCTGCCTGCTGAAGTATTGAATTCGTAGCTGAAGACAGATAAGACTGCTGGCCTGAAACATGCGGATATGATGCAATGATATCCTGAAGTTTAGTTTCCAGGATCGTTCCGTTAACGTTCAGCTTTTTAAAGATGTAATTGGAAACATTTTCATCGGTTTCGAGGATCGCCTTCAGCAAATGGCCAGGTTCAATGGCCTGTTGCTGCTTGCTCATAGCGATCTCCGCCGATTTCTGCAGTGCTTCCTGAGATTTTATAGTAAATTTTTCAAAGTTCATACTTGGAGTAGTTTTTAGCTCTCTGATCAAAATATAATCCAGCGAAATGAAAGACAGAATTTCAGAAATTTTGACATTTAATTGATAGCTTTATTTACATTAATCGGCCATTCTGACGCATAAGATGTCAAAACGTACCACTGAATTAACGGACCAGTTTCCTCCATCGTGCATCGTCGAAGTCGCATGGGAAGTGTGTAATCAAGTTGGAGGTATTTATACGGTAATCCGCTCAAAAGCGCCCTGTATGGTGGCGCATGCAAGTGGCCCATATTGTATGGTTGGGCCTTATCTCCATAGAAATATTCAGGCAGAACTTGAGCCACTCGACGACTCCCAGGACGTTTTTGGGCAGGCTGCAGCGATACTTCGAAAGAAGGGATTTGACGTGCATTATGCCGAATGGCTTGTCACGGGCAAGCCACGCGTTGTCCTGCTCAATCCCAACGCTGTTCAGGATAAATCGCTGAACGTGGTGAAATATCTCTTATGGAAAAATCACGGAATAAGCATACCGCCAGACAACAAACTCATTACCCAGGTCATTGCTTTTGGATACCTGACAAAACTTTTTTTTGATGAGCTGGTAAAATTAACGGACAAGAAACAGCAGATCATTGGTCATTTCCATGAATGGATGTCAGGTATACCGATACTCGACATAAAAAGAGAGGAGATGCCCGTAAAGACGGTGTTTACAACGCATGCTACGCAGCTTGGCCGACACCTTGCAATTAACTCACCGTTATTCTACGCGCACCTGCCTTTTTTCAAATGGGAAGAGGAGGCCAAAAAATTCGGAATTGAGACTGAAGCGCGGATTGAGTTCAATTGCGCTCAGAAAGCGGACCTGTTAAGTACCGTAAGTGAGGTCACAGCAAGGGAATGTAAACACCTTTTAAGAAGAAAACCTGACGTCGTACTCCCGAATGGATTAAACATTGAACGATTTGAAGCGCTGCACGAGTTTCAAAATCAGCACGTGATGTACAAGGAAGGGATCCATCGTTTTATCATGTCTCATTTTTTTCAATCCTATTCGTTCGACCTTGATAAAACGTTATATTTTTTCACTTCTGGAAGATATGAATTCAGAAATAAGGGTTTTGATGTAACTGTCGAGGCCCTGTATAGACTGAACCAGCGGTTGCTCAAAGAAAAATCGGACGTTACTGTCGTTATGTTTTTCGTAACGAAGCGCGACTTTCATAACATTCACCCTGAAGTACTGCAATCAAAAGCCATGATGCAGGAACTCCTTCAGACGACAGCAGCAATTCAGCAGCAAGTGGGTAAACATCTTTTTTATGAAAGCACTATTCGTGATGATAATCACCTTCCTGATTTGAACACATTTGTGGACGAATACTGGAAGTTGCGATATCGAAGGACCTTGCAGGCGTGGAAAACCAAAAAGAACCCGCTGGTAATTACTCACCGGCTGATTAATGAGGAAAGCGACGAAATACTAAAAGCGCTTCACTCGAAGAAGCTTTTAAATAATGCGGAGGATCCCGTCAAGCTTGTATACCATCCCGATTTTATAACAACCAGCAGTCCGCTTTTCGGCATGGACTACAACCAGTTTGTTCGTGGTTGCCATTTGGGAATTTTCCCCAGCTACTATGAACCATGGGGCTATACACCCCTCGAGTGTATGGCAAGCGGAATACCATCCGTGACCAGTGATCTTTCGGGCTTTGGAGATTATATCCTTCACCATATTAAAGACCACGAGAAATTTGGACTATTCGTCATCGAAAGAGGAAAACGGACGTTCGACTGGTCGGCAAATCAATTGGCTGATGTGATGTACAGGTTCCTGAAACAATCCATGCGGGAACGAATCATGCAGCGAAATAATGTGGAAAACAACAGCTCAATTTTTGATTGGACTAATCTGATAAAACATTATACGGAGGCCTATCAGATGGTGACCAAAGGTTAAAAGTTGCAAACCTAATGTCCTATATTTATTCCGAATAGTTTTCACCACTAAACAAGGTAATGATGAACACATCAAGAAGAGATTTTATAAAGAGAAGTACTATCGCGGTTTTGGGTACCAGCATGATTTCGAATTCACTATTTGCTGCAAAAGGAGGGAAGGAGTTAATGGGCCTGCAGCTGTATTCAGTTCGCGATGAGATGAAAAGTGACCCACTGGGAACATTAAAGCAACTCGCCGAAATGGGTTACAAACATGTAGAGCATGCCAATTACGTCGAACGGAAATTTTATGGTCACGGGGCAAAGGAATTCAAGAAAATCCTGGATGACCTTGGATTAAAGATGCCGAGTGGCCATACCGTGATGGGCAAACCTCATTGGGATGACTCGAAAAAGGAATTCACGGACGTGTGGAAATATACCGTTGAAGACGCAGCTGTGGTTGGACAAGAATACGTTATCAGCCCATGGCTCGATGAGAGTTTGCGAAAAACGGCCGATGACCTGAAACGATACATGGAAGTTTTTAACAAATCCGGTGCATTGTGCAAAAAATCGGGCATGAAGTTCGGATATCACAATCACGATTTTGAATTCAGTGTAAAACTCGATGGAAAAACTGTTTATGATCTGATGCTTCAGAATACTGATCCAGAACTTGTAATTCAACAGCTGGACATTGGCAACCTTTACAACGGAGGTGCGAAAGCAATCGACATCGTTCGTCAATACCCCGGAAGATTTCAATCCATGCACGTAAAAGATGAAATAAAAAGCAGCGGAGACAATAATAACCACGAATACGAAAGCACAGTGCTGGGTGCAGGTATAGTCAACGTGAAAGAAGTGATTGATCTTGGGCGAAAGTCTGGTGGAACCAAACATTTCATAATTGAACAGGAATCCTATCAGGGCAAAACTCCGATCGCTTCCGTAAAAGAAGATTTCGAGGTGATGAAGAAATGGGGTTTCTAAGTGTAGAAGTCCGGAAGTCCGGAAGTCCGAAAGACGGAAGTCCGATCATCACGGAGAAGAACGATCATACAAAATAAAACTACAATCATGTTTAAAAGAAAAATTAGCTCTTATCTATTCATAACTGCAATTATTATCCTGATGGGATCAACACTTACGCAAGCACAGAAAAAAGGCAACGCAAAAGCGCTGCGCCATGTTGTTCTATTTAAATTTCAGGATAGCTCAAAACCCGAGGACATTAAAAAAGTTGAGGATGCCTTTGCAGCTCTCAAGGGTAAGATCAAATTAATAAAGGATTTCGAATGGGGGACGAACACAAGTCCTGAAAATCTAAATCAGGGGCTTACCCATTGCTTTATCGCAACCTTTGCAAGCGATAAGGACAGAGACGATTACCTGGTCCATCCTGATCACAAGGCATTTGTCGAGGTTCTAAAGCCTCACCTGGATAAGGTCACGGTCATTGATTATTGGACAAAATAAAATGATTGGACGATTTATTTTCGTCCAACCATTCACTCCTCCCAAAGCACATCACATTTTTTATACCATCTCAATACTGGAGAAAGGTCATCATTCTATTGGCTAAACCCTTCGGGCTGGTTCCTGAATTTTGATTGCTGTGCCTGATTGGGTGACATTTTGGTTGACGTTTACCAATTAACGATTAACGATTAACGGATAACGATTAACGATTAACGGATAACGGATAACCGATAACTGCTACCGGCTTGTGCACTTTCGGGACAAAGGATACCTTGCAGCAATTTGAAAGTCCCAAAGTGCCTAAAGGAAAACAATGAGATTCTTTTTTCATATCGGTTATAACGGTTACGCCTACCGCGGCTGGCAGAGACAGCCAGGAGTAGAAAATATCCAGCAGGTGTTGGAGACTATCATCACCCAGGTGCTTAAGGAGCCCGTTACGGTTATGGGATGTGGTCGAACAGATGCCATGGTACACGCAAGCCAATACTTTTTTCACATCGACGTCGAAAAGGAGTGGGACTTTGACTTGTTGTTCAGGCTCAACAAAAATCTTCCTGATGATATCGCCATCTTTGAAATCCTTCCCATGAAGGACAATCAGCACGCAAGGTTTGACGCCACAAAACGGACGTATGATTATTTTATTCATACATACAAGGATCCTTTTCTCAGCCCCTTAAGTTCACTTTATCTGTTGAAGAACCTGGATTTGATGAAAATGAAGGAAGCATTGATGTTGTTAACGAAATACAATGACTACAGGGCTTTTTGTAAGACACCCGCTGACTATGATCATACTATATGTAATGTCACACTAGCAAACCTGTATTGTGATGCAAACGGTGACAGGCTGCGAATTCAGATTTCTGCAAACCGGTTCCTGGGAAGAATGATTCGGATCATCGTTGGAAAGTTATTGGAAATCGGAAGTGGAATGTTGAGCGTCGAGGAATTCGAGTATCACCTTATTTCAAGGGAGACGCCGAAAATTATCGAACCGGCGTATCCACAGGGACTTTATCTTTCAAAAGTAGTTTATCCTTATTTGGATATTCCCTCGCGAACGACATTTGCGCCTTTCCTCAATGATACATCAGACCAATGGGTCCCTGTTTAGAAAATTGCAGTTATCAGTTGCTATTTAATTCGCTGATATCTGAAGTCACACGTTTTTGCACCATTTGCAATTGTTCCCTTCCTGATCAGTTTTAATCCCGCAAGATTGGATGTTACTTCATCGACCTCGCACAAGATCCTCGAAAATTTTTCATAACCCTGTTTCTTGAACAACTTACAAATTCCGCACTCCAGAATATCAACTCCATAGCCAAGGCCGAAGGTATCTTTCTTGTCAAAGGTCATTGTTGCAACAAAACCATCCGGATGTCCTTTTGTGCTCACCTTTTTTGCAAGAATTCGCAAGGCAACCTGCGTGAGCTTAAAGCCTATAATCTTGACTGGCAACTTTTTCATGAATTGCTGAAATCTGGATTTTGGCCGAACATATTCTTTTACGATTTCGAGGCTCACGTCGCGTATCCTGTCATAACCTTCTCCATGCTGGTCCAGCACTTTGATCAGCGCCAGAAAATATGCTGAGAACACAAGTCTTTTATCAATGGGATTGCTGGAGGTTGCGGCGAATTTTACGTCCGGAAGCATGATCTCAAATTGGTTGTCTACATCGGCAACCATTCGATCCGCGAACGTGGGGTAATGTGTCTTTATTGATTGTTTGAAATATTTTTTGAAATCCTTCATACCTGAATTCCGGTAACCATGGCCGGGAATACGTCAGAAGGTAAGAAATCAAATCTTTAATGTTACAACATCTGGCTATTAAATCTCACCCTCGCTGGGTTAAAGCGCGCGCTAAAAATCATGCTCCGACACGCATTTAAACCTTTCTCATAAAAGGGATTTTAAATCCGGGTCACGAGGTGCACTTTACCCATCTAAAATGCTGTGCTATGTTCCGTAACTACATCAAAATTGGTGTCCGAAATCTCGTTAAGAATAAAGTATATACCCTCATCAACATCTCGGGGTTGGCAATCGGTCTGGCTTGTTTTATTTTGATTGCCTTGTACATAAAAAACGAGACCGGTTTTGACAAGATTTATTCAAACGCTGATAATATTTACCGGGTCAATACACACGTGGATGTCAATGGGATCTCAAACAAATATCCCACTGCACACTACCCGGCAGTGTTCGACATGGTAAGAGACTATCCTGAAGCGGTTAATGCCACAACTTTATACCGGACATTTTATTTGTCGAATGTCCTTCCAAAGATCAAAGTCGGGGAAGATGAATTCGAAGAAAATAAATTTTTTCTGGCAGACTCAAGTTTCTTCACTGTTTTTGACTTCGAGTTCAAATATGGAAACGCAGCTAAGGCGTTCGAGCATGGATACTCAGTCGTACTCACGGAGGCTACAGCAAAAAAATACTTTGGTGAATCAAATCCTATTGGGAAACTTATTCAATTTCAGGATACGGTAACTTTTAAAGTGACAGGAGTCCTTAAGCCACTCAAAGGTAAGACTCACCTTGACTTTGACTTTCTTGCGCATTCAAAATTGCTGCTAAATCAAATCATTGGATTTAACATTGATCACGCTTATCTGGGGTTATGGTATTACAGCTATGTGGTGCTTCAACCAGGGGCTCAGCCAAAAGATCTGGAGTCAAAATTTCCTGCCTTTGTGAAAAAGTATTACCCCCCGCGTTATACTGAGAATAACGCGCGCCTCAGTGTTCAAAATATAAAGGACATCCACCTGTATTCGGATTTTTCGACCAGCGATATGTCTCCCAACGGAAATATTCAGTATGTGTACACGCTGGGATCGATTGCCGTTCTGGTTCTACTGATCGCATGCATCAATTTCATGAATTTGTCCATCGCAAGATTTTCGAACCGTGGGAAAGAAGTCGGCATGCGTAAAGTTATGGGTGCGGAGAAGCATAATCTTATTTTTCAGTTCCTCGGTGAGTCTGTTATGATTGCCGTTGTTGGAGGCGTTGTCGCCCTGTTGATGGTGCAACTTTCTATGCCGGTTTTTAATAACCTTGCCGGTGTGAGCCTTCAACCTTCGGAGTTGGTTCAACCCGTGATCGTGGGAGCGATACTGATAATTATTTTAATGACGGGACTTTTAGCGGGGATATACCCTTCATTCATCATGGCGGCTTTCCAACCGGTAAAAGTATTAAAAGGGCTGCATCAGGTAGCCGATTCCAAAATCAGCTTGAGGAAAGCTCTCGTCGTTGCTCAATTCACTGTTTCATTGATTTTGCTGATAGGAACAATAATTATTTCTGACCAGCTAAACTTCATGAGAAATAAGAATATGGGCTTTGACAAAGAACAGGTTATTATGATTCCGGTTGGAAACACAACGATGGCGCGTGACTATTCTGTATTCAAGAACAAACTAAAACAGTTGTCGGAAGTGACAAGCGTGACAAACATTTCGCACAATATCGGACAGGAAGCTTTGCCGTACTTTCCAATGAACGTGGAGGGAGAAGCGGATGAGCAGATGTTGCCCATCATGTATGTTGGGTATGATTTCCTTGAAACGTTTAAAGTTGAAATGGTGAAAGGAAGATTTTTTGACATCAACTTTAACACTGATAGCACACAGGCTTTTGTAATTAATGAGTCTGCTGCTAAAGCTTTGAATTGGGCCGATCCCATCGGGCGCAAAATTACATTCGGTGTAGGTGGAAATCCGAACAGTGAAGTAATAGGTGTTATAAGGGATTTTAATTTCGATCCGCTGAGAACTAAAGTTGGTCCGCTTATAATATCCTTCTCGCTACCCAACGGGAATATTTCGGTGAAGGTGAAAACGGGGAATTACGACACGACGATAACTTCAATTGAGAAAGCCTGGAATGAGTTGTTTCCAGGTACACCTTTCTCTTTTTATTTCCTGAATGACGGATTGAACAAAACGTATGAAACTGAGGAGAAGCTCGCATCGGTATTTAAGTACTTTTGCGGCCTTGCCATTTTCGTGGCGTCGCTGGGCCTGTTTGCCCTTGCTTCCTTTAGCGCGGAAAAGAGGTTAAAGGAAATCGGTGTTCGAAAGGTGTTGGGTGCATCGGAATCAGGACTTGTATTTATGTTGTACCGGGAATTTCTGATCCTTATAGTTATTTCTTCTTTATTAGCCAGCCCGCTAGCTTATTACTTCTTTGATCAATGGCTCAGTGGTTTTGCTTACCGGATAGATATCGGATTAATGACATTCATAATAGCGATGTTGTTTATTACCTTAATTGCGCTTATCACCGTCGGTTATCAATCTATCACTGCGGCGAGAACCAACCCTGTGAAAATTCTAAGAAGCGAATGATTGGGGGCTAGTTCCCCTTCTGGACGTACATCATGTGATCTCAATGTTACTGGACGGACGATTGTAATTGTCCGTCGATAATTCCGCAAAATAATGGGCCAGCTGCGGTAACCATTGCTTGCAATGAATGATCAATGAGGGATTAAATAACAAACTCTTATGAGAACAATTAAAATTTCAGCGACACTGCTGATAGCGGGTTTTTTTTGCCTGTCTATAATAAGTTGTGATGACGAGGAGCCAAAACTCCAAGCCCCGAAACCTGATAAGGATGCTTTAAAAGAATTTTTCAACTCGGGTGTAAGTGACCGGACTCAACTTTTTACTCTCAATGCAGGTACAGGCGGACACATTAACGGTAGCCAGGGAACCGTTATCAAATTTGGTGGGAGTGCTTTTAAAACATTGGGTGGCGAAATTGTGACTGGAACCGTAAATGTCGAATTGGTAGAAATCTACAAACGTTCGACCATGCTTTTAACGAAGCGACCTACAAACGGAAAAAATGACAATGGCAGTATAGACATGCTTGTTTCAGGAGGTGAGTTCTACGTGAACGCCACTCAAAACGGCGTACAGTTAAAGCCTGCTTCTGGTTACACCATTGTGGCCCCTACGAGCAACACCGGCGAAATTGACCAGGACATGAGGCTGTTTGATGGTATAGAAACTTGCGTAGGTGATGATTGCGATGTCACGTGGCAAGAAAATAATGACAGGGGGGTTGAGGTTGGAGAATTTCAAACCACAGGAGGTTTTAAAACGGCATATTATGTATTTCAAAGTTATTTTGGCTGGACTAACATAGATCGTTGGTACAATGACCCTCGGCAGAAAACGACAATTCACGTCGACGTTCCAGAAGGATTCGACAATTCAAACTGCGCAGTATTTATTGTCTATGACGGCGAACCCGCTGCATTGGGACGGTTTGATAAGTATGATCAGCAAAAAGGGATGTTTACTGAGCACTATGGTCTCATTCCCGTCGGACTCAAAGTGCATATTATTCTGATAAGCATTATTGATGGGTCTGTTCATTACGCAATTCAGACCACGACGATAACGGAGAATCACGTAGAGAAAATTGACGCCGTAGAGTCCATCACGGAAGAGGAGCTTATTGACCTAATTGACGAGCTCCCCTGACAGAAACCACGGTAATATTTTAGAACTTCGTAAAATGAAAAGGGGTAGCCGCAAAGCCACCCCTTTTTTATTTTTATGTTAAGATCGAAGCTCGGTGCTTTAATCAACTAATATTTTTTGTTGCTGCTGGTTGTTGCCAATGCGGTGCTGCACAAAGTACATTCCTTTAGGCATGTTGGAGGTTGGTATCTCCAGATCATAGCTAGTTACCGCTGTTTTGAAGTGAGCAAAGCCAGTGACATCAATTACGCTTACCTGTCCTTCCGCCTGCGCGAGTTTTACGTGGAGAATATCTCCTGATTTTACAGGATTGGGATAAATCTGATTTTCTCCCGGTTCTCCTTCTGCGATCATCGGTGTGATTTCTGTCTGGGTAGCAACAACCGTCGTGGATTGGGTGGAAGCGACTTTCAGATAATCAAGTACCGCGTATAGGCCACTTGATGACTGATTCTTTGTGCCAGTTACTCTCATTTTAATAGTATGGCTGCCTTCTGTCAGAACGCTGTTGTATACGGAGACGTGTTCCTGACGCGTTGCTGAATAGAGATCGACAAGAGTTTCCGGCCCGTTGTCGATTGATACAGCTACGATACCATGATGAGAGTCCTTAGCTGTAATCATTTCTATCTTGCTTCCACTGAATGACACCGTTGCGCTATTTGACGTGACGTTCGAGTATGAAACTGTGTTCTTGTAGTAAGAGTGTTCGGTGGTAGTTCCGTGAGTCCAGCCACTGCCGCTGTAGTTAAATTGGTTCATCGCTGTTCCTAACGTCGCATCATCCAGATCCGTGAATGTCTGCGCCGACTTAACGTTGATGGTCGAAGTGGCCGTTTTATTTCCGTCCGCAGTTGTTACTGTTACTATTGCAGTTCCAGCGGAAATCGCCGTTACGATTCCGTTGGTGACGGTTGCAATTGCTGTATTGGATGAATTCCATTGAACGTTCTTGTTTGTTGCATTCGTTGGACTAACAACAACCTGCAAGGTAGCAGTACCACCAATATTTAAAGATACATCCTTTGGATCGACACTAACGCTGGATACCGGAACAACAACAGAAACGTTAGCGCTGCTGGTTTTTGCTCCGTCTACAGTAGTGGCAGTAATGACAACATTCCCCGCCGCTGCACCTGTTACTATT
>Ga0190271_10002971_pt1 | contig 10503 bp, 11 predicted proteins | sample Popmic356T_FD_133747 | JGI IMG/M metagenome (GOLD analysis project Ga0190271, IMG submission 133747) | Populus adjacent soil microbial communities from riparian zone of Weber River, Utah, USA - 356 T | ecosystem: Environmental > Terrestrial > Soil > Riparian zone | place: USA: Utah | collected... | reverse complement strand
GCGGACCTCAACGGTGCTGAATGTCGCAGCACCGAACATCGCCAAGGATCTCGACGACCCGCAAGCGCTCGATATCGAAGCCTTGCGCCGGCATTTCCCTGCGCTCGCCGGTGGGGTGGCGCATTTCGACGGGCCGGGCGGCTCTCAGGTACCCGATGTGGTCGCCGATGCGATTCGGACCACTCTGGTGGCCGGCGTCTCGAACCGTGGGACCCAGACGGCCGCGGAACGCTATGCCGATGACGTTGTGGTCCGGGCTAGGCAGGCGATGGCCGACCTGCTCGGCGCCGAGCCAGGTGGGATCGTCTTCGGCCGCAGCATGACCCAGTTGACCTTCGACTTCTCCCGGGCGCTGGCCAAGACCTGGCGCCTCGGTGACGAGGTCGTGGTGACCCGGCTCGATCATGATGCGAACATCCGGCCGTGGTTGATCGCTGCAGAGGCGGTTGGCGCAGTTGCCAGATGGGCCGAATTCGACGCACAATCCGGAGAACTGCCGATCGAGAACATCGAGCGATTGCTCACCGACCGCACCCGCCTGGTGGCCGTCACGGGTGCGTCCAACCTGATCGGCACGAGGCCGGCACTGGCGGAAATCGCCCTCCTGGTGCACGCTGCGGGCGCCCTGTTCTACGTCGACGGCGTACACCTCACCGCACACGCGCCGGTCGATGTGGCGGCGATCGGCGCGGATTTCTACGCCTGCTCGCCCTACAAGTTTCTCGGACCGCATTGCGGCGTGCTGGCCGGCCGGGTGGAGCTCTTGGAGCAGCTGTGGATTGACAAGTTGTTGCCGTCCACCGATCTTGTCCCGGAGCGTTTCGAACTCGGCACCCTGCCATACGAGTTGCTAGCCGGCACCACCGCTGCGGTGGACTTCTTGGCCAGCCTCGCGGGCGGTTCCGGCGGATCGATCAGCTCGGCCGGGTCGGGGGAGTCGGGTGCGTACCGAAGGTCGAGGTTGGCCGTCGCGATGACGTTGGTCGAACGGCACGAGGACGAACTGCGGCTTTCCATCGAAGCGGGCCTTCGTGCATTGCCCGGTGTGGTGCTGCATTCGCGCGCCCGGGATCGCACGCCAACCCTGCTGCTCTCCTTTGACCATCACGATCCCGCCGACGCATACCAGTTTCTCGCCGAGCGCGGCATCAACGCACCGGCGGGTAGCTTTTATGCACTGGAGGCGGCGCAATTCTTGGGTCTTGGAGCGGCGGGCGGGCTGCGCATCGGCCTGGCGCCCTATTCCAATCAGTCCGACGTCGATCGCCTGCTGGCCGCTCTCGCCGAGTTCCTCCAGTGAGTATCGACCCGACCAGGATTGACATCGCGGTTGATCCCCAGCGACAGCGACTCATCGGCGTGTCCGCGCACGGGCTTCGGCATTTCGATGTGCCTTACATCAGCGAGATCGTGCCCGGGTTGTGGTTGGGCGGCTGCGAGGACGGTTTGGTGTTGCCGACGTTCATCAAACACCTGGTATCGCTCTATCCGTGGGAGGCATACACGGTCAATCACGAATTGGATACCACCCTCGAGGTCCGGGTGTACGACAGCCTGGACCAGACCTTTCACCAGGTCGACGGAATCTCCCAGTGGGTCAATGAGTGTCGAACAACAGGGCCAATCCTGGTGCATTGCCAGGCCGGTTTGAACCGATCCAGCCTGGTTGTCACGAGAGCCCTGGTCCTCGATGGAATGCCAGTGAAGGAAGCGATCGCACTGGTCCGGGAGAAGCGGTCGCCGGTGTGCTTGTGTAACCCGTCATTCGAGCGTTGGCTATTGGACCAGCCGGTAATAGTCGAATAGGCGATTCCCCGGGGTTCAGAAATACAGCCGCTTCGCCACTGCCACTGCGTAGAGGGTTTGCCCGAGCTGATTGGGGTGCAGCGTCCCATCGAGGTCGGCGACCGTGCCAGGCTGGAAGAACGCCGGCAGGAATCCGCAGACGTCATGGTCGCGGAAAAGCGTGCCGGTCGAGACATATCGGAAGCCATGCCTAGCCGCGGCTTTGCGAAGTTGCGTGTTCAGCGCATCAGTGAACTGTTGTGCAACAGCGAGTTCATCGGCGGTCATGTACGGACACAACGGACCGACGTTCGAGCCGACGCGGGGAAATGGGGCGGCGTACTCCACCACGAGAACCTTTGCACCCGGCCGCAGTTTGCCTTTGATCGCTCGGTAAAGAGTGTCCAGCTGTCCTGGCGCGAGCAGGGGAATGCTGTCGAGTACTTGACCAACTGTGATACCGCTGGGGGGCAGACCAAGATCGGCTGGGACCAAATCCTTGTCCCGTGAGCACTCGGCCAACAAACACAGCGCCGAGATGTCGCCGAAATGGAAATTGTTACACAGCGCACCGATTGTGACCAGATCGGTGTCCCGGGTGAGGCTGTCAATCTGCGGGGGTTGCGGCAGATTCTCATCCCCCGCCAGGCCGGGGCCCCAGACCTCTTCGGTTGTTGCCCCGGAGCAGGCGACGAAACCCTGGGCCTTGAGATCAACTAATCCCCAGCGGTCCAATTGCGGTCCGTACGCTGCTTCGGATCGTTTACAGGTCGTCTGGGTGCCTTCAATATATGGCTCGATACCCACCCCGGCGGCAAAAGAGTCGCCCAGGACAACCAGATTGGGCCGGTGCAAGTTTGTGGACTGGGTGGCTCCTGAATGGGCGGCGGCTGTCGTCGTGCCCAAGCCTGCCAGCGCGAGCAGCAGGATGAGAAGAATGACAAAAGGTCGCACGATCTGCCGTCGTGCTCGGCCTGTGTGCATGGTCACTCCTGGGGTTGGGTACCGGGATAGATTCCTCCAAATGGTGGTCGGCAGCAACGTGAAGACGGAAATTTTCTTCCCGTCCGCTACCGACTGCAACGGCTCGTGACCCCTGATCAGCCGCATGTACACCCGAGCCGTTCCGGTCAGAGTGTTCTTGTTCAATCTCGGCCCGGACCCGCGGCAACGGCCGCGCGGACCCCCTCGACGAAGGCGTCCGGCCGCTCCCAGGCGCCGAAGTGTCCGCCATTGGGTTGCTCGTCCCACTGCCGGATATCGAAGAAGCGCTCGGCGAACTGCCTGGGCGCGGGCACCAGATCCTTGGGGAAGATTGTGACTGTCGTTGGTGCGGTGACCTTTCCGACCGGATCCTGCTGTTCGACGTAAGGGGAGAACGAGGTGCCAATGGCGCCCGTCACCCAGTACGCCGTCACCCAAGTCAGAATGTCGCCCCGGGGAAAGACGCTCTCGACGTCGCCGCCGCAATCGCTCCAACCGCGCAGCTTTTCGACAATCCAGGCAGCGAGGCCGGCCGGGGAATCGCCGAGGGCGGCCGCCAACGTATGCGGCTTTGTCGACTGTTCCAGCGCGTACGCGCCTTCGCTGAACTGCCAGTGTTGGCCCTGCTGGAGATAGTTGCGTTCCGCATCGGTCATCTCTGCCGGGTCCACCGTGAACAAATGGGTGTAAGGGATATCGGTGAGATGCAGCGCCGCCACCCGATCCGGATGCGCTGCCGCCAGCGATTCCGCAACGCCGCTGCCGATATCCCCACCGGAGACCGTGTAGCGCTCATAGCCGAGTTCGCTCATCACGCCCGCGACCACCTCCGCGATTTCCGACGTCGACATCGACGCAGCCGAGGGTGGGGCGAACGGATAGCCGGGCAGTGCCGGCACCACTACATTCAGGTCCGTCAACAGCGGCAGCACCCGCTCGAAGCGCAACACCGAATCGGGCCAGCCGTGCAGCAGAACCACTGCCGGCGCAGCGCCGGCCGCGCGCTGATGAATCGACCGGGCGTCGACACCAGCCGAGGTGGTTGCCACCCATGGCAACTGGCGGATGCGCTCTTCGTGCCGGCGCCAGTCGTAGCCATCCGCCCAGTAGGCCAGTAGGTCGGCGAGGTAATCGGCGTCGGTGCCGCGCGTCCAACCCCGGTCGGGCGGGAGTAACACCTTGCGAGTGGCGATCACCCGATGGCGCAGGTCGTCCAAAGTTTCGTCGGTGATTCGGGCTGGGATGTCGTTCATGGCCAGGAGTATGCACATGGGGTCCGACAGCGGTCGCTCACGAACGAGTGTGGCCGTCGACACGTCCGCGACGCGACCCTGATCGCTTACGCTTGAACGGCGATTCCACCCCGCGCGACCATCGATTCGATGATCGCAGGCGGACCGACCGGCACGGGTACAGACAAGTTGCCCAGACTCGCTGGTCAGCTGGGTCGAGAAGGAGTTATCGAATGGCGAAGAATCCGTTCATGAGCGCGTACCTCAGCGCTGCGAACCGGGCGGCGAACACCGCTCGCGGCAAGGCGACCAGTGAAATCAAGCGGGAAACCAAGAAGCAGCAGACCAGCATGATGAATGCCTGGGTCTCGGCGTGGACCCCAAAGCCGGCGCGGAAGCGAAAGAGTCGCTAGTCGCACAGCTACCTCAGCCGCCGTCTAGCGTCAGGTAAGTGCCGGACTGATCGTCAGCGATCTGCCGCATGGATGCGGTCGCGGACTCGATGTCCATCCGGAGCGCAGGTGTCTTCACGAGCAGGCCGGAGATTGCCGGGCGGAGGTCGCCGGCCAGAAAATGCGGTGGCACCGGGTCGTTGACCACCGAGGCGACGGTGTCCCTTGCTGTGCCCCGATCGAACGGTGGGCGGCCCTCGACGCACGCGAACAGGGTTGCGCCCAGACTCCAGGCATCGGACATCGGGTTGGCCGGCGCGCCCAGCACGATCTCCGGCGCGAGGTAGGCGGGAGAGCCGACCACCACCCCGGCGCGGTTCGTCGCGAGTTCGTCGGTGCTCCGCGCAGTGCCGAAATCGGTGAGCTTCACCCGGCCATCGTCGGAAATCAGGATGTTGGCCGGTTTGACGTCCCGATGGGTGATCCCCGACCCATGGGCAGCGATCAGCGCCGACCCGATCGCGACCCCGACGGTGGCCGCCTGGCCGGGGGTGAGCCGGCCGGATTTGTGGATGATGTGCGCAAGCGATCGGCCTTGAATGAACTCCATGATGATGATCGGCCCGGTGTCCGATTCGCCAACGATGTCGAAAATGGTGATGACATAGGGGTTGGATAACGCCGCGATCGTTCTTGCTTCGCGCAGGGCGCGCACTCGGACCTTCTCCGCATCGGCCGGTCGCATATCGCGGGCGATGTTGATCTTCTTCAGCGCCACCCGGCGACCCAGCAACTCATCAGTGGCCGCCCAGACGGTGCCCGTTGATCCGTAACCAACCACCGATTCCAAATGGTAGCGGCCGGCAACCGTGCGCGACCCGGTTGCGCCGCCCGATCCGATTGCCGGGTCGGGCGGCAACGCGCCAGTGCGCCCGGCGGGCCGCTCCCTGGGTGGCGGTGCTGTCGGCGTCACGCCCCAACTCTGCCATCAGCGGCTCCGGCTGATTCGCCACGCGACGCCGGGCCAGGTGAAGCTGGCTTGTAAAGATGTAACTGCATTGTTACGCTTCTTTGTATGAATGTGGCCAATGCGATCGCTGACCCGGTCCGGCGGGAAATTCTCGAGTTCCTCCTTGCCGGTCCGGCGCCGGCGGGCATCATCGCTGCGCATTTCGCCATCAGCCGGCCGGCGGTCAGTCGCCATCTGCGGGTACTGCGGGAAAGTGGTCTGGTAACCGACCACATGGATGGCCGGCAACGGATGTACAACCTTGATCCGGCGCCTCTTCGCGAGATCACCTCGTGGATCAGCAAATTCGACATATCGACCGGCTGGGAGCAGCGCCTGGACGCCCTTGAGACCGAGGTCGCCCGCACCAGGCGGCAGCGGCCGGCAGTGACGACACCGGAGCAAAGGAACAGGGAGACGGCATGACGATCACTCCGACCGGGCGAATTCTGCCGAAGCTTGGTGGCGTCGACATCGTGATTACCAGGCTGATCCGCGGGAATGTCGAAGATGTCTGGGCCAGCGTCACCGAGAGTGAACGGACGGCCCGCTGGTTCGGCCGCTGGGAAGGAGATGGCGCGCCGGGCCAAACGATTCGAGTCCAGATGGCCTTCGAGGAGGGCGATGCCTGGACCGACGCCCGAATTGAATCCTGCGAAGCGCCGACATTCCTCAGCGTCAGCGTGGGGGACGCTGCAGATCCCTGGCTGTTGGACCTGCGGTTGGCCCATCGAGGCGAGCGGACGGAATTGACTCTGACCCAACACCGCCCTGACGCGAGCGGTGCCGGTGAGATCGGTCCGGGCTGGGAGTACTACCTGGACAATCTGATCGCCAGTCGGGACGACACCGCGCTGCCGGACTTCAACGACTATTACCCCGAGCTCAAATCGTATTACGAGGCGCAGGCTGAGGCGGCCGCAGAATCGGCTAGCACTGGGCCATAATCAGCGACTGTCAGATTTCTTGACGAGCACCCGTTGGTGCCAGACCAGGACCAACGGAACGATGACCAACTCCAAGACCAACGCGCCGCGGAAAACTGGGTGCGGCGCACCGGTTCGCCGCCAGGAAAGTAATCTCGGCACGCCCCCGGCGGCGGCCAGACCAAGCACGAGTTGGGTTGTCCGCGCGCGCTTCTCGGCATCGCGGAGCGTCCACCACAGCATGCCGCCGGCGGCTGCCCAGAACAGATTGACGAAGCGGTATTCGCTATCGACGCTGGCGGTCGTCGCCGCGCCGCCCGGCGCGCCAGCCGGCCCCAAAAGGATGCCCATGGTTCCGGTCACTACCGGCACCACCCCGAGCGCGCCCAGCACACCGATGAGGAGCCGCCGATTGCTGGAACATGATGATGAGGCCATCGGTTGACTTTAGCCGGACCCGACGAGCCAATGGCCGGCCTGTCCACCACAGGCTGGGTTATCCACACACCCGTTTCTTGTCCACATATCTCCTGGGTTTCCCTGTCACTGGAAGCTGGACCGCACAGTGTGCTCATGGCAGCAAAGGACGAATTGGGCCGTCTCGGTGAGGACATCGCGGCGGCGTGGTTGACCGATAGAGGAATCAAGGTGCTGGTCCGCAACTGGCGGTGCCCTGAGGGCGAGCTGGATATCGTCGCAACCGATGACGAGTACGTCATCTTCTGCGAGGTGAAAACTCGAAGTGGCGATCTGTTCGGCTCGCCGTTCGAGGCCGTGACCCAAGGCAAACGTCGCAAGATTCGGCGGCTGGCTCAGCTGTGTGTGGCGGACCTACCGATCCGGGGCTTCCCGCCGTTTCGGTTCGACGTCATTGGGGTGATGTGCCGGCCAGGTCAGCTGCCGACCGTCGAGCATCGGCCGCGGGCGTTCTGACGCTGAGTTTCAGCTGTCTACGTTGTCAGGCGAGGCTCGCTCTGGCGTCAGCCGCAGGATCGTTGCCGCCGCGGAGTCGGTGGCCATTCGATCGACAGTTTCGGTGCCGTAGGCGGCTCAGCGGGAAGGGACGATCAGCTTATTGAATGGTGCTGCTGACCTCGGTGATAGTGCGGCCATTGAGCGGTTGGGTTGGTCGGTGGCTGCCGGGAAAGATTCCGGCAAGTGCAGCAAGTTGTGAATCGGACACCGCAGAAGGTGTGAGAAAAACGCTCCAAATGACGGGCTCGGTGCACGGCGGGGTCGTCAGAGATCCGGAATAGCGGGCAACTTTGGACGCAGCGGGGATCAGCTCGGTGGGATCAATTTTCTCGTCGAGTGCCACCGCCGAGTGCTCATCAGTCGTGGTCGTAGGCACCTTCTCGAAGAGCTCGGCCAGTGCTGCATTCTCTTGGTCCGTGTTCATCAATACACCGAGTACGGCCAGCGCCCCGTCGTCCCCTTTGTTCACCAGATGCAGTTCCAGGTCGAAAGCCGCATTGTCGATCGTATGCTCACTGGGATTGTGCAGGTGGAACTGCTGAAGGTAAAACTTTTCCTCGTCTATGGTGATGAAGTTGTTTTCCAGGTCGTTCGGGACGGCTTCAATGGTGCGCCCGGTGTTTTCGACCTCGAACTCTGTCGGGACATAGTTGATGGTGAGTGCACCAGCGGTCGGCGGCCCTGCCGTAATGAGCCCGGTTGAATCGATGTCGATAGGGGACTGACTACCCGAACTGCCTGGGTCGCACCCTGGCGCGATGTTGCCCCAATGGTCCGGCCCATGGTCCCCGGAATACCCCCACGCCACTTCATCCTGACCCGTGAACGCTAGTGGACCCGAAACAGCCGGTGAGCTAGCTGAACTGGGCAGGGCTGCGGCGCTAGTCCCGACCGAGGAAGTTGGCGGAACGAGGGATGAGCTTGCCGAAGTGGCGCTTCCATTGGAACATGCGGCGACGCCCAGACATACTGCTAAAGAGGCGACCAAACCCACTCGACGCTGGCGAGCTCGAACGACCATGACGACATGCTCCCTCCGCAGAAGGGCTCGGTCACACGGCGCTGTTGCATCCGACTGGAGTCTCCGCCGCAAGAAAATAGCACTCGATGTCAATGCGTCGACGATGAATGCTGCAAGTGCCCTCATTTGTCGCAAAGCTTCACTCGTCCGCTCTTTGTCAGCTGCGATAACCACCAACCGATGCGAAGAATAGTGAAAATATGAGCCAGCGGAGCGCCCGCGTGCGCCTTATGAATGAAATGCTCACAGCGCGCAATGGCGCACGCGATTAGCCGCCTTCAGTAAAGGGTTCAGCATGCCTTTTGTTACCGGTACGAACAGGCGGTTCCGCCGCGAGTTGCTCGGCTATGGTCGAGTTCGCTCCAGCAGGTCCGGTAGGACCGCAGCGGCATCAGGTGTGTCGTCGATTTCCCGCTGAATCGAGCGGGCGGATGCCCGGAAGGATGGATCCGTGAGAATCTCCTTCAGTGTCTGTGTCACTGCTTCCGGCGTGATCTCTTCTGCCGTGAGCGCCAACCCGGCGCCCGCGGCCACCAGCGCCGCGGAATTGTGGGGCTGGTCGGTGCCCTGCGGTAGACACAGTTGCGGAAGGCCGTGACACAAGGCGCCAAGCATTGTTCCCGCACCGGCCTGCGAGATGATCGCTGTGCAATGCGGCAGGACCAGCCCCTGCGGCAGGTACTGCCGCACCAGCACATGGTCCGGTTGACTGCCCAACTCTGCGGGATCGACGCCCGGGCCTGTGGTGGCGACCACATTCAACGGCAGGTGACGACAGCCTTCTAACACCGTTCGGAATACGTCCGGACGCTGGTTCATGATCGTGCCGAGGGTCAGATACACCGTCTTTTCAAACGGAAGGTGAGCCATGCCCGGCGGCAAAACGTCGCCGGGCGTGAGTTCGCCGGCAGTCGGCCGGATTGGCATGGCATTTCGCCAGGGTGCGATACCCGCGGGTTGCAGGCTTGCTGGGCAGACATCCAGGTATGGCCGCTCTAGGCCGTCGGCAATGGCATCCGGCAGTCCGGCCTCGATCAATACGTCCCCGAACACGGCGGCGAGGTCCCCGCTGCCCGGCACCACAGGACCGTAGGAGTGCGTAGCGTGCGGCACGCGGTGCCGCTCCGCGGCCGCCAGCGAGCCGATCTCCAGCACGTCGTGAATCACCACGTCGGGTCGCCATTCGCTGAACAGGTCAGTCAGGTCAGCTGCCCGGATCGCCCCTGCGGCACCGAACAACCATTTGGCCGACAGTGCCATCTCTTCTTGCGGTGTCAACGCACTGAGCAGTGGCCCGCCGGTGGCTTCGGTTGCCCTGGCGGCGACGACCGCGTAGGCCTCGTCGAGCGTCGGTCCGGCGCGATGCGCCGCGAAGCCGCGTCGCTCGATGACGTCGGTCATGTCGGCTCCGGACGACACGATGACCTGATGACCGGCGCGGAGCGCAGCACGAGCCAGCGGCAGCATCGGCAGCAGATGCCCATAGGCTGGCCATGAACTGAAGAGAATCTTCACAAAATCGCCTTAGAACCCTGAATTGGTGATCGATCTCGCCCGGTCGACTGGCTGGCTCGGACACCCGGCGCCTGGCGGAATCGCCACCTTTATCGTGAGAGCCGCGAGGCTGGGCCGCAACTGGATTTGTTCTCGGCGACGCCGGGTGGACTTGCTCTTGATCCATCGTGCCGGTCGGGGCCACGTATTCTCTGGGCTGCTGACATCTTCTCGTTCCATCGCCGGACCCAGCACCGGCTTCTCGGAAGGACCTCCAGATCAACGGCAGCATGGGATCGGACCCGACCCCCTCCGGTCGACTGTTGAGCGTGAATGTCGGGCAACCTCGGCCAGTGCGCGCGGGCAGACGCTTTGTCGACACCGCCATCTGGAAAACGGCCGTCGACGGGCCCGTCCGCGTGCGTGGAGTGAACCTCGACGGGGACGCTCAGGCCGACCGTTCCGTGCACGGCGGACCTGACAAGGCCGTTTACGCCTATGCGATCGAGGAGATTCGCAACTGGGAAGCCGAACTCGGCCGCGGCCTCGATATTGCCGTCTTCGGGGAGAACCTGACTACCGAGGGCGTCGATGTCTCCGGCGCAGTCGTCGGACAACGCTGGCGGATCGGCACCACCTTGCTCGAGGTGTCACTGGAGACGGGCCGAACCCACCAGATCCGCGT
>Ga0190271_10002970_pt1 | contig 10504 bp, 5 predicted proteins | sample Popmic356T_FD_133747 | JGI IMG/M metagenome (GOLD analysis project Ga0190271, IMG submission 133747) | Populus adjacent soil microbial communities from riparian zone of Weber River, Utah, USA - 356 T | ecosystem: Environmental > Terrestrial > Soil > Riparian zone | place: USA: Utah | collected... | reverse complement strand
GCCCAGGCGGTCATCGAATTCGACATGAGCGGCATCGTGCTCGACGTGAACGACAACTTCGCGCGCGTCATGGGCTACAGCCGCGCCGATGTCGTCGGCAAGCATCACAGCCAGTTCGTGGAGAGCCACTACGCCAGCAGCACTGACTACCGCGCGTTCTGGGAGAAGCTCAACCGCGGCGAGCCGGACATCAACAGTTACAAGCGCATCGCCAAGGGCGGTCGCGAAGTCTGGATCCAGGCGTCTTACAACCCGATTCCGGACGCGAACGGCAAGTATTTCAAGGTCGTCAAGTACGCGACCGACATCACCGAGCAGAAGGTGCGCGCCGCGGATTTCGAAGGCCAGCTCGCCGCCATCAGCCGGTCGCAGGCGGTCATCGAATTCGAACTGGACGGCACGATCCGTTCGGTCAACGACAACTTCACGTCGGCAATGGGCTATTCGAACAGTGAAGTGCGCGGCAAGCATCACAGCATGTTCTGCGATCCGGCCATCAGCGGCAGCGCGGACTATCGCGCGTTCTGGGCCAGGCTCGCGCGTGGCGAAGCGGACTCCGGTCGCTATCGCCGCGTGGCCAAGGGTGGTCGCGAAGTGTGGTTGCAGGCTTCCTACAACCCGATCCTCGACACCAATGGCCGTCCCTTCAAGGTGGTCAAGTACGCCAACGACGTGACCCAGCAGATGCAGATGGCTCAGCAGCTCGAGCTGACCGTCAAGCAGACGCAGATCACGGTGCAGGCAGCGTCCGATGGAGATCTCACGGCGCGCATCCCGTTGTCGGGCAAGACCGGCGAACTCGAAGCGTTGTGCAAGGGCGTGAATGCCATGCTCGACAGCACCGCCGACCTCGTCAAGCGAGTGAAGACGGCTGCGGCGGAAGTGCAGACCGGCGCCGAAGAAATTTCCAAGGGCAACCTGAATCTCTCGCAGCGCACTGAGCAGCAGGCTTCGTCGCTCGAAGAGACTGCGTCTTCGATGGAAGAGATGACCTCGACCGTCAAGCAGACCGCCGACAATGCCGGCCAGGCGAATCAGCTCGCCATGGCTGCCCGCCAGCAGGCGGAGAAGGGCGGCGCGGTGGTTAGCTCGGCGGTCAGCGCCATGGGTGGCATCAATGCCGCCAGCCGCAAGATCGCCGACATCATCGGGGTCATCGACGAGATCGCGTTCCAGACCAATCTCCTGGCGCTGAACGCCGCGGTGGAAGCCGCGCGCGCTGGCGAGCAGGGCCGCGGCTTCGCAGTCGTCGCCACGGAAGTGCGCAACCTCGCCGGCCGCTCCGCGACCGCCGCGAAAGAGATCAAGGCTCTCATTCAGGACAGCGTGGCCAAGGTCGACGAAGGCAGCAAGCTCGTCGATGAGTCGGGCCGCACGCTCGACGAGATCGTGCATGCGGTGAAGAAAGTCACCGACATCGTGGCGGAAATCGCCGCGGCGAGTCGCGAGCAGTCTTCGGGCATCGAGCAGGTCAACAAGGCCGTGATGCAGATGGACCAGACCACGCAGCAGAACGCCGCGCTGGTGGAAGAAGCTTCGGCCGCGAGCCAGGCCATCGTCGAACAGGCGCAGTCGCTCAACGGAATGATCGCCCGCTACAACGTCGGCGGCGATGGCGCCGCCGCCAGGCCGGCCGCGAAAGCTGCGCCAGCCGCCGCGGAGCGCCGTTCGGGAGCCCGTCCGTGGGCGAATCGCGCAGCACCTGCTGCTCCCTCTGCTTCCAAGGCCGCGATTGCCGCGCCGGCTCGCAAGGCCGCCGGTGACGACGCCGAATGGAAGGAGTTCTGATGAGCTGGTCAGTAGAAGAGCGTCGCAATTGTCGCCGTGTCGTTCTCGCGGTCTCGCTGATTGCGCTCGCGGCGATGGGGCGCGCGGCGCGCGCGCAAGACAGTTCCGACGAAGAGGGCGGCCTGGCAGTGAGTGCCAGTTACACAGGCGATCTGCGCCGTAACACCACCGGCGGAATCGCGGTGGGCACGGCCTATTCGGACAGCATCGATCTCGGCGCCACCTGGGCCACCAACAACCTGTTCGCAGACACGGGTTTCACGACCGGTCTTTCGGTCATGCACCTTGGCGGTGACGACATCTCCGGCGAGTTCGTCGGCGATCTGCATGGCATCAACAACATCGAGGCACCGGACGCCTGGCACCTCTACGAGTTCTGGAGCGAGTTCAGCTTTGGTGGCCGTGCGAACACGTCGTTGCGCATGGGTTTGCTCGATCTGAATGCCGACTTCGACACGCCGGTGACCTCTGGCCTGTTCGTCGCCTCACCGCACGGCATCGGGACCGAGCTCAGCCAGACGGGCGGCAATGGACCGGCCGTTTGGCCGGTGACCGGCCTTGGCATCCGCCTCGCCGGAGAATTCAACGAAGGCCTGCGCTGGCGCGTCGGTGCCTTCGAAGGCACGCCTGGCGATGACGATGAAACCAGCTTCGCGGCTTTCGACGTCACGCACGGCGAGGGCAGCCTGCTCATCGGGGAGATGGAATACACGAGCGAGCGCATCAACAAGATTTCGCTCGGCATGTGGTCATACACCGCGGACTTCGAGCGGCTGGACGCAGAGCACACTGCCGGCCCCCAGTCACAACATGGCAACCAGGGCGTTTACGCGCTCGTCGACCTGCCGCTCGCCAACGTTGGACCGGCGCGTATCGATGGTTCGTTGCGCATGGGTCTCGCCGATGGACGCTTCAATCCTGTCGATGAATATGTGGGCGCGACTGTTGTTGTCAGCCACCCGTTCGCGGGCCGGCCCGACGACGCCTTGGGTTTCGCGGTGGCCTATGGCCGCACCGGCGAGATCTATCGCACGGTCCAGGCGCTCGCCGGCATTCCTGCCGCCAGCGCGGAAACTTCTTATGAGCTGACGTATCGCGCACCGGTCACGGCCTGGCTTGCGCTCGCACCGTCGGTGCAGTTCGTGAGCAATCCGGGCGCCGATCTCGCCATGCGTGATGCGTGGGTGGTCGGATTGCGCTTCGAACTTGCTCACGAAAAATCCTGGCCGATGTTTGCGCAGCGCGTCGCGCCGGGCACTCCGTCGGTTGCTCAATCGGGAACAGAATGAAATTTTCGAACATGAAGGTGGGCACGCGCCTCGGCATGGGCTTTGGCGTGCTGCTGATCGCGTGTCTCGTGGTCGGCGGCATCGGCTGGCTGCGACTCTCGCAGCTCGACGCGGTCGTCAAGCGCATCACCACCGAGAACTGGGAGAAGGCGCGGCTGACCATGGAAATGGAAATCCGCACGCGTGACAACGCATTCAAGACCGGCCGTGTGCTGATGGCCGGCAACGATGTCGAAGCGGTCAAGGTCCTCAAGGACGAAATGGCCGCGAACACCAAACTGAATACCGCGGCGCTGGAGCAGCTGGAAAAGCTGGTCGTCGCGGCGGAAGCCAAGATGCTGCTGGCCGAAGCGGCGGATGCCCGCGAGCGCTACGTCGAATCGCGGGCGCGTGTGACCAAGCTCGCGGCGGATCCCAAGACCCAGGCCGAGGCGCTGAGCCTGTTCCGGACCGAGACCGCCGGAATTCTCGAGCAGTACATGACACCGTTTCGCAAGCTCACGGAGCGTGAGCGCGCGGACTTCGAGCAAGCGAGCCGCGACAGCGTCTCGATGTATGCGAGCGCGCGCAACACCATCGTGGCGGCGAGCATTGCCGCACTGGTCGCCGGCATCCTGCTGGCGATCACGCTGGCCCGCAGCATCACGCGTCCGCTGCGCAATGCCGTGGCCGTCGCCAAGGCCGTGCGCGACGGGCAGCTCGACAACCAGATCGATGTGACGGGCGAAGATGAAACCGGCGAGCTGCTGAGCTCGCTCGACTCGATGCAAAGCGCTTTGCGCGAACGCGACCAGCGCGACGCGGACTATCGCGGACAGATTGCCGCGATCGGCAAGTCCCAGACCGTGGCCGAGTTCGGCATGGACGGCCGCATCCTCAACGCCAACGAGAACTTCCTCAACGTGATGGGTTACTCGCTGGATGAAATCCGCGGTCAGCACCACAGCGTGCTGGTCGATCCCGCGGCACGCCAGAACCCCGAATATCGCGTGTTGTGGGACAAGATGGCCCGCGGTGAATTCGATGGTGGCCAGTACCGGCGAGTGAGCAAGGATGGCTGGGAAGTCTGGATCCAGGCGTCCTACAACCCGATCTCGGACGCGCACGGCAAACTATTCAAGGTGGTCGAATACGCCACCGACATCACCGAGCAGAAGCTGCGCACCGCGGACTACGAAGGCCAGCTCGCCGCCATCGGCAAGGCCCAGGCTGTCATCGAGTTCAATGTCGATGGAACAGTCCGTTCGCTCAATGACAATTTCTCGACGATGTTCGGCTATACCAATGCTGACCTTCAGGGCCAGCATCACAGCACACTCGTCGATCCGGAAGAGAGCTCCGGGTCCGAGTACCGTGCGTTCTGGGTCAACCTCGCGCGTGGCGAGGCGGTCTCCAGCCGCTGCAAGCGCATTGCGCGCGATGGACGCCAGGTGTGGGTCCAGGCTTCATACAATCCGATTCACGATGCCAATGGCCGGCCGTTCAAGGTGGTCATGTATGCCACCGACGTCACGACGCAGATGCTCATGGCGCACCAGCTGGAAATCGCCGTGAAGCAGACGCAGCTCACGGTGAAAGCGGCCATCGACGGCGACCTGTCGGCGCGCATTCCGATCGGCGGCAAGTCCGGGGAGATCGAGGCGCTGTGCAGGGGCGTCAATGCGATGCTCGACAACACCGTCGAACTCGTCCGGCGCGTAAAGACCGCGGCTGCGGAAGTGCAGACCGGCGCGGAAGAAATTTCCAAGGGCAACCTCAATCTCTCGCAGCGTACCGAGGAGCAGGCTTCGAGCCTCGAGGAGACTGCCTCGTCGATGGAAGAGATGACTTCGACCGTCCGGCAGACCGCCGACAACGCCGGCCAGGCCAATCAGCTCGCGATGGCGGCACGCCAGCAGGCAGAAAAGGGTGGCGCGGTGGTGAACTCCGCGATCACCGCCATGGGCGGCATCAACTCCGCGAGCAAGAAGATCGCCGACATCATCGGTGTGATCGACGAAATCGCCTTCCAGACCAACTTGCTGGCGCTGAACGCCGCGGTGGAAGCCGCGCGCGCCGGCGAGCAGGGCCGCGGCTTCGCCGTGGTCGCGACCGAAGTCCGCAATCTCGCGGGCCGTTCGGCAACGGCGGCCAAGGAGATCAAGGCCCTCATTCAGGACAGCGTGGCGCGCGTCGATGCGGGCAGCAAGCTCGTCGATGAATCGGGCCGTACGCTCGAAGACATCGTCAGCGCAGTGAAGAAAGTCACCGACATCGTGGCGGAAATCGCCGCCGCGTCGCGCGAACAGTCCAGCGGCATCGAGCAGGTCAACAAGGCCGTGATGCAGATGGATCAGACCACGCAGCAGAACGCCGCGCTGGTGGAGGAAGCCTCGGCCGCGAGTCAGGCCATCGTCGAACAGGCGCAGACGCTCAACGTGATGATCGCGCGCTACAAGGTCGATGACGGCGACGAGCGCCGCCCGAAAGAGCGCTCACGCGCCAATGCGAAGACGTCAGGCAACGCGCAAGCGTCGGCTGCGCCCCCTCCGGTTCGCAAGGCCGTGGCCAACGGCAGCTCCGGGTGGAGCGAGTTCTAGCCCTGGCCATCAACATTCTTAAACGCAATACCGAATCCCAACTGAGCCCTTTATGAACAACTACATTGCCAACCTGTCGCTGCGCGGCAAGTTCCTGCTGATCGCCATCGCCATGCTGGTCCCCATCAGCGTGCTGTCTTTCATGACCGCGCGATTCGAATGGCAGGCCCTGAGCATGGCGCACAACGAGGACATCGGTCAGGACTGGACGTCCGAACTACTCATGATCACCGAGAACCTCTCCGAGTATCGCGAGCATTCCATCGCGGTGGCCGGCGGCGCAGAAAATGAACGCGGTGAGATGCAGGAACACCAAGGCCTGGTCCGCGATGCCGTTGTGAAGCTGGACAAGCTCATGGCCGACGGCGACGAAGGTTCCATCGAAGCGTCGGGCTGGAAGGACCTGGGGCCGCGCGTCAAGGAAGCGATCGAAGGTGATGGCGCTTCGGCGTTGAATTTGCGAAACGGTCCGGCGCTGTTGGCCGATCTGCACACGCACGTGCAGAAGATGACCGAACATTCGGGGCTGATCCTCGATCCGGGCGCGGACACTTTCGCGTTGGTGCTCAGCTCCATATTCGATCTGCCCAAGGGTGTCGCGGCTCTGGAAAACGCGCGCCGTTCCATGGATTTAATTGGCGCCGGAGATGCCAGCATCACCAATCAATCGCGTCTCGCGGCCGCAGCCGCCGACGCGCGTATTCGCCTGGACAACGCCATGCATTCCCTGGCCAACGTCTATGCCGCGAACGTGGTGATCGAATCCGAGATTCCCGCCGAAGCGCAGGCGCTCCGCGCGCGCGTCGATGCGGCTTTCGAAGCCATGGATGCCGCCCGCAAGGACGGACTCGACGGCGATGAAGCACGCAAGATGACCGGCGAGATCGAGCTTATGGGCGAAGATCTCACGGCGCTGCGCGTCAAGGCCAACAACGAGCTGAAAGTGCTGCTCCATGACCGTGCCACGCACATCAAGCTGATGCTGGCGGGCGAGTTCGTCCTGGTCCTGTCATTCATCGGCTTTGCGTTCTGGGTGCAGACCCGGGTCACGCGCTACATCGCATTGAAGCTCACGGCCGCCAATGGCGTGTTCGAGAAGCTCCAGCACGGTGAATTCAACAACGAAATCGGCGAGCAGCCGCGCGACGAGCTGGGTGCGTTGCTACGGGCGCTCGGCAGCATGCAGTCCGGGCTCGCGGCGCGCGTCGAAAGCGACCGTCAGGCCGCGGAGGGCGATCGCGCGCGCGCGGTGGCCAGCGAGCGCATCAAGCAGGCGTTGGATTCCTCCTCCGTCAACGTGGTCGTGGCCGATGAAGCCTTCAATGTGATCTACGTGAATCCGGCGGCGCAGAGACTCATGTCGTCGGCACAGTCCGATTTCCGCAACGTGCAGTCGCGCTTCGACGCGGCGCGTCTCGTCGGTTCGAACGTGGAAGTTTTCTATCAGGACGGCGCGCGACAGCGTGATGTGCTGGCTGCGCTCAGGCAGTCCGAGACCGCGCAGTTCGTGGTCGGCGCACGCACGATGGTTTCAACCGCAAGCCCGATCGTCTCGGCCGACGGCAAACGCATCGGCACGGTGATCGAGTGGCAGGATCGCACTCAGGAAGTGGCGGCCGAGAAGGAAGTTGGCGACCTGGTCGCCGCGGTAGCCGACGGCAAGCTCGAGCAGCGCATTTCGCTCGCGGGCAAGAGCGGCTTCTACGAAGTGCTGGCCAATGGTCTGAACGGTGTCGTGTCGACGGTCAGCGAAGTCGTGGCAGAGCTGCGCCGCCTGGTGCAGGGCGCCAACGACGGCGATCTCACGCAGCGCATGAACCTTGGCGGCAAGTCTGGCCTGTACGTCTCCATCGGCACCGGTGTGAACTCGCTGGTGGGCAACATGGCGGACGTGGTCGCGCAGGTGAAGACCGCTGCGGCCGAAGTACAGACCGGGGCCGAAGAAATTTCGAAGGGCAACCTGAATCTCTCGCAGCGCACTGAGCAGCAGGCTTCATCGCTCGAAGAGACGGCGTCTTCGATGGAAGAGATGACCTCGACCGTCAAGCAGACCGCCGACAACGCCGGCCAGGCCAATCAGCTCGCGATGGCAGCACGCCAGCAGGCAGAGAAGGGCGGCAGCGTGGTGGCATCCGCGATCACCGCCATGGGCGGGATCAACTCGGCCAGCAAGAAGATCGCCGACATCATCGGGGTCATCGACGAGATCGCGTTCCAGACGAATCTTCTGGCGCTGAACGCCGCGGTGGAAGCCGCGCGCGCCGGCGAGCAGGGCCGCGGCTTCGCGGTGGTCGCGACCGAAGTTCGCAACCTCGCCGGCCGCTCCGCGACCGCCGCGAAGGAAATCAAGGCGCTCATCCAGGACAGCGTGGCGCGCGTCGACGCGGGCAGCAAGCTGGTCGACGAGTCGGGCAGGACGCTGGAAGAAATCGTCAGCGCCGTGAAGAAGGTGACGGACATCGTCGCCGAGATCGCTGCGGCCTCGCGCGAACAGTCGAGTGGCATCGAGCAGGTCAACAAGGCCGTGATGCAGATGGACCAGACCACGCAGCAGAACGCCGCGCTGGTGGAAGAGGCTTCTGCCGCGAGCCAGGCCATCGTCGAGCAGGCGCAGGCGCTCAACGGGATGATTGCACGCTACAACGTCGACGGTGGCACCGCGCGTGCGACGCGCCGGCCTTCGACGAGAACGAACAAATCGGAAGAGCAAGTCGCCCGAGTGGCGTGAGCGATATAGAGGAGATGAGTAAATGAGCCAGTCGGCAGCCATTGCGGAAACTTCCGCCACGCGGGCGAACGCCCCGGGCAGTTCCCAGTACGTGACCTTCGTGTGTGCGGGCGTCGAGTACGGTGTCGAAATCCTGCGCGTGCAGGAGATCAAGGGCTGGGACGGCGTGACGCGCGTGCCCTACACGCCGCCTTACGTCCTCGGTGTCATGAATCTGCGCGGCGTCATCGTGCCGGTGATCGATTTGCGAGCCCGCTTCGGTCTCGAATCGAAGCCCTTCGACAGCTCGACGGTGGTCATCGTCGTCCGTGTGGATGCACCGGTCGGTGAAAAAACCGTTGGTATCGTGGTCGACGCGGTCTCGGAGGTCTACAACGTGGCCGCCGATGCCGTGAAGCCGACGCCGGATCTGGGCGCCGGGGCTGACGCTGCCTGTGTCAGCGGACTCACGTCGGTGGACGACAAGATGGTGATGCTGCTCGACATGAACCGCCTGGTCGCTTCGAGCATCGATCTTTCGGCCTCACAGACTGCGGATTGACCCCAAGGCTCCAGAATCATGAACGCCGGAGACACCTCTGAATTCGCGATCGCCGGAGCCAGCGACTACTTGCTCACCGACACGCAGTTCAATCGCATCCGGCAGCTGGTGCGCGAGCACACCGGTATCGCTCTGTCGGAGGCGAAGCGTCAGCTCGTCTACGGACGCCTGGCGCGGCGCCTTCGCGCGCTGAAGCTCGAATCTTTCGGGGAATACATCGAGTTGCTGGAGCGCGGAGTCGCCGCCGAACTCGAGGAATTCACCAATGCAATCACGACCAATCTCACCTCGTTCTTCCGCGAATCGCATCACTTCGACTACCTCGCGAGCGATGTGCTGCCGAAGATCGTCGCCAAGGACGGAGGGACGCGCCGCGCGCGCATCTGGTGCTGCGCGGCGTCCACCTGCGAAGAGCCATATTCCATCGCCATGGTGCTGCGAGAAGCGCAGGGCATACTGAACGGCTTCGACGTGAAACTGCTGGCGACAGACCTGGATTCGGCGGTGCTCGCGGCCGGCGCGGCCGGCATCTATAACGCCGAGCGCCTGAAATCGGTGAGCAATGCGCGCGTCTCGCGCTTCTTCCGCAAGGGCAGTGGCGAGCACACCGGAAAATTCCGCGCGGAAGGCGAGCTGCGCAACCTCATCACCTTCAAGCAGCTCAATCTCATGCACGAGTGGCCGATGCGCGGTCCGTTCGACGTGATCTTCTGCCGCAACGTCATCATCTATTTCGACAAGGAGACGCAGCGCGTGCTGTTCGAGCGCATGGCTGCATTGCAACGCCCGGGCGACATGCTGTTCCTCGGACACTCGGAAAGCCTGTATCGCGTCAGTGACAAGTACGAGCTGGTCGGAAGGACCATCTACCGCCGAAACGCTAGCTAACTTTATGGCAACCAAAAAAATCAGAGTGCTCGTGGTCGACGATTCCGCGCTGGTACGCCAGATCCTCATGGAGGTTCTGAACGGCTCGCCGGACGTCGAAGTGGTGGGCACGGCCAGCGATCCGTTCATGGCTCGCGACCGCATCAAGGAACTCAATCCCGACGTGCTCACGCTGGACGTCGAGATGCCGCGCATGGACGGGCTGACCTTCCTCGCCAATCTCATGCGCCTGCGGCCGATGCCGGTGGTGATGGTGTCGTCGTTGACAGAGCAGGGTGCCGACACGACGCTGAAGGCGCTCGAGCTCGGCGCGGTCGACTTCGTTTCGAAGCCGAAGGTCGATCTGGCCGGAACGCTCGCGGACTTCGGCGGCGAGATCCTCGCCAAGATCCGCATCGCCGCCGGTGCACGCGTGATGGCGCGCAGCGCGCCCGTCGCGGCTTCGCGCGTTGCGCCGAAATATTCCGCAGACGCCGTTATCCCCGCCAATGCGGGCGGCAGGATGCTGCGTACCACGGATCGCATCATCGCCATCGGCGCATCGACGGGCGGTACGGAAGCGATCCGGGAAGTCTTGATGGGACTGCCCGCGGATTGTCCGGCAGTCGTGATCGCGCAGCACATTCCCGAAGCATTCAGCCTGCCGTTCACGCGGCGCATGGATTCCCTGGCCGCGATGTCGGTCGTGGAG
>Ga0190271_10002969_pt1 | contig 10505 bp, 5 predicted proteins | sample Popmic356T_FD_133747 | JGI IMG/M metagenome (GOLD analysis project Ga0190271, IMG submission 133747) | Populus adjacent soil microbial communities from riparian zone of Weber River, Utah, USA - 356 T | ecosystem: Environmental > Terrestrial > Soil > Riparian zone | place: USA: Utah | collected... | reverse complement strand
GACGCTGCAGCCACGCCGAATTCGCGCGGCGTGAGCAGACGCGCCAGCACCATGGACGCCGGGAACGCAAGGATTTCAGACACGCTCTCGCGCAAGAAGGACCAGACCATGCCCTTTTGTGCGGTCTTGCCCAGGGACTTGTTCTTGTCAAACCGCCTCTTCACGACCGGACTTTCCCTTTCTCGCCGAGAAGGCTCCCGCCCGACGTCACCACGAGCCGCGCTGCGATCGCGGATCTGGTCTGCGTCCATCGCTGCAGCTTTCGATCGCGGGCCCGCCGCGCACCGGCGCGCAGCGCCTCGCCGTTGGTGGCGACGCGCCTGACCGCGCCCGCGATGGCCGCGGCGGTGTTGTTCACGTGCACCGCGCCCTCGTCGAACGCCGCGCGCAGCAGCGTCCAGTCCGACACGATCACCGGAGTGCCCTGGTAGATGGCTTCGTAGGCGGCGCGCAGCATCGTGTGGTCGCGCGTCGTCAACGTCATCACCGCGTCGGCGCCGCAGACGAGCCCGGCGTAGGCCTCGTCGCTCAGGAAGCCGGTCAGGGTGACGTTGGCCGGCATTCGCGCCTTGAGCTCGGGTGCGAGGTGTTTCGGGTTGCCGGTCATGAAGAAGTGCACCTCAGGGACCTGCGCCGCGGCCTCGAGGATCTCGGCAATGGGCTCGTCGTAGTTGAACGAACAGACGGCCGCGATCACCGGCGTCGCCGGCCTGGCAAACGGCTCGACGGAGGGATAGATGATCGGCACGTCGAGCACGAGAGTCGCGTGCGCCCCCATCGCTTCGACGAGCGCCGCCTGGTGCTGGTTGTGGATCAGTGTGGTCGCGGCGCGGCGGCAGAGCATCCGCTGCAGCCACTGGAAGCGCTTCCAGCGCGGGTGCAGAAAGGCCGCGGTGTGCGCGTCGAGCACCACACGTGCGCCGCGGCGCCAGGCGTACCAGAACGCCGGCAGCGCGGCAAAAACCGGCGGCGTCATTACGAACACCGCGTCGGGCCGCTCCTCGCGAAGGATCCGCGCCGTCATCCGCCACTGCCCCGCGTACTTGAAGACGATCGTCGCGGCGCGGCTGCCGAACTGCGGCAGGTACACCATGTGCGACCGCCCGCCCAGCTCACGTGCCGTGTGGTCGCTGCGGCTGCACGACTCCGCCCACGAGATGTAGCTGACTTTCATGACGTGGCGGGCGCGGACGCTCCTGTCAGCGCCTCACGGCGCGGCGCCAAAGAGGCCCACGGGCGCAGCGCGCCCGTCAGCTCGCGGATGCCCACGAGGTCGATCACGGTCTGACCCGGTCGCAGCTTCGCCGGCAGCTGGGCGACGTCGGGCAGCTTCTTGCCGACGATCACGAGGTCGGCGGCCGCGAGCACCTCGTCGAGCTGGTGCGCGACCAGCTGGCCCACGTGCGGCAGGTGGTCGTCCACGTAGGCGCGGTTGCGGCCGAAGACGTCGCTCAGCGCGACATCGGGATCGTAGACCTGCAGCGGCACGCCCTTGCCGATCAACTCCTCGGCGAGGCGCACGAACGGGCTCTCGCGCAGGTCGTCGCTGCCGACCTTGAAGCTCAGACCCAGCATCGCCACGTGCGGGCGGCCCTTGTCGAGCACCAGATCCACCACCCGGTGGATGTGCGCGTCGTTGCTGGCGAGCACGCTGTTGAGCAGCGGCGTCGTGAGATCGCGATCCTTGGCCACGTAGACGATGGCGCGGAGGTCCTTGGGCAGGCACGAGCCGCCGAACCCGAAACCCGGGCGCAGGTAGCGGGGCGAGATGTTCAGCTCCTTGTCCTCGCAGAACACGCGCATCACCTGCTGGCCGTCGATCTGGAGCTTCTGGCAGATGGCGCCGATCTCGTTGGCGAACGCCACTTTCAGGGCATGGAAGTTGTTGCTGGCGTACTTTACCATCGAGGCTTCGTCATGGGCGACGCGGTGCACCGGCGCCTGCAGGTGCGCGTAGACGCCCAGCAGTACGTCGCCCGCCTTGGCGTCGCTCTCTCCGATGACCGTGAACGGCGGTTTCTCGAAGTCGGCGATGGCGCTCCCCTCTCGCAGGAACTCGGGGTTGACACACACCCCCAGATCGCCGCCGACGGTGCGGCCGCTGGTCTGCTCGAGAATCGGGATGAGGCGCGAGGTCAGCACGCCCGGCAGCAGCGTGCTGCGCACGGCGACCACGTGATACGCCGTGCGGCCGGCGAGGGCCGCGCCCACCTCCTGCATCACCTTCTCGAGATAGCCCGACTCGAGGCTGCCGTTGCGCTTGCTCGGCGTGCCGACGCAGAGCAGCGAGACGTCGGCGGCGTGCACCGCCGCCCTGGTGTCGCTCGTGACCGTCAACCGGCCTTCCGTCACCATCCGCCCGAGCAGCGCGTCGAGCCCTGGCTCGTTGATCGGCGAACGGCCCTGGCGGATCATCGACAGCTTGTGCTCGTCGACGTCGACGCCGATGACCGTGTGGCCGATCGACGCGAGGCAGGCGGCTGACACCGAGCCGACGTATCCGAGACCGAAGATTGCGACTGTCATTCAGACTCCTACCGCCACTCCTGGCGGCGCGGACGGGGCGGCGGTGGGCCGCTCGTCGATGAACATGCGATGCCACGATTCCAGCATCAGCAGCGTCCAGAGGTGGTTCTGCCACGCCGCGGCGCCGCTCCAGTGCTCCTCGAGCATCCGGCGCACGGCGCCGGGCTTGAAGTAGCCCCGCTGCTCCGCCCGCGGCGACAACAGCACGTCGGCGCTCATCTCGCGCAGCTCGTTCCTGAACCACGAATCGAGCGGCACGCCGAAGCCCTTCTTGGGCCGGTCGATGATGTCGGCGGGCACCAGCTGCCGGATGGCCTTCTTGAAGATGTACTTCGTGGTGGAGCCGCGCAGCTTGAGATCGGCGGGCAGGCTGGCCGCAAACTCCATGAACTCGTGATCGAGCATCGGCGAACGGCCCTCGAGCCCGTGCGCCATCGTCGCGATGTCCACCTTCACCAGCAGACAATCGGTGAGGTAGTGGTTCACGTCCACGTCGAGCAGCGCGTCCACGAAGGTGCCGGCGTCGGACCGCGCGAACGCGTCGAGCAGCCGCCGCGGCGTGCCTTCGTCGCCGGCGGCCTCGAGAAACGACGGGAGGCAGACGTCGGTCTTGATCTCGGGCTCGAAGATCATCACCCGGCGCGCATAGCGGCCCTCCGGCGAGTCGGAGAGACGGCGCAGCCACTGGCGCCCGCGGTACATCACCGAATCGGAGCGGCCTGGCGCCGGCACGTTGCGCGCGACGCCGCCGACCGCCTTGCGCAGCGGCGACGGCAGCCGATCGAAGCGCTGCGCTGGTGCGGTGGGGATGTAGCGGCGGTAGCCGGCGAAGTTCTCGTCGCCGGCGTCGCCGTTGAGCGCCACCGTCACGTAACGCCGCGCCATCTCCGACAGGTAGTAGGTCGGGATCGCCGAGGCGTCCGCATATGGCTCGTTGTAATGCCACACGAGCTTGGGGAAGATCTCCACCGCGTCGGGGCGGACGACGAACTCATGATGGTCGGTGCCGTAGCGCTGCGCCACCAGCCGCGCGTACGGCAGCTCGTCGTACTCCTTCTCGTCGAACCCGATGGAAAACGTCTTGACCGGCGTGTCCATGAGTCCGGCCATCACCGCGACCACGGCGCTCGAGTCGATGCCGCCGCTCAGGAAGGCGCCCAGAGGCACGTCGCTGATGAGGCGCAGGCGCGTGGCCTCGCGCAGCCGTTCGATCAGCTCCTCGCAAGCCTCGTCCTCGGAGACCCGGCGCTTGGCGGCGTACGACAGCCTCCAGTAGCGATCGACCGTGACCCGGCCGTCCTTCACGATCAGCCGGTGGCCGGGCTGCAGCTTGTGCACGCCCTTGAACGCCGACAGCGGACTCGGTACGTACTGGTAGTTCAGATACTCCGAGAGCGCTTCGAGATTCGGCTCGGGCCGGAACGCGGGATCGGCGAGAAACGCCTTGGGCTCGGACGCAAACGCGATCCCGTCGCGATCCAGCCAGTAATGCAGCGGCTTCTTGCCGATGCGGTCGCGCGCGATGAGCAGCGTCCGTGCCGACGGATCCCACAGCGCGAACGCGAACTGCCCGCGGAAATGGGTCACGCAGTCCGCGCCCCACTGGCGGTACGACGCCAGCATGACCTCGGTGTCGCTCTTCGACCGGAAGCGGTGGCCGCGCGATTCGAGATCCTTCTTCAGCTCGAGATAGTTGTAGATCTCCCCGTTGAAGACGATCATCAGCCCGCCGTGCACGTCGGTCATCGGCTGGCGCCCGCCCTCGCTGAGATCGATGACTGCAAGGCGCCGGTGCCCGAGTCCCACCGGGCCGTCCGTCCACACGCCGTCCGCGTCGGGTCCGCGATGGGCGATGAGGTCGCACATGCCCTGAATCATCCGCGGCGGCACCGGTGCGCCCGACAGATGGTTGTAACGCCCGGCGATCCCGCACATGTCAGGCCACTCCCGATCGCGGCAGCGTCTGCACCGGCGACGTGTTCGCGACGACGCCCTTCGACCGCGCCACCTCGATGTACATCCGCTCGTATCGCTGCATCATGCCCGCCAGCGTGAACTCGGTCTCGACGCGCTGCCGCGCCGCCGCACCCATCGCGGCGCCGCCGTCAGCGGCTACGAGCACGCGCCGCAGGGCGCCGGCCAGTGCCGAAGGATCCGACGGCGGGACGAGGACGCCGGTCACGCCGTCGGCAATCATCTCCTCGGCCCCGCCCACCCGCGTGGCCACGACCGGCCGGCCCGCGGCCATCGCTTCGAGGATCGTATTGGAGAGCCCCTCGGAGGTCGAGGACAGGACGAAGACATCGAGGGCGGCCAGCACCTGCTCGACGTCGGGCCGGTAGCCGAGCAGGCGCAAGTCGACGCCGCGCTCCACCGCGCGCGCCTCGAGCCGGGCACGCTCTGGACCGTCGCCGGCGATCACGAGCGTGGCGGCGACGCCGCTCTTCACAAGCTCGGCTACAGCGTCCACGAGCGTCGCCTGATCCTTCACCGGAACCAGCCGCCCCACAGTGCCGACGATCTGAGCACCTTGCGGCAGCCCGAGCGAGGCGCGGGCCCTATCGCGGCCCGAGACGTGGAACCGTTCGAGGTGGACGCCGTTGTGGATCGTCGTGATGCGGGCCGTCGGGAAGCCGGTGGTGGCCGCCATGCGCGCCGCCAGCACCGACGACACCGACAGCACGCGGTCGGCCGCACTCCAGCCCCAGCGCTGCAGCGGGCGCTGATACGTCCGCAGCTGCAAGGTGCCGTGCTCGCCGTGGACGACGATCGGGACGCGCGCCAGCCGCGCCGCGACCAGGCCCTCCAGCAGCGTGCCCCAGGCATGGGTGTGCACGACGTGCGGCCGCTCGCGCCGGAACAGCCGATACAGGTCGGCCACCACATGCACGTCGTTACCGGACCGGCGCGCGAGCTCGAACACCGGTACGGATGGATCGACCAGAGCCTTGATTTCCCCCGCCGGTGTGGTGCTGCAGATGGAGCTCCGCACCCGGGACCGGTCGAGCCCGTTGACGAGCTTCACCACGCCCATCTCCATCCCGCCCGTTCGCAGCGTGTAGACGACGTGCATCACCCGGACGGCATCCGAGGCTGCCCGTGTCTGCGCGCGCTGGCCCATCACGGCGTCCTCAGCCATCCTCGCCCGTCTTCTGCCATGCCGGCTTCCGCGCCAGCTGAATGCGCTCCCAGAACCGGATGAGCGCGAGAAATTCATCGTGATCTGCTTTCGGCAGCTGGGCCGGCGGAAGCCAGTCGGCTTGGTACGCCTTCACGCGGCCGCTGCGGAAGTCGTACACGAAGCGCCCGCGGCCGCCGGGGGCCAGGAACGCCACCTGTTTGGGCCGCGCGAGATCGCCCAGGTATTGGAAGAGCGGGGCATGGCCCCTTGCGGCCGCGCCAGGCGCCCGAGGGGCTTCCGCGCTCATTGCCGCCAGAAGGGCCGGACGGACGTCGCTCTGGCCCAGCGGGTCCGGCACGAGCAGCGGCAGGTTGGCGACGATGAAAGGTACTCGCGTCTGGATCTCGTTGATCACGTAGCCGTGTCCAAGGAACCCCTCGTCGAACAGGCTCTCACCGTGGTCCGACGTGACGACGACCCCCGGCTCGCGCCCGCGAGCCGCGCGCACGCGGTCGATGACCGCCCCGATAGCGCGATCGACGTTCGCAGCCGTGTTCGCATACGTGGCCCACAGCCTGTCGTGCTCGCCGGGCACGATGTCTTCGCGCGGGAGCCGCGTGGCCGACGTGATCGTCTCGATGCCGGCGTGGCTGTAGGGAAAGTGCGTGTCGTGGAAGTTGAGGCAGAGCAGGATCGGCCGATCGGGCTGCGCCCGGGCGAGGAACTCGCGAACGTGCCCCTCGACGATCGAGAGCGGCACCCCGAGGCTTCCCGGCGTGGACGACGTGGTGTAGCGCTCGCGGCGGTCGGTGCGCGCATCGCTCTTGACGTCGGCGCGATCGAAGCCGATGGCGTACTGGGAGCCGCCGAACGACTCGTCCTGGCCGGAGAAGTAGCCCACCTGGTAGCCGCGGGACTTGAAGTCGTCGATGATCGTCGGCGACCCTGGGGGGCCCGCCAGGGTTCCTGAGAAGAGGTGGAACCGCGACTGCACCGTGTAGCCGTTGTGCGAATACGCGGCCGGCGCCGAGTAGCCGCGCGCCGCGAGCGCGTCGAGCACCGGCGTCACGGGCTTCCCCTCGAACGCCGCCCCGACGAGATCGGCGCGGAAACTCTCGAGCACCACGAGGAGCACGTCCGGCCGGCGCAGCCACGGCGCCGGGGTCGCGGGGTCGCTTGCGAGCGGTGTCGCCGCGGCTGGCAGATCGCCGCCCACGCCGTCTTCGTCCACGCCGTTGCCCGGGACGTCCATGGCGTACGGGTAGATCGTCGAATCGGTGGCATCCGGATCCGACGAGCGGCCGACGATGCCGTAGCCGTCGCGATCCACGTCGGTCAGCGTGTTGACCAGGGCGGCGAGCGCCTGGCCGGCGGGCTTCCGCAACAGCCCGTTCTGCAGCACGTCACTGCGCGTGGCCGACACGCCGAGCACGACCACGCCCGCCACGGCAGCGAGCGCCGCCACCAGCAGCGGGCCGGGATCCGCGCCAGCATGCCGGCGCACGCCGTAGCGGTGGGCCATCCAGACCATCGCGGTTCCTACCGCACAGCCGCCGCAGAAGACCAGCGCAAGAGCGATCAACGGCGCCCACGACACCGCCACGATTTCCCCTACGTTGCCGCCGACCAGATCCATCATGAGATCCAGGTCGAAGGCGTCGCCGAGGTAACGCAACACCTGGTACGACACCACATCGTAGAAAAGCAGCAGTCCGGCTCCGAGCATCAAGCCCGCGACGGTCGGCGCCGGCGCCCTGAGCCGGGTCCAGGCCAGCGCACGGCTCACGAGCGCCACGACCAGGCCGATGAACGCCACGTCCACGATCAGCGACACCAGAAGGAACACCGCCGCCTGCGCGGGACCCTCGAGGTAGTCCTCGCTCAGGAAGCCGCCGCGGAAGAACCCTTTGCTCCGCTCCAGAAGCACCGCATCCACGACGGTCACAGCCGTCGCGCCGACGGCTGTCGCCACGGCCCATCGCGAAGCACGCCTTACCACGGGCGATCGATGTCGGAGTCGCCGTGGGTCACGAACCACCTCTCGGCGGAGAGCACGGTGTCGAGTGCCGCGGCCGGCAGCCCCTCGATATCGACGAGCAGGTAGCGCTCGGGCTGCCGGAGATGGAAGCCCACCCCGCGCAGCGCGCGGGTGAGTGCCGGGCCGATGTGATGGCAGAGCAACGCGTCCACGCCCTCGCCCTCGACTCCGCGACAGGCGGCCTTGATGATCTGTTGCAGCCGTGCCTCGTCGGACAGCGGTGCCACGAGATCGACCAGGAAGGCGCGCCCGTAGCGATAGACCCCGTCGGGCGGACGGACCATCCAGATCGCGACACCCACCACCGGGCCGCCATCGGTGATCTCGAGCCGCGTGAACGTCTGCCCCGGCTGGTCCACGTACTTCCAGTTCAGATACGACGCATCGCGCACGACGGCACACTGCAGATCGGCCGAGGCCTCGGTCCACAGCCGATCGTGGCGCTCGTCGAAGCGGTCGATCGGATGGACGGCCAGCGTGAGGCCGTCGTCCATCCAGCCGCGGACCCGCGTCGTCGCCTTCAGGCCGAGCCCGGCGGCCCACGCCGCCGGCTTCGGCAGCTTGCCCTGCAGCACCTGGCCGGGGTTCACGACCCGCTGCGCGATCTGGAGCGGTGCCACCTGCTTCCAGCCGAGGCGCAGTTGAATCTGGCGCATCTCGGCGCTCTGTCCCAAGGACAGGCTGAACGGCTGCTCCTCGTGCGCACGGACCATCAGCCGCGGCCCGGCGGCCTGGGCACGATGCGAGTCGAGCACCATCGTCTCGACCAGCCAGCCGGTCGAGAGGCACTGCTCTCCCACCTTGAGCCGCACCGGGATGGATCCCGTCTGCCCCACGATCGCGCCGCGATCGCGATAGAGCCAGAAGAGCGCCTCGGCACCCAGCCGGCGGGCCGAGGCCTCGAACATCCAGCGCCACCGAGCCATAACGAGGCCGGACGGCCGGGTCGGGAACGCGAGTCGCTGGAAGGCCAGCATCTCCGCTTCTTCCTCGGGCCGGTAATGCGTGATTGGATCGACGTCCGGTGCAGCGCCGTCGGCGCGTGCGGCCGGGCCGTGAGGTCCACTCGAACGCCCACCGGCGCCGGCGGCATCGGCGGGCACCTCGAGCTTCGGCAGCAACTGCGCGGCCAGCGAACGCGCCGTCGGGTAATCGAACACGAGCGCGCTGCACGAGAACCCGACCTGCGCCTTCAGGCGCCCGACCAGGTCGGCCATCATCAGCGAGTCCACGCCCAGCTCGTAGAAGTTGCGATCCGCCGGCACGCTGGCGGCGCTGTCGAAGCCCATCGTGTCGGCCACCTCGTGCTGCACGAGCGCCGCGAGCGCTGCCTCGCGTGCCGCGTGGTCGACATCGCGCAGGCGCGCGATCCAGGGCGCCGACGACGACGGGGCGGCCCCGGAGGCCGGCGCAGGCGAGCCGGCCACCGCCGCGAGCACGGGCCGCGCGCGGCGGGCCTCGTACGCAGGGCGGAACCGCTCCCAGTCGATGTCCGCCACCATGACCTGGGGCGTGCCGCTGCCGAGCGCGGCATCGAGTGACGCCAGCGCTGCGGCCGGCTCGAGCCCGAAATTGCCGATGCGTTCGAACGTGGCGAGGTGCTCGCCGGTGGCCATCCCGCCCCCGCGCCACGGGCCCCAGTTCACGGCGATGGCGGCCAGTCCCAGGCGCCGCCGCTCGGCCGCGAGGGCGTCGAGAAATGCATTCGCCGCGGCGTAATGCGCCCGCCCTTGAGCTCCCAGCATCGACGCCATGGACGAGAAGGTGAGGAACAGTTCCAGGCCGAGCGCCTGGGTTCGCTCGTGCAGCAGCCAGGCGCCGCCCGCCTTGGCGGCCGCAGCCGTTTCGAAGTCTTCCCGGCGCAGCGCGTCGAGCGGCACGGGTGCATCCACGCCGGCCGCGTGCACGACGCCGCGCAGCCGCCGCCCACCCGCGGTCGCCGCGGCGACCATCGTGTCGACGCCGTCCGCGGTGGACACGTCGGCGGCCACCAGTTCGACCGTGGCGCCCTTCGACTCGAGCGCCGAGATGCGCGCGCGGGCCGCGGCATCGACGCGGGCGCGGCGGCTCGCCAGGACCAGGTGACGCACGCCTCGGCCGACGAGCCACTCGGCCGTATGCAGACCGAGCGCGCCCACGCCACCGGTCACGAGGTAGCTACCGTCGGAGGACAGCGGCGGCGCGGACGCACGGTCGGGTGAGACGGTCACGAGCCGCGGCACGAGACGCACCTCGCCGCGGAATGCGACCTGGTCCTCGTCCGTATCGCTCGCCACTTCCGCCACGAGTTGCTGCACCGACCGGGACGGATCGGCAGGGTCGAGGTCCACCAGCCCACCCCAGAGTTCCGGGTGCTCGAGGGCCAGCGTGCGGCCCAGACCCCAGATGGATCCGAGCGGCGGCACTGCTCCGGGGCCGCCGGCGGCCACCGCCCCGCAGGTCGCCACCCACAGCGCGCGATGCGACACGCCGGCTCTGGCGAGGGCCCTCACCAGATGCACGTGCGTGATCAGCCAGGTGTGCGCTGAACCGATGGTGGCGTGAGTTTCCGGTGCCTGGTGCAGGGCGCGCACGTCGAGGATGCGGGCGCGCGGATGGCCCGCCGCGGACCACAGCCGGTCGTAGTGCTCAGGATCGAACACATCGATCCGGGCGCGGGATCCATCTAGCGAAAACCCGGAGCCGGACTCGACGCACATGACCGGATCGCCGCCGGCCATGAGATGGTCGACGAACTCGATGTTCTGCCCGGGCTCCGCGAGCACGATCCATGGTCCCTGCGGACGGCGGCCTGATGGCCGCGGCTGCGGCTGCCACGTG
>Ga0190271_10002968_pt1 | contig 10505 bp, 16 predicted proteins | sample Popmic356T_FD_133747 | JGI IMG/M metagenome (GOLD analysis project Ga0190271, IMG submission 133747) | Populus adjacent soil microbial communities from riparian zone of Weber River, Utah, USA - 356 T | ecosystem: Environmental > Terrestrial > Soil > Riparian zone | place: USA: Utah | collected... | reverse complement strand
TGCAAAAGGACCTGGAGGACAAGCTGTTCGCCGCGCTCCGCATGATCCGCCTGGTGTCGCCGCAAATGAAGGAGCGCCGCTGGGGCCGCATCATCAACGTGCTTAACATCGGCGCCAAGGCGCCGCGCGCGAACAGCATGCCGACCTCGGTGTCGCGCGCCGCCGGCATGGCGATGACCAAGGCGCTGTCGCAGGAGTTCGCCCCGTTCAACGTTCTGGTCAACGCGATGCTGGTTGGCTTCATCGAGGCGGATCAGCACGTCCAGGCCGCGAAGCGCGCAAATATCCCGCTTGCCGACTACGTCAAAGCCCGCGAGAAGGAGATTCCGCTTGGGCGCATCGGCAAGGCCGAGGAATTCGCCAACCTCGCCTGCTTCCTGGTGTCGGACGCCGGCGGTTACATCACCGGCACGGCAACCAACGTCGACGGTGGTCGCTCGCCCGTCGTGTAGCGGCTGTAGCAGCTAGGCCGGAATATCGGGGCGCGGTCTTGGCGCTGGCGCCGCGGGTGCGTCGCACTGGGTCAAGCCGGTGCGGCATGCCCAGTTGCTCATCGTCGCGGTGGCCTGGATCGCCGAGGCGATCGCCGCGACGACGATGAAAAACGCAATGATGCTCGCGCCGCTCACCTGCTGCCGCGACATCATCAGCCGCCGCCGCACCTCGACCGGCTTGCCATCCCAGTAAAGGCGGCCGTCGTTGTCGATCGACAGGCGGGTCAGGTCCATTGCGGTGGCGGGATGAATGTCGCGGCCCTCGGCCTTCGCGGCCGGCTCGATGATCTCGGTCTTGGAGGATTTCTCCGGCTCCTTCGGCCGCTCGTATTTTTCCGAGGCGCGCGGCGGAATGAGATTGAAGATATCGGCCCGCGATTCGCTGTCCGGCTCCGTGGACGGGGCCGAATCCTCATCCAGGCGCTTTCGCGAACCGAAATAGGCGGGAAGAGAGACTCATCGCGCGGGATGGTTGCCGCGCGCGCGATTCGTGTCCAGCGCGCGCGATGGCCGCAACTACGGTCCGGTGCACAACTTGACGCTATGAACCCGGAGATCAGGCCGGAATGTCGGGACGCGGCGCCGGCTTCGGCATGGCCGGAGCGGGCGCGCAGGCGCGCTTCACGAAGCCGGCCTTGCAACCCCAATCGTGCGCAGCAACGAAGCCGGAGGCCGCCATGCCGGCCGCCGCGACCAGGAAGCTGACGATCACGATCACCAGGCCAATCGACTGCCAGCCGGTCAGCCGGATGCGGGTGGTGCCCGGCAGGCCGACCCCGGGAACCATGACCTCGTGGCGCCGCACTTCGACGACCGGCGAGGCCTTGTCCACGGCGGGAGCCACCGGCGCGAGCTGGTCGGCCGGTGTTGCCGCCAGTGCAGGGGCGTCCGTCGTCACCGTGTCGGGATTCACTTCCACCGTTGTCGTGGTCTCAGCGGAGGGCGGAGGTGCATTCGGATCAAGCTCGCGCGCAGTCCGGTCGAGCAGGTCCATCGCATGCTGGTCGAGATCGACCGGCCTCTCGATACGGCTTGGATGCGCCTGGTAGTTGACCAACTGGCCGTCCCAGTAGAAGCGGCCAAGGCCGTCGATGGTCAGACGATCAAGCTCGTTCGCGGTCAGGGTGCGGATCTTCTTCGGCCATTCCTGCTTGGGGCCGCCTTGCGGCGGCACGAGCCCGGCATCCTCGCCGCTGACCTCAGGGTACTGATCCGAACGCTCTGTGCTCATCTCGCACCGCTCCCCAATGGAACAAACGCACTCTACCGCCGACTAGTTAGCCTTGATCCCGGCTGCCCTGATCACGGGCCCCCAGCGGCCGATCTCGGCCTCGATCTTGGCCCGGAACTCGTCCGGCGTGCTGCCGGTCGGCTCCATCAACTGGGCCGCAAGCTTGTCGCGGACGCCTTTCGATTCAATTGCTTCTATCACCTCACGGCGAATTCTCGCAACGACGGGTTCCGGGGTTCCCGCAGGCGCAATCAGGCCATTCCAGGCGTCGGCTTCGACATCGATGCCGCTTTCCTTGAGCGTCGGAATGTCCGGCAAATAGGGCGAGCGCTTCGCGGTGGTGACGGCAAGAATTTTCACCGCGCCTGATGCGGCATGAGGGGCCGCTGCGATCGCAGGCAGACAGCCCGTTTGCACGTCCCCGCGGATGATCGCGGTCATTGCCGCGGGCGAGCCGGGGTAGGGCACGTGCACCATGCTGGCGCCGCTTGCGAGCGCGATCGCCTCCATCGCGAGATGCGAGAGCGAGCCCGCCCCGATCGATCCGAAGTTGAATTTACCATGTTCCCGCTTGAGCAGAGCTATCAGTTCGCCCGCGCTGTTAACCTTAATATTGGAATTAACCACGAGCGCGCTCGGCTGGCTGGTCAGCAGCGTGATCAGCGCGAGGTCCTTGCCCGGGTCGTAGGGCATCTTGGCGAACAGCATCGTGTTGAGGGCGAGTGGTCCGCCGATGCTGATGCCGACCGTCGATCCATCGGGCGCGGCTTTGGCGACAGCATCCGTTCCGGTCATGCCGCTCGCGCCAGGCTTGTTCTCGATCAGGAACGGCTGGCCGAGCTTCTGCTGCAATCGTTCGGCGATCATCCGCATGATGATGTCGGGTGTCGAGCCCGCGCCAAACGGCACGATGATCTTCACCGCGCGACTCGGCCAGTCCTGGGCGGCGGCAGGCGAGGTGCAAAGCGCGATTACGGCGATCGCCATTGCAGCAAGTGATGCGGCGAGTTTTCCGCGGATGTATCGGGTCATCGCCTCATGGTAGCCTTGCCGTCCCGACATCGTCATGGCTGTGGTCGCCTGACACGGAGCAAAAGATGGGTTTTGCGATCCTCATTGCCGGCTTGGCGCTGTTCCTGGCGCCGCATGTTTTTACCGCGTTTCGCGAGCGGCGGGAGGGCGTAATCGCGAGCATCGGCGAGAATGCCTACAAGATCGTCTATTCGATAATTTCCTTGGCCGGGCTCGTGTTGATTTTCTATGGCTATTCGCAGTACCGCGCGACCGGATGGATCAATGTCTGGGATCCGCCGGCCTGGACGCGTCACGTCGCGGTGGCGCTGGTGTGGCCCGCAATCATCTGTTTTGTCGCGACCTACAGCCCGGGCCGCATCAAGACCGTGCTCAAGCATCCGACGCTGGTTGGCCTCAAGCTCTGGGCGCTCGCGCATCTGCTCGCGAACGGCGACCTCGGCTCGATGGTGCTGTTCGGCGCCCTGCTGGCGTACGCGGTGTTCGATCGTATTTCACTCAAGCATCGCACCGATCCGGGCGCGCCGCCAAATCCGGTCGGTGGCGTGAAAAACGACGTGATCGCGGTGGTTGGCGGCACCGTGCTTTATCTCTTGCTCGGATGGTGGTTCCACCCCTATGTGATCGGCGTTCCCGCGTTTACAAGTTGATTGGGCCATGTCGACACAAAACGAGATCAAGCGGCTCACCGCGCCCGATATCCGCGCCCGCAAGGGCGGCGAGCCGATCGTGTCGCTGACGTCGTATCACGCGCACACCGCGCGGCTGGTGGATCAGCACTGCGACGTCATCCTGGTCGGCGACTCGCTCGGTATGGTGATGCACGGGCTCGAGACCACGGTGCCTGTCACGCTCGACATGATGATCCTGCAGGGCACGCGGTGATGCGCGGTTCCAAGCGCGCGCTGGTTGTCGTCGACATGCCGTTCGGCTCCTACGAAGCTTCGAAGGAGCAAGCCTTCATGAGCGCCGCGCGCGTGCTCAAGGAAACCGGCTGCGGCGCCATCAAGGTCGAGGGCGGGCGCCGCCTTGCGGACACCATCCACTTTCTAACCCAACGTGGTGTGCCGGTGATGGGGCACGTCGGACTCACGCCGCAGTCGATCAACACGATCGGGTCGTTCCGCGCCCAGGGCCGCGAGGAAAAGGATTGGGCCCCGATCGAGGACGATGCCCGCGCCGTCGCCGACGCAGGAGCTTTCTCCATCGTGATCGAGGCGGTGGCCGAGCCGCTGGCGCGGCGTATCACCCAGCAGGTTCCCATTCCGACCATCGGCATCGGAGCGAGCTCGGCTTGCGACGGCCAGATCTTGGTGCTCGAGGACATGCTGGGGCTGTCGCCGCGGGTGCCGAAATTCGTCAAGCGTTACGGCGACATCGGGCCGGGCATTGAGGCGGCGGTCGCGGGCTATGCCAAGGATGTGCGGTCGCGGGCCTTCCCGGGCGCGGATCACGTCTATGCCATGAAGAAGCCGGTAAACAGCTGACTGGCGCTCGGGTGGACCACTCCGGGCTGCTCCTGTAGAAGTCGGCCCGATTTTGCCTTGCCTCCGCCACATCGGTATTTTACGCGTCTGGGCATAGCCTTAGCCGAGGGCGGCGGTTGCGGCAGGCGCCGGGGAAGCTTCGTGTCCGACATTTTCAATGAAGTTGATGAGGAACTGCGCCGCGAGCAGTTCAAACGGCTGTGGGACCGCTACGGCATCCTGATCATCGCGCTGGCCGTTCTGTTCGTCGCCGCCGTCGGCGGCTGGCGCGGCTATCAATGGTACGAAGCCAAGAAGGCCGCTGAAGCGGGCACCGCGTTCGACGCGGCAGCGGTCCTCAGCGAGCAGGGGCAGCACAAGGAGGCCGAGGCGGCCTTTGCCAAGATTGCCGCCGATGGAACGGCGAGCTACCGCGTGCTTGCCAAGATGCGCGAGGCTGCCTCGCTCGCCCAGCAGGATCCCAAGGCGGCCGTTGCGATCTACGATGCAGTCGCGGCCGATCGCAGCCTCGACCAGATGCAGCGCGATCTCGCCATGATGCGCGCGGCGTTCATCCTGGTCGACACCGCATCCTACGACGAACTCAAGGGCCGGATCGAAGCGCTTGCCGCCGAAAACCGGCCTTTCAGGCACAGTGCGCGCAGCCTGCTGGCGCTCGCGGCATGGCGCGCCAACAATGCCGCCGAAATGCGCCGCTGGGCCGACATGGTGCTGGCCGATCCGCAGACACCGTCCAACACACGCGGGCAGGTCGAGATGTTGATCGCGCTGGCTGGCCAAGACAGCAAGAGCTGACTGCGATGAAACTGCGCCACTCCCTGTTGTCGATGTTGCTGCTCGGGACCGGCATTGCGCTGGCGGGCTGCGAGACGTTCGATCTCGAAAGCATCTGGAACAGCAAGAAGCCGCTGCCGGGCGAGCGGCGCGACATGTTTCCGCAAGGGGTGCCGGGCGTGCAGCAGGGCATTCCGCCGGATCTGGTGCAGGGCTATCAGCCGCCGCAGGAACCGCCGCCGGTGACCGCCGAGCCCCAGAAGGCCAAGCCTGCGCGCCGCGTCGCCTCACCACCGCGCGAGGCTCCGCCGCCGCGTCAGGCCGCCCCGCGAGCGCCCCGCCAGCAGCAACAGCAGGTGCAGGAGACTTCGCCCCAGGCGCCGCCGCAGCAGCAGCAGTCGGGTTCGGCTTGGCCGGAGCCGCCGGCCCGCACCGCTCAGCCCCAGCAATCGGGTCCGGCCTGGCCCGATCCGCCTCGTGCCGGGACCACCACCCGCTAGGGCATGATCTGGAAAAGTGGACGCCGGTTTTCCGAAAAGATCATGCCCAAACGAAAAAGAAGCGGGCCGCGGACGATTCAATCTCTGCGAATGCTCTAGAGTGGAGCCATGAGCTTCACCATCGCCATCGTAGGCCGGCCGAATGTCGGCAAGTCGACGCTGTTCAATCGCCTGGTCGGCAAGCGGCTCGCCCTTGTCGACGACATGCCGGGCGTGACGCGCGACCGCCGCGAGGGTCATGGCCGTCTTGGCGATCTCGAATTTACCGCGATCGACACCGCGGGCCTCGAAAGCGCGACGCCGTCGAGCCTTGCCGGCCGCATGGTCGAGCAGACCAAGGCGGCGATCGAGCAGGCCGACGCGGTGCTTTTCCTGATCGACGGACGCGCCGGCCTTGTGCCGGACGACCGGGTGTTCGCCGACCTGATTCGCAAGTCCGGCAAGCCTGCGATCGTTGCCGCCAACAAGAGCGAGGGCAAAGCCGGCGAATCGGGCCGGCTCGAGGCCTACGAACTGGGGCTCGGCGATCCGCTGGCGATCTCGGCGGAGCACGGCGAGGGCTTGTCCGATCTCTACGACGCGTTGCGCGAGGCGCTGCCCGACGAGACCGCGGAGCCGGCGAAAGAAGACACGGCGGACGACGATCCAACACGGCCTATCCGGGTCGCCGTGATCGGGCGGCCCAACGCCGGCAAATCGACCCTGATCAATCGCCTGGTCGGGCAGGAGCGGCTGCTCACCGGCCCTGAAGCCGGCATCACGCGCGACACCATCGCGGTCGATCTCGACTGGCAGGGCCGCGCCTTCCGTCTCTACGACACGGCAGGCATCCGCCGGCGGCCGAAGGTCCAGGAGAAGCTCGAGAAGCTGTCCGTCGCCGACGCGTTACACGCGATCCGCTTCGCCGACGTGGTGGTGCTGCTGATGGATGCCGAGAAGGCGTTCGAGGAGCAGGACTTGCGGCTCGCGTCGCTGGTCGAGCGCGAGGGCCGCGCGCTGGTGGTCGGCATGAGCAAATGGGACCTCGGCGAACGTCAGGCCGGCGCATTCGTCAAGCTGCGCGCGCAGACCGATCACTGGCTGCCGCAGCTCAAGGGTGTGCCGGTGGTCGGCGTCTCGGGCTTGACGGGCGAGGGGCTCGACCACCTGATGCAGGCTGTGATCACGATCTACGGGGTGTGGAACAAGCGCGTTGCGACCGCGGCGCTGAACCGCTGGCTTGCGGACACCGTTGCGGCGCATCCGCCGCCCGCCGTGTCCGGCCGCCGGCTGAAGCTCAACTACCTGACGCAGCCCAAGGGGCGCCCGCCGAGCTTCGTGCTGTTCTGCACGCGGGCCGACGCGGTGCCCGAGGGCTACAAGCGATACCTGGTCAATGGCCTGCGCGAGGCGTTCGAATTCCCCGGCACGCCGATCCGGCTCACCTTGCGCGAAAAGGACAATCCGTTCGCTGGCCGGGCCAATCGCCGCTAACCAATTAACCAATCGCGGAAACGGATCGGCGTGGCGCGGCGAGGCGCGATACATTAACCGGATCATGAGGAGGCCAGGTCTCGCACGCGAGAGAGCCTCATGACGAAGATGTTTGCCGCCGCCGCGCTGTCCGTCTTCGCCTTGGCGATGACGGCGCCTGCATTCGCCACGGACAAGAATTGCAAGAACTGTGTTGCGCCGCGGCCGCATTACGACAGCCAGGAAGTGGTTCGCACCTCGAAGGACGTCGACAAGTCGCGCGTCATCAACACGCAGAGCGTGGTCGAGGTGCCGAGCGGCCAGGTCCGCACCCGCAACCATCTCGTGATCCGCCAGAACACCATTCGCCACGTCGGCGTGATCCGTCACAACCACACGATCATCGAGAAGGAAGTCCGCTACAAGCCGCGGCCGAGTGTCCATGTCCCGCGGGTTTATGCGTCGCCGGTGGTCGTGAACTTCGTCACCCAGCAGTATCACACCGTGCGCCGTCCGGCGTTGGTGGAAGCGCCGACCGTCTATCCGCGCTGCCGGTCGTGCCGCGTGTTGCGCGTGCGCGGCTGATTTTTCCGGGCGCCTGATCTTGTCCAAAAACCGGTTTCCACTTTTCGGGATCACGCGCTACTCCGGCGCGCGGAACGACAGCAGCCTCCTGACACGGAAGTCATAGAGCTTCCCGGTTTCCGAAAAACTTGGCAGGCAGAGCGGCACGATCGCCGCCGCCACTTCGTCCGGCGTCGGCAGCGTCATCGGGTCTTCGCCCGGCATCACGGCGGCGCGCATCCGGGTGCGCGTCGGCCCCGGATTGAACAGGTTGACGCGGATCGGCGTCGCGGCGGTTTCCGCCGCGTAGGTCCGCACCATGGTGTCGAGCGCGGCCTTCGACGCCGCGTAGAGGCCGCGGTAGGCGCGCGCGGTGGTCGACGACCCCGAGGTCACGAACACGGCGCGCCCGGCGTCGGACGTGTGCAGCAAGGGATTGAAAAAGCGGATCAGGTGCCAGTTGGCGGTGACGTTGACCGCCATCACCTCGTCCCACTCCTTGGGATGGAAATGGTCGAGCGGCGAGTTCGAGGCGCCGAGCGCCGCATTGCCGACCAGCACGTCGAGCCGTCCGTAGCGCTCGCCGAGCGCCGCGGCAAGGCGGGCGATGCCTTCGGCGTCGCGCAGTTCGAGCGGCACCAGCGTGGCGGTGCCGCCGGCCGACTTGATCGTGTCGTCGAGCTCTTCCAGCCCGCCGACCGTGCGCGCGGTCGCCACCACATGCGCGCCTTCACCGGCGAGCGCGATCGCGGCGGCATGGCCGATGCCGCGCGAGGCGCCGGTGACGAGCGCGATGCGGTTGGCGAGGGGCTTGGTCATGCGTGGTCCTTAAGCGTGCCGTGCCTAGCACGTTTTGCGGATCGCGGGAGAGGTGAACGGAGTACGCCGCTCCGCTTTCGGATCATTGCGCGTCAGCCATCGCCGCCGGTGTTGCCGTGGGAATGATAGAGCCGCAGCACCTGCACGCTCTTGGGCAGCTCGATCAGAAACTCGGCGTCGCGGTCGAGATGATGGATGCGCGCCGGATCGCCGCCGGTGAAGCGCGACATCGCCTCGATGCTTTCCCAATAGGAGATCGTCACGAACTCGGTCTCGGTTTCGCGATCTTCGCGGAGTGTCTGCACGCCCATCGCCTTCTCGACCAGCGGCTTGATGCCGGCTTCGTAATTGTAGGCCTCGTAAGCGTCGGCCTTGTTGCGCCGCGTGCGGCCGCGCCAGATGCGGGCGATGCTCGGCTTTTTGCTCATTGCGTGCTCCTTGTGATGCTCCTTGGCTTCCAGAACAAACGTTCGCATCGTGTCGTAAGGTCCTTCGCATCAAGGCAAACGCCATCGCCCGGGATTGAACGGCGCCCGGCCGCCGGCCTCGTTTTTCCAGTCGCCCCGGAAAAGTCCGAGGGGGTGAAGCGCCGGCAGGCGCTGGTGCGGATCGCCGCACCCGTGGCCCGCCTCGCGGTCGGGCCGGTCCCTTGCGGGACAGCCGGCCCATGACGCGGGCCGGCGCGCCTTCCGGCGCTTCACCGCGGCGTTTTGGTGCGGGGCCTCAGCTTGCCGCACTGACCTCGGGCCGCGCTTGCGAACCGGATTGCTCCGGCCGTCCAGCGAAGCTCCTCGCGCGCGGATCGTAGTGTCTGTAGGGCGGGGTCCCGAGGCCTCCCGGGAGCAGGTTTACGAGACCTGCCCGCAGGCGCCGCATCCCGCCCCGCTCAAATGACGTCTCATGAGAACGCCTCGGATGGGTGGGATATTAGGAATATAATCAGATAGAAGGAATAAAGTCAAGAGCATGCCTTGCGAGTGGCTCAGTTGCCGAGAGTTGTCCCTGCCACCGCTGAAAGACGCGCGCTGCGCGCGTCATTCACTTGTCCTTCCAGCGGGTTACAGCAGCTTTTCGAGCAATCTCCTTGCGCTCCCGGGCCGACATGCCCTCAGCGCGCGCCTTCCCCCCGAGTCGCCCCAGCGCCACGGCGGCGGCGTTCTTGCCGTCATCCGTCTCGGCAGCACGGCGCTCGCCTTTGGGGCCCTTAGCCATGGACGCCCCTGGCTTGGTAGTCCGCCAGGATCAAATCCAGTTCCGCAATGTTGACCTTTATCCGCTCAATGCTGTCTGGCGTCGTGTCGATGTGCTCCGTGCCTTCGACATTGAAGATACGGAACCTCCCGGATTGCAGCATCTCCTGCTGCATGCGGAGGCTGTCACGCTCGCGCCTGCACCACCCAACCAGATTGATCAGCTCGTCATTTGCCATAGCCACGGGATAATGCTTAGCGGTAAGCTTGGCAAGGCTGGACAACGCAGGGGATTGCAAAATGGGCGCTGCTATCGGTGCAGGCATTGTTGGTCTAACGGCGGTCCTGTTTTGGCGGACGCTGCCGCGAAACGGAAAAACTCACTTCCTGGTCGGAACTCAGTGGGAGCCATATTTCGCGATCTTATTTGTTGGCGGGGCCGCGCTTGGCTTGGGCATGATGACGGTCTGGATCGCCGAAACCTATCTCAAATAGCCGATCGCCACATTCAAACTGAGACACTGCCGTGCATCGCGATGGACGCACGCCACAAGCGCAACTTTGATTAGCGTTATGGCCGCCCTGTCCACCGACTCCCCACCTCAGTTGACGGCCCCTTTCATTTCAAACCACCCACTATCGCCTACACCTTCGGAAATGTTCGCGTCGTTGATCACCTTGGTCCACTTCGCGATGTCCGACACCACGCGCGCCTTGAACGCCTCGGGCGTGGTCAGCGTCAGATCAGCGCCGAGCGCGCGAAGCCGCTTGATCACGAGAGGCTCCGCCAGGATTTCCCGGACATGTGCGTTGAGCTGCTTCACCAGGTCGGCCGGGGCGCCGAGGCCGAGCCAGCTGCAAGGTGGGTTTCGCTCCGCTCATCCCAGACGCATGAAGTTCGCAAATTGGTTAACGCGGCGACGAAAAAATTATGTGATTTCAAAGACTTGTCCCAACTGGCC